>Ga0068868_100001858_pt1 | contig 14495 bp, 11 predicted proteins | sample KBSMisM42_FD_64660 | JGI IMG/M metagenome (GOLD analysis project Ga0068868, IMG submission 64660) | Miscanthus rhizosphere microbial communities from Kellogg Biological Station, Michigan, USA - KBS Miscanthus M4-2 | ecosystem: Host-associated > Plants > Roots > Rhizosphere > Soil ...
GGGCCACGCGCCCTGCGCTGCTCGGCGCCTCAGAGGCGCTGCGCAGCCTGCCCGGGCGCGCCTTTGCTACAACGTCGGTGGTGTTCGGGCGAAGAACTCCATCGATGCATGAGCCCCCGGCGGGTACCGCCTGCCGCGACGCGCGCACGTCGCAAGCAAGCGGCTGCTCTCGAATGGCTGCAACGGGCCGCAAGCCGACGCACCGTCACAAACTCAATGCACTGAGCACCTCAGCGCCGCTTCGACGCCGGCTCGGGCAGCGGGCCGATCGGCAGCGCGATCTCGGCCTTGATCTCCTTCAGCACGATGCTCGAGCGCACGTGCGTGACGCCGGGCAGCTTGAAGATCGTGTCGTGCAGCAAGCGTTCGTAATGCTTGATGTCGGCCGCCAGCACCGTCATCAGGTAGTCGGCCTGGCCGGTCGTCGACTGGCAGCGCACGATGTGCGGGCTGGCCGCGACGGCCTGCTCGAAGCGCTGCACCAGATCCTCGGTATGGTGGGTCAGGTTGACCTCGACCATCACGGTCAGCTGCAGCCCGACCTTCGCCTGGTCGACGAGTGCCGTGTAGCCGCGAATCACGCCGGCGGCCTCCATCTCCTTGACGCGCTTCCAGCATGGCGTCGGCGACAGGCCGACCGCGGACGAGAGCTGCGCGACGGTCTGGCGGGCATCGCGCTGCAACTCGAGCAGGATCTTCAGGCTGTAGGCGTCGAGAAGGACAGATGCGTCGTTCTGGGTCATGGGCGAGAAGATTTTCATCGGGATCGGGCGTAAACCATAGCGGAATCGAGAAGCATCTTCTCGGTCGCCGACACCACAATTTCCCGATGAACGCGACCACTCCCGAACCCGCCCTGCGCCGGCCCGACTACCGGCTCGCCGACAACCTGTGGGCCGACCGCGGCGCCGTGTTCCTCAGCGGCACGCAGGCGCTCGTGCGGCTGCTGCTGATGCAGCGCCGGCGCGACGCCGCCGCCGGGCTAAACACGCAGGGCTTCATCAGCGGCTACCGCGGCTCGCCGCTCGGCATGGTCGACCAGGCGGTCTGGAAGGCCGGCGCGAAGCTCACCGAATCCGGCATCCGCTTCGTGCCAGCGATCAACGAGGAGCTGGCCGCGACCCAGGTGCTGGGCACGCAGCGGGTCGAGTCTGACCCGCAGCGCACGGTCGACGGCGTGTTCGGCCTGTGGTACGGCAAGGGTCCGGGCGTCGACCGCGCCGGCGACGCGATCAAGCACGGCAACGCGTATGGCTCATCGCCGCATGGCGGCGTGCTGGTGGTCGCCGGCGACGACCACGGCTGCGTCTCGTCGTCGATGCCGCACCAGAGCGACCATGCGTTCCAGGCCTGGCAGATGCCGATCGTCGCGCCGGCCAATGTCGCCGAGATGCTGAGCTTCGGCCTGTACGGCTGGGCGCTGTCGCGCTACTCGGGGGCGTGGGTCGGCTTCACCGCGTTGTCCGAAGTGGTCGAGAGCGCCGGCACCGTCGACCTCGATGCGGTGCAGGCGCAGGCCGATGCCTGGGTCGACGCCGACACCGTGCGCGCGCGCACCGGCCATGTCGCGCCGGCCGACGGGCTGCATTACCGCTGGCCGGATCTGCCGTCGCTGCGCATCGAGTCGCGGCTCGCCGACAAGCTCGCCGCGGTCGCCGCATTCGCGCGCGTCAACTCGATCGACCGCGAGGTCATCGCGAGCCCGCAGGCGACGGTCGGCATCGTCACCTGCGGCAAGGCGCACCTCGATCTGATGGAGGTGCTGCGGCGCCTGCAGATCAGCCCGGCGATGCTCGCCGCCGCGGGCGTGCGGCTGTACAAGGTGGGCCTGAGCTTCCCGCTCGAGACGACGCGCATGGCGGCGTTCGCGCAGGGCCTGGCCGAGGTCCTGGTGATCGAGGAGAAGGGCGCGATCGTCGAGACGCAGATGCGCGAGCTGTTCTACAACGCGCCGGCGCACGCGCGGCCGATGATCGTCGGCAAGCGCGACGCGACCGGCGCGCCGCTGGTGTCGGCGCTCGGCGAGCTGCGGCCGTCGCGGTTGATCGAGCTCGTCGCGCACTGGCTCGCGGCGCACTTCCCCGACGACAGCGTGCTCGACTATCACCTGCAGCACGTGCGCGACTTCACGCCGCCGGAGCTGCTCGCGAACGCGTCGGACAGCGTCAAGCGGCTGCCGTACTTCTGCGCCGGCTGCCCGCACAACACCTCTACGCGCGTGCCCGAAGGCTCGAGCGCACGCGCCGGCATCGGCTGCCACTTCATGGCGAACTGGATGGACCGCAGCACCGCGGGGCTGATCCAGATGGGCGGCGAGGGCGTCGACTGGATCTCGCATGCGATGTTCACGACCACGCCTCACGTGTTCCAGAACCTCGGCGACGGCACCTACTACCACTCGGGCTATCTGGCGATCCGCCAGGCGGTCGCGGCGAACGCGACGATCACCTACAAGATCCTCTACAACGACGCGGTCGCGATGACCGGCGGCCAGCCGGTCGACGGCGTGATCAGCGTCGACCGGATCGCGCGCCAGGTCGAGAGCGAAGGCGTGACGCAGGTCGTCGTCGTCAGCGACGACATCGCCAAGTACGACGCGATCAGGGATCGCTTCCCGGCCGGCACCGAATTCCACGACCGCGCCGAGCTCGACGCGGTGCAGCGCCGGCTGCGCGAGGTGCCCGGCGTCACGGTGCTGATCTACGAGCAGACCTGCGCGGCCGAGAAGCGGCGCCGGCGCAAGAAGGGCGAGCTCGTCGACCCGCCCAAACGGCTGTTGATCAACGAGGCGGTCTGCGAAGGCTGCGGCGACTGCACGGTGCAGAGCAACTGCGTCGCGGTCCTGCCGCATGAAACATCGCTGGGCCGCAAGCGCAAGATCGACCAGACCGCGTGCAACAAGGACTACTCCTGCGCGAAGGGCTTCTGCCCGAGCTTCGTCGGCGTGACCGGCGGCCGGCTGCGCAAGAAGAGCGGGGCGCTGTCGGCGGGCAAGGAGGCCTTCCTCGCGCGGGTCGACGCCTTGCCGCTGCCCGCCATGCACGGTGGCGGCGGCCGATGGGACGCCGAACGCGGGCACGACGGGCCGTGGGATGCTCCGTGGGACCTGCTCGTCACCGGTGTCGGCGGCACTGGTGTCGTTACCGTCGGCGCGGTGATCGCGATGGCGGCGCACCTCGAGGGCAAGTCGGCCAGCGTGCTCGACTTCATGGGCTTCGCGCAGAAGGGCGGCTCGGTGCTGAGCTTCGTGCGCCTGGCCGACGTGCCCGAGCGCCTGAACCAGGTCCGCATCGACACGCAGCAGGCCGACGCGGTGCTGGCCTGCGACATGGTCGTCGCCGCCTCCCCCGAGGCGTTGCAGACGGTGCGCCGTGGCCGCACCCGCATCGTCACCAACGTGCACGAGATCCCGGTCGCCGAGTCGCTGAAGAACCCCGATGCCGAGCTGAAGACCGACGCGCTGCTCGCGAAGATGCGCTTCGCGGCCGGCGCCGACCGGGTCGAGACCTTCGATGCACAGGCGCTCGCCGAGGAGTTTCTCGGCGACACCGTGACCGCGAACATCCTCGCGATGGGCTTTGCCTGGCAACGCGGGCTGATCCCGATCGGGCTGGCCGCGATGCGGCGCGCGATCGAGTTGAACGGCGTCGCGGTCGAGAGCAACCTGCTGTCGTTCGCGCTCGGTCGGCTCGCGGCAGGCAACCCGGCGGCGTTGCGCGAGGCGCCTGCCGCGGCGACCGACGACACGCTGGCCGGCCTGATCGCGCGCGGCATCAACCATCTCACCGGTTACCAGAACGCCGCCTGGGCGCAGCGCTTCGAGGCCGCGGTGCGCCGTGTGCAACAGGCCGAGCAGGCCTGCGCGGGCAGCGATGCATCGTTGCCGCTGACGTGCACGGTGGCGCGCAGCCTGATGAAGCTGATGAGCAGCAAAGACGAGTACGAGGTCGCGCGCCTGTACACCGACGGCAGCTTCCAGCGCCAGCTCGCGGACCAGTTCGAAGGCGAGCTGACCCTCGAGTTCCACATGGCGCCGCCGTTGCTCGCGCGCCCGAAGAACGGCCAGCCGCCGAAGAAGATCACGCTCGGCCCGTGGATGCTGCCGGCGATGAAGCTGCTCGCGAAGGGCAAGGCGCTGCGCGGCAGCTGGTTCGACCTGTTCGGCCGCACCGACGAGCGGCGCATGGAGCGCGCGCTGCTGACGCAGTTTGAGCGCCGCATCGACGAGCTGGTCGAGAACCTGTCGGCGCAGCGGCTGCCGAGCGCGATCCAGATCGCGGCGTTGCCGCAGAGCATGCGCGGCTACGGCCACGTCAAGATCGCGAACGTCGCGCTCGCCCGGGCGCGCGAGGCCGAGCTGCTGCACCGCTTCATGCCGGAGCGCTATGCACGGCCCGCCGCCGCTGCAGCGGCTGGCCAAATCCGCGGCATCGCGGTGGTCGCGCAGTGAGGGGGCGGCCGCTGCTAACCTTCCGGCCATGAACTCCTTCGACGACCCCCTTCACGACCGCGAAATCGGCACCCGCGACAGCACGCTCGACACCACCCGCATCGACGATGTGCGCATCGGCGCAGTGCGCCCGCTGATCACGCCGGCGCTGCTGCAGGAGCGCGTGCCGGTGCGCGACGACACCTTGCCGCTGGTCGAGGCGAGCCGCAGCGCGATCGCCGACGTGCTGCATGGCCGCGACGACCGCCTGATCGCGGTCGTCGGCCCATGCTCGATCCACGACCACGACCAGGCGATCGAATACGGCGAGCGCCTGAAGCGGGTCGCCGACGAGCTGCAGGACGATCTGCTGATCGTGATGCGCGCCTATTTCGAGAAGCCGCGCACGACGGTCGGCTGGAAGGGCTACATCAACGACCCGCACCTGGACGGCAGCTTCGCGATCAACGAAGGGCTGGAGCGCGCGCGCCGCCTGCTGCTCGATCTGACGACCTTGGGCCTGCCCACCGGCACCGAGTTCCTCGACCTGCTGAGCCCGCAGTACATCGCCGAGCTGATCGGCTGGGGCGCGATCGGCGCGCGGACCACCGAGAGCCAGAGCCACCGCCAGCTCGCATCGGGCCTGAGCTGCCCGGTCGGCTTCAAGAACGGCACCGACGGCAGCATCCGGATCGCCGCCGACGCGATCCTCGCAGCGCGCGCGCCGCATGCGTTCATGGGCATGACGAAGATGGGCATGGCTGCGATCTTCGAGACCCGCGGCAACGACGACTGCCACCTGATCTTGCGCGGCGGCCGCACGCCGAACTTCGACAGCGCGCACGTCGCCGCCAGCTGCGACACCTTGCGCGCCGCCGGGCTGCGCGAGCAGGTGATGATCGATGTCTCGCACGGCAACAGCAGCAAGCAGTACCAGCGCCAAATCACGGTCGCCGACGATGTCGCGCTGCAGATCGGGGCCGGCGAGCGACGCATCGTCGGCGTGATGATCGAGAGCCATCTCGAGGAAGGCAGGCAGGATCTTGTGCCCGGCGTCGCGCTGAAGCGCGGCGTCTCGATCACCGATGCCTGCCTCGGCTTCGCGCAGACGGTGCCGGTGCTGCAGGGCCTCGCGGTCGCGGTTCAGGCGCGGCGCCGCGCCGCGCGCGCCTGAAGCAGCCTGCGCGATTCATTCACGGCATCCGGGCCCGGCGTTCGACCAGCGCGCTGCGCGGCTTCGGCGCAGCGTTCATTCGCCCTTGTCGGGCGTCGCGCAGTCCTTCGCGCTCGCGAGCTTCGCGGCGCCGGGCTTGACCGTGCCGTCGGGCATCGGCACCTGGATCGGCGCGACCTCGACCTTGGCGATGCCGTCGTCGCGCGTGATCCCGATCTGCTGCGCGGTCGACGGCGACAGGTCGACGATGCGGCCCTTCACATAGGGTCCGCGGTCCTGGATCGTGACGGTTGCGCTGCGCCCGGTCTCGAGGTTCGTGACCTTCGCGGTCGTGCCCAGCGGCAAGGTCTTGCTCGCGGCGTTGTCGTCGTTCGGATTCATGCGCTGGCCGTCGGCCATCTTGCGACCGGCGAACTTCGGCGCATAGAACGAGGCCACCCCGACGCGCTTCGCACCGGAGAGGTCGGCCTTCGAGGCCGCTGGCGCAGCGGCCTTCGGGGGCGGCGACGCGGCGTTCGGCCGAAGCGGGGCGCAAGCGTCGGGGTCGGCCGCGAGCGCAGTGACGCCCAGGCCGCTGCCGAGCAGCAGCAACGCGATGCGAGCGCCCATGCGTCCGCTGCAGCCGGTTCGAATTTTCGGCATCTCGTGAATCTCCATTGGGGATGCAGCCACTGTGCCGTGTGCGGAACCGCCGGTCGATCGGCTCGCGTCGCGGTGGCGCGTAGGACTGCGCCCGCAGCGCCGACGCAAATCGTTGCAGATGAAGACGTCGATAACGGTGTTGCACGGTGTTATCGCGGCGTCGAAGGGGCGGGAATGGATCATGGTGATCCGAGAATGACGACATGCATCGATTCACGTTCCCGTCCCCGCGCCGCCATCCGCCGGCGCTCTTTCGGTCTTTGATGTTCGCCGCCGTCGCATCCCTGGCCGGTTGCGCCACCGCGCCGGCGCCGCCACCGGCCGCTGCGAGCGCCGGCGTCCCGCAACCATCGCCGCCGCCGACCACTGCGACCGTCGGTTCGATGACGTCACCGACCGCGCCGGTGCAGACCGATGCGGCCGCGCTCGCGCAGGGTTTCGCCGCTTGGGTCGCCGGCTTTCGCGCCAGCGCGCGCGCGGCGGGCGTCGACGACGCGACGCTGGGCCGCGCGTTCGACGATGTGCACTACCTGCCGCGCGTCGTCGAGCTGGACCGCGTGCAACCCGAGTTCACCCGCACCGTCTGGGACTACCTCGACAGCGCCGTCACACCGCAGCGCATCGCACGCGGCCGCGAGCGGCTGGCGCAGCTGCGCGCCGAGGCCGATGCCGCCGCACGCCTGGGCGTCGCGCCGAGCATCGTGATCGCGATCTGGGGCATCGAGAGCAACTACGGCGCCAACGTCGGCGACATCCCGACCATCGACGCGCTGGCGACCCTGGGCTTCGAAGGCCGCCGCGAAGACTGGGCCCGGACCCAGCTGATTGCGGCGCTGACGATCCTGCGCAATGGCGACATCGACCGGGCGCACATGATCGGCTCGTGGGCCGGCGCGATGGGGCAGACCCAGTTCCTGCCATCGAACTTTCTCGCCTATGCGCTCGATGCCGATGGCGACGGCCGGCGCGACATCTGGGGCAGCATGGCCGACGTCATCGCATCGACCGCGAACTTCCTCGCGCGCTCCGGCTGGCAGGCGGATCAGCCCTGGGGTGTCGAGGTCCGGCTGCCGGCCGGCTTCGACAGCGGGCGCGCCGATCCGGAGCTGCGGCAGTCGAGTTCGCGCTGGGCGGACGAGGGCGTCACCGGCATCGACGGCGCGCCGCTGCCGCCGCTGGCGGATGCCGCGATCCTGCTGCCGGCCGGCGCGCGCGGGCCGGCCTTCCTGGTCGGGGCGAACTTTCGCGCGATCCTGCGCTACAACAACTCGACCAGCTATGCGCTCGCGGTCGGTCTGCTCGCGCAGGCCGTGGCCGGCGGCCCGGGCGTGCAGGCGGCCTGGCCGCGCGATCTGCCGGCGCTGTCGCGCAGCCAGTTGCTGAGCTTGCAGACGGCGCTGAACCAGCGCGGCTTCGCCAGCGGCGCGCCCGACGGCATGATGGGCCCGGCCACGCGCGACGGGATTCGCCGTTACCAGCGCAGCGTCGGCCTGCCGGCGGACGGCTATCCGACGCTCGAGCTGCTGCAGCGCGTGCAGCAGCCGTAGGGCCGTCGCATGGGACACCCGGCGCCGGGGACCGACGCCACCCGCCAGGCGGGTACTCAGGCCGCTTGGGGCGGCCCGGCGCTGGCCTGAGCCGTGGTCGGTAGCTCAGGCAGCGTCCGGCTGTGCGGCCGGGGCCGCGGCACGGAAAGGCTCGAGCTGGCCGCAGGCCGCATCGACGGCCTGGATCAGCGGCCAGCGGGCGATGTCGACCTTGAAGCGGCGCGCGCTCTCGACCTGCGGGACGAGGTAGACGTCGGCCAGGGTCGGCGCGTCGCCGAAGCAGAAGTCGCCGCGCTGCGGATCGGCGGCGAGCAGCGCCTCGAAGGCATCGAAGCCGGCGCCGATCCAGCGCGCACACCAGCGGTTCACCGCGGCCTCGTCGGCGCCGAACTCGTTGCGCAGCGTTTCGAGGATGCGCCGGTTGTTGACCGGGTGGATGTCGCAGCCGACGATCGCCGCGAGCGCCCGCACGTGCACGCGCTGCTCCGGGTCGCGCGGCAGCAGCGGCGGCGTCGGATGGTGCTCCTCGAGCCATTCGATGATCGCCGGCGACTGGATCAGCACGCGTTCGGCGCCGCTGCCCGCGGCGGTTTCGAGCCCGACCGCCGGCACCAGGCCCTGCGGGTGGATCGCCTGGTAGCCAGGCTGAAGATGCTGCTCCGTGCGCAGGTCGATCGGCGCGAGTTGATACGCGAGGCCCTTGAGGTTCAGCGCGATGCGCAGCCGGTGCGAGGTGCCGCTGCGGAAGAACGAATAAAGCTTCATCGGATGTCGTCGTCGTGGTTCGGTGAGCGCGTGATCATGCCGTGCTCTTGACCAGGGTCGGCGACAGGCCAGTCGCCGGGATGCGATCTGCACCCGTGGCGGCACCCGCCCGCTGCCGCTCGCGCTGCGCACGGGCCATCGGCACGAGCAGGGTCAGCACCGCACCCAGCAGCGCCAGGCCGGCGAGCACGTAGAAGATCGCATCGAGCGCGAGGCCGGCGCCGATCATCGTGCTGCCCAGCACCGGCCCGCCGATGCCGCCGAGCCGGCCGAAGCCGGCGCACCAGGCGACGCCGGCGGCGCGCACATTGGTGCGGTAGTAGTTCGCGACGAAGCCGTAGATCAGCGTCTGCGTGCCGCTCGTCCCGAGGCCGACCACGGCGACGACCACCAGCAGCCCGGCCAGCGGGAAGCCGAGGGTCAGCAGCAGCAGCGCGATCGCACCGACCGCGAAGCAGCCGGCCACGACCGGCTTCGGGCCGAATCGATCGGCCGCCTGCGACGCCGCCAGCGCGCCGAACAGCGAGCCGCCGTTGAGCACCAGCAGGAACGACAGCGAGCCCTTCGCATTGAAGCCGGCGCGCAGCATGATCTCGGGCAGCCAGGTGTTGAGCGAGTACACCAGCATCAGGCCGGTCGCGCTCATCAGCCCGAGCACGAGCGTCGGGATCAGGTAGTCGGCACTGAACAGACCGGCGAACCCGACCTTGCTGGTGTCTTTGCCAACATCGGCCGGTGTCGGCGCGGCGGCGTGGGACGGCGCCGCTTCCGGCAGATCGACGCCGGTGCGCTCGGACAACGCGCGCGCTTCGTCGAGGCGGCCGCGTGCGGCCAGCCAGGCGACCGACTCGGGCATCTTGAACCAGGCCAGCGGCAGCAGCGTGATCGCCGGCAGCGCGCCGATCCAGAACAGCCCGCGCCAGCCGATGTCGTGCATCAGCACGATCGCGAGCAGCGCAGCGAGCAGGCTGCCGAGCGGGATGCCGCCGTTCGTGATCGCGTTGATCGTGTTCTTGCGCCCCTTCGGCGCGTACTCCGCGACGAGCGCCGCGGTCGTCGCCAGCAGCGCACCGATGCCCAGCCCGGTGCAAAAGCGCAGCGCGCCGAACACCGCCGACGAGGTCGTCATCGCGGTCAGCGCCATGCCGGCGGAGAACCACGCATACGACAGCAGCATCACCTTGCGTCGGCCGAGGATGTCGCCGACGGCGCCGGCGAGCAGCGCCCCGACCATCACGCCGATCAGTGCGTAGCTGCCGAGCATGCCCGCGATGGCCGGCGTGACCTGGCCGATGTGCGACGGGTCGCGCAGGAAGGTCGAGACGACCGCGCCGTAGACCACCAGGTCATAGCCGTCGAAGACCAGCCCCATCGTGGCCAGTGCGACCACCCAGGTCACGGTGCGCAGGCGGCGCGCATCGCGCGCGGCGTCGCTCGTCGTCGCGCTCGTCGTTCCGTTCGTCAAATTCATGTCTTGTCTCCTCGCAGGTCGTCCGTTCTTCACTCGGCCGGGCCGACGCCGAGCACGATCGCGCCAACGTCGTCGATGCGGCCCTCGATGCGGTCGCCCGCCACCACCGCGCCCACGCCTTCGGGGGTCCCGGTGAAGATCAGGTCGCCCGGCTGCAGGTGATAGAACAGCGACAGGTCGGCGATCAGCTCGGGGATGCTCCAGATCAGCTTGTCGAGGTCGGAGGTCTGCCGCAGCACGCCGTTGACGCTGAGCTGCAGCGCGCCGCGATTCAGCACCGTGCCGCGCATCGGCACGACCTCGGAGACGACCGACGACTGCTCGACGTCCTTGCCCAGGTCCCATGGCCTGCCGGTGTCGCGTGCGACGAGCTGCAGGTCGCGGCGCGTCATGTCGAGCCCGCAGGCGTAGCCGTAGACGATCGCGGCGGCGTCGTCTGGGCGCACCCGAAAGCCCGGCTGGCCGATCACGACCACGAGCTCCATCTCATGGTGGTAGTTCGACGTCTCGGGCGGGTAGGGCACGGTCGCGCCGGAGTCGACCAGCGTCTGCGGCGACTTGGTGAAGTAGAACGGGCGCTCGACGGCCTTGTCGACCGGCCGGCCCATCTCGACCGCATGCGCGTGGTAGTTGCGGCCGACGAAGAACAGGCGGTTGACGGGCAGGCGCTGCGTGCTGCCGCGCACCGGCAGCGAGGCCATCGGCGGCGGATTCCAGAAGGTGGTGGTGTTCAAGGCGAGGGTCCTCGTGTCGATTCAGGAGCGTGCTTCGAAGACGCCGAGCTTGCGGTGCAGCGGCGACTCGTCGGCGATGAAGATGAAGGCGGGCGTGTCGGCCGACGCGTTGCCCAGCGTGACCTCGGTGTAGCCGGGCGCGCAGCAGGTGTCGGCCTCGGCCAGCGCGAAGCGCTGTTCGCCGACCTGCACCGTCGCGCTGCCCTCGATGGCGTGGAACACCATCGCCGGCGAGCGCACCGGCAGCCGCAGCGTCTGGCCGGGCCGCAGCATCAGCGCGTAGTAGCCGAGGATGTTCTGCGCGTCGCTGCCGGTCTCGGGGTTCACGTAGGTGACCTGAACCGCCTCCAGCTGCGGCTGCGCGGCGGCGAGCGCCTGCAGCGCGGCGCGCGTGTCGGTCCAGGCGTAGCGCAGCATCGGGTAGGGCTGGCGCTCGCGCACGAACGCCGGTGTCGGCACGACGCCGCCGCGCGCATACGCGCCGTCACCGCGCGACGGCTTGACCGTCTGGCGCGGCCCGTCGACGTGGTACGACGCCTCGAGGTAGTGGACCAGCGGCAGGTCCAGCACGTCGAGCCAGACCACCGGCTCGCTGCCGTCGTGGCCGTGCTCGTGCCACAGCCCCGTGGGCGTGAGGATCAGGTCGCCGCGGCGCATCGGGCACTTCTCGCCGTCGACGGTGGTGTAGGCGCCTTCGCCCTCGACGATCATGCGCACCGCGTTCGGCGTGTGCCGATGCGACGGCGCCCATTCGCCGGGCAGCAGCAGCTGCATGCCGAGGTAGATCGCGGCGCTGGCCTGCATCTTCTCGAGGCCGTGGCCGGGGTTCGCGAGCACCAGCACGCGGCGCTCCGCCTTCTCGATCGGCGTCAGCTCGCCGGCTTTCAGCAGCAGCGGGCGCAGCGCTTCATAAGACCAGTGCGTGGCGCGCGTGTTCGGCCGCGGCCTGTCCGGCGGCAGCACCGCGCGCAGGCTGGGCCACAGCGGCACCAGGTTCTGCGCCTTCAGCGCCGCGACATAGTCGATGGGCAGGTCTTCGAGTCGTCCGAGGGTGTTCATCAGGGGCTCCGGGTCAGGTGTTCAGGCGGCCAGGCAGTTCTCGACGGTCCAGCCGTACAGCCACTCCATCGCGTCGTAGAAGCGCGCGTCGGAGCGGCCCTTCCAGAGCTCGTTGCGCACCAGGCGCTCGACGCCCTTGGCGTGGAAGATGCGGCCCATCTCGCGCGCCGACAGCACGATGCGTGCGGTGCGCGCGATGCGCGAGCGCTGGTAGTGTTCGAAGGCGCGGCCGATGTCGTCGTCGTGCACGCGCAGCGCCTCGCCGAGCGTCACCGCGTCTTCGAGTGCCATGCACGCGCCCTGGGCCAGGTACTGCAACGTCGGGTGAGCGGCGTCGCCGAGCAAGGTGGCGCGGCCGAAGGTCCATTGGCCGATCGGCTCGCGGTCGGCGGTGGCCCAGCGCTTCCAGTCCTTCGGCAGATCGATCAGCTGGCGCGCCTTGGCGCAGATGCCGTCGAAGTAGCTCTGCACCTCGGCGCGGCTGCCTTCGCGCACGCTCCACTCCTCCTGCTCGCGGCTGTGGAAGGTGACGACCACGTTGTACTGCTCGCCGCCGCGCAGCGGGTAGTGCACCAGGTGGCAGTTCGGGCCGACCCAGATGCTGGCCGCGTTCCATTGCAGGTCGGCCGGAAAGTCCTTCTTGTCGATGACGGCGCGGTACACCACGTGGCCCGACACGCGCGCCTCGTCGCCGACGAGCTGGCGGCGCACCGCCGACTTCACGCCGTCGGCGCCGATCAGCGCGATGCCGCGGTGCGTGTCGCCGTGGCTGTCGTGCACCGTGACGCCGGCGTCGTCCTGCTCGAAGCGCTGCACGGTGGTGCCGGTGTGAACCCGGATGCGGTCCGATGCGCGCGCGCCTTCGAGCAGCGAGGTGTGCACGTCGGCGCGATGGATCACCGCATAGGGGTTGCCGAAGCGCCGACGAAACGCCTCGCCGGTCGGGATGCGGCCGACCAGGGTCTCGTCGATCGCATCGTGCATCACCATCTCGTCGGTGTAGACGGCGCGCGCCCGCGCCTGCGGGCCGACGCCCAGCGCATCGAATGCCGCGAAGGCATTCGGGCCGAGCTGGATGCCGGCGCCGATCTCGCCGAGCTGCGGTGCCTGCTCGAGCACCTCGACCTTGAAGCCGCGGCGCGTCAGGGCCAGCGCGGCCGCGAGGCCGCCGATGCCGCCGCCGGCGACGAGAACGGGAAGTGCGTTGGGATCACGACTCATTGCAATGTCTCCTGTCGTTGTGTGGGGTCAGTGTGCGTCGACCCCTCTATTGCGTAAAGACGCCTTGTGATATAGATCGAATTCCATTTCTTGATTTTCAAACCCATGGCCAAGCTCGACATCGACTGGTTGAACGTCTTCGTGGAGGTCTACAAGACGCAGAGCGTGTCGCGCGCCGCGGAGCGCCTGCAGATCGCGCAGGCCAATGCCAGCGTGGCGCTCGGCAAGCTGCGGCAGCACTTCGGCGATCGCTTGTTCGCGCGCACTTCGCGCGGCATGGAGCCCACGCCGTATGCGCAGCTGATCTACCCCGACGTGGCGGCCTCGGTGGCGCAACTCTCGCGCCTGGCCGGCACGCGCGCCGCGTTCGATGCAGCGACCGCGCAGCGGCAGTTCTGCATCAGCATGACCGACATCAGCGAGATCGTGGTGCTACCGACCCTGGTGAATCACCTGCGGCGCGTCGCGCCGGGGATCGTCATCGAGTCCGAGCGCATCTCGACCGACAGCGCGCGCCGGCTCGAATCGGGCGAGATCGATCTCGCGGTCGGCTTCATGCCGCACCTCGAGGCCGGCTTCTACCAGCAGACCCTGTTCAAGCAGGACTTCGTCTGCCTGGCGGCGAAGAACCATCCGCGCGTGCGGACGCGGCTGGACCGGCAGGCGTTCCAGGCCGAGGGGCATGTCGTCGTGACGACTTCGGGCACCGGCCACGCGATCGTCGACAAGGTGCTGGCGCAGAAGAAGCTGACCCGCCGCGTCGTGCTGAAGGTGCCGAGCTTTCTCGCGGTGGCGCGGCTGGTGGCGCGCACCGAGCTGCTCGTGATCGTGCCGCGCCGGCTCGGCGAGGCGCTGGCGCAGCAGGAACGCGTGCAGATGCTCGAGCCGCCGGTAAGCTTGCCGCCGTTCGCGGTGAAGCAGCACTGGCATGAGCGCTTCCATGCCGACGCCGCCAATGCATGGTTGCGCAAGACGCTGGTCGAGGTGATCGCGGAGCGCTGAGCGCGCCGATGCGGCAAGCTGCGCGTCGGCAATGGCCTCACCGCATGGCGAGTCTGGCCAAGAGCGCGAAGGTGACGATGGCAAGGACGGTGGACACACTCTTCCAGAAGAGCACGGGATACCGCTCGATGAGCGGCGCCCGCGTCTTGCTGAGGAAGGTCTGGTTCGGATGCCGCAAGTCGTACAGGTACTCCGACAGGCTGTCGTAGCGCCTGAGCGGGTCAGGGTGCAGGGCCTTTCGCAGCGTCTCGTCGATCCAGCGCGGAATCTCGCGGTCGTCGTCCAGCACGGATTCGTACTGCAGCTTGCGCTGCGCCGATCGCGTCCGGGATCTGGCGACGGCGGCGCCATACGGCAGCCGGCCCGACAGCATCTGGTACGTGATCACGGCCAGCGAGAACAAGTCCGAACGCGCGCTGCCGGATTCCCCGAGAAAGTACTCCGGAGCCGT
>Ga0068868_100001865_pt1 | contig 14471 bp, 12 predicted proteins | sample KBSMisM42_FD_64660 | JGI IMG/M metagenome (GOLD analysis project Ga0068868, IMG submission 64660) | Miscanthus rhizosphere microbial communities from Kellogg Biological Station, Michigan, USA - KBS Miscanthus M4-2 | ecosystem: Host-associated > Plants > Roots > Rhizosphere > Soil ...
TTCTAAAAGAAATTGAATCTGAGTTCAAACTGAAACTATTGGAAGTAACCAAACTGAACGAAAACACGGTTCAACTGCATTATGAAATGCAAAAGCAATAACTGAAGCAAAGTGATCATTCAGAGCCTATACCTGTACAAGTCGATTCATCCAAAGAACAGGAATATGATAGCAATCAAAATGCTAACTTCAACTTCCTTTAAATGGATAATTGATGATACACAAAAAAGCGCTTTTCCTGGTACTGCCAGTCATCTTTTATATACTACCGGCTCTTTGTCAAAGACGCGACACTACTGTAAAAGTTGATATACCGCTGGATTCAATCCGGCTGAGCGATCCCTTTATCCTGGCCGATAAAAAAACAGCCACTTACTATATGACGGGAACAGGTGGATTGCTGTGGAAAAGCAAAGACCTAAAAAAATGGACCGGGCCGTTTCATGTAACGAAACCCGATCCTAATTCATGGATGGGAAAGAATCCGATGATCTGGGCGGCGGAACTGCATCCCTACCAGGGGAAATATTTCTATTTCGCCACTTTCACCAACAGGAATATAAAAATTGATACCGTTAAAGGCAATGTGATCGACCGACGCGCCTGCCATGTGCTGGTCAGCGATAATGCGGACGGGCCGTATGCTCCTATGAAAGATTCTATTTATTTACCTGCTAACATGCCGACACTGGACGCTAATTTTTGGGTAGAAGCTGGAAAACCTTATATGATTTACTGCCACGAATGGCTGCAGAACTGGAACGGTACCGTTGAAAAAATTGAATTGAAAAAAGATTTATCAGGTTCCATTGGCAAAGGAAAAATCCTGTTCCACGCGAGTGAATCACCCTGGAGCCGCGAAAAAGATGATAAAGGAAATGATATCCCCAACAAAGTGACCGACGGTCCTTTTGTTTTCAGAACCCAAACAGGAAAACTAGGCATGTTATGGACCAGTTGGATTTATGATGTATACACACAAGGTGTTGCTTATTCTTCAAGCGGAACATTAGACGGTCCCTGGATACAGGAGCAACAACCGATCACCCCGCCCAATTTTGGTCATGGTATGTTGTTCCGGACCTTTGAAGGCAAACTGCTGATGGCAGTGCACAGTCACAAAAAAGTTGAAGGGCGCACCATTCGCATCCCGCATTTGTTTGAAGTGGATGATTCAGACGATAAAATTATTGTGGGCAGGGATCTCAATGCTATTACTAACCATTAGCATCGGTCCATTTTGTTATACCCCCGGGAAAAACTACAATAAAAGTTCCAATTTTCTTATATTGAGATGCTTATCATTCCACAATCAGCCTGGTTAATTTAATGAATAATAAAGATTCGTTTACCCATCGGGATATAATCAGTCTTTTTTTCTTACTTGCAACAGTTATTGCGATCTATTACCCTGTATTCTACGCGGAGTATCTTTTTACAGATGAGGCAACCCAGATATGGTTGAGAAAGCAGGGCGTTAATCTTGCCTCGATTCCACAGGGAAGATATATTACCTACAGAATTTTCAAAGCATTGTTCAGCTATGTTCACACCATCCGGGAGATTAAGTATGCCAGAATTATTTCTATGGCCGCTTGGATGATATGCCTGCCGGTATGGTATTATATTATCAGGAAAATAGTGCTTGAAAACAAACTGCCATTTTTATTGGTGAGCCTTTCATGTCTGTATCTGGTCTGCATGCCTTCGTTTGCAATCTATATCGGCTGGGCCGCCTGCCTGCAAATGTCAATTGCCTATACAGCCGGCCTTGTTTCGGGTTACATATTGCATACCGCCGTAAAATATGAAAATGGTAAGATAACACTATTGCCTTTTTCAATGATCATATCCTGCATTTTCGGCATTGTTTCCTTGTTTACTTATCAAAATGGGTTTGGATGTTTTTTTATTCCGTTTTTTATACAGTTCATCGCGTTCGGGAAAATGACAAAAAAAATAATTATCGGAATAGGATGGTCTTTTTTGATTTATGCAGTATACTATTTGTTGTTTAAGTATAGCCTGCATCTGTATGGAACACCAGCCAGTGAACGCAGTTCTTTTGCTGCCAGCCCGCTGAACAAATTGTATTTCCTGTTTACCAAACCCCTGGCGGCCTCTTTTCATTTTACCTGGCTGTTTAACGACACAAGCATGCCGGGCAAAATTGTTTACCTGTTTATATTTTCGATTTGGTTTGCTTTGAACCTGACCAGACGGAAGGCAGGTCAATTCGGGGAAGTCTTCTTTTATTTCGCCGGTCTGGCTTTATTTTTTATGCTTGTTTACCTGCCTTCCCTCGTAGTTGCAGAAAATTATCCGTCTAACCGCACACTGTTTGCGCTGAATTGTGTTGTGTTTATCCTGGTAACAGAAACCATCTTGTTCTTTGCAGTTAAATACAGATTTCAGTATGGGGCTTCGGTCATCATTGTGATGGCGCTGTTAATAAATGCCTGGTATAATTTTCATGACCAATTCGTATACCCGCTGGTGAAAGAGTATAATATCATAAAGAAAAAACTGCTTCAGCAATACACGCCGGGCGTTGATACCGTTTATTTTATACGACCGGCTGAAGACGCGTTCACCAAAAAATACGGCATTGTTACTTCCCGTGATGAATTTGGTTTACCTTCCAGCTCTAAAAGCTGGACCCCCGAACCGCTCATCAAACAACTCGTTTTTGAAAAAACAGGAAACCGGGAAATAGCGGAACGCCTGGTGGTGAAAAGTTGGGAAAATAATGCTGCGTTTATAAAATCAGGCGCCAGTGTTTCAAAAAAAACCATCCTTATTGACGCCGGACAACTATTGGAAACGCCATAGTATCCATGCATTCGAACCTTATACAACATTACGCCACAACAGATTCCTTATTATACTTTGCCTTGTAATCTAACGGAGACAGGCCCGTTATTTTTTTAAAGACTTCCCTGAACGCCTTATCATCCGAATAGCCAACATCATTCATGACTTCGAAAATACTTTTCCGGCCTTTTTCCAATGTATTTTTTGCCATTTCCACTTTCACCCGCTGCAGGTATTCCACCGGGGTATTACCGGTAGCTTTGATAAAACGCCTGTCAAAATTCCGACGGCTGGTGGCCAGTTTGGAAGCCAGTGCTTCAAAAGAAATTTTCTCATGCATGTTTTCTTCGATATAGGTTTGTGCCTGGCAAATCAATTCATCGCCATGGTTTTTCTGCGCCTGGAATATAAAAAAGGGAGATTGCGACGTTCTGTCCATTTCAATCTGGAATACCTTTGAGCAATACACTGCCGTTTCCCTGTCGAAATATTTCTCTACTAAAAAAAGCGCCAGGTTTAAAAACGAATAGGCCCCACCGTTGGTATAGATACCCTGCCCGGCCGTAATCAGTTTATCGGTATGAAGCTGAATGTTCGGGAACATCCGTTTAAAATCGGCGGCGGCATTCCAGTGAGTGGCGCAGTTTTTTCCTTCCAGCAGGCCCGTTGCAGCCAGCAAAAATGCGCCGGTGCAAATACTGGCTAGTTCAGCGCCGGTCTTGTATTGCTCTTTTATCCAGCCAATCAATGCCGCATTGTCTTTTATCACATTATCATAATCGTACCCAACAGCAGGAATAATTACCAGGCCGGTCTTTTTTATATCCAGGATATTAACGGGATGAATTGAAAAAAAACCAGCATCCAGCTTTAGTTCGTTTACAAAACCGGCTATGCAAACCTCTATCCTTGATCGGTTTCCTGCTCTTTGCCAGTGTGCATTTGCACGGGTGAGAATCTGGAAACAACCGGCTATGCTGCTCAGGTTAATATCCCCTTTTGGAACAACGATCGTTACCTGTATCATGACAAAATATTTATACAAAAATAGTCGATTATCATGTCCAAATCAACCCGGCAGAATGTCCGTTTAGCACCCGATCACTATTCAATCAAGACGATAGCTTTGTCCTGCTAATCCAAATATTATTCATCCATCTTTTAAATCATACGCCATGAGCAGCCAGCATTTCAGTACGACCATTGTTGTAGATCAGACGCCTGAGCAGGTATTCAATGCCATCAATAATGTCCGGGAATGGTGGTCAGCGGCCATCGAAGGAAGTACCGATCAACCCGACGCTGAGTTTACATACCATTATGAAGATGTTCATACCTGCCGGATAAAACTAACGGAACTCGTCCCCAACAAAAAAATTGGCTGGCTTGTGCTCGACAACTATTTCAAATTTACCAAAGACAAAAAGGAATGGACGGGCACCAAAATCATTTTTGATATTGCCCCGCAAGCTGGAAAAACAGCTATCTGTTTTATGCACCTTGGCCTGGTTCCCGAATATGAATGTTTCGAAATCTGTGTAAACGCATGGACCCAGTATATCCGGCAAAGCTTGTTTGGTTTGATAACAACTGGTAAAGGCCAGCCCAACGGTCCGGGCAAACCGGCTACTTCAGATGAAAAAAGACTTGGCTCAACCGTACCGGTCGGTTAAATCGGGCCAATGTTGAATTGAACAGCGGCAAACGGCAGTTAAAAAGTTTCAACATTCAAAAACTAAAAAATGCAGACAGCAGATTATACGGCCATCATGACCTTAAATGTTAGCGCAGCAGATGCATTCAAAAGCATTCAGCATGTTGCCGGTTGGTGGACGGCAGATTTTACAGGCCAATCGGAAAAACGCGGCGATGTTTTCACCGTTCGTTTCGGTGAAACTTTTATCACTTTGAAAATTGTTGAACTTGTTCCGGACAAAAAAATTGGCTGGCAGGTAATTGATTGCTACAAACATTGGCTGAAAGACAAAAAGGAATGGAAAGACACGAAAATAAACTGGGAAATTTCAGCAGACAACAATGCAACCACTATTCATTTTACGCACCTGGGCCTGGTTTCCGGTATGGAATGTTACCAGGTTTGTGAAAAAGCCTGGAACTTTTACCTGAAAGAAAGCTTGTATAAATTGTTGACCATGGGTGAAGGGGTGCCGGGTTAAGATAATGGTTCACCCCAAACATACATTAATTGATCAGCGAATTCTTACACGTTGCAAAACAACTAACATACAATAAATCAAAAATTATGACAACAGACATTAAACAGGCGCTGACTACCCAACAGGTAGCGGCCCGGTTTGACGAACTTGCCCGGCAGGAAAAATGGTTTGAAATACAGGAGGAACTTTTTGCAGACAATGTAAAAAGCATAGACCCTGCCGGTTCCCCGTATTTTGGATACGCGGAAGGAAAAGTGGCGGTTCGTAAAAAAGGTGAGGCGTTTGTGAAGAAAATCCGGGAGTTTCACGGAGCGTATACAACGCAACCGGTTATAGGCGGTAACCATTTTGCGGTAGGAAGGGGCATGGAAATTACGGTGGAAGATTTTGGAAGAATAAAAATTGACGAGGTGATGCTGTATGAAGTAAAAAACGGCCAGATTATATCCGAGCAGTTTTTTTATTAGCATCTTTTTTCAGTCAGCATAATGGACAACCGCTTTAAGATCGGTTTGTCCATTTTTTTTGCCCGCCGGCCATAAAATGTTTAGACAAAACCAGCGTATTTTATAAAACTCCCCTGTTCATCTTACTATTTGTAAATGCCACTACGTATTTACTTTAATGACTCAACATTAAGGCCTTAGCACGAAAATTTAAGTGTATGAAATACGTTTAACAGCCCTGTACGTCATTCTTAAACGTAACAGGGACCCGACCAGATGAAGACACCGAAGCTGAGCCGTATTTTCTCTTTTATTCGCCTACCTCAATGGATTTTTTTCAAGCGCCTGAGACCGTTGGTTTTATTGTTTGGGCTGGTATTACTAAACACATTCACCGCACATGCACAACAACCGGCTGATTATGCCATCCAGGCGAATATCATTTACCGTTTCACCAAATATATTGACTGGCCCGAAAATAAAAAAACAGGCGATTTTATCATTGGCATCGTAGGGGATTCACCGCTGACCGATGAGCTAAAAAGTTTTATTGCAAACAAAACGGTCGGCAACCGGAAGATTGTCATTAAAACTTTCCCTTCCTCCGCAGAAGCTTATCCCTGTCATATCCTGTTCATCAGCGAAGATGAAAGTAGCAGCCTGAAAAAAATTGCGGCCCGAACGTCCGGCAACTCGCTGTTATTGGTATCCGAATCCGAAGGTCTTGCGCAAAAAGGTTCCTGTATCAACTTCGTAATTGTAGCCGATCACCTGAAACTGGAAATCAATAAAAATAATATTGAAGAACGCAACCTGAACATTGCCTCTGAATTGTTGCAGCTTGGAAAGCTGGTAAAATAAAATATCAATGTACCGCCTACCCTATACCAAACAAATGAGATTATTTATTCCCGCAATCATTAAATGCATGGCTTGTATGATGACTGTAACGCATTGCTATAGTCAGCAAGACAGCACAAAAATGGCAGCCTATGCTGACCTGAGTCTGAAAGATCTGCTGAATGTGAAAATAGTCTCTGCCTCCAAAAAAGCGGAATTGCTCTTCGATGCTCCACTATCGGCATCAGTGATAACAAGAGAAGATATCCGCAGAGCCGGCAGCACTTCTATTATGGAAGCGCTAAGACTGGTGCCGGGTATGATTGTTCGCGAACAAAGCAACGGTAATTATGATATTCACCTGCGGGGGATGGACAATGTTCCGCCCAATGCGCCTTTTGATATTACTTCCAATACAACAACACTCGTGATGATCGACAACCGCCCGGTATACAATTATCTCAGGGGTGGAACATTCTGGGAAACACTTCCCATCGATTTAAATGACGTGGAGAAGATAGAAGTGGTGCGCGGACCGGCCGCGGCTTTGTACGGGCCGAATGCAGTAAACGGCGTAATCAATATCATTACAAGGCAGGCAACAAAAGATGGATTGTACCTGGTAGCGAATATGCAGCAGGGCAGCAATCTTACATACGTTAATAATATTTCTGCAGGTTACCGGTTCAATAAAAAGCTGAACATAATCGCGTCGGGCAATTACCAGGCGCGGGATCGTACGCAATTGTCCTATTTTGAATTTAACCGGAACCGCGCCTTTGAATACCCGTCTTATTTTCTCAATTTCCAGGGCGATACCATCCATAATATTGACCAGCGTTATCCGGACAAGGCCATGTCCATGGACAAATACGCCGGGAATCTCTTTGTAAATTATGAGCCTGCTGAAAAAACAAAATTCAATATCAGCATGGGTGCCCAGCGTTCAACGGTTCAAAGGGTTTCCACAGAAAACGAGGCCACGCCATTATCAACTGCTTCTTCCAGCACGCATTATGCAGATTTGAGGGCCACGGTAAAAAGTTTTACGGCGCAGTTGTCTTATAACGGTGGCACACAGGCTACAGATGCCGACCCGGGTAGAAAATACGACTTCAGTATTACAAACGCCAACCTGGAATATAATTTCAGCAAAGGAAATTTCTCCATTAAGCCCGGATTAAGCTATAGCACGGCCATTTACGATGATAGAAAATATTCTGACCTTGTATTAAAAAACGGCCTGTTTAATGCACGCGGAAACATCATCACAAAAAGCGCTTCCATCCGTGCTGAATATAAATTATTGAACAACCGGCTGCGGCTGGTAGCCGGTTTTGCCAGCAATACTTTCAATCATCCCGACAGCACCTATATTTCTTACCAATTGGCGACTACTTATAAGATCAGTAAGAAACATTTGCTTAGGGCCGTCTATTCACGTGCACCCCGATCCTCCAACATTTTTGACTCTTACGTAACCAAAACAGTTGCAATTTTTCCGGAAAGCAATAACAGGTATGTCAGGGAAGGGCTGGAAGGAGATGCAAATCTTAAACTGCTGACCGCAGATATGTTTGAAGCAGGTTATCGCGGAAATATTACCAAAAAATGGGATATTGATGTAGAAGTATTTGATATCAGGGCAAGGAATTATACCACGCCCGTGCTCAGCCGGGCCTATACTGAATTAAACGGTGCTGATACGATTGATGTCTGGCCGATTCGGGCAACCAATCTGCCGGCAATATTGCACCAGCGCGGTTTTACGGTCTCGCTCACCTGGAGCGGCAAAAAATTACAGGCCAAACCATTTATAACCTGGCAGCACACAACGGCAAAAAATTATGCGCCTTATATCAATTCAGCCGATGCGCCTGCCCCGTATGCAGCGCAGGCCAATATTTATTCAGGTATGGGTTCTACTACCAGTATCAAAAGCACGCCTGCCCTTTTTGGCGGAGCTTCTGTAAATTATGCATTGCTACCGAAGCTGAATCTTAATATGACGGCTTATTACTATTCATCCCAAACATATTATCATGTTTCGAATATCATATTTAATGATGGCGTCCGGGGCATTGATACAATTAAGGCCAAATTAATTCTCAATGCCAGCGTATCGTATATGCCGGCAAAAGGTTTACACTTTTTTTGCAGCGGAAAAAATTTATTGGGCAACCAGTCAAGGGAGTTTTTCCACACAGACGCTGTGCCGTTTATGTTGCTGGCAGGCATAAACTACGAATTTTAAATTATGAATATCAGTATCCGGAACAGGATTTACGGCAGTTTTTCGCTGTTTGTTTTATTATTCGTGCTGAACGGCGTTGCTACTATTATCACGCTGAACCACAACCGTAAACTGTCGGAAAATATTTCAACTGTAATTGACCCCTCCCTCCAGGCACTGGAAGACTTTGAAGACATTCTGGTGGAGTCAAAAATGTATTCCACCAACTGGGTTTTCCTGCGAGCGAACCAGGAAGATCACAATGCGCTGAAGAAGCTTCATAACCTTGAGTATCCCGCCTCAAAGGCCAGAATAAACAAACTGTTTAACACACTGAATGAGCCTTCCATGACCCGGGACCTGAATGGCGTACACAAACGTTTCGGTGATCTGCTGCAGGTAGAACAACAAATCATGGTTTCACTGCAGCGGTTTGAAGATTACGACGACCCGGTTACCAAGATGGAAGCGGAACGGCTGCTGGAAGACGAAGTGCTTCCACGAACGGCCGGCTTAATGAATGATCTTGCTAAAATTGTTTCAGGCGCCCAGGCCATCAGGATACAGAAAAACAAAGAGCTGGAAAATTCTTCCCTGTTGCTGAGAACCCTTATTTCGGTGCTGGCACTTGTTGTTACGGCTATAGCTGTATTGCTGGCGGTTTATTTATCGAAAACCATTCTCAAACCCATTCGCATCATACGCGGAATTGTGCAGGATCTTGGCAAAGGTGTTATCCGTAAGACAACCCACCAGGCAGGCACAAACGAAATTGGCGATATGGCCATGGCTGTTAACCATCTTTCCGAAAAACTGATGGCAGCCGCCATATTTGCAAAAGAAACCGGTAGCAGAAATTTCTCCATTCCTTTTGCACCACTGAGCGACCAGGACACGCTGGGAAAAGCTTTATTATCGATGCGTGATGACCTGAAAGCAAGTGAAGCAGACTTGCTGGCCGTTACGGTTGATCTCAATAAAAAGGATTTGCTATTGCAGGCGGTAGCCGCCGCAACATACGAGCTAATCAGTAATAATCACCTTGATGAAGCCATGGGTAAAGCCATCCGGCTGCTTGGCTTTAAATTGCAGGTGGATGGTGTAGCATTGTATAAAAACGAGCCCATCACTTCAAACGGCACCATCTTTACCGGGCAGTTGCTGCAATGGAACAGCGGCACCAATCAGATCAGCTACAATGCGGCGGAGTACCAGCATATTTCCTATGTAGATGAAGCAATGGCCGTGTTGTCTAAAAATGAAATTTTCCAGGTCTTTACAAAAAACCTGCAAAACCCATACTTTAAGCAAACATTTGAAGCAAGGAAAATAAAATCGGTAGTGTCTATCCCATTATTTGTAATGGATAAATTCTGGGGCTTTGTGGGATTTTCCGATTGCGTGCTGGAACGTAACTGGACGCAAACCGAACTCTCCATATTAAAATCATTTGGCGTTACCCTGGGCGCTGTGATTGAACGCAAGGAAATTGAGCAACACCTGATCATTGCCAAGGAAAACGCGGAAGCAGCCAGCCTGGCAAAAAGTGAATTCATGGCCAATATGAGCCATGAACTGCGCACGCCCATGAATGGTATTATCGGTTTTACGGATCTGGTGTTGACTACGCCTTTACAAAAAACACAGCGCGAATATCTGCAGAACGTGGGTAAATCGGCTTCCAACCTGCTCAACATTATTAACGACATTCTCGACTTTTCAAAAATGGAAGCGGGTAAACTGGCGATTGATAAAGCCAGTTTTAAATTAAACGAAGTAGTGGAAGAAACGGCCGATATGTTATCGATAAGGGCACAGGAAAAAAACATCGAGCTTATCTGCAATATTGATCCGCGGTTACCGCTGCAATTTTCCGGGGATCAGGTACGCATCCGGCAGGTACTGATAAACCTGATTGGCAATGCCATTAAGTTTACCAGCCATGGAGAAATTATTGTAACCGTAGAACAACCAGGCAAGGCATATCAAAAAGATGGTGCAACATGGCTCGATCTCAACATAGCTGTAAAAGATACCGGCATTGGTATTCCCCAAGACAAACTCGAAAGCATTTTCGAAAGCTTTACGCAGGCAGATTCTTCCACCACCCGGAAATTTGGTGGTACCGGGCTGGGACTCACCATTTCCAAACACCTGGCTGAATTAATGGGCGGAAAATTACTGGTTGAAAGCGAACCCGGTGCAGGCAGTACTTTCACATTGCGCTTAGCCCTGGAGGTTATTGAAGAAAAATCATGCGAAGTGCCCGCCATTAAAGCCATGCTGCGCGAGGTACTGGTAATAGACGATAATATCACGAATTGCAAACTGATGCAGGGCATTTTTGAATACCTGCAGGTTCCGGCCCGGATTTGTTATAGTGGCGCTGAAGCGTTGGTGCTCATAAAGAAATCCCTGAAAGACAACCGGCCTTACGATCTTATCATAACCGATCACCAGATGCCTGAGATGGATGGCATTACCCTGGTGAAAGAGATAAAAAAAATAATGCAGGCAACTGCCGAGCCATTTATACTGATGCTGTCTTCCATGGAAAAAAGCATGCTGCGCGAAGAGGCAGAAAAAACCGGTATCAATAAATTTTTATCCAAACCGGTTAAACTGGGTGAACTGACAAGTCTCTTGTCATTTCTTTTTGACAAGTCATCGATCGTTAATGAGCCGGGCGCTTCCATCCCGGTTATAACAAAATATGAAGAAAGCGCCACGATACTGGTAACGGAAGACAATCCGCTGAACATGCTGCTCATATCGGAAATACTGGAAAATATGGGGCACGATGTGATTAAAGCAGAAAACGGCGAAGAAGCAATTGCTATGCTGTTGCTGCATAGTCCCGCCATGATATTTATGGATGTGAATATGCCTGTAATGGATGGCTATACGGCAACGGAAAGAATCCGCGCCCTGCCGCGCCCGCATTGTAATATTCCCATTATTGCCTTAACGGCCGATGCGATGAAAGAAGATCGGGAACGTTGTCTTGCAACAGGCATGAATGCGTTTGTTTCAAAACCTTTCCGGTTAAAAGAAATCGAATCCGTGATGGAAACCTATCTAAAAAATAATGCCGTAATGCAATAGTACCGATATAGGCTTTATGCTATAGTTTGGCCAAAAATGATACCAAAAAAAGTATAGTCAGGCTTCACAGGCATCTATCTGTTTTAATATCGTTTTTTTGTCTGCGGCAGATTTTGCAAGGGAGAATGCCTTCTGCAAATGATGAATTGCTTTTCCCTGGTCAACGCCGGTATACAGGTTGCCCAACAGGGTATGATAGAGATGATGGCTGTCGAGATCCAGTTTCTCCGCGGCAGCTATAGCGGCTTCTTTCCCTTCGGTTTTCGACAATGCATAGGTCCTGTTCAGCGCGGCAATGGGAGAATATTCGATCAGCAGCAATTGATTATACAATTGTAAAATACTTTCCCATTTATGTATGCTATCGTTCTTTTGGGTGTGCCAGTAAGCAATACAGGCTTCAATATGGTATTTTGAAATAATATTGCTCTCCGAAGCCTGCTTCAAAAAAAACTTTCCTTTATCAATCAACTCTTTGTTCCAGAGACTGCTGTCCTGGTCATCATACAATACAGCATTGCCGTTGGTGTCAATTCTTGCATCAAACCGGGACGCATGGAAACACATCAGCGACAGCAATGCATTTGCTTCGGGTGTATTGGTCAGTTGGTTTTCTGTCAGCAACAATGCAAGACGCATGGCCTCCAGGCACAAATCTTTTCTCAAAATCATATCCTGACCCTGTGAGCAATAACCTTCATTAAAAAGCAGGTATAAGGTAGTAAGCACGGTCTCCAGCCGGGAGTGAATCGCATCTTCGTCGGGCAACGCAACCGGGATGTTTGCTAAACGCAATTTCTCACGGGCACGTGTAAGTCTTTTGTTGATGGTTTCTTTGTTTGCCAGGAATGCGCTGGCTATTTCATCCAGTCCAAACCCGCAAAGGATCCGCAATGCCAGGCCTATTTGTGCTTCTGCAGGAATAGAGGGATGACAAACCGCAAACATCATCTGCAACTGGCTATCCCGGATATTTGCAGGGGACAGGTCAATTTCAATTTCGCCGGCTTCGGGTATTGAATGCTTTAATTGGCGGGCAATCTTTTCCTTAAAGACAGCATCGTGCCGGAAATAATTCCTGGCTTTATTTTTAGCCACTGTATACAACCATGCCGTTGGATTTTCCGGCATACCGTGCAGGCCCCAGGTTTCGGCCGCCTGCAGAAATGCATCGCTGGTGATATCTTCTGCTATTTCTATATGCTCGATACCAAACAGCCTGCAAAGTACAGCCGTTATTTTCTGGTATTCTGTCCGGAACAAATGCGGTATCAGTTCATGCGCTGCCATAATGTGTAATGAAGCCTTTGCAAAATACAAAGGCTTCATTAATTAATACCTCACATAGCAATAATTTCCCTTACTTCAACAGTTCCACCCACGGAAAGTATGGGACAGCCTTTTGATAATTCCGCAGCCTCTTCAAACGAAGCGGCTTTAATCAGTGTATAACCGCCAATGGCTTCTTTGATTTCCATATAAGGACCATCGGTAATAACATTGCCGGGTTTCAGTACTTTACCTTCCTGGCCCAGCCGGTTGCCCCGGTCGGTTAATTTGTTTTGTGCTGCAATACCGCCGATCCAATCCATCCATTTTTTCATCATCTTTTCCATTTCCTCGGGTGAGCGGGCAGGTACCAGTTTCGGATCCGACCTGAATAACAATAAAAACTCTTTCATGTTGCGTTCGATTTATTTGTTAAAAACCAATAACACCCGGGGCGCCGGAAAAAGGACAATGAAAGAGCAAAGATTAAAACATTTTTTTTCAGGATGGCAATTTGGGACCGTTTATCATTCGCCCTGTTTAACTTTCATCACCGCATCGGGCACCAAACCGTGGGCGAGGCGATGTGTGTTGATAATAGCAGAAGAATCTTTTGCCTGCGACAAACAGAGCACCGTACCTTCTTTTTCATTTACCCAGTAATTAATAAAATTCACGCCATATTTATCCTGAACTGCCAGGTCTTTCTGGTGCGCTGCTGCCACATCTTTTGCCGTTACTTTTCCGGCGCCCAGGTAATGAATATCCAGGAACAGGTCTTTTTGATCTTTTAATGCTGCCGCAGCACCATCGGTCACGAGGTAAATATGATCAGGTAATAATCCATGAGCTTCCGCATGCGTTTTGCGAATGCCAGAAGAATCTGCTGCAGAAGACAGGCAATACACCAGTCCTTTTTGTTCATCTACCCAGTATTTTAAGAACTGCACATTGTATTTGTTTTCCACGGCCAGATCTTTCGCATGCGCCCCTGCTACTGCTTCATAGGTTACCCTGCCGGGGGTCAACTGGTGTACATCAATATATAGGTTTTTGGCTCCGGCCGGCGCATCCTGCGCTGATACCGCTTCAGAAAAAAGGCTAAAAAAGGTAACCATGCCTGTAATAAAAAATGCTTTCATAACAAATAGTTTAAATGATGATTAAATAATGGTAGTGCAAAGCAACCAAGCCGGATGCTACCGGATATAAGGGGTTTTCCCTATTTTAGCCTGCGCATCCCCTAATTTTTATACGTTGCTTTATGGAACTGGTGGAACGAGACGCGTTTTTATCTTTGCTGCAGGCCAGGGGCACGGCTGTTGCGGCAGGAGAAGGGCATTGTGTTTTTGTAAGCGGGGAAGCCGGTATTGGCAAAACATCATTGGTGAAAGCTTTTTGCCGAATCCTGCCAAAAACCTTCAATGTATACCAGGGTACTTGTGATGCACTTTTTACACCCAGGCCGCTTGCACCTTTATACGATGTACTGTCGCAACGACATAGCCAGTTGCTCAAAACCAGCACAGGCATGGAAGAAAGAACCGCATTGTTTGCCGGTTTTTTCCAGGAACTGAGCGACCAGGA
>Ga0068868_100001866_pt1 | contig 14467 bp, 17 predicted proteins | sample KBSMisM42_FD_64660 | JGI IMG/M metagenome (GOLD analysis project Ga0068868, IMG submission 64660) | Miscanthus rhizosphere microbial communities from Kellogg Biological Station, Michigan, USA - KBS Miscanthus M4-2 | ecosystem: Host-associated > Plants > Roots > Rhizosphere > Soil ...
TCGGCGCGGACGCTGACCGGGACCATCGCCCGCAGCTCCAGCCCCTCGGTGTCGTGGCCGCGGGCGCGTAGGTAGCGGCCGATGCCGCCGGCGACGATCGAGAGGATGACGTCGTTGACGGTGCCGCCGTGGGCATCCTTGACGCGCTTGAGGTCGCCGAGGTCGGTCTGGGTCATCTGGAAGCGGCGGTGCGGCCCGATCTCGACGTTGAAGACGGAGTCGGGCGCGGCCATCCCGGCGGTGACCATCTTCGAGGTCGCGCCGACGCCCTTCAGCACCTGGCGCGGCCCGCGCAGGGCGTGGCGGACGCCGCGGTAGATCTCCTGCGGGCTGGTCAGCCGCTCCCGCCAGGCTTCGGTCAGGAGCTGGACATCGGTCGGTTCGGGGCGGGCGAGCCACGGCGGCGCCTTCTCGGGGGCGCCGGCGGGCTCGGGGTCGAGGTCGAAGAGGACGGTGGTGATGTCGACGCCGGAGACGCCGTCGACGAGGGCGTGGTGGCTCTTGCCGATGATCGCGAAACGGTCCCCGGTCAGTCCCTCGACCAGCCACAGCTCCCAGAGCGGCTTCGAGCGGTCGAGCTGCTGAGAAAAGATCCGCGCCGCGAGGTTGCGCAGCTGCTCGTCGGAGCCGGGCGCCGGCAGGGCGGTTTGTCGCACGTGGTAGTCGAGGTTGAGGTGGGGGTCGTCGACCCAGACCGGGCGCCCCTGGGTGAAGGGGACGAAGCGCAGCTTCTGGCGGAAGCGCGGCACCAGGTGCAGGCGGGAGGCGATGTGGTCGCGGAATTCCTGGTGGCTGGGCGCCTCGCCTTCGAAGACCGAGGTCGAGGCGACGTGCATGTGGGCGCCGGAGCGCTCCAGGTGAAGGAACGAGGTGTCGAGCCCGCTGAGTCGGTCTGGCGTCACCCGCTCATGTTCGCACACGGGTCTAGGGCCAGGTAAAGCTGCGGAGAATGCGGTCTAAAGCCGAATCGCCTCTTGCGTTTCATTTAGGGAATGTGTGCGTCCGCTCACATTCCCGCTCCGAGAGGCCACCTAGCGTGTTCTCTCAGAAACGACCTGCCGAGTCCCCTCGCCTCTGAGCGCAGGGTCAGCGATCCAGCTAGGCAACAGAAAGCGAGCAACTCAGATGCGAAAACTCCTGCCCGTGGTGGTGGCTGCCACTGCGCTCTCGATCGGCCTCGCGCCGGCGGCGGCGCAGAGCCGCAGCGGTACCCAGCACGAGCGTTCGCGCTCCCATGTCTCCCTGCACCTCTCGACGCACACCGTGCTGGGGGGGAACGGGCTGGCGGTGCGCGGCAAGGTGCGGCCGAGCGGCCGCCACCGGATCAAGCTGGTCTTCCGCGGCCCCGACCCCGGTGTCCGCGGCGTGACGACGAAGGCGAACGGGACCTTCGCGTTGCGCTGGACGCCGGAGCGGACGGGCACCTACGCGGTGCGCGCCTACAGCGTCCACGACCGCCGAATCGCGGCGTCCCGCAGCGCCAGGCGCAAGCTGACGTCCTACCGCCTCGCCGGCGCCTCCTATTACGGGCCCGGCATTTTCGGTAACGGCGTCGCCTGCGGCGGCACCCTGCTGCCGGGGACGATGGGCGTCGCCCATAAGACGCTTCCTTGCGGGACGATGGTGAAGCTGCGCTACCACGGCCGCACCGTGACGGTGCCTGTGATCGACCGCGGGCCCTACGTGCCCGGGCGCGACTACGACCTGACCTGGGCAGTGAAGTTGCGGCTCGGCTTCCCCGGAGTCGGGACCGTACTGGCGACCCGCTAGGAGGCGAGGCCGAGTTGGAGCTGGCCGGGTGTCGGCTCCGGCTCGGCCGCCGCCTTGTCGCTCTCGAAGGAGGCGAGGCGGACGCCGAGCAGGCGGACCGGGCGCTGCGGGTCGTAGGCGCGCAGCAGCTCGAGGGCTACCAGCCTGACGACCTCGGGGTCGTTGGTCGGCTGATCGACCGTGTGGGAGCGGGTGGCGTTGGTCCAGTCGTCGAGCCGGACCTTGATCCCGATCGTCCGCCCCTCCAGCTCGCGTTTGCGCAGGCGGCGGCAGAGCTCCTCGGCGAGCTCGACGAGGTGGCGCTCGAGCTCGGCGCGCTGGGTGACGTCGACGTCGAAGGTGATCTCGGTCGACTGCGACTTGGTCTCGTGTTCGGGGGTGACCGGGGTCTCGTCCAGAAGGTTGCCGCGGGCATGCAGCCAGGCGCCGGAGCGGGGGCCGAAGGCGTCTTCGAGCGCCGGCCGCTGCCAGTCGCGCAGATCGGCGAGCGTCCTGATCCCCATCGCCTCCAGCCGGGAGACCGTTTTCGGCCCGATCCCGGGGATGAGGCCGGGGGAGTGGCCGGCGAAGCGCTCCAGCGCCTGCTCGCGGGAGAGGACGACGAGCCCCCGGGGCTTGCCGAGCTCACTGGTGATCTTGGCCAGCATCCGGCTCTCGGAGATCCCGACCGAGCAGGTCAGCCCCGTTTCCTCGCGGATCTCGACCGCAATCCGCCGCATCGTCGCCTTCGGCGAGAAGATCCCGGTCAGGTCCAGATAGGCCTCGTCCAAGCCGACGACCTCCACCACCTCGACGTTCCGCCGCAGCACGTCCATCACCTGCCCCGAAGCCTCCCGGTAAGCAGGAAAGTCCGGCCGCAGATACACCGCATCCGGCAACCGCCGCCGAGCCACCGCCGCCGGCATCGCCGAATGAATCCCCGCCAGCTTCCGAGCCTCATAACTGGCCGTAGTAACCACCGCCCGCGGCCCCGACCCACAGACCACGACCGGCTTGCCCTTCAACTCAGGCCGGCGCCGCAGCTCCACCGACGCGTAGAAAGCGTCCATGTCCAAATGTGCGACCACACGAGGCCACTCTGCGACCGATGACACCTGAAGACGGTAGCGCTCCAACAGGCGGACCGGGGCCTACCGGACCTCGCATGGAGACCGGGGCCTGTAGCGACTGATCGTTTCGCTCACCTCTTCGTCGCTCTCCAAGCCCGAACCGATCGCGCCGACCACGGTCGCCATCGAGGTGGCGAACCAAGCGATCGCGGCGTAATCCCATACGCCTGCCGGATGACCGAGACTGGCGGTCATGATCTGATCTGGAACCACGAGCGCCATCGAGGCCAAGACAGCTATGTAGAGCACCAGGTAACTGAAAGCCAATCCGAGCAGCAGAGTTATGGAAGTAGCCGCGTTCGCTCGCCGGGTGAACGCCGGGTCGTGGGACTCGGAAGGCTGCTCCCAGAGCGAGTGAGCGACCACGAGCCAGACCCCGAGACCGCCGATGGCCAGTAGCGCGATGAGCACGAGGCTGGGCACCGCGAGCCGGTCCGCGATCCCCCAGGCGTTCGAGTTGACGATGAAGAACCCAGCACTCGCAAGAGTCGCCACCAACACCTTGGACAGATCACGCACTAGGCGGTGTGGTCGGTTCGCGCGCACCATCTGTCCGATCGACAGTTCTTCGTGAGCGCTGAGCGAGCGGGTGGCAGTACGGTCATCCGTCGCCTCCATGTGACGGATTGCTACCCACCGATCATCGCCCTTGAACATGAGACCGAAGCCGATCCTCCGCCGCTCCGCGCCGACGAGGTCTGATCTACCGGGCATCTCTGCCGATATTTTCAACCCCTCCTAGACTCCCCAGCGTGGCTTCCCCCGAGGCGAAGAACCTTGAGGCGATCTCGCAGGCGATCGACCAGCACAACTCGAGCTGCCCGTTTCCGGCGGCGGAGGTGCGGATGAATCCTTTTGAGGTCGAGCGGCTGGGGTGGGACACGATTCGGGGATTGCCGGTGGTGCCGGACGGGGCGATCGGCACCGGCCGCTTCCGCATCGTCTGCTCGCGCGACATGGAGGACGACGGCCTGGAGATCGTCGAGGCCGTCGGCAAAGAGATGGAGACGGCCACTCCCGCTCGGAACTGAGAGGCCGGAGGGCCAAGCAGGTCAAGGACGCAGGGAGCCCGAATAGCAGCGCTATTTGGGCGACTGAGGACGCAGAGATGCGCCGGCCATCCGGCCTCTCAGACGTTGTTGTAGAAGTCGAGGCCGGATTCTTCCATCCAATTGATCACCTGGATGTTGAGCTGGGAGAGCTCGCCGGTCCAGATCAGGACTCCCATCGCGATCAGGATCAGGCCGCCGACGGTGACGATCGCCTGGTAGTGGCGCTTGACGACGGCGAAGGCGGTGGTCATCTGCGAGAAGGCGACCGCGGTGAGGATGAAGGGGATCGCCAGGCCGGCCGAGTAGACGGCGAGGAGGAAGGCTCCGTGGGCGGCCGAGCCCGATAGCGATGCCGCCCCGAGGATCGCGCCGAGGGTGGGGCCGATGCAGGGGGTCCAGGCGATCGCGAAGGCCGCGCCGGCAACAATCGGGCCGCCCCTGCCCGCCCGCTCAAGCAGCGCGTCGACGTGCCACTCGCGGTTGAGGCGGGTGATGAAGAGCGAGCCGACGAAGAGCACACCCATGGCGATGATCAGCGCCGCGGAGATTTTCGTCAGCAGCTCCTTGTGGTCCTGGAGGACCGAGCCGATCCCGGTCGCGGTGAGGCCGAGGAGGATGAAGATCGCCGAGAAGCTGGCGACGAAGAGGAGGCTCGGGCCGAGGACGCGCCGCCAGCCGGCGCTCTCCAGCTCGCTCGCCGAGACGCCGCTGACGGCCGAGAGGTATCCCGGCACCAGCGGCAGCACGCAGGGGGAGAGGAAGGAGACGACTCCGGCGGCGAGGGCGGCGAGGATGCCCACCCCCGCTGCGGGATCGGAGCTGACGGCGGCGATTACCACGACCCCTCAGGTTACCCTCACAGGCGTGGCGGCTGGAAGCTCCGAGGGGCGGCTGTTCAACGCGTCGGGACGGGCGCGGCAGCTCTACGCCTCGCCGCTCTTCGCGATCGGCCCCTCCGAACCGGGGCCGGCGATCCGCCGCGGCTTCCTGCTCTCGGTCCCGATCGGGCTGACGCTCGTCCTCGAGCTCGGTTTCGACACCGAGAGCGCTGGGGCGATCGCCACCGCCGCCTTGATCAACGGCTTCCCGGGTATGGACGCCCCGGCGCGGTCCCGCGCCGGCTGGCAGGCGGCGAGCGCGCCGCTGGTCGGGATCGCCGCGGCGCTCGGCATCATCAGCAGCCAGACGGGACCGACCGCCGTCCTCGGCCTCGGCCTGCTCGGGCTCCTCGCCGGCTACTGCTTCTGCGTCTCGCTGCGGCTGGCGATCGTCGGCCTCTCGGTGACGCTGGCGATGCTGATCGCGCAGGGGCTCTTCCTGCCGGCCGGGGATGCGGCGCCGGCGCTCCTCTACGCCACCCTCGGCGGCCTCACCCAGGTCGCCTGGTCGCTGCTCGTCTGGCTCGCCACCGACCGCGCTGCCGACGAGCCGGAAAAGGCGTGGGGTGGGAGGGAGGCGGCCGCCTCGCTGCGAGCCAACCTCACCCTGGAGTCGCAGAGCGCCCGCCACGCGATCCGCTTCGGCCTCGCCCTGGCGACGGGGGTCGCCGCCTACTGGCTCCTCGGCATGGACGAGCACGGCTACTGGATCCCGCTGACGATCCTCTTCGTCATGCGCCCCGACCGCGGCGAGACCGACCACCGCCTTGCCCTGCGGGCGATCGGCACCGTGATCGGCCTGATCCTCGCCACCGCGATCGCCGAGGCCTTCGGCGGTGACGACCTCGTGATCGGCGCCGTGCTGACCGTTTCCGCAGCGTCCAGCTTCGGGTTGCTGACGGTCCAGTACGCGCTCTTCACCGCCGCCATCACCACTTACGTGGTCGTGATCAGCACCACCCTCGGGGATCCCGCCTTCCAGACGGTCGACGAGCGCGCCACCGGGACCGTCCTCGGCATCCTCATCGCCTTTATCGCCTGGCGGCTTTGGCCTAATCCCCGCGGCACGGTAGATTTGGCCAGTCAGCCAAACATGGGAGGAGCGAGCAGTTGAGCGACAAGACGTATGTGATCGGGGTCGGGATGACCAAGTTCGAGAAGCCCGGTACCAAGGACGGCGACTACCCGGACTGGGCCAAAGAGGCGGGGGAGAAGGCGCTCGCCGACGCGGGCATTCCCTACGAGGACGTCGAGCAGGCCTACGCGGGCTACTGCTACGGGGACTCGACCTACGGCCAGCGGGCGCTCTACCAGCTCGGTCTCACCGGGATTCCCGTCGTCAACGTCAACAACAACTGCTCGACCGGCTCCTCGGCGCTGTTCCTGGCGCGGCAGGCGGTCAAGGGCGGGGTCGCCGACTGCGCCCTGGCGCTGGGCTTCGAGAAGATGGAGCCGGGCAGCCTCGGGGTCAAGTACACCGACCGCACCAACGCGCTCGACAAGCACGCGATGCGGATGTTCGAGATCCGCGACCCCGAGCAGTCGCCGCCGGCGCCGCAGATGTTCGGCAACGCCGGCCGCGACCACATGCAGAAGTACGGCTCCGAACCCGACCACTACGCCTGGATCGGCTGGAAGAACCACAAGCACTCGGTCAACAATCCCTACGCCCAGTTCCAGGACGAGTACTCGCTGGAGGACATCAAGGCGGCGAAGATGATCCACGACCCGCTGACCAAGCTGCAGTGCTCGCCGACCTCCGACGGCTCGGCTTGCGCGATCGTTGCCTCCGAGGCCTACGTCGACCAGCACGGGCTCTGGGACCAGGCGGTCGAGATCGCCGGCCAGTCGATGGTCACCGACCTCAGTTCGACCTTCGACGAGAACGCCGACTGCATGACGATCGTCGGCTCCGACATGTCGCGGACCGCGGCCGACGCCGCCTACGCGGAAGCGGGGGTCGCGGCCGAGGAAGTCGACGTCTGCGAGCTCCACGACTGCTTCAGCGCCAACGAGCTCATCACCTACGAAGCGCTCGGGTTCGCCGCGGAGGGCGAGGCGCACAAGCTGATCGAGGAAGAAGCGACCACCTATGGCGGCAAGGTCGTCGTCAACCCCTCGGGCGGGCTGATCTCCAAGGGCCACCCGCTGGGGGCGACCGGCCTCGCGCAGTGCTCGGAACTGACCTGGCAGCTGCGCGGCGAAGCCGACAAGCGCCAGGTGGAGGGCGCGAAGGTGGCGCTCCAGCACAACATCGGCCTCGGCGGTGCCGCCGTGGTCACGGTCTACAAACCGGCGGCCTGAGAGGTCGCCTCACGGGGTAGGAGGAGCACGATGGCGAAGGAGCGGCGTTCACTCAGCGGCAAGGTCGTGGCGATCACCGGCGGTGCGCGGGGGATCGGCAAGGCGACGGCGTCGGCGCTGGTCGCGAAGGGGTGCCGCGTCGCCATCGGCGACCTCGACCTCGAGCTGGCCGAGCGCTCCGCGGCGGAGCTCGGCGGCGGCACCGTGGCGCTGAGCCTCGACGTCACCGACCGCTCCTCCTTCGCCCACTTCCTCGACGAGGCCGAACGCCAGCTCGGCCCGATCGACGCGGTCGTCAACAACGCCGGGATCATGCCGGTGACGCCGTTCGAGGACGAGAGCCCCGAGTCGGTCCGCCGTCAGATCGACATCAACCTGCACGGGGTCATCACCGGCACCCAGCTGGCGATCAAGCGGCTGCGGCCGCGGGGCAGCGGCTACATCGTCAACATCGCCTCCCAGGCGGGGAAATCGGGCGTGCCGGGGATTGCCACCTACTCGGGCACCAAGCACGCCGTCGTCGGCATCAGCGAGGCGGTGCGGGCGGAGCTTCGCGACAGCGGCGTCGAGGTCCTCTGTGTGATGCCGACCGTCGTCAACACCGAGCTGACCAGCGGCGTCGGCCAGAAATGGGTGAAGCCGGTGGAGGCCTCCGATGTCGCCAACGAGATCGTCGACGCGATGGAAGTGCCACGCTTCGACGTCTTCGTTCCCCGCGCCAACGGCGCCCTTTACAAGATCCTCGCCCCGCTGCCGCGCAGCTGGCGAGAGGCGCTGGGCCGGGCGATGAAGGTCGACAAACTGATGATCGAGGTCGACCACAGCGCCCGCAAGGCCTATGAGGACCGCGCCGCGGCCAGCGAGCCGGGCCAGGACGAGGCGGCCGCCGAGTCGCCGGCCCCGCAGCGCGACGCCGCCTAAATTCAGCGCTCGCTGAACTTTTCCGCCTATAGGGACGTAAATTCAGCGAACGACCTGATGGGACGGATCTACGACGCCACCTGGGGCCGGATGTTCTCGGCCTTCTACGACCGGGCCTTCGCGGCGACGGAAGAGGCCGGTCTGCGCGAGATGCGCGCGGACCTGCTCAGGCAGGCGCGGGGGAGGGTGCTGGAGCTGGGGTCGGGAACCGGCCTCAACCTGGAGCTCTATCCCCGCGAGGGCCTCGATTGCCTGACCCTGACCGAGCCCGACCCACACATGGTCAAGCAGCTGCGAAAGCGGGTCGAGGAGATCGGCTGCGCAGCGGACCTGGTGGAAACCGGCGCCGAAGACCTTCCCTTCGACGACGACAGCTACGACACCGTCGTCGTCACGCTCGTCCTCTGCACGGTCCCCGACCAGCCGGCGGCGCTGAAGGAAATCGCCCGCGTCCTCAAACCGGGCGGCCAACTGCTCTTCCTAGAGCACGTCCGCGCCAACCAGCCCGACCTCGCCAAGTGGCAGGACCGTCTAGAGACCCCATGGCGCTTCCTCGGCGACGGCTGCCACTGCAACCGCGACACGGTCTCCGGCATCAAAGCGGCGGGGTTCCAGGTCGCGGAGATCGAGCGGGACGAGCTGCCAAAGGCCCCGCCGATCGTCAGGCCGCTGGTCAAGGGAAGCGCCCGCATTAGCGCCTAGAGTTGCCGTGGATGCAAGGAACCGAGGTCGATTTTCCCGCTGGCCCGGTGGCCGACCGGTTGACCCTTTGGCCAGTGGACGACGGCCGCTACGGGCTGGATGCCGTCTTCCAGGGCGCGTCTGGTTATGAACGCTGCGAAGAGCACCACACGGCACTGGTGGCGATCGGAGTGAAGTGCCGGCTGCTGCAGAACATGGACAACTCATGGTCTCTGCGATTCGGCCCGCTCTCCGCGCTAGAGGTGGGAAGGGCTGTCTTAGCATTCGTGCGGTAGCTGCCCTTTCCGACCTAACGCACGATAATGGTGGTTATGTAAACCTGGAGCAGGAAGGGGCGTGATCAGCGGGCTTCTTCGATCGCTGATTCCAGGTCCCCTGCTGAATCGGGGGTTCCTAGGGGTTCCAGGCCGTCGGTGTTTGGTCCCTTGATCGCGAAGGATGGCGTGCCGTCGAAGCCGAGCTGCTGGGCTTCTTCGGTGGTTTCCTCTACTTCGGCGGTGAATTCGGCGCGTTGTTTTTTCCAGCGGCTGATGTTCTTGACTCCGGCGCCCTTGGCTACCGCCTTCAGGAAGGCGTCATCGGCGTAGCCGGAGTCCTCCGTGCCCTGGTTCCTGTAGAAGAGCTCGACGTAGTTCCAGCCGCGCCCCTGTGCTCCGGCCGCCAGGGCCGCCGCTCCGGCCGGCAGCGACTGCTCGCCGATGATCGTGAAGTTGTGGAAGGCGATCTTCGCTTCGCCATTCTTGACCTGGTTTTCGATAATCGACGGCAGGATTTCTTCGGCGAAGGCCTTGCAGAACGGGCACTGCAGGTCGGCGAACTCGACCAGTTCCACCGGCGCCGCGGGGTCGCCGAGGACCATTCCCCGCTGCGGGATCCCCGCCAGCTGTTGATTTACCTCGGCCGCCCCCTCGATCTTCGTGTCGCCGCCGTCGCCGCTGCTGGAGGCGTTGATGACGATGAGGACGAGGACGACCGCTACCGCGAGGAAGACGGCGCCGGCCGCCAGCTGCAGCAGCTGCGTCCTGCGCCCTCGCTCGCTCATGCCCGGTCCGGCAGCGGCCCGGCCTCCGCTCCTGCGTATCCGGTCAGGCGGATTGCGTTGAGGGCGAAGAGGATCGTCATCAGGACGGCGCTGCCAACGCACCACTGGCAGATCGCTTCGATCTTGAAGATCTCGACGTAGGTGAGGAAGACGCTGTAGCCGAAGCCGCCGAGGACGACGACGAAGCCGCCGAAGCGCGCCAGGTCATTGGCGAAGAAGGCGCTCGCCAGCAGCAGCGCGTAGCCGATGATCCCGAAGACGGCGATGTTGACGCCGGCGACGTGCGAGTAGGAGCTTTTGGCGACGGTGGCGCAGCCGGTGCTGCCGGCGAGGCACCTCGGCGCGTCGCCGCCGGCCGCCTCGATCGCGATGTAGGTGGCGATACCGATCCCCAGGGCGGCAAGGAAGGCGATCGCCCGCCGCAGGTTCCCCTCGCTCGGGTAGCTCCTCATCGCGCGGAAGATAAGGCTTCGGCGTAAAAGCCCGCTAAGACGCGCGAGAGCTTGCCGCCCTGCCAGGCCAGCGGCGACTCGCCCTCACCCTCGCTCTCGAGCCGCGCCTGCGGCAGCGCCTCGGCGTAGGCGGCCGCCGCCTCGTAGGGATGTCCGGGGTCGGCGCCGTCGTTGCTGGCGACGACCAGCGCCGGCACCTGCAGGTCCGCCAGCTCGTCGAGCGAGCCGAACGGCTGCGACCGCGGCACCTCCCGCATCGCCCGCACCAGCGCCTCGGGATGGTCCTGGCGCAGCATCCTCTCGCGGGTGAAGCGCAGCACCGATTCCTGCCAGCGCGGGTCGATTCCCTGCCGCTCGCCGATGAAGGCGACAAAGCCATCGACGCCGTCGCCCTCCAGTGCCGCCGCCAGCCCGTCCCAGTAGTCGAGCGAGGACTGCCGGATCGTCCCCAGATACGTCGGCCCGATCACGACCAGGCCCGCCAGCCGCTCCGGGTGCCGCAGCGCGTAGGCGACCGCCGTGTGGGCCCCCATCGAGTGGCCGCCGAGGAGGAAGCGCTCCCCCGCCCCGAGGCGGGACTCGACCACCCGCTCGAGGTCCGCCACCAGCTCCGGGTATCCATAACTCTCCCCCGCCGGCGCCGGCTCGGATTCGCCGTGCCCCCTGGCGTCGTAGGCGACGACCCGGTGCCCCGCCCGCGGCAGCGCTTTGGAGCCGTGGAGGACGTAGCGCCGCGTCGCCGTGATCCCGTGGCAGAGGACGACCGGCGGACCCTCCCCCACCTCTTCGCCGAGCAGTCGCGGTGACGGCTCGACCGTGAACGAGCGCTGCTCCAGCGGCATCAGCCGAGCGCGGCGACGGCGCGCTCGAGGTCCCCGACGGACTCGTAGCTGCTGCCGGTACGCGAAACCGTCCGGTGGCGGATCACGCCCTCGCCGTCGACGACGAAGATCGCCCGTTGCACGTAGCGGCCACCGGGTGCGTCCTTCAACTCGGTCAAGCGCGCCAGCGGCCCGATCCAGCCGGTGACGCCGTAGCTCCTCGCCACTGCCAAGTCGACGTCGGCGAGCAGCGGCACGTTCAGTTCCTGCTCTTTGACCCAGTGCTCATGCGAGTCGACCGACTGCGGCGAGATCCCCAGGACCTCGGCGTCGAGCTCGTCGAGCCGGTCGCCTTCGTCGCGGTAGGAGCAGAACTGCTTCGTGCAGACCGTGGTCGCGTCGCCGGGGTAGAAGGCGAGGATCACGTTGCGGCCGCGATACTCGGAGAGCCGATAGGTCTTGTCGCCCGTCCCCGGCAGCTCGAAATCGGGGGCTTTGTCTCCTACGTCGGGCTTGGCCATGCCCCGAGCTTACCCGGCCGCCTAGCCCGCTTCGATCGTCATTTCTTCGATCAGAACGGTCTGTTTCGGTTTTTCGGCCGGCGTGCCCAGGGCTTCGATCTTTTCGACCACGTCGTAGCCCTCGCTGACCTTGCCGACCAGGGCGTATTCGGGCGGTAGACCGGCGTCGGGCGCGGTGACGACGTAGAACTGGCTACCGGAGCGCCCGGGCGGGTCGGCCGAGCTCTTCGCCATCGCCACGATCCCCTTCGTGTAGGAGAGGTTCGGCGGCGGTTCCTCGTCGACGCTGTAGCCGGGCCCGCCGGTGCCGGTGCCTTCGGGGTCGCCGCCCTGGATCACGAAGCCCGGGGCGACGCGGTGGAAGGTGAGGTCGTCGTAGAAGCCTTCGTCGGCGAGGAAGGCAAAGGAGTTGGCGGTCTTCGGCGCCCGCTTGGTGTCGAGGGCGATCTCGAAGGTGCCGCAGCTGGTCTTGACGACGGCCGTCGCTTCTTCGCCTGCCTTCAGCACCTGCTTCGGCGCCTTGAAGCTGACTTCCTTCGGCGCCGGCGCTTCGACCTTCTTGCAGCCGCCGGCGCTCGCCTGCGTGGAAGCGGTGCTCCCGTCATCGTCGGAGCCGCCTCCCTGGCCGACCAGAATGGCGACCACGATCCCGACCGCGACCACCGCGAAGACGGCGAGGATGATCCAACGACGATCGGGCGGCAGCTCCACGGCGGCGAACCCTAGTAAACGTTCCCGAGGCTAAATGTCCACCTCCCCTCCCCTGACCCCGCTTGCCGCCGCCGTCCTCCACGTCGGCTCGCCCGAGCGCATCCTCGAGGTCGAGTGCGGCGACGGCGACGGAGCGCTCTTCCTCGCCCGCGAGTTCCCCAGCGCCCGGGTGCGGGGCGTCGACCGCGATGAGGGGGCGGTCCGGCGCGCCGCCGCCCGCGTCGGCCTCGACCCGGAGGGCCGGATCGCCTTCAAGCAGGGAGGCCCGCGCTCCCTCCCCTTCCCCTCCGACCACTTCGACCTCCTCGTCGCCCTCGACGCCCGGCCCGGGATCGCCGAGGCCGCACGGGTCCTCCGTCCCGGGGGCTTCCTCGCCCTCGCCGCGAGCCATGCGGGCAGCCCGTTCGGGGGGCTCGGCGGCCGGCTCTACCGCTGGCGCCGCGAGAGGCTGGGATTCGAGCCGATCTGGTCCGAAGCGGCCGGAGACGGCAGCTTCTCTATCGCCCGCCTGCGCGGCGGCGGGCCGGTCGGCGGCTCCCTCTAGTCTGGGCGCCGCATGGAGATCGCCGGGATGCCGCTGACCCTGCTCGTCAACCCCGCCTCCGCCGGGGGGAAAACGCTGAAGCTGCTGCCGCAGATCGAGGCCGCGCTCGACGCCCGCCGCGTCGTCTTCCGGGTCGAGAAGACGCGCAGCCTCGAGCACGGGGTTTCGCTGGCGCTGCGGGCGGTGGAATCGAATGAGGTCCCCGTCGTGGTCGGCGGCGACGGCCTGATGGGTGCGGTCGGCGGTGCGATGGCCGGCGCCGAGACGCCCGTGGGGTTGATCCCCGGCGGCCGCGGCAACGACCTCGCCCGCGCCCTCGGCATCCCCGACGACCCCGAGGCGGCGGTCGAAGTCGTCCTCGCCGGCCACAGCCGCCGGATCGACGTCGGCGAGGCCAACGACAAGCGCTTCCTCGGCATCGTCAGCGTCGGCTTCGACTCCGAATGCAACCGCCTCGCCAACGAAACCCACTTCATCCGCGGCAACCTCGTCTACGCCTACTCGATGGTCCGCACGCTGATCGGCTGGAAGACGGCCCGCTTCACGATCGCCGTCGGCGAGGAACGCAAGCGGATCAGCGGCTACTTCGTCGACGTCGCCAACAACAGCGTCTACGGCGGCGGCATGTACATCGCCCCCGACGCGAAGATCGACGACGGCCAGTTCGACGTCGTCGCGATCGAAGAGGTCGGCAAGCTGCGCTTCCTCAGCGGCCTCCGGGACGTCCTCAAGGGCGCCCACATCGGCAAGGAGGAGGTCAGCGTCTTCCGCACGCCGCGGCTCGAGCTCGACGCCAGCCGCCCCTTCCCCGTCTACGCCGACGGCGACCACCTCACCGACCTGCCGGTCTCGTTGCGGGTCCTCCCCAGCTGCCTCTCGATCCTCGTCCCCGCCGACGGAGGGGGCTGACCGGGTGGTCGAGAACCAGCGTTCGAGACCACTCTTCGGCGCCAAGGTCGCGCTCTCGCGGGCGGTCGGCAGGGCCAGCCGCGCCAGCGGTCGCGGCGGCGGCACGACGCTGCCGGGCCGGGTGCTGCTGCGGCTGGAGCCGGAGGCGATCGCCCGCCTCGGCACCGGCCTCGACCGCGGGACGACGATCGTCAGCGCCACCAACGGCAAGACGACGACCGCGGGGATGATCGCCGGCATCCTCGCCGCCGACGGCCGCAGCCCGGTCCACAACCGCGCCGGCTCGAACATGACCTGGGGCGTGGCGACGGCCCTGCTCGAGCAGCGCGGAGAGGAAGGCCTCTTCGAGGTCGACGAGGCCTGGCTGCCGCGGGTCAGCGACCAGCTCGACCCCTCGCTGATCGTCCTCGGCAACCTCTTCCGCGACCAGCTCGACCGCTACGGCGAGATGGAGGCGCTCGCCGACGAGTGGGCGAAGACGGTCGCAGCCCGCAGCGGCCGCACCGGCTTCGTCTTCAACGCCGACGACCCGCTGATCGCCGACCTCGGCCGCGACCCCGAGGGCGCGAGACGCGAGGGCGTCCTCTATTTCGGGATCGAGGACGACTCCCAGGCGCTGCCGGAGCTGCAGCACGCCTTCGACGCCAAGCACTGCCGCCGCTGCGGCCACCCCTACGCCTACGAGCGCGCCTTCGTCGGCCACCTCGGCCACTACTCCTGCCCCAACTGCG
>Ga0068868_100001868_pt1 | contig 14460 bp, 13 predicted proteins | sample KBSMisM42_FD_64660 | JGI IMG/M metagenome (GOLD analysis project Ga0068868, IMG submission 64660) | Miscanthus rhizosphere microbial communities from Kellogg Biological Station, Michigan, USA - KBS Miscanthus M4-2 | ecosystem: Host-associated > Plants > Roots > Rhizosphere > Soil ...
TGGTGGACCTGGTAGGCGCCGATGTGCTGGGTGATGCCGCCGGCCTCGCCCGCGGCGACCTCGGTCTCGCGGATCGCGTCCAGCAGCGAGGTCTTGCCGTGGTCGACGTGACCCATGATCGTCACCACCGGCGGCCGGTCGACCAGGTCCTCGTCGGCGTCGGAGAACTCGGGCTCCTCGGGCTCCTCGTCGGCGGCGTGGAGGATCTCGACCTTGCGGTCGTACTCGTCGGCGATCGCCTTCACCGAGTCATCGGTGAGGGTCTGCGTAAGCGTCGCCATCTCACCCATCATCATCAGTTTTTTGATCACCTCGGCCGGGGCGAGGCCGAGCGATTCGGCGACTTCGCGCACGGTGGCGCCGGAGTTGACTTTGGTCGCCTCGGGCTCGTCGGGCGTCGCCGGGGTCGACGGCGGCTCCTCGAGCAACGGACGCCGGCGACGACCGCCACGGCGGCGCGGCGGGCGCTGCGGCGGCGGGCCGCCTCCCTGCTCACGGCGGGAGGCCTGAGAGTCGATCACCACGCGGCGTTTTTTCGAGGAGGCGCCGCCGCCACCGCCGCCGCCCTGCTGGGCGCCGCCGGCGCGGACCGGTTTGGTCGAGGTGTTGCGGCCTTTCGCGGCTGCCGGTTTGGCGGCGGCCTGGGGTGCCTCCGCGGCTTTCGGAGCCTCTGCAGTTTTGGGCGCCGCCGGCGCGGCCGCCTGCTCGGCTTTCGGGGCCGGTTTAGCCGCAGCTTTCGGCGCCGTCCCGGCGCCGCCGTTGCCTTTGGCGGCCGAGATCGCTTTCACGGCGTCGGCCTCCTCGACGCTGGAGGCGGCGGCTTTCGCCTCGACCCCGGCGGCTTTCAAGGCGGCGAGCAGCTCCTTGGAGCTGACGCCCTGCGCTTTCGCGATCTCGTGAACCCGTTTCTTTGCCACTAAGCCTGCTCCGCCTCCTCGGCGACCGGCTCCGCCGCTTCGTCGTCGTCGCCGAGCGTCTCACCGTCGACTTCCTCGGCTTCGGTCGCCTCCTGCTGGATGTCCTCTTCGATGGCCTCCTCGGTGGCGGCTTCCTCGGGGGTCTCGGCGTCGACGGGCGGGGACTCCTCCGTCGTCTCCTCGACCTCGGCGGGCTCGACGAATTCGCCTTCGGCCCGCTCGACGATCTCCGTGACCTGGCCTTCGTCGGCGTCTGGATCGGCGAGGATCGCGACCTCGGTCTCGGAGACGTTGGCCAGCATCGCCACCTGGCTGGTCTCGAAGCGGGAGAGCGCCTGGTGCTGCGGCAATCCGCAGTAGGTGGAGCCTGGCAGCGCCGCGTTGGGGCAGCGGCGGCCGGTGGTCATCACCGCCATGCAGCGCCCGTCGAAGGCTTCTTCGCCCTCGACCTCGACCTCGTGTTCTTCGGAGGCGAACTCGCTCTCGGACTTGATGTCGACGCGCCAGCCGGTGAGGCGGGCGGCGAGGCGGGCGTTCTGGCCGTCGCGGCCGATCGCCAGCGAGAGCTGGTCGTCGGGGACGATCACGGTCGCCTGGCGCTCCTCGTCGTCGACGATCACCTCGCGGACGCGGGCCGGCGAAAGGGCTTTGGCGACGAAGCGGGCGGGCTCGTCGTTGTGGGGAATGATGTCGATCTTCTCGCCGCGCAGCTCGGATACGACCATCCGCACCCGTGACCCGCGGGGGCCGACGCAGGCGCCGACCGGGTCGACCCCGTCGGCGTGGGAGACGACGGCGATCTTCGAGCGGTAGCCGGGCTCGCGGGCGACGCCGACGATTTCGACCAGCTTGTCGGCGATCTCCGGAACCTCGAGCTCGAACAGGCTTTTGATCAGCTCCGGGCTGCGCCGGGAGACGACGATCGCCGGCCCTTTGGTCGAGTCGGAGACGTCGGTGATCACGGCCTTGACCCGCATCCCGTGGTCGTAGCGCTCGTTGTAGACCTGCTCGGACTTCGGCAGCAGCGCCTCGACCCGCTCACGCAGCTGGACCAGCGTGTAGCGCTTGTCGGACTGCTGGATGATTCCGGTGATCAGCTCGCCGACCCGGTCCTGGTACTCGTCGTACATCATCTGCCGCTCGGCCTCGCGGATCCGCTGCAGGATCACCTGCTTGGCGGTCTGGGCGGCGATCCGGCCGAAGTCGTCGGGGGTGACGTCCTTGGTCTCGATCTGGTCCTCGTAGGGGGCGATCATCTCCGGGTCGAGCTCGGGGTCCTCCGGCTCTTTCAGTTCGCCGGTCTCGGGATCGACCTCGGGCTCCTCCTGCTGCTCGGCGGCTTCGGCCAACAGCTTCTCCTCCAGCTCCGGCGGCAGGATCAGTTCGAAGACGCGGAAGTCACCGGTTTCGTGATCGAGGTCGACGCGGGCGTATTTGGCCGCCCCGGGAGTCTTCTTGTAGGCCGAGAGGAGGGCGTCCTCGAGGGCGTCCATCAGCTTGTCGGCGGAGATTCCCTTCTCCTGCTCCAGCGCTTTGACGGCGTCGACGATCTCTTTGGTCACTGAAGGGACTCCTTGGTTTCGGAAGTGGTGGCGGGGCGGCGGTACTTGGGGCCAGGCGAGGAGACCTCGAGCGAATAATCGACCAGCAGGTGCCCCAGGTGCTTGGTGACTCGTTCGCAAAGTGCGAGGTCCACCCCGTCGGGGTGGTCGATGAAGAGGCGCAGCGCGTCGGTCCGGGGCTTCTCGACTGCGACCAGGTCGATCGCGCCGTCAAGCTCGGACAGCTCCTGCTGGATGTTCTGCTCGGTGGGGTCGGTCATGCCTGAATGTTTGGGGTGGAGGCGTAAAAAAAGTGGGCCAGGCCCACTTCTCGACACGCATAGGGGACAGAAAAGCTTGAAATCAGTATAGCCCGCTCAGCCTGCCGGCTGGCTCTGTTTCTCCCGCAAGCGCGCGACTTCGCCCAGGATCGCCTCGGCGACGGCGTCCTTGGAGTCGATCGGGACCTCGGTCTCGCTCTCCGCGCCGATCAGGGTGACGGCGTTGCGGTCGCTCTCGAAACCGATCTCCGGATCGGAGACGTCGTTGAGGACGATCAGGTCGGCTCCCTTGCGCTGCAGCTTGCCGCGGGCGCGCTCGACCGCCTCCCCCCCGTGCTCGGCGGCGAAGCCGACCACCGTCTGCCCCTGCTGCCGCTTTGCCGCCAGGCCGGCGAGGATGTCCTCGGTCGGCTCCAGCGAGAGCTCGAGCGAGCCGGAGCGCTGCAGCTTGCCCTCCGCCGGAGCGGCGGCGCGGAAGTCGGCGGGGGCGGCGGCCATCAGCAGCACGTGGGTGGTCGCGAACTCGCGCTCGGCGACCTCGGCCAGCTCAGCGGCCGTCTCGACGTCGATCCGGCGCACCCCGGCGGGGGCCGGCAGGGCGACGTTGGCGGCGATCAGCGTCACCTCCGCCCCGCGCCTCAGTGCGGCCGCCGCGAGGGCGATGCCCATGCGGCCGCTGGAGCGGTTGCCGATGAAGCGGACCGGGTCGATCGGCTCCCTGGTGCCGCCCGCGGTGACCAGCACCCGGAGGCCGTCCCAGGGGCGGTTGCCGGCGGGAAGGGCAGCCTCGACCCGGGCCAGCAGCTGCTCGGGGTCCGGCAGGCGCCCGCGGCCGTACTCGCCGCGGGAGGCGAGCTTGCCCTCCTCGGGCTCGATCACCTCCACCCCGCGCCCGCGCAGCGTCTCCAGGTTGGCCTGGGTAGCTGCGTCGGCGTACATGCGGTCGTTCATCGCCGGCGCCACCAATCGCGGCGCCGTACAGGCAAGGAAGGAAGTGGTCAGCATCGAGTCGGCGGCGCCGGCCGCCAGCTTCGCGATCGTGTTGGCCGAGGCCGGGGCGACCAGAAAGGCGTCGCAGCGACCGGCCAGCTCGAGGTGGCCGATCGGGTCGTGACCCGCCTGCTCCTCGCCGGGGAAGGCGCCGCGCATCGGGTCACGGTCGAACTCGGAGATCAGGACCGGCGCTCCGACGATCCCCTCGAAGGAGGCGGCGCCGACGAAGCGGGTCGCCGCCTCGGTCATCACCACGCGCACGCCGTGCCCCGCGAGCGTGGCCGATCGGGCCAGCTCGAGGGCCTTGTAGGCGGCGATGCCGCCGCTGACGCCTAGGAGTAGTCGGGCCATCGACCGCCAATGAAAGCGCCCGCGGCCCCCTTATGCCAACAGGCGGCTAGCTGCGGTACTCGTATTTCAGCTTGCCCTCGGCGAGCTCTTCGAGCGACATCGAGAGGTAGTTCCTCTCGGCGTTGGTCTCGACCATCGGCGGCGGGTACTCCCCGAAGCCGCCCTCACCGAGGTTGTGGAAGTAGCTGTTGATCTGCCGCGCCCGCTTGGCCGACACGACTACGGCGGCGTAATGGGAGTCGGCGTGGTTAAGAAGCTTGTCTACGCGTGGTTTGATCATCGGCCGGGCAGTCTAGAGGATCAGCCCGCCGGGTCCGGATCGAGCTCGGCGCGGACGATCGCGGCAAGCTCCGCCGCGGCCCGGCCGATCTCATCGTTGACGACGCGGTGGTCGAAGTCGCCCTGCGCGGCGAGCTCCTGCTCGGCGACTTTCAGCCGCTCGTCGATCGCCTCGGCGGAGTCGGTGCCGCGGCCGGCGAGGCGCTGCCGCAGGACGGCGGGGTCGGGCGGCGCGATGAAGATCTGGACCGAGTCCGGTTTCGCCGCCCGTACCTGCTGGGCCCCCTGGACCTCGATCTCGAGGACGACCGAGTGCCCCGCGTCGAGCCGGCGCTCGACCTCGCTGCGCAGGGTCCCGTAGCGGTTGCCGCTGTAGGTGGCGAACTCGAGGAAATCCTTTTCCTCGACCCGCTGCTCGAATTCCTCCGGGGCGAGGAAGTGGTAGTCGCGCCCGTTTACCTCTCCCTCGCGCGGGTCGCGGGTGGTGGCGGAGACCGACAGCTCCAGGTCCGGCACCGCCTCCAGCAGCTCCCGGATCAGGGTCCCCTTGCCGACCCCGGAGGGACCGGTGATGACGAAGACTTTGGCCATGCGGGCGCGGATACTGACCGCTGCGGCGGTCGCTATCGACGCAGTTGCGAGATCAGCTCGGTGCGCTGACGCTCGGAGAGGCCGCCGATCGTCTTCGAAGGCGAGATCCGGCACTGGTTGAGGATCCGGTTCGTCTTCACGCGACCGTACTTCGGGACCGCCAGCAGCATGTCGAACACCTTGGCGGTAAGGACGTACTCCGGCGGGTCGAGCAGGATCGTCTGGATGCTCGCCCGGTTGGCTTTCAGGTCCTTCTTCAGTTTCGCCCGCGCGGTGCGGATGTCGTTGGCACGCCTGAGGGCGTCCATCCTCTGGTCCAGGGACCGTTCGGGCGCCGCGAGCGAAGATTTGACTGAGGGAGCCGTCATGTGCGCGGCGAGTATAGCCGCGCCTCGGGGCCGTGCAAGGTGACTGGGGCCAAAAGCCCCAAAATTCGTCTCAACCTCTAGTCGAGGTGCAGGGCGCCCACGCGTGGAGATCGCAAAGACGCGTCGCTTTCCAGCCCATTCGCGATTCGCGATCCTGCTCGCGGATCCCGAAAACTCTCGGTTCCCACCGCAACCAGGGCTGCTCCGGCGGCGAGGAACCCGGCCGCGTCGGCGGCGCTGGAGATCCCTCCCATACCGATCAGGGGCAGCTCGACCGCGGCCCGCACCGCCCGCAGTTGCTGCAGCGCGACCGGCCGCACCGCGGGGCCCGAGAGACCGCCGTGCCCGGCGGCGATCGCCGGCTCGCCGGTGGCGGGGTCGATCGCGCTCGCCTTCAGCGTATTGATCAGCGAGACGGCGTCGGCGCCACCCTCCTCGGCGGCGACGGCCACCGCCTCCGGATTGGCGACGTTGGGGGTCAGCTTCACGATCAGCGGCTTCTCGGTAAGAGGACGCAGCGTTTCCAGTAGTGCCTCGGTCTCGCTCGGCTGCTCGCCGACGATCAGGCCCGAGTGAACGTTGGGGCAGGAGACGTTGAGCTCGATCGCCGCAACCTCGTCCCGCTCGGCGACGCCGCGGACCATCCGCGAGAAGTCCTCCCGGTTGGTTGCCATCACCGAGACGATCAGCGGCACCGGCAGCTCGGCCAGCTGCGGCAGGTCCCCGGCCAGAAATCCCTCCAGCCCCTTGTTCGGGAGCCCGATCGAGTTGATCATCCCGGCCGGGGTCTCCCAGATCCGGCGCGGGACGTTGCCGGCTCGGGGCTCCGGGGTGATCGTCTTCGAGACGAAGGCGGAGAAGGGGAATTCGGCGAGAAGGTCGTCACCGAAGACCCTGCGGGCGGCGATCGCGTCGTAGGTGCCCGAGGCGTTGATCACCGGGTGGGTGAGCTCGATGCCGCAGAAATCAGGCATGGGCCACCTCCAGTACCGTGTCTCCCCTGACCACCGGCCCGTCGACGCAGAGCCGCATGTAACCACCGTCGGGTTTCGCCACCGCGCAGCCGAAGCAGGCGCCGAAGCCGCAGGCCATCGGCGACTCCATCGCCAGCTCGCAGGCAACGCCGCTCTCGGCGCAGAGGGCGCGGACCGCCTCCAGCATCGCCGGGGGGCCGCAGGAGTAGACGACTGCCGTTTCGGCGTCGTCGCCGGCGAGCATCGTCGCGAGAAGGTCGGTGACATAGCCCTGGTGACCGGCGTGGCCGTCCTCGCTGGCCAGGCGGACATCGGGGCACAGCGAGTCTCCAGAGCAGAAGAGCTCATCGAGGCCGCCGGAGTGGGCTTCGTTGCGGAAGCCGAGGAGGACTCGCAGGGGAATGCCCTTGTCCACCAGGTGGCGGCGCCAGATCGCCATCGGGGCGATGCCGATGCCACCGCCGACGAGGATGGCCCCGGCGGCGTCTGGGTTGACCTGCTTCGGGGTCGAGAAGGAGTTGCCCAGGGGTCCGGTTACCCAGACGCGCTCGCCCGGCTCGAGCTCGCAGAGCCGATCCGTACCGGGACCGACGCTCTCGACGAGGAAATCGAGTCGGACTCCTTCCTTTGCCGGGGCGGTTTCGGCGACCGAGATCGCTCGGGGCAGGTACGGGCGGCCTCCCCCCTCCCCCCAGCTGCGCTCGCTGGCGAGCATGTAGAACTGGCCGGGCTCGGGGGCCGGTCCCTCGCGGTCGCGGAGGGAGAAGATCCGATAGCCGCCGGAGACCTTGTTCTCCGCCACCTCGCAGAGCCGGCGGCCGAACGGCGCGCTCATCGCGGCTGCGCCGCCCTCACGGTCCCCTTGTGGATCTCCTGCAGCGAGCGGACCCCGGCGTCGACCTCCTTGCCGGCGGCGATCGCGCGGGCGGCGGCGGTGGCGCCGGTCATCGTCGTCACGCAGGGGATCCCGTGGCGCACGGCGGCGGTGCGGATCTCGTAGCCGTCGGTGCGGGCGCCGGAACCGGTCGGCGTGTTGATGACGAGATCGCATTCGGACTTGCGGATCAGGTCGAGGACGTGTGGCGAGCCCTCCTGCAGCTTGTTGATCCGCCGCACCGGCACCCCCATCCGCTCGATCGCCTGGGCGGTGCCGCCGGTCGCGATCACCTCGAAGCCGAGGTCGTGGAAGCGGGTCGCCAGCTGGGTCGCCGCGGCCTTGTCGGTGTCGGTGACGGTGATGAAGACGGCGCCGGACTCCGGCAGCCTCACCCCCGCCGCGGCCTGCGCCTTGCCGAAGGCGGTCGGGAAGTCGGCGGCGATGCCCATCACCTCGCCGGTGCTCTTCATCTCCGGGCCGAGGACCGAGTCGGCGCCGGCGAAGCGGGCGAAGGGCAGCACCGCCTCCTTGACGCTGACGTGCTCGAGCGGGCCCTGGGGCAGCTCCTGGTCGGCCAGGTTCTCGCCCAGCATCAGCCGGCAGGCAAGCTTCGCCAGCGGCACCCCGATCGCCTTGGAGACGAAGGGGACCGTGCGGGAGGCGCGCGGGTTGGCCTCGATCACGTAGAGCTCGCCGGCGGCGACCCCGTACTGGATGTTGATCAGGCCGATGACACCGAGCTCGAGTGCGATCCGCTCGCTGGTGGCGCGGATCCGCTCCAGCATCTCCTCGCCGAGGCTGAGCGGCGGGATCACGCAGGCCGAGTCGCCGGAGTGGACGCCGGCCTCCTCGACGTGCTGCATGATCCCGGCGACGTAGACCTGCTCGCCGTCGCCGAGCGCGTCGACGTCGACCTCGATCGCGTTCTCGAGGAAGCGGTCGAGCAGCAGCGGGTGCTCCTGGTCGGCCTTGACGTGCTTGCCCAGGTAGGCCTGCAGGTCCCCGGTCGAGTAACAGATCTCCATCGCCCGGCCACCGAGCACGTAGGAGGGCCGGACGAGCAGCGGGAAGCCGACCCGTTCGGCCACCGCGGTGGCTTCCTCGGCCGAGAAGGCGGTTCCGTAGGGCGGGGCCTCGACCCCCAGCCGCTCCAGCAGCTCGCCGAAGCGGCCGCGGTCCTCGGCGAGGTCGATCGCGTCGACCGGCGTTCCCAGGAGCGGCACCCCGGCCTCTTCCAGGGTGCGGGCGAGCTTCAGCGGCGTCTGGCCGCCGAACTGGACGATCACGCCCTCGGGCCGCTCCTGCTCGCAGACCGCTAGCACGTCCTCCGCCGTCAGTGGCTCGAAGTAGAGCCGGTCGGAGGTGTCGTAGTCGGTCGAGACCGTCTCCGGGTTGCAGTTGACCATCACCGCGTCGCGGCCGAGCTCCCGTGCGGTCATCGCGGCGTGGACGCAGCAGTAGTCGAACTCGATCCCCTGGCCGATCCGGTTCGGGCCGGCGCCGAGGATGACCACCGAGTCCTTCTCGCCGCGGCGGATCTCGTTGGCCGGCGGGGTGCCATCGTGGCGGCCCCGCTCGTGGGTGGAGTAGTAGTAGGGCGTCGCCGCCTCGAACTCGGCGGCACAGGTGTCGACGGCCTTGTAGGTGCGGGTGAGCCCCTCGGTGCCGTCGCCTTCGGTGGCGAGCGCCTGCAACTCGCGCAGGAACCAGCGGTCGACCAGGCAGGCCTCGTGTACGGCCTCGAGCTCGAGGCCGCGCTCGAAGGCGGCGAGGACGAGGTCGAAGCGCTCAGCGCTCGGGCTTGCGATCGCCGCCAGCAGATCTTCTTCGGACTCGGGGATCTCCGCCGCGGAGTCGAGCTCGCGCGAGCGCATCGCCTTGGCGAAGGACTCGCGGAAGGTGCGGCCGATCGCCATCGCCTCGCCGACGCTCTGCATGTAGGTGGAGAGCCGGCCCTCGGAGCCGGGGAACTTCTCGAAGGCGAAGCGCGGGATCTTGGTGACGACGTAGTCGATCGTCGGCTCGAAGGAGGCGGGCGTGGCGCGGGTGATGTCGTTGGGGATCTCCTCCAGCGCGTAGCCAACCGCCAGTTTGGCCGCCATCTTCGCGATCGGGAAGCCCGTCGCCTTCGAGGCCAGCGCCGAGGAGCGGGAGACGCGCGGGTTCATCTCGATAACGGCGATTTCGCCGTTCTCGGGATTGACCGCGAACTGGACGTTGGAGCCACCGGTCTCGACGCCGATCGCCCGGATCACCTTGATCGCCTGGTCGCGGAGGTCCTGGTAGAGCGGGTCGGTCAGCGTCTGCGCCGGGGCGACGGTGACCGAGTCGCCGGTGTGGACCCCCATCGGGTCGACGTTCTCGATCGAACAGATGATCACGACGTTGTCGTTGCGGTCGCGCATCACCTCGAGCTCGAACTCGCCCCAGCCGATCACCGACTCCTCGACCAGGACCTGGTTGATCGGGCTGGCCGCGAGGCCCTCGGAGACGACCTGGCGCAGCTCGGTCTCGGTGCGGCCGATTCCCCCGCCCTGGCCGCCCATCGTGAAGGCGGGCCGGACGATCGCCGGCAGGGTGATGTCGCCCTCGGCCAGGCGGGCCTCCATTTCCCCCAGGCTTTCCACGGTGACCGACCACGGAATGCGAATGCCGGCGGCGTTCATCGTCGTCCGGAACTTCTCGCGGTCCTCGGCGCGGCTGATCGACTCGGCGTTGGCACCGATCAACTCGACCCCGAACCGCTCCAGGGTTCCGTCCTCGTCCAGCGCCATCGCGATGTTGAGCGCGGTCTGACCGCCGAGCGTCGGCAGCAGCGCGTCGGGCTGCTCCTTTTCGATGATCTTCGTCACCGGACCCGGCAGCAGCGGCTCTATGTAGGTGGCGGTGGCGAACTCGGGGTCGGTCATGATCGTCGCCGGGTTCGAGTTGACCAGCACGACTTCGTAGCCCTCCTCGAGCAGGACCTTGCAGGCCTGCACACCGGAATAGTCGAACTCGGCCGCCTGGCCGATCACGATCGGCCCGGAGCCGATCAGGAGGATCTTCCGGATGTCCTCGCGCTTAGGCACTGCCCACCTCCCGCGCCCCTGCCAGGCGCTGCTCCAGGTTTTGACGGACCGCCGGCCACTCGTCGTCGACGACGGAGAAGTAGGCCGAGTCGCGGACGCCGGTGACCGGCATCAGCATGTGCTTGCGAAAGATCCCCTCGAACTTCGCCGGCAGCGCTTCCATCGCCCCGCGCGAGCGCTCGTTGCGGGCGTCGGTCTTCAACTCGACCCGCATGCAGCCGAGCTCCTCGAAGGCGAAGCCGAGCATCAGCAGCTTCGCCTCGACGTTGGCGCCGCTGCGCCAGGCCGAGGGGGTGAGCCAGGTCCAGCCGATCTCGACCCCGTCGTGGATCGGTCGCGGCGCCAGGTAGGAGGAGCTGCCGAGCGGCTCGCCGCCGGCGGTCAGGGTCGCGTAGGCGTTTTCCTCTCCCATCTTGCGGGCGAGCAGGCGGCCGTCGAACCATGTGTCGAAGCCCTCCTCGGTTTCGGTCACGCGGCGGTCGGTCCACTGCCAGATCTCCGGGTGTCCGGCGACCGAGCGCAGCGGCTCACGATGGTCCTCGACCAGCGGCTCGAGGCGGACCAGGCTGCCTTCGAGCGGCTGCTCGGGCGGTGGCCAGATCACGCGGCGAGCTCCAGGAAGCGGTCGAAGAGGTGCCTCGCGTCGTGGGGGCCGGGGCCGGCCTCGGGGTGGTACTGGACGGTGGCGCCGGCGACGTCGCGGAGGACGAGGCCCTCGACGGTGCGGTCGTAGAGGTTCAGCTGCGAGAGCTCGGCGACGCCGAAGTCGGTGTCCCAGCGGACCGGCTCGTCGCCCTCGATCTTCGGCTCGCCGCCGGGGCCGACGACGGCGAAGCCGTGGTTCTGGGAGGTGATGTCGATCCGCCCCGTCTCCAGGTCCTTGACCGGGTGGTTGGCGCCACGGTGGCCGAAGGGGAGCTTGTAGGTCTGCAGGCCGACCGCGCGGCAGAGCAGCTGGTGGCCGAGGCAGATGCCGAAGACCGGCTTTTTGCCGATGACGCCGCGGACGGTGTCGACGACGTAGTCGAGGGCGGCGGGGTCGCCCGGCCCGTTGGCGAGGAAGACGACGTCGGGGTCCTCGGCCAGGACCTCCTCCGGCGTGCTCGTGCAGGGCAGCAGAGTCAACTGGCAGCCGTGCTCGCGCAGCTGGCGGACGATGCTGAGCTTGACCCCGGTGTCGATCCCGACCACGTGCGGGCCCTCGCCCTCGAAGCGGACCGGCTCGGGCGGCGTCACCTGGCGGGCGAAGTCGGCGCCCGCCATCGCGGGCTCGGCGGCGACCCGTTCGCGGGCCTCTTCTGCCGGCGTCTCAGCGGGGAAGATGCCGCCCCGCATCGAGCCCTGGTCGCGCAGGTGGCGGACCAGCGCCCTGGTGTCGACGCCGCTGACCGCCGGGACGCCGCAGTCGCCGAGCCAGTCGAGCCAGCCGCCCTCAGCGGTGGCGACGTCTTCGCGGTTCTTGGCGTCGCGCATGACGATGCCGCGGGCGTGGACGCGGTCGGACTCCATCGCCGTCGCGGAGACGCCATAGTTGCCGATCAGCGGGTAGGTGAAGACGATGATCTGGCCGGCGTAGGAGGGGTCGGTGACCGACTCCTGGTAGCCGGTCATCGCGGTGTTGAAGACGACCTCGCCGGTGACCGCGCCCGCGGCGCCACAGGCCAGCCCGTCGAGCCGGGTCCCGTCCTCGAGCAAAAGGTAGGCACTCATTCGCCTGTTCCTTTCTGGCTCATGGCAACGAAAAGGCACAGGCGAATGGTCACGCGGCTACCCCAAGTGAGAAGGAGCGCAGTCGGTAGGCGACCTGGCCGGCGGCTACGGTCACCAGGACCCGGCCGGTGAGCGTTTTGCCGGCGCACCAGGAGTTGGCGGAGCGGCTCTCGTAGCCGTCCTCGCCGACCGTCCACTCGGCGCCGAGGTCGCAGAGGACGACATTGGCCTCGGCGCCGGGCGCCAGGCTCGGCCGCTCGAGGTAGAAGGGCTCGGCGCCGCCGGCCATCCGCTCGACCAGCAGTGCGAGGTCGATCGTCCCGGGTAGAACCAGATCGGTGTGGAGCGCGGCGAAGGCCGTCTCGAGGCCAGTCACCCCCATCGCCGCCTGCTCGAAGGGGACATCCTTTTCCTCCGGCTGGTGCGGCGCGTGGTCGGTGGCGATGCACTCGATCGTGCCGTCGCGCAAGCCCTCGATCAGGGCCTCGCGGTCGCGCTCTTCGCGCAGCGGCGGGTTCATCTTCGCCCGGTGGGGGTCGAGGCTGCGGACGGCCTCGTCAGTGAGGCAGAGGTGATGCGGGCTGGCCTCGGCGCTGATCCGGACCCCGGCGGCCTTGGCGGTGCGGACGACCTCGACCGACTCGGCGGCGGAGAGGTGCTGGACGTGGATGCGGGCCTGCTCGTAGCCGGCCAGGGCGGCGTCGCGGGCGACCATCGTCGACTCCGAGACCGAGGGGATGCCGGCGATGCCGAGCGCGGCCGAGACCGGCCCCTCGTGCATCGCGCCCTCGCGGGAGAGCGCCGGGTCCTCCTCGTGGAGGGCGATGTTGCCGCCGCAGAGGTGCTGGTACTGGAGCGCGCGGCGCATCACCCCCGCGTCGGTGATCGGCAGGCCGTCGTCGGAGAAGCCGACGGCGCCGGCTTCGCGCAGTTCGACCATCTCGGTCAGCTCCTCGCCCTTCATGTCCTTGGTCACCGTGGCGAGGAAGCCCACCGGGACCGAGGCGCCGGCCTGGGCCTGCTCGCGCAGGGCGGTGATATCGGCCGCGGTGGAGACGGGCGGCTCGGTGTTGGCCATCGCCAGGATCCCGCAGTAGCCGCCGGCCGCCGCAGCGCGGGTCCCCGTCTCGACGTCCTCTTTGTGCTCGTGGCCGGGGGTGCGGAGGTGGACGTGGGGGTCGAAGAAGGCGGGAAAGGCGTGCAGGCCCTCGGCCTCTACGACCTCGGCTCCGTCGGTGTCGGCCTCGCCCGGTCCTGCGAGCGCGGCGATCTCGCCGTTGCGGACGACGACGTCGTGGACCGAGTCGATCCCGGCGACCGGGTCGAGCACGGTCGCCCGCCGCAGGACCAGGTGCGCGGCCTCGCCGGCGCGGACGTCGAGGGCATCGGTGAGGCTCATGCCGGGGTTCCGATCGGGGTCGGCTTGCCGGCCTCGCCCTCACCGGCGGGGGTCTGCCCCTCGCTGCCGGCGAGCAGCTCGTAAAGGATCGCCATCCGCACCACCAGGCCGGCGGCGACCTGCTCGGTGATCAGCGACTGCGGCGAGTCGATCGCCTCGCCCGAGAGCTCGACGCCGCGGTTGACCGGGCCGGGGTGCATCAGCAGCTGGCGCGGGTTGAGACGGCGGCTGTCGATCTGGAAGTTGGCGGCGTACTCGCGCAGCGAGGGGACGAAGCTCTCGCTCATCCGCTCCTTCTGCATCCGCAGCGCGTAGACGACCTCGGCCTCCTCGACCCCGTCGAGGCTGTAGGAGACCTCGCAGCCAAGCTCCTCGATCCCGCGCGGAATCAGGGTCGGCGGCCCGCAGACGGTGACCTCGGCGCCCATCCGGTCGAAGGCGATCAGGTTGGAGCGGGCGACGCGGCTGTGAAGGACGTCGCCAACGATCCAGATCCGCACCCCCTCCAGCGAGCCGAGCCGGCGCCGCAGCGTGTAGACGTCGAGCAGGGCCTGGCTCGGGTGCTCGTGCTTGCCGTCGCCGGCGTTGACGACCGCGGCCTCGGTCCAGCCGGCGACCATCTGGGCGGCGCCGGCGTAGGGATGGCGGATCACGATCGCCGCCGGGTCGTAGGCGGAGAGGGTGGCGATCGTGTCCTTCAGGGACTCGCCCTTGTCGACCGAGGAGCCGGCGGCCTTGACCGAGACGAGGTCGGCCGAGAGTCGCTTGGCGGCAAGGTCGAAGGAGCTCGAGGTGCGGGTGCTCGACTCGTAGAAGAGCGAGACGACGGTGCGGCCGCGCAGGGTCGGCACCTTCTTGATGTCGCGACGGCCGACCTCGGCGAAGCTTTCGGCGCGGTCGAGGATCGCCTCGATTTCCGCTCGCGAGAGCTGCTCGATCGAGAGCAGGTGCTTCATCGGTTCACCTCCACTGGGCTGGGCTCGGAGATCGTCACCCCGTCTGTGCCGTCGACCTCTTCGAGGCGGACGTTGACCCGCTCCTCGCGGGCGGTCGGCAGGTTCTTGCCGACGTAGTCGGGGCGGATCGGCAGCTCGCGGTGGCCGCGGTC
>Ga0068868_100001869_pt1 | contig 14460 bp, 15 predicted proteins | sample KBSMisM42_FD_64660 | JGI IMG/M metagenome (GOLD analysis project Ga0068868, IMG submission 64660) | Miscanthus rhizosphere microbial communities from Kellogg Biological Station, Michigan, USA - KBS Miscanthus M4-2 | ecosystem: Host-associated > Plants > Roots > Rhizosphere > Soil ...
GCTGGCCGGCTGGGCGACGGCTTTCAGCCGCTCGGCCTTGTCGGCTCCGAGCTGGCGGACCTCGTTGCGCTAATGCGCGCCGAGGCAACCCGATTCGGGCGCGATCCCGATGCGCTGGAACTATCGCTCGGGCATCTGGTGGCCAAGGTCGATTTAGGGCGCGCGGAGAAGTTGGCGGCGATGGGCGCCGACAGAGTCGTGCTGGCGCTGCCGCCCACGGCCGACCTCCACGAGGTGTGTGACCTGCTGTCGGCGTGCGCCGCAAGACTGGCGCTGACCCCATGAGCCTTAACGCCTTCGATCGACTCGCGCTGGCCGACCTTGTGCACCTGTATGCGTCGGCCGTCGACGACAGGCGATTCGGCGATGTGGTCGAGTTATTCACCGAGACAGCGGAATTGCGGTTGCCCGACCCGCCCCGGTCGCTGGAACCGGTGCGCCGTCATCACGGCCGCGGCGGCGTGCGGGAGGCGATGTCCGCGGTGGCCGCCGTGACTCGAACTGAGCACGCGATCGTCGGTGAGGTCTATGCCCCGGGGGACGATGCCGACTATGCGTTGGGCCGCATCACGTGCATCGCCCACCACTGGTCGGTCACTGATGGACAAATAAGCGATGTGGTGTGGCATCTGCGTTACGACGACGAGTACCTGCGCACGCGGGCCGGGTGGCGGATTCACGGCCGCGCGCTGACCATCAACGCTATCGAGACCCGCCCGGTTCGCCGCGTTCGAGGGCAGCCATGAGTCGGTCGAGCAGCGGCCGCTGACCCTTCAGCAGCTTCGACCGAGCCTCAGCCACGGAACGCCAATCCACGCGGTCGATTTCGGAATACTTCCTGATATTTGGGACACGTCGACGAGCCCCCGCAGCGGCTCCTGCGTGCAGCGCTCCGTGGGGCCGTGCGGCAGCGATCAGGCTTGGCGGGGTGCCGCTCTTAGGGTCACGCGTTCCACTCGGCCGAAGGCACCACGGCCACCGGCAATGAGTCGCTTGGCATCGAGTCCCGCGACGTCCTTCATCGCCGCGCTCCCGAATTTCGCGCGGTGTCCTCGGGGCAGCGTGGCTTCAACGCCCAGCAGAGCTCTGCGCGCTGGCTGGCGATGTCCGGCGCTCTCGATGGCGTCCGTCACTACACCTTTGCTCTCCATTGCAGGGCACGAGAGTCCCGCGGCCTGGGCCGCAGCAGCGACGTCACGACAGAAGGCAGCGCCGCCGGCGGTCAGGCTCATGTTCTCGGCATCGACGTCGACCGTCGTGTCGGGGTGCGTATCAGCCGCTGATGGCGGAAGAATCCTTGGTCCGCCGGCGAGTGCCATCCTGACCGCTTCGCCGAAGTCTGTGAGGTCTGGCTCCTCGCCCGCTGGTGGCGGCAACATCACACCGGGGTTTAGCAGCCCGTCTGGGTCGAAGGCCCATTTGATCGCGCGGAACGCAGCCAGTTCGACTGGGCCGAAGGCGCGGCGCATGTGGTCCCGCTTCGCGGTGCCGATGCCGTGCTCGCCTGTCAAAGTGCCACCGAGTGCAAGCGCCGCGTCGGCAATTTCTTCTGCGACTGCGTCGACGGTGGCCAGCTGGCCGGGCTCGTAGAGCACGACCGGGTGCAGGTTGCCGTCGCCGGCGTGCCCCAGTATTGGAACGTCAAGTCCATAGCTCGCGGCAATCTGCCGGCTGCGCGCCATCATCTCGGGGACCCGCTGCCGCGGCACCGTTGAGTCGCAGATATAGAACGCCTTTCCAGTCGCGCGTAGGGCGAATCCCGCAGCGAGACGACCGGCCCACAGCCCGGCGCGTTCTTGCTCATCTACTGCAGTGCGCAGCGCGGGATCCCAACGCCGCAAGATCTTTTCGAGCGCAGGTGTTTCCCGGACCACATCGTCGGGCTCGCCGTCGAGCTCGACAATTAGCATCGCCTCGTTGTTTGTCGGATAGCCAGACGGAAGGTGCGCCTCCAGGATCTCCATAAACCTCTTGTCGCAGATCTCCAGCGCCCCTGGCAGGATCCCCGCGGCAATGATCTCGGAGACAGTCAGGGCAGCGTCGTCGACACGCTCGAATGAGGCCAGTGCCGTCCAGCGCGCGGCCGGAATCGGCATCAAGTTGAGCACGGCACGCGTCACCACGCCGAGAATCCCTTCGGATCCGATCATCACCCCGAGCAGGTCGACGTCGTCATCCTCGCTGAAGGTGACTAGCCGGCCATCAGCGAGCACGACGTCGAGCCCGAGCACATGGTGAAACGTGACACCGAACTTGATGCACCCAGGACCACCGGCGTTTTCCGCTATATTGCCGCCGATCGTCGAGATCGGAGTGGACGCCGGATCGGGCGCATACGCCAGACCCAGTGGTGCTGCCGCGGCCTTGAGGTCCGCGTTGATGACACCGGGCTCGACGACCGCACGCCGCCCCTCGGCGTCGATTTCGACGATTCGATTCATGTTCGTCAGATCCAACACGAGCGAGTCGTCGCCGGGGGCGATCGCCGCGGAAAGGTTCGTCGCGGTGCCACGAGGAACGACCGCGACACCGTGTTTCGTTGCATAGCGGAGCAGTTCCACGACCTGGTCGGTCGATGTCGGTCGAGCTACCGCCGCGGGAGCGCCGCGCTGTGTGATGAAGTCCGTGCCGGCCAAGACGCGCGTCGCCTTGTCAGTCAGAACCGCATCCGATCCGATCAGGCGGCGCAGATCAGATCCGAGCGCATCCGTTCGCACAGTCCGAAGTTATCGCGTCGTCCACGTGCCCGTCGGTGTTATTGGCCGGAACCGCGCGTGCTGACCATCAACGCTATCGAGACCCGTCCGGTTCGGCGCCTTCGAGGGCGGCCGTGAGGCGGTCGAGCAGCGGCCGCTGACCCTTCAGCAGCTTCACGTTGGCCTCGGCCACGGAAAACCAACCGACGCGGTCGATTTCGGGGAACTCGCGGACGTTACCCGAACCCTTCGGCCACTCGAGCTCGAAGGTGTTGCTGAACGTGCCCTCGAGGTCGAGGTCGCCGCGGACGGCGAAGGCCGTGATGATCTTGCCGCTCGGCTGCTTCAACGGCGCGAAGTCGATGCGCGGCCCATCGGGCGGCGCCTTGCCGAGTTCCTCTTCGAACTCGCGCTGCGCGACCGTCCACGGGTCTTCACCCTCGACATATTCGCCCTTCGGAATCGACCACGCCCCTTCGTCTTTGCGGGCCCAGAACGGGCCGCCGGGGTGGCCGATCAGCACCTCGACGTCGCCGTCGGTGATCCGATACAGCAGCAGGCCTGCGCTCAGCTTCGGCATCAGGCCGGTGTGGGTTCGCTGACCTTGACCAGCGTCTTACCGATGTTGGCTCCGGTGAACAGTCCGTTGAGTGCGTCGACGCACGATTCGATGCCGTCGAAGATGGTCTGGCGGTGCACCAACCGGCCCTCACCCTCCCACTGCCGCAGCGAGGCGAACGCCTCGTCGAAGCGGCCCCACTCGTCGAGCGCGTTGAAGCCCTGCATCAGCGCGGTCTTGGCGAGCAGGTTGACGTAGTTGGCCGGGCCGGGGTGTTCCCCGGTCAGGTAGCTGGAGATGACACCGCAGAGCACGACGCGTGCCTTGGGCGCGAGCCGGCCCAGCACCGCGTCCAGGATCGGGCCGCCGACGTTGTCGAAGTAGACGTTGACGCCCTTCGGACAGTGCTCTTTGAGTGCGGCGGCCACATTGCCCTCCTTGTAGTCGATGCATGCGTCGAACCCGAAGTCTTCGACCACCGCCTTGCACTTGTGCGGGCCGCCCGCGATGCCGACGACATGCGCGCCGGCGATCTTGGCGATCTGCCCGGCCACCGACCCGGTGGCACCCGCCGCTGCCGAGACCACCACCGTCTCTCCCGGCCGGGGCCTTCCGATGTCGGTCATGCCGAAGTAGGCGGTGGCGCCGGTCGGGCCGTAGACGGACATGATCGCGAGTTGATCCGTCTCCCCCGGGATGGGCGTGGTGAAGATGTCGTCGCGGATGATCACGTATTCCTGGCAGCCCGTCAGCGTGGTGACGACGTCGCCGACCTTGTAGGCGTCACACCGCGACGCCACCACCTCGCCGATGCCCGCCGCCCGGATGACGTCCCCCAGCTGCAGCGCAGGCAGGTAGCCGGGCTGGCCGTCGAGCCAGGTCCTGGCGGCGGCGTCCATTCCGATGTACGTGGTGCGCACCAGCGCCTCGCCGTCGCCGGGCTCGGGTGCGGGGTCGGTGATCAACTCGGTGTCGCCGGGGGCGACCAGCCCGGTAGGCCGGCGGCGCAGCAGGATCTGGCGGTTCGTCAGTTCAGGCACAAGGGCGAAACTACCGAAGACTAGGCACCCTTCTGCAGTGCTTCCTGTCCAAATTGTCCGGTTTCCAGTGAGCCGTCGGGCAGCACCAACTCGCCGGCCTCCACCCGGTTGCGCAGATAGCCGAACGTCTGCGCTGTCTGAGCGAACAGGTGCTCCCCCGCGCGCAGTGTCGGCCGCTGTTTACCGTCGCGAGAGGCGAACTGCGGCAACGGCTTGACCTCGGTGTGGTAGTCGACGTTGAAGAACAGCGGGAACGAGTAGCGCTCCTCCCTCACCTCGCGGACCCGGTGGCTGGTCGCCACGTATGCGCCGTTGGTCCACAGTTCCAGCATGTCGCCGATGTTGACGACGAAGGTGTCGGGCACGGGCGGCACGTCGATCCAATCGCCCGCGCCGTTGAGCACCTCGAGGCCAGGCGCGGTGGGCTTGAGCAGGGTGAAGCATTCGTAGTCGGTGTGCGCGCCGATGCCGTGAGCGTCCTCGGCAGCGGGGTTGTACGGGTAGTGGATGAGCCGGAGCTGGCTCGGCGTCTTGGTGGCGTGCTTGGAGAACGTGTCGGGATCCTCGCCCAGTGCCACGGCGAACGCCCACAGCAACCCGTGACCGACGTCGAGCACCGCGCGGTAGTAGGCCGTCACCGCATCGGCGAACCCCGCGAGGTCCGGCCACGTGTTCGGGCCGAGCATCGGGTTGCCCGCCAGGTAGTCGGGATCGTCGGCAGGCAGGTCCAGCGCGGTGTCGAAAGCCTCCTTCACCTCGGGCACTCCCGTCGCAAGCCCTTCTTCGCCGGGAGGCACGTAGCCGCGGTGGCATTTGGACAGCCCGATGTAGTAGCGCATCTTCTCGTCGGCAGGCAGCGCGAAGAACTCCTTCGTCGCCGCCAACATGCGCTCGAACACCGCGTCGTCGACGCCTGCGCCGCTCACATAGAAGAACCCGACCTCGCCGGCGGCCTTACCGATCTCGCGCGCCACTTGTTCGCGCTGCGCCCGGTCCGGCGAGTGCAACCCGCTGATCTCGACAACCGGCACCGATGTGAATGACGATGCGCCACTCATAGATCCACATCTCCTTCGCTATCCTCAATGCTCCACCGGACACCGTTGGCCACCAGGTCATCGCCGTTCACGCGCGGATCGAGCGCCGTCCACTTCGGACCGCCGATGGTGTCCACCACCACTCCGCTGTCGTCCGCCCAACCGAACTGCGCTCCGGCGCGCAGCAGGATGGCGTTCTCGAGGAACAGCGCCCAGCACGGCGTGGCCGGGCCGTCCTGACGGACCCAATGTTCGACGTAGTCCTGGTGCACGCCGACTTCGATCAACGTGCCTGCCTCCCAACGCATCCGCCCCGCGTCTGGAAAGTGGCCTGGCGGCTCGACATCGATCTGCCGCTGCCACTCGAAGACGTCACCGTGCTGGCTCAGCCGGCCGGCGAAGCCGCGCGTGTCCACGTAAGCGGTGATCCCCTGCAGCCACGCGACGCCGGTGCCGGTGTCGTGTGACCCGTCGGTGGCGATCAACAAGGTGCGCCGCCACAGTCCATTGCATTCGGTCATCAGCACGCTCATGTCGATGCCTCCCACACGGACTCCAGTTGCGCGGCGCCGTCCGCCGTTGGCCTGCCGAAGGCCCGGACGCGGGCGATTCCGCCGTCCGGATACGCCTGCACCCGCAGCGCGGTGATGGCCGCCGCGTCCACCACGAAGACTTGTCGGGCATCGGGTGCGATGCGGGTCCGGCCCAGCACTTCCACGTCGAACGGCACCAGCGCCCAGCCGTGTTCGCCGCACGGTCGCGCCCTGCTGCCCAGCACCGCCACCTCGGGTGACGCGTTGAAAACGAACCGGCTGGTATCGATCTCGATCCGCTGCAGATCCGCAGGCACGACGAACGAGATCATCACGGCGTCGTGGGTGTCGGGGCCGATGTCGCGGCGGCGCCTGGTCTCCCATCCGTCACCCATGGTGCGTGGCCGATCGGGCGCAATCAGAGAGCATGCATCGGAATAGAAGCTGTCAGAAGACCATTCGACACGACCGCCCTGCTCGACGCTCGAGACTTCGACGGTGACGCCGGACCACAGCGCAGGATCCGGGATGACCTCGCCGTAGGCCCGCAATCGCGCGACGCCGCCATCGGAGTGCAGCTGCAGGCGCACGTGGGTGTAGCGGCGCGGGTCGGCGACGGCAAAAGCGTTGTGGGAGTCGGGTTTCAGCGCAGCGGTCGCCACGATCGTCGTCCACTGCACGGCGGCTGCGGTGGGGTCGGCGACGGGATCGAGGACGCACGCGTCGACGCGGCAGCCGGTCGGATGATTACCTGCGAAGAAGCGGGTGTCGACGTCGATCGTGCGCAGCCTGCCACCGACCCCGAGCCGCACGATCGCCCAGTCGCCGTCGGCGTGCCTGCGAGTCTCCCAGCCGTCGACGACCTCACCGCGCAGGTCGTAGGTGCCAGGCACGAACGCGGGTTCGCCCGGGTCGATCAATCGTTCCTTGAACCCGAATGATTCGTCACTGGCTGCGACGACGCTGCCGCCCAGGGCTCGCGACGCCAGATCGACCTCTGTCACCGGTCGAGTCCCAGTGATGTGGACAACGGCCAGTGGCTGCGCGGGTTGTCCGGTCCCGCGGCGTACACACCGGCCTTGCTGGTGCTCAGGCCGAGGCCGACCAGCGCCTGGGCCAGCGCCACCGCGGCGGCGACACCGTCGACAGCGGGCACGCCGAGTTTGGCGGTGATCGCGGCGGTGACACCGGCCATCCCGGCACAGCCGAGACAGATGACGTCGGCGCCGTCCTCTGCGACGGCCTTGGCCGCCTCGTCGACGATCGCCTGCACGGCGCCGGCAGGGTCGGCGTCCACCTCCGCGGTACCGAGCCCACAGGCCCGCACGGACGCGCAGTGCGCATCAAGGCCCGCCAGAGTCAGCCTGTCCTCGATGGGCGGTATCGAGCGGGCAAGCGTGGTCACCACGGAGAAGCGGCGCCCGATGAGATGCGCGACATGCGCCGCGGCCTCGGCGATGTCCAGCACAGGCACCGGCAGCATCTCCTGCAGCGCATCCTTGCCGTGCTCACCGAACCCGGCGAGAATGACTGCGTCGTAGTCGAATTCGCCCGCCGCGAGCATGGTGGCCACCAGGTCCATCACCCCAACCGCGGACAGGTAGCTTTCAGCGGCCGCGTCGACGCCGTCGCACCGAAGCGTGGATTGCCTGCGACGATCTCGGTGCCCTCGGCGGCGACGGCCGCTGCGGCCGCGGCGATCTCGGCGGTCATCGACTCGGACGTGTTCGGGTTCAAAACCAGAACTCTCATGCCGGCTGGCCCACCCGCTCGTAGACGAGGCGCCCCGCCAGCCACGTCCGCATCACCGAGCCGCGCAGTACCGCACCGTCGTACGGGGTGACCGCGTGGCGGTGCCGCAGGCTTCCGGCGTGCACGGTCTGCACGTGGTCGGGATCGAATGCGCACAGATCCGCCCGCTGACCGACTGCGATCCGTCCCCTGTCGCCCGCGCCCGCGAGGGCGGCTGGCTGTTCCGCCATCCACCGGCACAGGTCCGCGAGCCCGAAACCACGTTCGTCGGCGTGGGTCCACACGGCGCGCGGCCCGACCTCGAGGGAACTGATGCCGCCGAAGACGCTGCCGAAGTCGCCGCCTGCCTTCATCGACGGCGCGCACGGCGAGTGGTCCGACACGATCATGTCCAGCGTGCCGTCGGCCAGCCCCTGCCACAGCAGGTCGCGATTGTCCTTGTTGCGAATCGGCGGACACGCGGCGAACTGCGTCGCGCCGTCGGGGATGTCTTCGGCCGCGAAGGTCAGGTAGTGCGGGCATGTCTCAGCGGTGATCCGCACGCCGGATCGCCTGGCATCGGCCAGCATCGGCAGCACGCGGGCGCTGGACACATGCACGACGTGTACCCGCGCGCTTGTGTCCTTCGCGGCGTCGATGACAAGCGCGATGGCGTCTTCCTCCGAGGCGTCGGGCCGTCCCGACAGAAAGGACTCATATCGGTGGCCACGTGGGACTGGACTGTCCGCGATGACGTCGTGGCTCTCCGCGTGCACCAGCAGCACCGCATCGATGGCGGCGATGCGCGCGACCGCGCGCCGGAACTCGTCGGCGCTCAGATGACGGAAGTTCGGATTGCCCGAGTCGGTGAGAAAGCACTTGAAGCCCCGCACCCCCGCCGCGGCCAGATCGCCGAGCTCACCGAGATTGCCGGGGACCACGCCGCCCCAGAACGCGACATCGACCTGACAGTTGCCTCGCGCCGCTTCGCGTTTGCGCCGCAGCGCATCGACCGTGGTGGTCACAGGGTCGCTGTCCAACGGCATGTCGACCAGCGTGGTGATGCCGGCCGCCGCCGCGGCTGCCGTCGCGGTGGCGAAGCCCTCCCAGTCGGTACCCGGCTCATTGATGTGCACGTGCGTGTCGACGAAGCCCGGCATGAGGACCGCCGTGCCGGCGAGCCGAATCTGTTCAGCCGCCGGATAATCCGCGCCGATCGGACCCACCGCCAGGATCACGCCGTCGGCCACCGCCACAGCGGCGGGCCGGAGCTGGCCGTCGATGACGGCCCGTTCGGCCCGGATGACGAGATCCACTAGCCGAACCGTTCGTGAAAGTGGCGCGTCAGCTCCGGCCACACGACGGGGTCGTGGCCCGGGATCAGTTGGTAACCCTTCTCCTTGGCGAGCCTCTTGAGTTTGCGGATCGGCTCGATCGTCTCCTCCGGCGCCACCCCGATGTAGCCACCGATCGCGAGTTCGTGCTCGATGTTCTCGGTGAGGTCGGCGGCGTCGAACGCGAACACGAAGCCGTCGCCGCCGACCGACTCGTCGAGCTCGACCACGAAGCTCTGGTGCCCCGGCGTATGGCCGTAGGTGGGCACCGCGGTGATGCCGGGGACGATCTCGGCCTCGCCGTCGGCCAGCCGCCACTCGATGCGCGGGTCGTCGAAGTCGATGCGGACGATCGCGTTGTGCTCGGGTTCGGGATGGTTGGACAGGCCGTACTCGACTTCGCGCCGCTGCGCGTGCACTGGCACCTTGCCTGCGAACAGCTTCAGCCCGCCCCCATGGTCGTGGTGCAGGTGGCTCACCGCGACGGTGTGGATGTCGTCGATGTCGACGCCGATGTCGTGCAGCGACTCTTCGATCGGCTCACCGGGACCCGGTAGCACCGGGATGTACTCCACCGTCGGATAGAACCGGCGGTACAGTGCGGGGTCCCGGATCAGCGCCGTGTTGAAACCGGTGTCCAGCAGTACCCAGCCGCCGTCGGTCTGCAGCAGCACTCCGGGCACCGGCTCCCGCAACCTCTCTTCGGGCGGAGCGCCGTAGACCGATACGGCCTTCGGCAGCTCCTCCCAGCCGAGCGTGAGCAGGATGATCCGATGTACTTTGTTGCCCATCGGCCTACCCTACGGACAGCGCAGCGATGCGTAGCGAGTTTGGATTCGACACCGCATGCGCCTGCTCGACCCCCTTCAACCACGGCTGGGCCACCACGAAGTCATCGATGTCGGCGACGTTCAACCAGCATCCTGTCTCTTCGGCTGCCGCACCAGCATCCGAGTACGGTTGCGGCGCACCGTTCGGCAGTCCCTGCGCCAGAGCATCACTCACGCGCGGCGACGAGCAGCCGAGGTAGTTGATCCCGCCATCCTTGTCCCACGAGATGTGGCCCCAGGTGTAGGGCGACGGAGCGTCCGGCCACACCGTGTTGGCGAGGATCTCCGGCGCCGCCTGCATGTCCGTGCCGATCCAGCCGTAGATCTCCGATGTCGGGTAGCCCTGCACCTTCGCGGTGAGGCCCGCGGCCGCGAGCTGGGTCTGAACAATGTTGCTGATCAGCTGCATGTCGGGGTTGCTCGTGTCGTACCCGATGGTGATTGTCTTCTGATCGGCGGGCAGACCCGCAGCGATCTTCGTCAGCGCCGAGGGGTCATGTGCCAGGCTCTGCTTGCCGTAGTCGGCGGCGAGCACATACGGCGGGTACATCTGGGCGCCGACCTTGCCGCGGCCGAAGAACGTCTGCTTGACCAACTGGTCGACGTCGATGGCGTCGATCATCGCGGTCCTGGTGGCTTGGTCCTTCGTGATGCCCTTGTTCGGATTGAGGTAGAGGAAGTTCGCCATCATCGTCGGCAGCGAGTAGTGCGAGTACTTCGGGTTGTTGAGGTACTGCTCCACCGCCGACGACGGCAGATCGTGCAGGATGGCCCCCAGCTGGCCGTTGTTGAACTGCAACTGCTGCGCGGACGTGTCGGTGATGACTGGCATCTCGACCTTCTCGAAATACGGCTTCGGCCCCCAATATTCGGGGAACGACGCCATCGCGTAGTGCGAGCCGACCTGCGCGTCGGTCAGCGTGTACGGGCCGGTGCCGAGGTCGTGGGTGGTCAGGTAGTTCTGTGCGAAGTCCGATCCACCGTCCTTCTGTAGCGCCGTCGGGCTCATCATGCGCGGACCGTACGGCGACGCGAGGTAGTCGAGGAACTCCGAGTTGGGTGACTTCAGCGTGATCGTGACACCGTAATCCCCTTGTGTGGTGATCGATTCGATGTCCTTGACCATGTACGCAGGCCCGCCGTTGACGGCCAGCCTGCGGTCGAAGGATGCCTTGACCGCATCCGACTTGAATGGCGTTCCGTCGTGGAATTTGACACCCTCGCGCAACTTGAGCGTGAAGACCTTGTTGTCGGGTGACGCGGTGTACTCGGTGGCCAGCAGTGGCTCCAGCTCCGCCTTCGCCTGCCCGCCCTTGAACTGCAGCAGGCCCTCGTAGAGGTTGGTCGTCAGCAACAACCCCTGCCCGGCGTAGTAGATGTCGGGGTCCGGCGGCTGACCGGGGTCCTGCAGGAACGACAGGTGCAACACCTTGTCCGTCGGCGCCGCGTTCGGGGTGCCACCGCCCGAATCCGAACTACTGCAACCCGCCAGGGTCAGCATCGCGACGGCGCCCGCTGCGGCAACAGTTTTCAGGCTGGCTTTCAATCGGTTGCTCATCGTGTTGCTCCTTCGAGGACGGGTTGTTCGAGCTCCACGAATGCGGCGAGGATCTCGTCGGTGGTGCGCTGTGCGCCGGTCTGCAGGTACTCCATGGCTGCGAGCGCCGCGTCGTGCAGGTATTGCGATGACCCGCCGACACAATCGGTGACGACGCGGACGTAGTAGTCGCGCTGATGCGCGTCCGCGAACGTGTAGTGCACGCAGACGTCGGTCAAACCGCCGATCAGGATCAGAGTCGAGGCCCGCAGCCCGCGCAGAACGATGTCGAAATCCGTTCCGATGAAACCCGAGTAGCGCCGCTTGACGATGTGAAACTCGTCGGGTAGCGGCCGCAGTGACGGCTCGAGGTCGGTGCCGGGCTGGCCTTCGACGCAGTGCACGCCTTCGGTGCCGTCCAGTTCACGTCCGAAGTCCACCCCGCTGGGCCGGTGCACTTCCTGGAAGAACACCACCGGCACGTCGGCTGCGCGCGCCGCCGCGACCAGCTTCTCGGCCCGCTCGACGCGCTCGGCGTGTCCGGGCATATGGGGAATTCCCACGTCTGCCACGGGCATTCCGCCGCCCTGTTGGATGTCGACGACAACCAGCACGGGGTTGCCCACAATGAGTGGCTGTATTGGCACCTACCCTCCTCCTACCGCTATTCGTGGATCGGCCGCCGCCTGCAGCAGGTCGACCGCTGTATTGATGGCGACGTAGAGCATGCCGAGCATCAAGGTGACACCCGCGATCGCGGGAAAGTCGGCCACCGGGATGCTCTGCGCGATGTACTGCCCGATGCCGGGCCAGCCGAAGACCTGCTCGATGACCAGCACGCCGGAGAACATCAAGCCGACCTGAAGGCCTGTCATCGACAACGCGCCGCCGACGCAGTTGCGCAGAACGTGACCGACCATGATCCGGCCTTCGGAAAGTCCTTTGGCCCGAGCCGTTCTCGCGTAGTCGCTGTCGGAATCGGCGAGCAAACTCGAACGCAGGACCCGTCCGATCGCCACCGCGGGACCGAGGGCGATCACCACCGCAGGAAGGATGAGGTGATGTAATGCGTCCGTGACGACGTCGAATCGACCGGCCAGCAGCCCGTCGACCGTCAGCAACCCCGTCGGTCCTGTCGGCGGATTCGCCACGCTGATGCGGCCGTTCGCGGGCACCCAGCCCAACTTCTGATAGAAGACGATCAGCCCGAGGATCCCGAGCAGAAACATCGGCGCCGACGCACCCGTGAAGAGCACTGCGCGCAGTACGCCGGCGCCGGGCCATTTCAGCGTCGTGCCGAAGGCCAACAGCGCGGCCAGGATCAGCGCAATGCCAAGCCCGTAGAAGGCCAATTCCAGTGTCGCAGGGAAGAAATCACCGAGGTCGCGGCTCACGGGGTGCCGGGTGCGATACGACTGGCCCAGGTCTCCGTGAACCGCCGCGGTCAGGTAGTTCCAGAACTGGTTGATCATGGGCTGGTCGAGCCCGAGGGCGTGTCTGCGGGCCACGACGGCTTCGGCCGAAGCGTTCGCGCCGAGCTGTGCCTTGACTGGATCCAACGGCGAAATGTGCTGCAGCACAAACATCACCGCGGTCAGCGCGATGAGGATCGCGACCATCGCCGCCACCCGGTACAAGATGAACTTCCGCATGACTGGCACCTAGCTCGTCTTCATCAGGTTGCGCAGGCCGTCACCTGAGAGGTTGGCGGCGAGGGCGAGGACAAGGACCGCGAGACCGGGCATGACCGGGACCCACCACTGTTGAAGGAAATACGTCAGGTTCCGGGCAGTGTCGGCCCCTAGCTCGGGGGCGGGCGCGGCCTGGCCGAGGCCGAGGAAGGACAGCGCCGCCAGCGTGAGGATCAGGTTGCCGATGTCGAGGCTGGCGGCCACCAACGCGTTGGGCACCGCGCCGGGAAGCAGATGCCTGGTGGCCAATCGAATTGGGCCCACTCCGGCGAGCCGCGCCGCCTCGATGTGCGGGCGGGCGGCGAGGCGGGCCACTTCACCTCGCACCAGTCTCGCGTAGAACGGCCACCAGACGATCGACACCGCGATCAGCGTGTGCACGAATCCGGGTCCGAGGGCGGCGACGACGGCGATGGCCAGCACGGGGGCGGGCAGCGAGAGGAAGGCGTCGGTGATCCGCATCAACAGGCTGTCGATCCACCCGCCTGCGGCACCGGCGATGAGCCCGACCAGTCCCCCGATCAGCAACCCGACGGCGACGACGACCAGCGCGGCGAACCAGCTTGCGCGCACGCCGAAGAGCACCCGGCTCAAGATGTCGCGGCCGATCGCGTCCGTGCCGAGAAGAAAGCCGCCCTTACCGGGAGCCTGTAGCGGCATGCCTGCGGGCACCAACGGATCGTGAGGCGAGATGACCGGCACCGCAACCGCCACGAGCGTGACGATGAGAACCAGGCTCACGGCGACCCAATTCGTCAGCATCGGTGGGGATTTTGGCAGCGACAGCAGGCGGACCCGGCTCCGCGCCAGCGTGCCTGCCGGCAGTGCGATGGCCATCTCAGCTCACCTTCCGCTCGATGCAGGCGATCTGATGTGGACTGCCCGGGGCGCCCTCGAGCCGAACGTCGAGTTGGCCGTCGGAGCACGTGTCGATGGCGATCGGGCAGCGTGGGTGGAACGAGCAGCCGGTCGGCGGCGACAGTGGGCTGGCGGGTTCGCCTGGCAGCACCCGCGATTCGCGGCCGAGGTCGGGGATCGAGTCGACCAGCGCCCTGGTGTACGGGTGCACCGGATCGTTGATGACGTCGTCGGCGGGCCCGATCTCGACGATGCGTCCGAGGTACATCACCGCGATGCGGTCCGCGACGACGCGCGCGACCGAGAGGTCGTGCGTCACGAACACCACGGACATGTCCAGCGTGCGGCGAAGATCGCCGATGAGGTTGAGAACCGAAGCTGCCAGAGAGACGTCGAGGGCGCTCGTGGGCTCGTCGCACAGCAGCACCGAGGGCGGCACCACGGTCGCACGCGCCAGCGACACCCGCTGACGTTGACCACCGGATAGTTGACCCGCCCGCGCTTTCGCGATGTCCAGCGGCAGGCCGACACGCTCAAGCACCTCGGCGACCGCGTCCTGTCTTTGGCTACGGGACATGCCGTTTCGTCGCAGCCTCTCGGAGATCAGTTCACCG
>Ga0068868_100001871_pt1 | contig 14448 bp, 13 predicted proteins | sample KBSMisM42_FD_64660 | JGI IMG/M metagenome (GOLD analysis project Ga0068868, IMG submission 64660) | Miscanthus rhizosphere microbial communities from Kellogg Biological Station, Michigan, USA - KBS Miscanthus M4-2 | ecosystem: Host-associated > Plants > Roots > Rhizosphere > Soil ...
AGACGAGCCGCGCTCCCGCACCCTCGCCCTCGAGTGGCTCGACCCGCCCTTCCTCGGCGGCCACTGGGTCCCGGAGATGATCGAGCTCGCCGGCGGCGAGGACGTGATCGGGCGCCCGGGCCAGAAGTCGCCGCAGGTCGAGTGGGGGGACCTGAGCGGGCTCGAGCCCGAGGTCGTCGTCGCGATGCCATGCGGCTGGTACCTCGACGACTCCCGGGCGCAGGCGTTAGAGCATCGCGAGCGGTTACAGGCGCTGGGAGCGGACCGGGTCTTCGCGGTCGACGCCGCTTCGACCTTCTCGCGCCCGGGGCCGCGCCTCGTCGACGGGGTCGAGCTGCTCGGCCACCTTTTCCACCCCGGGCGGGTACAGCCGCCGGCCGGCATCGGCTTCGCCGAGCTGACGGCTCAGATCTCGAGCTCGTAGTAGAGCATCGAGGCCCCCTCGGGGCCTTCTTCGTTGGTGAAGCCGAACTTGCGGTAGAGGCCGCGAGCGGCGGCGTCGGTCTCGCCGGTGTTCAGCTCGATCCAGGCGGCGCCGCGGTCACGGCAGGTGGCGAGGATCGCCTCCATCAGGGCCTGCCCGATCCCGCGGCCGCGCAGGTCTGGGACCACGTAGAGCTCCTGCAGGTAGGCCTCCAGCTTCTCGGTCCAGACCGAGGGCCGGAAGCGCAGCAGCGCCAGGCCGTCCGGGCCATCGCCCGCCAGCAGCACCGTCATCTCCCCCTGCCGCAGCATCCTCTCGGCGTGCCGGGTCAACTCGGCGACGGGCGGCGTCTCCTCCTCGTACTCGGTGTTGAAGTCGTGGAGGAGGCGGGCGATCGCGGCGGCGTCCTCGACGGTGGCCTCGCGGATCTGTATCTCTCCATTCTCCATGTCCCCAGTTTCCCTACCCGCTGCCGCAACACCGCTTACTAGACCAGTTGCTGGGTCCAGAGAGCCGCGTACAACACTGCGAGTGAGTCGGCGGCTAGGCAGCTGCCGGTGGTCGAGATCCCGCGGCTGTCACCTTCGAGCAGGAGCGGGATCCAGGCGCCTACCTTGCCGCTGCCCGAGCTGCTCAGTTGGGTCGGGGCCTCCGAGCAGCTGTGGACGGTGCCGTCGTCCCTCACCTCCGTCCAGACCTCCTCGCTTTCGGAGGCGTCCTCGCTGACCACGTTCATCTGCAGGCACTCGCCGCAGTGGTCGGGAAGGTGCATCAAGGGCAGCGCCACTCTCAAAGCCGTCGCCATTTCCACCGCCGTCATCCCCACTTCGTCCCCGGCGACGACGTGTTTGTTGCGCCAGCGGGCGATGCCGACGAGCATCCCCATGTCGCGGCGGGTTTTCCTCGTCAGGCCGTAGCAACGGCGGCGTCCCGGGCCCTGCCACTCCTCCAGCAGCCCCCCGGCCTTGAAGAGGCCGGTCCGGCGGTTGATCTGATGGTAGCTGAGCTCGTGCTGGCCCCGGGCCAGCTCGGTCGGCGAGTGACCCTCCCAGCTGAGGCTCTCGACCATCCCCGCCTCCCACATGTCGGCCAGCAGGCTCAGTGAAGTCCAGGCGCGGGCGTCGAGCCGGCCGTCGGGCAGCCGCGTCAGCGAAGTGCCGGCGAAGCGGTTGACGACGGCGTGCAGATCGGTCCCGCAGGGGTCGCTGAGGGCGTAGACCACCTTTGACGGGACACCGAATTCCTCCTCCCGGTCGACCATCTCGAGTTCGGACAGCTGTCCCGCGTAGCGGTAGATCGTCCGCGCCGTGTAGCCCGACACCTGCTCGGTCAGGGCCTTGGTCCGCATCGGCCCTTCGCCGAGCGCCATCAGAATCGCACCGGTGGCGCCGATGCCGAGGAGACGCAGGACGTCAGCCGAAGAGGCGCCGGCGAAGCAGGCGCTCTCGCGCCCGGGTAGTTGCAAGTTGTCGATCCAAAGCTCCAGTCACCATCGCTTGCTCCAGCGGCGGATAGATGGGCACTCCTGGTCCCGATGAGGTACCCGATTGTTCTCGGTTTAAATCACCCCTAGAACGGCTGCGGCGTCCAGAGGTCCTCGTACAAGCCGGCGAGTACGACCTCGACGAGGTGATCGTCGCCGCCGATCAGCACCCCGCTGCTGTCGCCGTCGAGCAACAGCGGGATCCAGGCGGCCACCCTGCCGCGACCCCAGCCGCTTGGCCTGGCGGGAGGCTCGGCGCAGCTGTTGACGCTGCCATCGTCCCTCACCTCCGCCCATACCTCCGCGTCTTCCGACGCGCCGTCGTCCTCGCCCAAGACAGTCAGCTGCAGGCACTTACCGCGGTGCTTGGGCATGCGCACCAGGGGCAGCACGACCTTCAGCACCGTGGCCATTTCCGCCGCCGTCATCCCTTCTTCGTCCTCGGCGATCACGTGGTGGTGGCGCCAGCGGGCGATCCCTGCGAGAAGTCCCATCTTGCGCCGGGAGTTCGCCGTCAGCCCGTAGCAACGGCGACGGCCCGGTCCCTGCCACTCCTCCAGCAGGCCCCCCGCTTTGAAGAGGCCGGTGCGGCGGTTGATCTGGTGGTAGCTGAGCTCGTTCTGTCCCCGGGCCAGCTCGGTCGGGGAGCGGCCCTCGCAGCTGAGGTCCTCGACCATCCCCGCCTCCCACATGTCGGCCAGCAGCCCCAGCGAAGCCCAGGCATGGGCGTCGATGCGGCCATCGGGCAACCGGGTCAGCGAGGCGTCGGCGAAGCGGTTGACAAGGGTGTAGAGCTCGGTGCCGCAGGGGTCGCTGAGGGTGTAGACGACCTTGGATGGGACGCCGGGTTCCTCGTCCCGGTCGAGCACCTCGAGTTCGGACAGCTGGCTCGTGTAGCGGTAGATCGTCCGTGGCGTGTAGCCCGGCACCTGCTCGGTCAGGGTCTTGGTCCGCAGCGGGCCTTCGCCGAGGGCCATCAGGATCGCGCCGGTGGCGCCGGCGCTGAGCAGGCGCAGCACGTCCGCCGTCGAGGCGCCGGCGACGCAGGCGTCGTCGCGGTCGGTGGGCTGAAGGTTGTCGATCCCCGGGATTCCGCTCGTCATTGCATCGCTCCCCGGCAGGTGTTTCGGCCGGTTGACCGGTGATGAATAGGTACCCAGACGTCCTGGGCGCTAACCACTCAGAATTGGTAGGAGCGCGCTTCGCGGTGACGCTCGACCGCGAGCGAGACGAGGCGGTCGCAGAGCTCGGCGTAACCGATCCCGGTCGCCTCGAAGAGCTTCGCGTAGACCGAGGTGTCGGTGAAGCCGGGCATCGTGTTGATCTCGTTGACCAGCACCGCGCCGTCGGCCTCGACGAAGAAGTCGCAGCGGGCGAGGCCGGAGCAGCCGGCGAGGGTGAAGACGGAGACGGCGAGCTCGCGGACGCGCTCGACTGCCTCCTCCCCGATCGGCGCCGGGACGCGCAGCTCCATCCCCCCCTCGGTGTACTTGGCCTCGAAGTCGTACCAGACCCCCTGGGAGACGATTTCGCCCGGCAGCGAGGCCTGGGGCTCGGCGTTGCCGAGGACCGAGCACTCGACCTCGCGGCCGGCCGCGGAGGCCTCGACGATCACCCGCGGGTCGTGCCGCAGCGCCAGCTCGACCGCGGCGTCGAGCTCCTCGAGCTTCTCGACCCGGGTGATGCCGACGCTGGAGCCCATCCGCGAGGGCTTCACCCAGAGGGGGAGGCCGAGCTGCTCGCAGCGCCCCCACCAGTCGCTCCCTTCCACCGCCGCGAACTCAACCTGCGGCACCCCGTGCTCGGCGAAGAGCCGCTTCAGGGTCAGCTTGTCCATGCAGATCGCCGAGGCGAGGACGTCGGAGCCGACGTAGGGGATGTCGAGCCACTCGAGCAGCCCCTGGACGCTGCCGTCCTCGCCGAAGGCGCCGTGCAGGGCCGGGAAGACCGCGTCGGCGCCGAGCAGTCCCGCCCCTGGGACCAGCTCCAACGAGCCGCCGGGGGCGCTCCAGCGACCGTCGGCGCCGATCGTCACCTCGACCGCCTCGTGGCCCGCCTCACGCAGGCCCTGGGCGACCGCCCGCCCTGAGCGCAGGGAGACGTCGTGCTCTGAGGAGCGGCCGCCGGCCAGTACCGCCACCCTCATTCTTCTTCGCCTTCTTCGGCCGTCGCGGGAACCCGCTTGCCGACCGTGATCGTCACCGTCGCCCCTGGTTCCTGCTCTGAGCCGGGCGTCGGGAACTGGTCGATCACGCGCCCGACCTGGCTCGGCACTTCGGTTTCTTCTTCTTCGACCGCGGGGGTGAGGCCGGCGGCGCGGATCGCTTCCACCGCTTCCCGCCGTTCCTTGCCGATCACGTTCGGCACCTTCGCCCGTTCTTCCTCTTCGCCGCCGGAGACGACGATCGCGACCGCGGAGCCGGGGTCGACCTCGCTGCCCGCGTCGGGCGACTGGCGGATCACCTGACCTTCCGGCGCCGAGCTTTCCGTTTCCGAGATCGAGGCTTCGAGGCCGCGGCTGCGCAGCCGCTGCACGGCGACGTCGCGCTGGGCGCCGACCAGGACCGGCACCTTGGTCAACTTCGGGCCGCGGGAGACGGAGATGGTGACGGTGGAACCGTTGGTCGCGGTTCTGCCGCCGCCCGGTTCGGAGCTGATCACGAGGCCGGATTCGACCGAGTCGGAGTTGACCCGGTTAACCGCGACTTCGAATCCGGCCGCTTCCAGCTTCTGCGTCGCCTTCTCCTCCGTTTCGCCGGCGACCGATGGGACCTTGCCACTGCCGGGCCCGGAGCTGACCGTCAGCGTCACCTCGGGCTTCGAGCAGAAGAAGGTGATGAAGGCGCAGTCGAGCGAGGCCTCCGGCGGCGAGGCGGGTGGGTCCTGCTCCAGCACTTCGTTCGCGGGGGCGTCGCGCTGGACCCGGATCACTTCGCCGACCGAGAAGCCCTTCTGCTCGAGCAGGGTGATCGCGACGTTGAGCTGGTTGCCGGTGACGCCCGGGACCTTGGTCGTCGTGTCGCGGGTCAGCGCCAGGCCGACGAGGATGCCGATCACGATCGCCGCGACCAGCAGCGCCCAGAGCCAGTTGTTGCGCTTGCGCTCGTCCTCGAGCTCCTCCTCCGGCACGGCGACGACCGGGGGCGCGGCCGCGAAGGTCGCCGTCTGCCCCCCCACTCCCGGGTCTTTCAGCGCCGCGTCGAGGGCGGCGATGAAGGCGTCGGCGCTCTGGAACCGCTGGCCCGGCTCCTTCTCCAGCGCCCGCATCACCACCGCGTCGAGGGCCGGGGAGACCTGCGGGTTGATCGAGCTCGGGCGCTGCGGCGTCTCGGCGACCTGTTTCATCGCGATCGCGACCGCGCTTTCGCCCTCGAAGGGCACCCGCCGGGTCAGCGCCTCGTAGAGGATCACCCCGATCGAGTAGAGGTCGGAGACCGGGGTGACCTCGAAGCCCTGGGCCTGCTCGGGCGAGAGGTACTGCGGCGTCCCCATCACCGAGCCGGTCTGGGTGATCTCGGAGACACCGGCGCGGGCGATCCCGAAGTCGGTGACGACCGCCTTGCCCTCGCCGTCGACGATCACGTTCTGCGGCTTCAGGTCGCGGTGGACGATCCCGTTGCGGTGGGCGAAGCGCGCCCCCTCCAGCACCTGGCGGACCAGCGCCACCGCCTGGTCGGGGCTGAGGCCGCGGTCGATCAGCTCCTTCAGGGTCGGGCCCTCGACGTAGCGCATCGCGATGTAGTTGACGTCGCCGTCGGAGCCGCGGTCGTAGACGGCGACGATGTTCGGGTGGGTCAAACCCGCCGCGTGCTCGGCCTCGCGCTGGAAGCGGCCGACGAACTCCTGGTCCTGGAGGAAGCGGCGGTGCAGGATCTTCAGCGCCACCTGCCGCTGCAGATGGGTGTCCTCGGCCAGCCAGACGTCGGCCATGCCACCGCTGCCGATCCGGCGGACCACCCGGTAGCGGTTGTCGACGATGCTTCCCTCGCTGACCTCAGCCACCGTTCCTCCTCATTCGCCGTTCAGGATCGCTTCCGCGACGTCGCGGAAGATCGGGGCGGCCACATCGCCGCCGAATTCCGGGGTGCACTCGATCGACACCGCGATCGCGGTCTGCGGGTCGTCCGCCGGCGCGAAGCCGATGAACCAGGCCTGGTTTTCTTCGGCGCCGCCGCCGCAGGCCAGGTTGCCGGGCGTTTCCGCGGTCCCGGTCTTGCCGGCGACGGCGACGCCGGAGATCGCCGCGTTGGTGCCGGTCCCTTCGTTGACCACCCCTTCCATCGCCGTCGTCAGCTCTGCCGCGGTCTCCTCGCTGACCGCGTCGCTGTAGACGGAGGGGTCCATGGTGTCGACCGTGCGGCCGTCGGGGTCGATCACCCGCTTCCAGATCTGCGGCTTCATCAGCTTGCCGCCGTTGGCGACCGCGGCGGCGACCTGCGCCATCTGCAGCGGCGTCGCCAGCAACCGCTCCTGGCCGATCGCGACCCGGGCGAGGTCGACCGGGTCGTTGGCGTGCAGCAGTTCGTCGTTTTCGATGTCGTAGACCCCGCTCGGCAGGACCTCTTCTTCGGGCAGGTCGATCGCCGGCTTCGCGTTGAACCCGAACCGGTCCATGTATTCGAACAGGGTGTCGTTGCCGAGCTGCTGTCCGAGCTGGCCAAACCAGGTGTTGACCGAGTTGGTCAGGGCGGTGTCCAGGGTGGCGCCGAAGAAGTCCTTGCCGAAGTCGTTTTCCAGCGGCGTCCCTTCGACTTCGAGCGAGCCCGGCGCGTCGATCGGCGTTTCCGGGGTGATCGCGCCGCTGTCGAGGCCGGCGGCGGCGGTCACCACCTTGAAGGTCGATCCCGGCGGGTAGCGGCCCTGCGTCGCCCGGTTCAGCAGCGGCGTTTCGATTCCCTCGTTGGCCAGCTTCGAGTATTCGTAGGGCACCCGGTTGGGGTCATAGGGGGCGTTGGAGGCCATTACCTCGACGGCGCCGGTCTCGGGGTCGAGGGCGACGACGGCGCCGTAGCCGGCTTCCTCGAGCTCGGACTGGGCCAGCCGCTGCGCTTCGGTGTCGATGTTGGTGACGATGTCGTTGCCTTCCTGGGCGTGGCCGAGCAGCTCGTCGGCGATCGAGCTGAATTCGGAGCCTTCGCCGACCAGTTCCTCGTTGTGGAACTGCTCGAACTCGGAGTCGCCGTAGCGGACGAAGCTGTAGCCGATCGGGTGGCCGAAGAGGGGGCCTTCGGGGTAGCGCCGCACGTAGCGCTTCGAGGACCCCTTCCCCTTCGCCACCGACTTCGCGATCAGCGTCCCGTCGGCGGCGAGGATGCGGCCGCGGGGGATCTGCTGCTGCTCGAGCAACGGTCGCTTGTTCGCGTCTTGTTCCTTCAGCGCCTCAGCGTCGAAGACCGACCAGTAGGACGTGAACCCGATCAGGACCGCGAAGAGGGCGAGGACGAAGGCGAAGAGCTGGACGATCTGGCGGTTCACGCCGGCGCCCCCATCGCCGCCATCCGGCCCGCCGGTTCAGCCGCCTCGCGGCGGGCCCGGTCGGAGATCAGGAGCAGCAGTGCCAGGAGGACGAAGTTGGCGACGATCGAGCTGCCGCCGTAGCTGACCAGCGGCAGGGTGACGCCGGTCAACGGGATCACCCGGGTGACGCCGCCGATGATCACGAAGGCCTGGATCGCGAAGACGGCGGTCAGGCCGGTCGCCAGGAGCTTCGAGAAGCCGTCGCTCGCCAGCAGCGCGATCTTGAAGCCGCGGGCCGCGATCATCGTGTAGACGAGGACGACGCCGACGGCGCCGAACAGTCCCACCTCGTTGACGATCAGCGAGTAGATCGTGTCCGTCTGCGCCGCCGGCAGCAGCGCGTCGTCGGTCCCCGGCACGGTGATCAGGGCCTGCCCGAAGCCTTTACCGAAGAGGCCGCCGTCGGCCTGGGCGAAGATCGACTGCAGGATCTGGTAGCCGGCGTTTTCGGGTTCGTTGTAAGGGTGGAGCCAGATCTCGACCCGCTCGTGGACGTGGGGCACGGTGCTGGCGAAGAACCAGGCGCCGAGCAGGAACATCGCCATCCCGATGACGACGAAGGAGAAGCGTCCGGTCGCCACGTAGAGCAGCGCCAGGAAGGCGGCGAAGAACATCAGCGAGCTGCCGAGGTCACGGATGAAGACGAGCATGAACATCGAGGCGCCCCAGACGACCAGCAGCGGCCCGAAGTGCTTCAGCGGCGGCAGCGTCACCCCCAGCACGCGGCGGGCGCCGACGATCAGGACCTCGCGGTGCTCACGCAGGTAGCTGGCGAGGAAGACGATGATCGCGAGCTTGGTGAACTCGGCCGGCTGGAAGGCGATCGGGCCGATCTTCACCCCGAGGTAGGCGCCGTTGACCTGCTGGCCGATGCCGGGGACCCGCGGCGCCAGCAGCAGCAGCAGGCCGGCGATCGCGATCGTGTACCGGTAGCGCTCCAGCACCTCGTAGTCGCGCAGGAACTGGATCGTCAGCGCGAAGAGGATCAGCCCGAGGACGAACCAGTTGGCCTGGTCGCGGGCCAGGGTCTCGTCGATCCGGTAGATCATCACCAGCCCGAAGGCGGTCAGCGTCGCCATCAGCGGGAACAGGTAGGGGTCGGCGTTCGGCAGCCGGATCCGCAGGTAGACGTGGGCCGCCAGGCAGATCGCCAGGAAGTAGGCGCCGTAGATCAGGCTGAGGTTCCCGAGCTGCTCGTTCTCCTGCGAGAAGACGGCGGCGAAGCCCGCGGTGAGCAGGGCGGCGACGGGAACCAGGGCGAGCAGCTCCCGGTTCCTGGCCGACGTCAACGAAGCCCCTCGGTCTTTTCGATGTCTTCAACGAGCGAGACCGCGTCATCGCGTGAGCGCAGCTTGTGGCCGGTGACCGCGTCCTGGCGGCGGGCCGGCAGCGAGCCGGTCTGGATCGGGCTGGCGTAGCGCTCCGAGTAGAGCTCGATCCCGAACGGCAGCTCATACGGGGCGCCGCGGTAGAGGGCGACCCGGCCCGAATCGTCGGTGCCGAGGAACCAGATCTGGCGGTTGCCGTACCAGGCGCCGAAGGCGACGGCGGCGAGCACGAGGAGCACGGCCAGCACCTTCAGCGCCCGGCGCAGGCCGCGACGGCGCGGCCCCGTCCCGACCTCCTCGCGACGCTTGCGCGCGGCCTCGGCGGCGGCGCGGCGGCGGACCTCGGTCGCGGTCAGCCCCGCCTCCTCGGCGCTGTCGCCGATCAGGGTCGCGCCTTCCTGCGGGCCGGCGCCCGGGTTGGCGGCGTCGGGCGCCGCCGGGTCGGCGAGGCGGAAGGTGACGACGGTGATGTTGTCGCGCCCGCCGGCGCGGTTGGCTTCCTCGACCAGCGCCTTCACCGCCGCCTGCAGCGAGGTGGCGCGGCTGAGGACGCGGGCGATCTGCTCGTCGTCGAGCATCGTCGTCAGCCCGTCGGAGCAGATCAGGAAGACGTCGCCGTCCTGGGCGGGGACCGTCTGCACGTCGACCTGGACCTCCGGTTCGGGCCCCAGCGCCCGGGTGATGATCGAGCGCTGCGGGTGGTCCTCCGCCTGGGCGTCGGTGAGCTGGCCTTTGCGCCGCATCTCCTCGACCAGCGAGTGGTCCCGGGTCAGCTGTTCGAACCTGCCGCCGCGCATCCGGTAGGCGCGGCTGTCGCCGACGTGGCCGATCGCCACCGTTTCGCCGTCGAGGTCGACGATCGCGGCGGTGGTCGTCGTCCCCATCCCGGCCAGCGACGGGTCCTTGCGGGCGAGCTCGTGGATGGTCCGGTTCGCCCCCTCGATCGTCTCCTCCAGCACCCGCTCCGGCGCGGCCGCGGGCAGCTCGCCGGCAAACGACTCGGCCGCCGCTTTCGAGGCGACCTCGCCGGCCTGGGCACCGCCCATCCCGTCGGCGACGACGAACAGCGGCGCGGCGACGTAGAGGGAGTCCTCGTTGGCGTTGCGCTGGCGTCCGGTATCGGTGCGAACGGCTTCCTCGGCGATCCGCAGCGCCATCAGCCCGCCTCGAACCTGAAGATCGTGTCGCCGATCTGGACCGAATCGCCGTCGATCAGCTCCGCCTCCCCCTGCAGGGTGGCACCGTTCAGCAGGGTGCCGTTGGTCGAGCTCATGTCCTCTACGAAGAACCGCCCTTCGCGCGAGAAGACGCGGGCGTGCAGGCCCGAGGCGTAGCGGTCCTCGATCTGCACGTCGGCCTCCTTCGAACGCCCGATCGAGAGGCCGCCGATCAGGTCGAAGCGATGGTCCCGCTCGAGGCCGCCGCCGCGCTCGGAGATCAGCCAGCCGTCGGCGCCGCGGGGGGCGTCGGCGTAGGCCGGTGCGGCGTGGAATCCGGTCGCATCGGGGGCCGGCGCGTAGGTCCGTCGCAGGTCCTTGAGGGCGCTGCGCGCGATCACGAGCACGAAGAGGTAGAGGACGGCCAGGAAGCCGAACTTGAGGGCCACGCTTATGGGGTCATAGTCCACGCGTCCAGCACCTTAATGACGGAGGCAGGCGACGCCATGCTGCGTCCTCGGTCTTCCGAATAGCGCTGCTATTCGGAATCCCTGCGTCCTTGCCTGGCGACGCCTGCCTCTCGTCATCAACCCTGCTGCCTATTGCTCTATGTCAAACGTGAAGGTAGTGGTGCCGACGGTGACCTGGTCACCGGGGCTGAGCCGGGTGGAGGGGACGCGGCGGCCGTTGACCTTGATCCCGTTGGTGGAGCCGAGGTCGGCTATCTGCCAGTCGCCGTTGTCGGCCCGCCGCAGCTCCGCGTGGCGGCGGGAGACGTTGGGGTCGGAGAGCACGCACTCGACCGACTTCGAGCGCCCGATCGTCGCCCGCGGGCCGTCGAGCACGTAGCGGCGGTCGCCGAGCGAGACGACGGCGCGGGTGGAGACGAGGGCGCCGACCGCCTCCTCGGGGCGTTTCGGGCGGCTGCGGTCGCGCTCGCGGACCGCCGAGTAGACCATCGTCTGCCCCTCTTCCCCCTGTTCGGGCGCCTGCCCCTCGTGCGCCGGGGTCTTCACCAGCCGCGCCTGGATCCCGAACTCGCCCAGGCGCAGGCGCTCGTCGGTCGCGAAGTCCACCTGGGGTCGGGTCAACAGGTCATAGCCGCGCCGCCGCGCGTGCTCCAGCAGGTAGCCGGAGAGCTCCTGCTCGAGCGAGCGCTCGTAGCCTTCAAGCTTGCCGCGGTCCTGGCGCGAGAGGAAGACCGTGTACTCGTTGGGGACGTAGACGCGCTGGACCGAGGCGGTCTTGTGGGCGTCCATTTCCTTCGCCAGTTTGCGGGCCAGTTCGACCGGCTGGACCTCGGAGCTGAAGGCACGGCTGAAGACCCCCTCGACGAGGCCTTCGAACATCGACTCGAGACGACTTAGAGCGCCGATGGGGAAATCCTAGGGAAGGAGCACCGACGGGCGGCGCTCAAGGCAGGGCCGCGCCGTGGAGGGCGAGGAAGCCGCCGACCGCGACCGCGGCGGCGATCGCCCCGGCCCGGGTGGCGAGGCCGTGGCCGTAGGCGCCGGGCAGATGCTCGGCGAGGCCGTCGAGCGCGTCCTCGATCGCCGTCCCCAGCTGCTCGAGCGAGGGGCGATGGTTGGGCCGGGAGGAGAGGCAGGCGTCGATCGTCTCGGTCAGCTCCCTGGGAAGGTCGGGACGGAGTCGGCGCAGCGAGCGGGTGCGACCACCGATCGCCCGCGCGGTTGCCGCGGGAGTGGCCCGCCGGTGCGGGTTCTCGCCGCTCCAGCACTCGTACAGGGTCAGCGCCAGCGAGTAGACGTCGGCCTCCGGCCCGGCGGGCCGTCCCTCCGCCTGCTCCGGCGACATGTAGGCGAGGGTGCCGACGACGTCGCCGGCGGCGGTCAGCGAGGCCGCGTCGGCGAGGTGGGCGACGCCGAAGTCCATCAGCTTGGCCCGTGGTTCGGAGTCCTCGACCACCTGCACGTTCTGGGGCTTGATGTCGCGGTGGACGACGCCGCGGGAGTGGGCGTGGTCGAGCGCCTCGCAGAGATCGGCGCCGATCTCGCCGATCTCGCGGTCGGAGAGCTCACCGGCCGCCGCCAGCCGGGCCAGGGTCGAACCCTCGACCAGCTCGGTGACCAGCAGCGCGTTGCCGTCCTCCTCCCCCATCTCGTAGAGGGTGACGATGCCGGGGTGGTTGAGGCGGGCCGCAGCCTGCGCCTCGCGCAGCACCCGGCGACCGGCCTCGCCGCGCTGTTCGATCGCCTTGACGGCGACCGGGCGCTCGAGGCGGCCGTCCCAGGCCTCGTAGACGACGCCGAAGCCGCCGCTGCCGATGCGGCGCTCGATCAGAAAGCGGTTGAGCACGAGCGAGCCGACCATGGCTCTCCTGACTTCGCCGGTAAGGGAAGTCTTCCTGCCGGCTTCAGGACTGGGAAAAAGGTGCCGTTTGCTGCGGCTCCTGGCGCCGCAGCCGCAGCAGAAGTCATACTTGCGGCCCCGTGGAGGACTTCACCTCACGACGCTCGTCCCGCCGCGAGCGGCCCGGCCGTCGCCCCGAGCGCCAGCAGATCATGCTGCGGCGCGCGCTCGCCCTCGGCGGTGGGCTGCTCCTGCTGGTCCTGATCGTGCTCGGGGTCAAGGGCTGCCTCGACGCCCGCGCCAACCGCGAGCTCAGCGACTACGCCCGCAACGTCACCCAGATCGTCGAAGAGACCCAGCAGACCAGCAAATCGTTCTTCGCCAAACTCGAGGACCCCGGCAACGCCTCGGTTACGGACTTCACCGACCAGGTCAACGCCTCGGCCAGCGCCATGGACGCCTACGCGACCAGGATCGACGAGGTCGACACCCCGGGGGACATGTCGGACGCCCAGGGGAACCTTGAGCTCAGCTACGAGCTGCGGGCCAACGCCTTCGATGAAATTGCCGCCAAGATGAGCACCGCGCTGGCCGACGCCGGCGCCGAGAAGGCAACCGAAGGCATCGCCAAACAGATGCAGAAGCTGCTCGCCTCCGACGTCGTCTACGAACAGGTGGTGCGACCGGAAGTCGACAGCGTCCTCGCCTCGAACGGGATCTCCGACTCGGACCTGCCGGATAGCACCGTCCTCCCGGACGAGAAATGGCTCGAAGCGAGCACCGTCAGCGACGCCCTCGCGGCGGTCAGCGGCGGCAGCACCTCGAGCGTCTCCGGCGTCCACGGCAGCGAACTGAGCGGGGTCATCGTCAACGGCACCGAACTCGTCGAAGGCGCTCCGAGCACGATCGCCGGCGAAGAAGGGGTCGAAGTCGAAGTCCAGGTCCTCAACGTCGGCGAATCGACCGAGAGCGGGGTCACCGTCGCGGTCACCTATGAAGGCAACACCGTCAAGGAAGAAATCGACGAACTGCCGGTCGGCGAAACCGGCACCGCCCTGATCCCGCTGACGCCGCCGCCGAGCGGCGAAGTGACGCTCGAAGTCGAAGTCGAAGCGGTCGCCGGCGAGAACGTCACCGAAAACAACGAAGGCGTCTTCTCGCTGATCGTCGAATAGCGGTGTCGCGCGCCGCTCTGGTTTGATCAGGGCATGAGGATCGCCTACCTCGGCCCCGCCGGCACCTTCACCGAGGACGCGCTCGGCGAGGCCGTTCCCGAGCGCGGCTACGAGCCGCTGCCGACCTCGACGATCCACGAGGCGATCCTCGCGGTCGAGCGCGGCGAGGCGGACCGGGCCCTGGTCCCGATCGAGAACTCGCTCGAGGGCTCGGTCCGGCCCACCCTCGATGCCCTCGCCTTCGAGGCCGGCGAGGTGGCGATCGTCGGCGAGCACGACTACCGGGTCCGGGTCCACCTGATCGCCCGCCAGGGAGTCGGCGTCGGCGACGTCGAGGCGGTCCTCTCGCATCCCCAGCCGCTGGCCCAGTGCCAGCGCTTCCTGCGCGAGCAGCTGGCGGAGGTCGAACAGCGCAGCGTCAGCAGCACCGCGGCGGCGGTGCGGATGGTGAGCGAGTCCTCCCGGCCCTGGGCCGCGCTCGGGGCGCGGGCGGCGGCGACGCTCTACGACTGCGAGCTGCTGGTGGAAGGGGTCGAGGACCAGGACGACAACGTCACCCGCTTCGTCTGGATCGCGCCACAGGGGACCGAGCCGATCGGCGAGGGGCCCCGGAAGACCTCGCTCGTCTTCTCCGAGGTCGGGGCCGACCACCCCGGCGCCCTGGTCGAGTGCCTGAGCGAGTTCTCCGACCGCGGCATCAACCTGACGCGGATCGAGTCGCGGCCGCTGCGCCAGGGTCTGGGGCGCTACATGTTCTTCTGCGACCTCGACGGCGGGGAGAGCGATCCAGCTGTCGCCGAGGCGATCATGGCGCTGCGGACGAAGGCCGCTTCGGTCCGCATCCTCGGCTCCTACCCGGTCGAGTAGGCGTCCCTGCGTACAATTCGCGGGCAGTATGGCCAGGGTGCTTGTACTCAACGCGACGTATGAGCCGATCAACGTCTGCACGTTGAGACGAGCCGCTGTCCTTCTTCTCAAGGAAAAGGCCGAATTGCTCGAGCGCCGCGACGGCGCCGCCCTCCACTCGGAGCACATGACGATGGAGCGGCCGGAC
>Ga0068868_100001889_pt1 | contig 14383 bp, 9 predicted proteins | sample KBSMisM42_FD_64660 | JGI IMG/M metagenome (GOLD analysis project Ga0068868, IMG submission 64660) | Miscanthus rhizosphere microbial communities from Kellogg Biological Station, Michigan, USA - KBS Miscanthus M4-2 | ecosystem: Host-associated > Plants > Roots > Rhizosphere > Soil ...
ATGATTTCATATTGAAAGAGGTAGTTAACGCTGCCTCTTTCTTTTTTTAGCTAACATTGTGTTGTCGAAATGTACAAACTATCATCATATATTTTTGCCCTGCTGCTATTGGTTTCCTGCGGAAAAAAAAATCTTTTTGAAAGCGTCCCTTCTTCTCATTCCGGTATTCATTTCAATAACCGCATTATAGAAAACGATTCCATTAATGAACTCGATATCGAAAATGTATACAATGGCGGCGGCGTCGGCATCGGTGATTTCAATAACGATGGCCTGCCCGATATCTATTTTACCGGCAATCTTGTTTCCAACAAATTATATTTAAACAAAGGAAATTTCAGATTTGAAGATATCACGGATAAAGCAAAAGTAAACGGCGAAGGCAGGTGGTGCCGCGGTGTAGCCGTTGCGGATATCAATAGCGATGGTCTACCCGATATCTATGTCTGCGCTACCTTAAAAAAAGATCCGCAGCAAAGAAAAAATCTCCTGTATATAAACCAGGGTAAGGGCAAAGACAATATTCCTGTATTTAAAGAAATGGCAGCCGCCTACGGTTTGGATGACAGCGCCCACTCTACCCAGGCCGCATTTTTTGATTATGATAACGACGGCGACCTGGATGTATATATTGCAACCAACGAAATTAATAAAGCGGTGTTCCCAGATGTCTTTCACGCCCCGCTCAGAGATGGATCCAACCCCAGCTCCGGTAAATTATACCAGAACAACTGGAATGATTCACTCCATCATCCCGTATTTACAGATGTTTCCAGACAGGCAGGTATACAGACAGAGGGTTATGGTCACGCAGTAACCATCGCAGACATTAACAACGATGGCTGGAAAGATATCTATGTAACCAATGATTTTATCAGCAATGATTTGTTATGGATTAATAACCACGATGGCACTTTTTCTGAGCAACTCTCCGTTTACTTTAAACATACTTCTGCCAATGCCATGGGAAATGATATTGCCGATATCAATAACGACTGCCTGCTGGATGTAATTACGCTGGACATGAATCCGGAGGACAATTACCGGAAAAAAATGATGATGCTTCCCAACGGATACCAGAAATACCAGAACAGCGATTTTTACGGCTACAACTACCAGTATGTACGTAATACGCTGCAGTTAAACCAGGGGCCGCGTACGGGGCAACACGATTCTATCGGAGCACCCATATTCAGCGATATCGCTTTTCATGCCGGCATTGCTGAAACCGACTGGAGCTGGACACCCATGGTAACGGATTTTGACAATGATGGCAACCGCGATATCATTATCACCAACGGTTTTCCAAAAGACATTACCGATCACGACTTTGGTACCTTTCGCCAGATGGCTTATCAAATTGCTTCCAAAAAGCAATTGCTTTCGCAAATTCCCGAAGTAAAACTGCATAATTATGCGTTCAGGAACAATGCGGATCTTAGTTTTTCTGATGTGTCCGCGCAATGGGGATTATCAACGCCCAGCTTCTCTAACGGTGCCGCCTATGCCGATTTAGACGGCGATGGAGACCTGGATTTCATCGTTAACAATATAAACGATGAAGCACTGTTATACCGGAATAATGCGCGGGAAAATAATAAAGAAAGCAGCCATTACCTGCAGATACAATTTGTGGGAGGAACTTACAACACAGCCGGATTGGGCGCCACCGCCGAAATCCACTATGACCACGGTAAAAAACAGTTTTGGGAAAACACCCCTTTCCGCGGGTATCTTTCTACCATCGAAGACATGGCCCATTTTGGCCTGGGTAGTACGCTCACCGTTGACTCCTTGCTTATTCACTGGCCCGATGGCAAAACGCAGTTATTGCAGCACCTGCCTTCTGATCAATTAGTAAAAGTAAATATCAAAAATGCAATGCCCGCTGCAACGGTAAAAAAAGAATCGCAGGCCGGCAATAGTTTATTCTCTGATATCACCGGCAGTTCGGGCATTCAGTACCTGCATGCGCAAAAAGATTTTGTAGATTTCAATATACAAAAACTGTTGCCCCATAAATTTTCGGAATATGGTCCCGGCATGGCAGCAGCCGATATTAATGGAGACGGCCTCGACGATATCATCAGCGGAGGTTCGGTTGGCAATAGCGCGCAGGTCTTCCTGCAGCAACCGGATGGTCATTTTAAACAGTCGGCTCTGCAGCCCAACGCAACCGCAGCAACTAAAAAAGAAGAAGATACCGGCCTGCTTTTATTCGATGCTAACGGTGACGGACAGCCGGATTTGTATATCGCTGCAGGAGGATATGAATTCCAGCCCAATACTACTGCCTATACCGACAAACTGTACATCAACAATAGTAAAGGAAACTTTTATGCTGATTCGATGGCGCTGCCTGCAAATTTTGGAAGTAAATTTTGCGTTCGCGCCGTTGACTACGACAAGGATGGCGACCTCGATCTTTTTATTGCAGGCCGTGTAGATCCCTGGTCTTATCCGAAACCGGTCTCCAGTTATATTTACAGGAATGATTCAAAAAACGGACATGCCGCATTTACTGATGTAACAAAAACCGTTGCCAAAGACCTGGCTGGCATTGGGCTTGTATGCGATGCGCTTTTCACCGACTTTGACAACGACGGCTGGCCTGATCTTTTGCTGGCGGGCGAATGGATGGCGCCCACCTTCCTGAAAAATGATAAAGGTATTTTTAAAAATGTAACAGCTTCATCCGGCATCAGCAATCAGGTGGGTTGGTGGAACAGTATCACCGCCGGCGATTTTGACAACGATGGCGATATTGATTATGTATTGGGCAATCTGGGGGACAATTCATTCTATAAGGCAACTGATCAATATCCTGTTTCCATGTATGCCAAAGATTTTGATAACAACGGAAGCTTTGATGCTTTCCCCGCTTTGTTTCTTCCTGTCAGTCAGCAGGATCAAACCAAAAAAGCATTTCCGGCGCAAACCCGCGACGATATAGTAAAGCAAATGATCGGCATGCGCGCAAAATTCCAGGACTACAAATCTTTTGCTACTGCTGCCATCGACCAGTTATTTACCCCGGAACAATTACAGGGCGCCTTAATATTAAAAGCAAATAATCTAAAGTCATGCTATATGAAAAACAATGGCAATGGCAGCTTTGAACTGCAGCCATTGCCGGTGCAGGCCCAGCTTTCCGTACTGAACGGCATGGTAACAGATGATATTGACGGAGACGGCAATCTGGATATTGTTATCAATGCCAATGATTACGGAACCGAAGTAACAACGGGCCGTTACGATGCCCTGAATGGCCTGGTGCTGACAGGAGATGGCAAAGGCGGTTTTAGCCCTCAAACCATTCTGCAAAGCGGCATTTATATACCCGGCAACGGAAAATCGTTGTTGAAACTAAGAAGCGGTGATGCTCGCTATCTGTTAGCGGCGGGCCAAAACCGCGGCCCACTAAAAATATTTAAACTGAACAAAAATGTTTCGTTCATTCCTTTGCAGGCAACAGATGCAACCGCACTGATCACGTTTAAAAACGGAAAGCTGCAAAAACAGGAATGCTATTATGGTTCGTCATTTCTCTCGCAATCGGCCAGGTATTTAACCATTCATCAAGACGTTTTGTCTGTGACCATTACCAGCGTCGATGGAAAACAAAGAACGGTTCAATACTAACAGAAATGGGCCGAAAAGAATAAATTGAGAGGTCCAATAAAATAGCGGGGGACATTATCGTTCCGGCAACACAAATACACATTATGCATTGCAATCAAACTGCCTTTTATAATTTTATCAAAAAAATCCTGTACCCCTGTATTGTTTTAAGCGTTGCTTCCTGCACGCATTTTGAAAAAAACAGTACGCATCAAAAAACACCCGATGCAAATATTGCGAAAGGGAAAAAACTGGCAGCACAATACTGTCAGTCATGTCATATGCTGCCCGATCCATCCTCACTGGATAGCAAAAATTGGGAGACGGGTGTACTGCCGGGTATGGGTCCAAGGCTTGGCATCTTTAATTATGGATTCAAAGAATATCCTTCGAACCGGTTCGACAAAGAGCTGGATACAAATTATTATCCCAAATCGCCCCTGCTATCGCTGGAAGACTGGCAATACATCATTGATTATTATACCGCAGTATCACCAGATTCTTTAACAGCACCCGAAAGAAAACTTGCAATAAAAAAAGCCAGTGGGCTTTTTGGTATTGAAAAGCCTCAACGGACCGCTCCGCCGGCTACCTGCATGGTAAAAATAGATACAAGCGCATCGCCACGTCAAATTTTAACGGCTGATGTTTTGCGCAAACATATTTATCGTTTTAACAGCAGCCTGGTAGTAACTGATTCAGTACAGTCGGCAACTGCCGTGGTGGACCTGCTCATCAATCATCAAACTATGATTACCTGCAATATCGGTATCATGAGTCCGAACAACGGCAAACATGGCAGCATTGGAATAGTGACGAATGATGAAAAACACATGCAGGCAGACAGCAATTTGATTTTCGACAAGCTTGCCAGGCCGGTGCAACTGAATTCGGCCGATTTTAACCGCGATGGCAAGATGGATTTACTGGTTTGTGAATTTGGCAATCTGACCGGCGCCTTGTCATGGCTTGAAAACACGGGCCAGGGAAAATATAACCGGCATGTAATACGCGCGTTGCCAGGTTCTATGCAAACCTATATACGGGACGTAAATCACGACGGGCTGCCAGATATCTGGGCGTTGTTTGCGCAAGGCGAAGAAGGTATATTTTTGTTTATTAATAAAGGCAATGGCTCGTTCAGCCAGGAAGAAATCATTCGCTTCCCTCCTATTTATGGATCTTCTTATTTTGAATTTGCAGATTTTAATAAAGATGGCCAGCCGGATATTCTTTATACCTGCGGAGACAACGCCGACTATTCGCCCGTGCTGAAACCCTACCATGGCCTGTACATTTATCTTAATGACGGCAGTAATCATTTCAAACAAACTTACTTTTTCCCCATGTTTGGATGCTTTAAGGCTATCGCCAGGGATTTTAACCACGATGGAAATATGGATATTGCAGCCATCTCTTTTTTTGCTGATAATGTTCGTCACCCGGAGGAAAGTTTTATCTACCTTAACAATAAGGGAAACATGGATTTCGAACCTTATACGATACCGGGCACATCAGCCGGAAGATGGCTAACAATGGATGCAGGTGATATAGATGGAGATGGTAAACCGGACATTGTGCTTGGTAATTTTGCCATTACCCCCGGCACCACGCCGCTGGCGCAAACCTGGCAGGGTGGCCCCTCATTTATTGTACTCAAAAATATTATGCAAAAAAACTAATCGTGGAAGCACATTTTATGTTCTCTCAAACCAGCACTGCCGCTCATCTTTTGAAGAAACTATGTGCGTGCCTGTTAGTGTTTGCATTGGTGGGTTCCTGCCATGAAAAGAAAACGATAAGCCCGCTTCCGGCCGATGCCGATATACTGCACAACAATGAGGACCTGCTTACAGAGGTAATTATTTACGATGTGTTCACTCCCCCCGTTGCCAGCCGTATTTATGTTTATTCTTCACTTGCCTCCTATGAAGCAATCCGTTTTGCTAAAAAAGGAACAGGTTCCATTGCCGAAAGATTACATGGCTTTGGAAAAATGCCGCAACCACTGCAAAATAAATCTTACAACTATACGCTGTCAGCAACGAGGGCTTTTTTTACCGTTGTAAGAAATATAAAAGTTTTCTCCGTTGACTCACTTAAAAAATACGAGGTATCTGTTTATGACGGGTTTAAAGAGGTGATGGATGACACGACCTACCAGCGTTCGCTGGATTTTGGTGATGCGGTTGCCAAAGCAATTCTTGCAAGAGCAAAAACCGACGGATACCTGGCATCAAGAGGCAAACCGAAGCATCTGGGCAGCGAAGACCCGGGTAAGTGGCGTCCCACCCCTCCTGATTATATGGATGGCGTGGAATGGTGCTGGAATACCATGAAGCCCATGGTAATGGATTCTGCTTCGCAGTTTATGCCACCCAGGCCTCCGGCTTTCAGCACAGACAGTACGAGTACTTTTTATAAAGCCGTAAAGGAAGTATATAGTATCGCTACTCATCTTACTGCTGACCAAAAATTAATTGCGCGCTATTGGGATGATAATCCTTTTGTAGTAGAACACTCCGGTCACCTGATGTTTGGCAATAAAAAAATTACGCCGGGCGGCCATTGGATGGGTATCACTGCTATTGCATTAAAACAGTCGGGAGCAGATGCTGTAAAAACTGCCCGGACCTATGCTCTTACTTCGATAGCTATGTATGATGCCTTTATTGCCTGCTGGGATGAAAAGTACCGCAGTAACTATATCAGGCCGGTTACTGTTGTTAATGAATTTTTAGACCATAGCTGGACTCCCTTCCTGCAAACACCTCCATTCCCGGAATATACCAGCGGCCACAGCACCATTACGCGCGCAGCCGCAACGGTGCTTACGAAAATATTTGGCGATCATTTTGCCTTCCAGGATACCAGTGATCTGCGGTATATCGGCCTCCAGCGGCACTTTGATTCTTTTATACAGGCCGCCGATGAAGCATCCATCAGCCGTTTATACGGTGGCATACACTATCGTATCAGTATAAACGAAGGAGCGAACACCGGGAAAAAGGTGGGTGAACTGATCGTACAGAAAATAATGGATAACTGATGAGCAGACAGATCAGACCTGCTCGTAGAAGTCCCCCTGCTGCGAAAGCGCTTCCCGGTATTTGTTAAAGACTTTTGTTTTTGAAATAAATCCTGAAAACTTACTATCCTTATCAAGCACGGGCAGGTACCAGCTATGGGTAATGTCAAATTGGTCCATTACCGTGCGCATATCCTGGTCTTCACGCAAAACCGCAGCAGGCTTTTTCATCAGCGACTTCACCGAAGTATTTTTGAATTGGTCGGCATGGAAAATTTTCTGCTTTATGTCGTTGAGCTCAATAATGCCTGCGAAGCGCTGCTTCCCGTCGTGTACTGCAAAGATATTTTTCTCACTTCTTTTTATCAATTCCACCAGGTCGGTAAGTTTTTTATCCATACTGATGCTTTCATAGGTATTTTCCAGCATTTCATCGAGACTGATGCTGGTAAGTATGTTCTTCTCTTTCTGGTGCGTAAAAATGTGTCCGAGCGAAGCGAGTTTTTTTGTGTCCATTGAAAAAGGTTCATAGGTTTTCACTACAAAAAAAGAAATGGACGATACAATCATTAATGGAATAAACAATTCATAGCCATTGGTGATTTCCGCGATCAAAAAGATGGCGGTAAGCGGGCAGTACATGACCCCGCTTAAAACACCAGCCATGCCCACCAGGCTGAAATTACCTTCAGGTATTTTTATCCAGGGTGTACTGTTCAGTAATTTTGAAAAGAAAAAACCCAGGTACGCGCCGGTAAACAAAGAGGGCGCAAAATTTCCGCCATTACCGCCGGCACCGATAGTAATCGCCGCTGCAACCGGTTTCACCAGAACAATGAAAGCAGTAAAACTAATCAGTCCCCAGTTCTCGCCCAGTCGCGCAAACAAAGTGGTATTGTCTGTTACTCTACCGGGTGTAGCATTTGCCACCAGTTTAATGCTCTCGTAACCTTCCCCAAACAATGGAGGAAAAATAAAACAGATGACCAGCAGCAGCAAGCCCGCCAGCACTGCTTTTACATAGGCGTTTAAATTGCTGTTATGTAAGCGACCTTCGGTTGATTTGAATGATTTTGCGTAATACAGCGAGATAAATCCTGAAAGCAGGCCCATCAAAATATAAAAAGGAACATTTTTATAGTCGAATGTTTGTTTCAGTACAAAATTGAACATCAATGCTTCCTTTAAAATTATTTTTGAACACAGCGCTCCCATAACAGATGAAATCATGAGCGGTATGAAATAACTGACAACGGTTTCCGTGAGCAATACTTCAATGGCGAAAATTACACCGGCTATCGGGGCGTTGAATACCGCTGCAATACCTGCGGCGGCACCGCAGGCAATCAGTAAAGTTCGTTCGCGGTAATTGAGTTCAGTAATACGCGCCATATTGGAGCCTACTGCTGAACCTGTGGCCACAATAGGCGCTTCCAGGCCCGCAGAACCGCCCAGGCCTACGGTAACAGAGCTGGTAATAACATGCACATAGACATGTTTCAGGGGAATAAAAGATGAACTGCGTGCGATGGACTTCAACACCATTGGTATTCCTCTTTCTATTTCTTTTCCAAAAAAATGGCGGATGATATATACCGTGAGCAGTAATCCAACACAGGGAAATAATAAATAGGCAAACCGGGACAGCGGGATTTCCGTTATCCAGCGCTGTACATAATGCACCAGGGTCTTAAGCAACACCGCAACCAAACCGGAAACAAGACCCGTAAGCGTTGCAATCACCATGATAAATTGTACCCTGGTAATTCTGATACGGAGCTGGTTGGTAATAAACTGATAGAATAATTTAACCGGCACCAAATGACTCAGTTTAATGAAGAATTGACAAGCTGCAAATATAGGTGTAACCGGCAAAGAAACACAAATCACACGAACTGTGAGGGATCGACCTGCTGTTCATTTGGAAACAGATCATGTCATCCGTTACAGGCGACCATCCAATACCTCCGGTAACAGCTTGCTTTTAACATTACCAACGAACCATTTGGTCCTGCGCATTTTATGGTTTGGACTACAAAATTTTCCATCGTGTGGAAGTAACCCATGCAGCAAAATAATCAGGGTTTGAATTGCATGTTGAGTGCAATTTTTGTATATTTAAGAAGACAATTCATGCCTCCCTAGCCCGATCAAAAAACTGTCTTATGAGCAAAGAGGATAATGATCAACTATTGAATTTCCTCCGCCCTTTTGACAAGGAAATAACGAACCTTGTATTTTGGTTAAGGAATTTTGTCTGGGATTTATATCCCGAATCGAATGAGCTGATTTATGATAACTACAATGCAGTAGCGTTTGGATGGTCGCCCACTGATCGCCTGGGTCACACGTTCTGCTCAATTGCTGTCGGCCGGACAAGTAAGAATGTTCATTTTGGTTTTTATTGGGGAAATGAAATAACGGATACTAAAAATATCCTGCTTGGAAAAGGAAACCAGTACCGTTACATTTTAGTAAAAACAAAAAACGAGTTTCCCAAACCTTATATCAGGCAACTTTTAAAAGAAGCGTTTGCCAATTCTGTGGCCAAAGTAAAAGACAAAAAACAATTTATGAAGGGCCTTACCATTGTAAAGTCTGTTTCAGCAAAAAAAAGGATCTTAAAAAATAAAGCTGCGGGGAAAAAGAAAAACTGAACTGGCGAAATTGATTGAGGCGCTTTTTAACGATCTGCTATTCACCCTAATCCTTGCAAAATGGAAAAGCAAAACCTGGAAAGATTTTATCTGGCTGCTATGGTCATCATCGGCTGGTTTGCCCTGGTTACCCAATTTTATATAAATATGACCAGCGGAATTTCGGGTATCCGGGAATTGATGGTGAGGTATTTCAGCTATTTCACGATCCAGACCAATATTCTTGTGGCTGTTTGTTTCACTACGCTGCTGTTAAAGCCTCAGTCAAAATGGGGTCGCTTTTTTTCAAGACAGCAAACACTCTCTGCCATTACTGTGTACATTGTTATTGTAGGTCTCATCTATAATACCATTCTTCGTTTTCTCTGGGAGCCCGAGGGTCTTCAAAAAATAGTTGACGAACTATTGCATTCAGTAATTCCGCTACTGGTGCTTTTTTACTGGTTTGTATTCACCGCCAAAGATCGCCTGCAATGGAAAAATGTGCTTCCCTGGCTGATATATCCTTTTGCTTATATTGTATATGTACTTGTCCGCGGTTCGGTATCCGGTTTCTACCCTTACCCGTTCATCAACACACAGCGGCTGGGATTGGACAAAGTGCTGGTTAACTCCGTTGGTATTGCATTTGTTTTTATTTGCATGTCGCTATTACTGGTGATGATTGCTAAATCTACAAGAAAAGAACTGCCGGAGTTGTCTAAATAATTTGAATTGTTTCATTTGGCTCATCCTAGCCCGCTTTTTGGCCCCATCCTGGGCAGATATTTCTACATGCCTATAGCCTTTCCATTTCATTACCGGTAAAACCAGGGATGGCACCATTTTCCTATCATCCAGCTAGACCATATTTCTCCACTAAAAATTATTATATGAGTTTAGTAAATAAAAAAAGAACATTGTTCGCGGGGTTTTTATCGATAGCAGTGATTATGATATTGGGATCCTGCGCCAATGATACGGATAGCAGCTCTTCAAAGACGGGTGACGCAGATACCAGCAAAGTAGTTGCAACAGACAGCACTACCCAAAACAGTGCTACTGCTACGGCATCTGCTAAAAAAAGAAAGGGCAAAGCATCCGTCATGTTAAACACAGACAATGCGCTGAAAATAGAAAAAGATAAAGATGGCGTGTACAGCAAAGCTGAGCATATGCCTGAATATCCTGGCGGAGAAAAAGCATTATCCAGTTTCGTCGAAAATAATATCAACTATCCGCAGGATGCAGTTGACCAGAACACAGAAGGCACCGTAAATGTATCCTTTGTAGTAGACGAAAAAGGAAAAGTAATTAATCCTGTGGTAGCTGGAAAATCGGCTGGCAGTGGTCTTGATGATGAGGCAGTAAAGGTGGTAAAACAAATGCCCGCCTGGAAGCCGGGTTTGGTAAAAGGCAAGCCCGTAAAAACCAGGCTCTCCTTGCCCATTACTTTTAAACTTGCGGATGCATAGTTAATAATTGACAGTTAATTTTTTGGCAGCGGACATCGTCCGCTGCTTTTTTTACGCATGTTTTAAACACGACACTGAAACATACAAGGCCTCCAGCCCCGGAGCAGGGTGTATGGTATCAATACGCTTACTGCTTTATTTTATCACTTCTTCAATTACATGGCCAATACAGCCATTGGGCATTTGAACATGCAGCAATGCAGCCAGTGTGGCGGCAATATCGGTAATATGGGTTTCATGATTGGTATTGCCATGTTTGATATTCCAGCCATAAAACAATAAAGGAATATGTGTATCGTACGGATTCCAGGTACCATGTGTGGTGCCGGTTTTGCTATATCCTTCAAACCAGCCAGCAGTGAGTACTATCTGTATACCTCCACTGCGTTTAAAATTGTATCCGTTTGCAATCATCGTTTTAATGGGCTCGGGTATGGGCGCTTTTCCAAGTTCGGCTACATCTACTGCATAGTTGATGCCTGGCTGTAGCTGCAAGAATTCAACCGCCGCTTTTTTGATTGCAACATAATCAAGATGCGCAGTATTTATTTTGGAAAGATTAAAATTCACCTGGTAATTCATGATAGAACGTACCAGCCCCGGGGTATTAAATTTATCCGATAAGATTTTATTCAGCGTATCTGTCAATGGTTTGACGTACCAAAAATCTGCCGGCAATTCATGTTCTTTCATAAAATCAATAGCGTGCGCCGCACCATGATCGGCGGAAAGAAAAACAAGGTATTGTCCTTTGCCAACTTTTGCATCCAGCGACTGCAAAAAAGAAGCAAGCTCCTGGTCAAGGCGGAGATAGGTATCTTCCACTTCAATTGAGTTAGGCCCGAACATATGGCCAACATAGTCGGTAGATGCACAGTTAATAGTAAGAAAATCGGTGCTGGCACCATTTCCCAGTTGGTAGGCATCTACGGCAGCTTTTGCAAAATCAAGAGTAATTGTATTGCCGAAAGGTGTTGAACGGAAACTCGCTTTATTCTGCTTGTAGGTTTCATTAACAGCGTGCGGAAAAGCTGGGCTGGTTTCTCCTTTGAATTTTCCCTCGTATGGTTTATCATCCATATCACTGTTCACATATGTATTGAGTGGGTACAAAGTGTTCCAGCCTTTTTCAATTAACTGATCGACTTTATTCCTGCCATTATAAGTTTTCACCCATTCAGGCAATTCTTTCATATAATAGCTGCTGCTGATGAAATGTCCGCTTGCATCGTCGAACCAATAGGCAGCCGTGGCGGTATGGCCAGCGGGTAAAATAGAAGCCCTGTCTTTTAATGAAACGCCCACTACCCGGGCTTTAAAATTGGTCGCCAGTCTTAGCTCATCCGTAATGGTTGATACTAATAAATTGCGCGGCGACATTTTACCATCTTCCGATTCGTTACCGATGCTTTGCACCGTGCTGTCGCTGGTGCAATAAATTACTTTGCCGGTCAACTGGTCGGTCCAGTCGTTACCCGCAATACCATGCAATGCTGGCACAGAGCCGGTAAAGATGGTAGAATGCCCCACCGCAGTGTAGGAAGGCAGGTAGTTAATTAAAGTGTTATCACAGGAAAAACCTTCATCCAGCAAACGCTTAAAACCGCCGGCCCCATATCGGTTATAATAACGGTATAGATAATCCCAACGCATCTGGTCAACCACAATACCCACTACCAGTTTGGGGCGCTGCAACAAAGCAGTTTGTAGCGGCGCCGTCGCTTTTTTTTGCTGTGCTGTCAGGGTAACGCAAATGAGAAGGCCCATGAGAGTTAAGAACCGCAATTTTTGCATTGTGTACATATTGATTGCTGCAAATGTAAATGAATGGTCATTATAGAATGATTAAAAGAGGCCGGCAATCATTGAAAAAATATTGTATGCAAAACGTCATTGTAAACCGCGGCAATCGTTTACGGCTTTTAACTTAGTGAAAGCATTGTACGGCTTGGGTTTTTGCCTGAATACTTTATCTTTGGCGCATTCCAAAAAATACCAATTCAATAGCTATGGCAGATGTTTTTGAAAAACTTGTAAAAGACGGTGGCCCTATCGGTCAGCATATGAAAAGGGCGCATGGTTATTTTACATTTCCCAAATTGGAAGGTGAACTTGGCAGCCGTATGATGTTCAGGGGTAAGGAAAGAATCGTATGGAGTTTAAACAATTATCTTGGACTGGTAAATCACCCGGAGATACGTAAAGTAGATGCCGAGGCCGCTGCCCGCTGGGGCATGGGCAATCCCATGGGTGCACGCATGATGAGTGGCAATACCAGTTATCACGAAGATCTTGAAAAAGTAATAGCAGATTTTGTGCAGCGCGAGGATACTATGCTACTTAATTTCGGATACCAGGGCATCATGAGTTGTATCGATGCATTGGTAAACCGCCGCGATGTAATTGTGTACGATGCTGAAGCACATGCCTGCATTGTAGACGGTGTTCGCTTGCATATGGGCTATAGTTATAAGTATAAGCACAATGATATAACCGACTTTGAAAAACAAATGGAACGCGCTTCCCGCATGGTGGAAAAAACAGGCGGCGGCATTTTGGTTATTACGGAGGGCGTATTTGGCATGAGTGGCAACCAGGGCAAGCTGAAGGAAATTACTGCCCTGAAAGAAAAATACCAGTTTCGTTTATTAATCGACGATGCGCATGGATTTGGCGTAATGGGACCAACAGGCGCTGGTGCCGATGAAGCGCAGGGATGCCAGGAAGGGGTAGATTTATACTTTTCCACTTTTGTAAAATCGATGGGCAGTATCGGCGCCTTTATCGCCGGCAGAAAAGACGTGTTGGCCTACCTGCGTTACAATACACGCTCGCAGATATTTGCCAAAAGCCTTCCCCTGATTATTGTTGAAGGCATGTTGAAAAGAATGGAAATGCTGAAGTCGATGCCTGAACTGAGAAAAAAGTTATGGTACAATGCGAATAAACTGCAACAGGGACTGAAAGACAACGGATTTGATATCGGAACAACCAATACGATGGTCACACCGGTTTACATGAAGGGTGATATACCGGAAGCCACAGCCATGGTGCTGGACCTGAGAGAGAATTATGGCATTTTTTGTTCGATCGTTGTGTACCCGGTAATACCCCGGGGTCAGATTATCTACCGTCTTATTCCAACGGCTGCCCATACGGATGCCGATATAGAAGATACGCTCAGAGCTTTTACTGAAACAAAAAAGAAGCTGGATGAAGGAAGTTACCGTGCCGCCGAAATACCCGATATGGCTGAAGCCAGCGCTGTTTAGTTACTTGGTTGATTGACGGACTCGCTAACCGGTTGACTTGTTAAATAAAAAAGAAGCTGTCTCAAAAGTATGATACAATCTCTTTGATTTAGCTTATAGCCGCAGATTCGCAGATTATAAACAAATCTGCGAATCTGCGGCTATTTTTTAACCGAATCCAAAAGTGTTAATAGTTGCTTAGCCTGTCTTTGGCAGATCATTCCTGCAAGAATTAATACCAGTTATTTAACAGGTGGCTGCCCGCGAGCCCCTATATAGACCCTATAGGCTTCCGTTGAAACAAAAAAATCCCGCCTTGCGGCGGGATGCACTAATCAAATACCATTAACCATTAAACCTTATCCTATGAAA
>Ga0068868_100001890_pt1 | contig 14379 bp, 9 predicted proteins | sample KBSMisM42_FD_64660 | JGI IMG/M metagenome (GOLD analysis project Ga0068868, IMG submission 64660) | Miscanthus rhizosphere microbial communities from Kellogg Biological Station, Michigan, USA - KBS Miscanthus M4-2 | ecosystem: Host-associated > Plants > Roots > Rhizosphere > Soil ...
GCGCGCCTAGACTGGCGCTGTTTTAACCGCGTTCGCACTTGCATCAATAGTGTGAACAGGCTCTAGCTCGCTAGCGCAACCGGACAACGCGCCGCCAATGTGCAGTGATGCTCGCGCATGGCGGCGGAAACGGCGAGTCGGAACACATTGGGACTGATCGGTTTCATGGCGAAGCGGTAAATGTGCGCCTGGTTGATCAGCCGGATGATAGTTTCACTGTCCGCCGTGCTGGACAACATCACGATGGTGAGGAACGGATTCTCCCGCTTCAGATCGCAAAGGAACTCGATGATGTCTTCGCCTCCGACATCGCTGTCTGTTACGATCACCCCGATGTCCTGCGTGCGGATGATTTCCCTCGCCTCTTCCGGCGTTGCGGCGCCAATCACGTCGTAGTCCTGCTCGAACATGTCGAGTACTTCTTTACGGTCAGCTGCCAAGCCGTCCAGCGCCAGCAGCTTCGCGTTGCTGGCCTCGCGGTTCTCGCCGATACCGCGGGACTCAGCGTCCGCGAAAGCGAGGTCGGCCGCGAGTCGGATCGCTGCACATGAGGCGATTGTGTTTTTCAGTTCGTCGTGCGCCCAAGGCTTGTTGATGAAACGATAGACCTCACCTTCATTGATCGCGCCCACCATCGCGACTAGATCCGAATACCCGGTGAGGAGGAGGCGCATGGTTTGGGGCCAGCGCTGCCGAGCGATCGCCAGTAGTTCGATACCGAGCATGCCGGGCATGCGCTGATCGGCGCACAAAATGTCGATCTCGTGCGTCTCCAGAATCTTGAGCGCCTCTTCGCCGCTGGTCGCGGTATGCACTTCGTAGTGCGTCCTGAACATCATGTTCAGCAGCTTGATAATCCTGGCTTCGTCATCGACGAAGAGGATGCGGCATAGTCTCTGCAAGTTGACTCCTTCCCCGAAATTCTGTGCGCTCATGAGGCGACCGCGAGTTGCTGCCGCACCGGTTGCGGATGGTTTGCGCTGCCGTCGATAGGCAGGAGGATGGAGAACGTCGTTCCAACGCCTATTCTTGATTTGACGAGGATGCGGCCGCCGTGGTTCTCGACAATCTGCCGGCTGATGGCCAAGCCCGAGCCTGAGCCATCCCCGGGCTCCTTCGTGGTAAAGAACGGCTCGAAAATGTGGGGTAAGACGTCAGGCGGTATACCGCAGCCGTTGTCCTCAATCTCGATCCGGACCATGTCGTCGCTATGGCGGGCGGTGCGCAAGGTGATTAGGCCCTTTTCGCTGCGGCCCGACATCGCCTGCGCCGCGTTGGTGATGATGTTCAGGAACACCTGATTGATCTGCGAAGGCGAGCAGTGCACCTTGGGCACTTCCTGGTACTCGCGCTTCACGTCGACGGTGCGCTTGAGCATGTAGCGGGCGATCGTCAAAGCACTGTTCAGGCCCTCGGAGAGAGCGACGTCGCTGCGCTTGGCGCGATCGATCCGGCTGAAATTCTTCAGCGTCAGGACCAACTCCGAGATTTGTTCGATGCCGTGCAGGCCGTCGTCGAGAAGGGAGTTGATGTCTTCGATGAGGTTCTTCGTGGCGGCGCTCTCTCCTTCCAATTCGACCACCACTTCCCGGTTTCGCGCTGGCTCCGACAAGCGGTGCGCGAAGGCCGAATTGACAGAGTCCTGCTGCGCGGCCACCAGCAGCTCACGCAGCACGGAGAAGGTTGCCTTGACATAGGCCAGCGGACTATTTATTTCGTGGGCGATGCCCGCCCCCATCTGCCCGATCGCCGACATCTTGGCCGACTGGATCAGCAGCAGTTGCGCCTCGCTTGCGCTGGCCTGGAGCTGCACGTTGGACGCGTTGAGCGAGCGGTAGTGCCGGTAGAGGATCCCCCCGGTGTAGGACAGCAGCATCAGCAGCGCCAGCGCATACGCGATTAAGGCGCGGCGGTAAGCGAGTTGAACGCTGCGCTCGGCGTCGAGCTCCTTCAGGTATCGATCGTTGAGGGCGTCGAGCGCCGTGCCCGTCGGCAGCGCGGCCACCGCAGCAAGGTACCGCTTGTTGGCATCACGTTGCTGGACGATGACATCGACGTGCGAAAGCAGACCTTCCGCCTCTTCGGTGACGCCGCTGGGCAACCGACCGAGGAGCGCCCGGACCTCGTTAGCTGCGGCTTGCAGCCCTTCGCGTGCCGCCGGGTCCGGCGACATCAGGTCGCTGACGCCGGCCGACAGGATAGCGTTCAAACCGTTTGCGAGGGGTACCAGGTCCCGGTCCGGAATCCGGGCGCTGCGCGCTGCGGAGAGGAGGAGGTCATTCGCGGCGGGGAGGTAGCGCGACGAGTTCGCGAGGATGGCATAACTCGACTTGACGCGCTCGACGCGTCGAATCTTATCGTCCATCGATTCCGTGTAGATGTCCAGCAGACGCGTCAGGTCCTTGCCCGAATCGCCGCGCAGCCGTGCATAAGACGCGGTGAGCGCCCGCAGACTCTCCCCTAAGCGGCGTATGTCGGACAGAGGCGCCACCACCTTGTCAAAATTGTTGTGCAGTCCGGCGTCGACGCTGAGCACGTCGACGTTCCACTGCGCGTCGAGCTGTTTGAGGTCGCGGATAACCAGGCTCGCGGCGTTGAAGTCGAAGTCTCGAGTATTCGACTTCACCACCAGAAGGACCAGAATCCCGGCCAATGTGCTCGCAATCAATGCGGGCGCCCAACGCGTGCCCAAGAGGCGCTTGAGTGTCATCTGGCGGCCTCCAGCGGTTTGCCGTTTAGCTCCCCGGACAGGGTGCGGAGGAACTTGACGATCATCGCGATTTCGTCCGGTTTTGCTGTGCGGCCGAGCTGGTGCCGGAACATGATGGCGACGGCTTCCTCGAGCGTGGCCGCCGAGCCGTCATGGAGGTAAGGAGCCGTGAGCGCGACATTGCGCAGCGAGGGCACCCGAAACACGTAGCGGTCTTCGTCGAGCTGCGTGCGGTTGAAGCGCCCTAGGTCAAGCGGGTTCCCGCCCGGCTGGTTGCGCAGGTAGGCTCCGCGCTCGCCTACCACACCGAAAACCTGGTACATGTTGCCGCCGACTCCAACGCCCTGGTGGCAGGCAACGCAACCGTTGCTCTTGAAGAGCGCGTAGCCTTTCAATTCGTCGCCGGTGAGCGCGGACTTGTCGCCACGCAGGTACCGGTCGAAGCGCGAGTTGGGCGTGGCCAGGGAGCGCTGGTAGGCGACCAGCGCGTCGGCGATATTCTTGTTCTGCAACCCGTCGGCATAGGCCGCCCTGAAACGTTGGAGCATGGCGTTGTCGTGCTGCAGCTTCACGCGGACCTCGTCCCAGGAACTGGCCATCACGTTCTTGTCATGCAGGACGGCACTGGTTTGCTGTTCGAGCGTGTCGGAGCGCCCGTCCCACCCCAGGCGGAAGTTGAGCGCGACGTTCAGAATAGTGGGTGTGTTACGCAGCGTGCTGGTGCCATCGGCGGCAACGGACTTGGGCAGCCCGTCCGCGCCGCCCGCCGCGAGGTTGTGGCAACGCGAGCACGCCATGGCACTGCCGCGGGAGAGGCGAACATCATTAAATAGCAGTTGCCCCAGCTGGACCTTGGCAGGGTCCTGGGCCGGCGCTGCGGCAAGCGGCGCAATCGGCTCCTGCGAGCGAATTTGGCCCTCACTCGCAGACCATGCCAGCAGTGCCGTCAAGCCGGTCGCAAGCCATCGAATGCAGGTCACGAGTCAGACCTCCAGCACGACGCGATCGTGCGCGTGCGCCACGCAGGCCAAGACCCATCCTTCGTCGATGTCGGTCGCGGCGAGAGCCTTCTGGTCGTCCATTGTGATTTTGCCGGTGGTTCGGCGAACGCGGCAGGTGCCGCAGAGCCCCGAGCGGCAGAGGCTGGGTAGCGCAATGCCATGTCGTTCAGCGGCATCCAAGATCGTCTCCTCCGGGGAGCAGCTTATGACTTGGCCTGTATTGCCAAATACGACAGAGGGCGCCGCGCCGGCCTTGCGCCTCGGCGCAGGCACCGAAAGGTCGGGCGCGGCCACAGGCTTCGCAACGGGCGGGGACGTCTTGATCGCGACCGACACAGGGGGCGCGTGCGGCGGCGTCGGTGCCACGCCGGCGGGCCCGGGACCCATGACGAAGCTTTCCTGGTGGAAGTGCGTCATGGGGAACCCGAGCTGTTGGAGCATGTTCTGGACCATGTCCATATAGCCGGCCGGGCCGCAGACGAACACTTCGCGCTCCAGGAAGTCCGGCGCAAAAGTCTGCAGCATGTGATCGCCAAGCGGCCCGGCCAGGCCGTTCCAGCTTTGGCCCGACGTCAGCAGGCCCGGCACAACGGCCAGCGTCAGCATGCTGCCCAGCCGCGCGCTGATGATTTGCAACTCACGCTCAAAGATGATATCCGCTGGCGTGCGCACGTTGTTGATGAACACGACGTCGGCCTGCGACATCGTGTCACTCAACCAACGAAGCATCGACATCATAGGCGTCACGCCGCTGCCGCCTGAAAGCAGCAGAAGTTTCGGCGCGGGGTGGTTCAAGCAAGTGAAATCGCCCGCCGGTCCGGAAACATAGCACTCGGCACCCTCCACCATGTTCTCGTACAGCCAGTTGGATACTAAGCCGCCAGGGACCCGCTTGACCGTGATGGTTAGCAGGTGCGGCCGTGTCGGCGAGGAAGAAATGGTGTAGCTACGCCGGACTGTTTTTCCATCGATCTGGAGTTCGATCGTGAGAAATTGACCCGGCTTGTAATAAAAGATTCGTTCGGGCACTGCCGCGAATGAGTAGGTCTTGACGTCTGCAGTTTCGGCAGTGACGTTGGCGCAGCGCACGCGGGTGCGGCCGCCGCGCCAGAGATGCGGGTCGGCGAAGGCCAAGCTGCTCGCCGGCCATAGTGACGAGGCAGCGGTTGCCGGCGCAGGCTCCGGCGCGGGAAGGGATGTGCCGCCGGCCCCGCCGTGGCCTCCGTCCAGCGCCAGCAGGCCTTCGATCCGCGCGCGCGCGGCCGTCTTCGACACTGCCGCACCGACGATGCCCAGTCGCGCCAACGCCGGTGAGCCGGTCTGACCGATCTTCTGTACGAAGTCTCGCAGCGACTGGCGCAGCTCGCCGCCTGTGCCGCCTTGCTTAAACCAAGCCGACTCCAGGTCGCGGGAGATCGACTCGAGTTCGACGCCCAGTGTCTTGGCCTCGTACTCTGTCCAGAGCGAGGTGTAGTCCTCGCGCACTTGTTCTAGCGCGCCGCGTAGCTGCTCGCTGTGGGTCCATCGCGGGTCCTCAATCAGCCGGTTGAAGCGCTGGACTTCGTAGGGCGTGACCTCCTTGTCGGTATCAGTCACGTAGATGAATATCCGGAACAACAACTGCGCCAGTTGGACGGTGGCCGCGCGGTCGCGGGTCGGAGCATCAATCATCGGGGTCTCCAGGGTTGTCAATCGGCGAGCACCCGGTCGGGTGCCGCAGTCACGTCGTCGGTGAATTTGGGTTGCCGAGTGAGAAAATCGGTCTCGGCTAGCAGGGTCGTGGTGCGCTCGTTCACGGGGATGGCCAGCACTTGTGCATCGGGCGACAGCACGCGTATCCCATCGTGGACGCGACCGGCGGAAAACTCGCCGATCAGCTCGTCGCAAACGGGATCGGCTGTGCCCGTCGCGTCGCTTTGCTCTTCCCGCAAGAGAATTCCCGACCGCAATATGAAGACCTGATCGAGCGGCTGCCCTTTATGGCAGAGCATGACGTTGCCATGGTAGCGGCGCGCCTGCGCGCATCCCGCCAGTTCAGCGAGGACGGTAAGGGGCAGCGCGGCAATTTCGCCACAGCGCGACAACCACAGCATTCGGGTCACGGCATCGATCGGCTCCACCGCGAAGTCGCCGTTACCTACCCCGGTGGCGGGTCGAGCTTGGGTCGCGGTGGCGTCTCCAAGGATGGATGCGACCACTTCCTCCAGCATCCAATGGCTCGGCGGCGTGTTCTGACTGCGGAAATTTTCAGCCAAGCCGCGTGCGGTAGTGGGCCTGAATTCCTGCAAGGCCGATAGCACCAGCGCTAGCACAAGCGGGTCCGTATCGTCCGCAAGCCGCTCCAGGTTGCGCCGGATGTCGATCCCGGCGGCTATGACTTCGCGGAAGCTGTAGACCCGCAGGCCCTCGGGCGCTTGCGGCAGTAAAGCGTGGTTATCGTCGCCGCGCAACATGCTGGCCAAAGCGGGAGACAAGGCTTGTTCCCAAGAGCCGTCCGCGTCGCCGGTCGCCGGCTGGCGCAGCAACGCGCGCGCGCCTTCACCGGACAACGCGCAGAGGCTGTACGCGCTCCACCGGGCTTCTGCCGAGTCCCCTACCGCTCGCAGCAAAGACAGCAGCGTAAGGCAGCTGGAACGCACGCGTTGCTCGATCGCCGACGTCAGCAAGGTCCCGATGGCGCGCGGGCGTGCGCCCGTCATTGAATAGGAGTGCATGCAAAAGCGCGCCGCCAGCAGATCGCCAAGCGCTGCCAAGTGATGAGCGACACGCGTCATCAGCACGCCGCCAGCCGACACGATGTTGCCAAGTACCGCCGTGTGCTCGACCTCCGAAATTTGGAAACTGGCGCGCAGGATGGCAATAGTGGAAGCGAGCTGGGGCTCGTCCAGTGCTTCGTCGAGCGTCCGTCCCGCTTCCACGTGGGCGGCTAGAGCGTCACCCAGAATCTCGGTGTAGCTCTTCAGGCTGTCCCACTTCTCATGGGACGCCGTAAGTTGCAGTTCATGCCCACCCGGGGGGGCGGCGCGGAGTTGCTCGATTAGCTGGGCATGTTCCTCGTCGCTGATGTCCATCTGCATCCGCATCTCGTGCAGCAAACTGAGAGATAGGGTTGACTTGGTCTTTCCCGTAGCGATTGCGTCGTCCAATATCTGCCGATACGCGGCGAGCTTCTGCTCGTGAGTGAAAGCTGGCAGCACCTTGGTGAGCACATAGACTTCGTCGGGTTTCAGTTCGTCCAGTGTGCGGCCTTCCAAGTATTTGCTCACGTCCACCTTAAGGCGCTTGAGCTGCAGGAGCAGGCTCGAGGCCATGCTTTCGCGACGGAACCTGAAGGGCGTGCGCTGCACTGCCTGCAGGAACCAGAGCGTCGTGAGGGCGACGATCACGATGTCGAGTATGCGTGTCGCAGTCGGTGGGAGCAACATGAGGTTGGGGCGTCCGCCGAACAAGTAAAACGTATTGATTGACAGGAATGCCGAGAAGCACAGGCAGTGGTGGACTATCTCAGGCTCGGAGATCCGGCGGTTGACAGCGCGCGTGCGGCGATAGAGATGCTCTAGCCCCAACCCCAGTCCCAGCGCAAGCGCGCCCGCGATCAGTAGTGTCAAGGGCGCGGCGATGATCTTCGGCAGCGCAATTGCCGTGCCTTTAATGAAGAGGCCAGGTCCGAACACTCGCGAAAGCGTGCCGGTCTCGTGCGTCCAGATGCCGGAGAAGTAGTAGTCCCAGGCGCCGGAGTACAGGTAATAGTACCCGTAGAAGCCAACGATCAGACCGAAGAAACCGTAGTAGACGTGGCGACGCTGCGGGTTGGCGATCGAGTCCCAATAGGACTTCTCGAGGTCGATGTCGCCACAGCTACTGGTGCAGCCGACGCAGGCGCTGGTGTCGCCGGCTGCGGTAGGCGTCCGACACATTGACTGGGGAATGGGAGGGCGGGTGAGGTGGGGCGCGCTCTCCAGCAGGCCACGAGGTTCAGTGTAGATCTTCTGCACGACATTGACGGGGCAAATGTAGTTGCACCACGTCTTGCCGCCGTAGAGGTAGCCGACAACGACCGATGAGGCGATGATGCCCAGCAGGAAAACCGCCAGCGAAATGCGGTCGCTGTTGACGAGGACCAGCCGGGCACTCAGGCCGAGGACCAGCAGGCCACCCTGCACGTACCAGGCATTACGCTGCAGCCATCCGTTGCGCTTGACGACCACGATAGTGTGCTCCACCTTGCCCGTGCGCCGCTGCAGCACCGCCCGCTTGCGATTGAAGCCGAGCCGGCGTGGCAGCTGCGACGCAAACGACAGCGGACAGATGCGTCGCCAAGCCTCGTGTCCGAATACCATCAGGAACAGCGGAAGGATGGGAACCAGCATGGTCCACCAGATGCGCGCGCCCATGGCATAAGGCGTATTGAGCAGGGGCTCACCCTGCAACATCACGCCGGCGTCCTTGATGTGGAAGGGGCTGCCCAGCGCCTGCGGATGGGTCAATGCCGGGGTGGCGGGGTCCCAGAGCAGCGAGAAGATCAGGAGCAGCCAGCCCGCGAACAGCGTCGCTTGCGTGGTGCGCATCTTTCTCTCGGAGATTGACGCGAACATGCGGTCCTTTCAACGGTCAAACGCTGGGTTCAGCGCAGCTGCTTGTAGTTGCCATCAGGCATGCCTACGACGTTGAAGGACTGCGCGGCATTGCGGCCGCAGTCCCAGACCTGGATCAACGCTCCATTAGTGGTCCCGTAGTTGGTGACGTCGGCGCATTTTCCCTTGCTCGTGATCAACTGCATCTCACCGGAGAGGGATCCTACCGATCGCGCCGCGTGAGCTTGGCCGCACACCATGGCGAGCGCAAAAAGGAGAAGGCCGCAACATGGTGCGGCGGTCCATAACTTGGGTGGCTGAAATTTCATGATTGTCTCCACGTTGTCAGGGTTCCTGGGATTGGCGAAGGGACGTCGGCAAGATCGGGCCGGAGAGGCTGAGCGTGGCAAGTGATAGCGCTGTAGAGGTAGATCTGAACTAGGTTCATGCCGCGTGATGCTAGGCCGCGCCGCGCCGAACAATGTTCGAAAACGGTCATTCGCTGTGCGCACTTGCTCATCGTCGGAACGGCTGTGCTAAGCGAGGACCGAAGAAGTTGAATGGGAAAGGTATCGGCGCGATGGCTGATTTGGTATCGGACCGAAGCGCGTCGGAACTGGACCATTGGCTAACCAACCAGGGGGCGTCGCAATTTGTTTAGGAGCAAGAATGGTGCTGAATATTTTCCAGTGGCGGACTGTGCGGATGGTGCTGTGGGCGCTTCCTTGCCTGTGCGCTTTGATCGGCCAAGCGACTCTGGCCGCCCAGGGCGTGGGAACCGTATCAGGTGCGTTTACGCGGATCAATCAGTTTTGCCCCGCTGCTCCGCTGGGCTGAAGCAGAAAACTGCGCCGCCAATCAGGCTGACTACGACAAGACTAGCAATGCTGGGCACAAGGGTTTCAGCGATCTCCAAGGCCGGCAAGGCAAAACGAGTGTCCCAGATGTGCAAGTGCAACTGATGTGATAGCGGCCTGCATGCAATTCATGTTCAATGAAGGACCGAGTGCCAGTACAAACCACTTCATGAATATGACGAACCGGGACAGCAAGCGGGTTGGCGGCGGCCTGAGCCGGCGGCCTTTGAGCGGTGCAGAATTTCGACGAGCTGATTTATTTCGTCAGCGCTACCTCTACGCAGATATTGTCCTGCTGGAGTAAAGACTATCAGGCGGCTCGAAGTCTGCACGAGGTTGTGGAGCAAGTCCTGAGGAGTGATGAGGCGACTTTCGGCTTGATGATAGAGAGTCGCGTTGGGTTCGGACGGCAGAGCGTCGGGCCACGCCATCCGTCTTGTGGCCTGTCGATCGCCAGCTGCTATCCCGGCTGAGGCAAAGCTTAAACGGCCTTGCGACGCTTGGGCCGTGGCTGCGTCTGCGACAGCTCAAGCGGCAGGCGAGCTTCCGCTTTCAATTCCTTGAGCACAACCCGGGAACGCACATGCGTCACACCCGGAAGCCTGAAGACGGTCTCGTGCAGAAAGCGCTCGTAGCTTTTGATATCAGCGGCAAGCACCTTGATGACATAGTCCGCATCCCCCGTGGTCGAGTAACAGCTTACGATTTGAGAACATGCGGCAATGGCCCGCTCGAATCTGACTACTTCGTCTTCGCTGTGGCGTGTGAGATTGAGTTCAGCCAGGACGCAAAGTGCCAAACCGACCTTTTCGCGATCGATAAGGGCGGCGTAGCCGCGAACCACGCCGCCGCTTTCCAGTTCCTTTATGCGCTTCCAGCAAGGCGTCGTCGACAAGCCGACCAACTTGGCTAGCTTCTGCACCGTTTGGCGCGAATCGCGTTGCAGTGCCTGTAACAGGGTCAGGTCGTATTCATCGAGCATTTCCATTTTCGTTTCCTTATCTAGTGAGAACAACATTCCGAGACGTGCGTCAGAGAGCGTGCAAAGAAGAACCAAATTTCCGCGTACCGCCCGTAACCTTGCCGAATCAACATGGAGACAGTTCGCATGCTCGAAACCAACGAAAACAGCCCATTTACGATCCGCGCCGACTACCGGCTTTCCGACAACCTTTGGGCCCATCAAGGCCGAATCTTCCTGACGGGGACCCAGGCCCTGGTGCGGTTGTCGCTCATGCAGCGACAGCGTGATCGCGCGGGGGGCATTGACAGCCAGGGGTTCATCAGCGGCTACCGCGGTTCGCCGCTGGGCATGGTCGATCAGCAGATCTGGAAAGCGGGCAAGCGCTTCCAGGCCGAAGGGATCCACTTTCTGCCGGCCATCAACGAAGAACTTGGCGCTACGGCCGTGCTTGGGACACAGCGCGTCGAAAGTGATCCCGACAGAACCTGCGACGGCGTCTTTGCCATGTGGTACGGCAAGGGGCCCGGCGTGGACCGAGCTGGTGACGCCTTGAAGCACGGCAACGCCTATGGCTCGTCGCCGCACGGCGGCGTCCTCGTGGTCGCGGGCGACGACCATGGTTGCGTGTCGTCGTCCATGTCGCATCAAAGCGACCTCGCGTTTCAGGCATGGCAGTCCCCCATCGTCTCGCCCGCGTCCGTTGCGGAAATGATCGAGTTCGGCTTGTACGGTTGGGCCTTGTCTCGGTTCTCTGGAAACTGGGTTGGTTTCACGGCTTTGTCGGAAATCGTCGAGAGCGGGTCCACGGTCGACCTCGACCTGATCAACGCCAGGGCCGCTACTTGGCAGGATGGGGCAGCGGTGCGCGCCGCAACTGGCTTCACGCCCCCAGCCGATGGCCTGCACTACCGCTGGCCTGATCTGCCCAGCGTGCGCATCGAGCAGCGTCTTGGCAGCAAGATCGAGGCGGTCAAGGCATTCGCTCGTATCAACTCCATCGACCGACACATCGTGCAGGCGGAGTCGGCGACCATCGGAATAGTCACCGCGGGCAAGGCTCACTATGACCTGATGGAAGTCCTGCGAAGACTGAACATCCCGTCCGAAACATTGGCGAGTCACGGCGTGCGCATCTACAAGCTGGGACTCACGTACCCGATCGAGCCGACCCGCATGCTCGCCTTCGCCAAGGGCCTGCGGGAGATCATGGTGATCGAGGAGAAGGCAGGCGTGGTTGAAACCCAGGTCAAGGAGTTGCTGTTCAACCTGCCGGAGCGACCGGTGGTCATCGGCAAATCCGATGCGTTGGCACGACCTTTGATCACCGCCGACAACGAGTTGCGTCCCTCGCGGCTCATCGAAACGCTGTCGCTTTGGCTCGCCGGCCACTTCTCCGACCTCGACCGACGTTCCCTTGTGCGCGACTTCACTCCGCCCGAACTCCTCTCGAATGAATCGGACGCCGTGAAGCGTGTTCCGTATTTCTGTGCCGGCTGTCCGCACAACTCGTCGACAAAGGTGCCTGAGGGCTCCCGGGCCCAGGCGGGCATCGGCTGCCACTTCATGGCGAGCTGGATGAACCGCGACACTGAAGGGCTCATCCAGATGGGTGGCGAGGGCGTGGATTGGGTGTCGCACTCGATGTTCACCAAGGTGCCGCACGTATTCCAGAACCTGGGTGACGGCACTTACTACCACTCGGGCTACCTCGCCATCCGCCAGGCAGTCGCGGCGCGAGCGACGATTACCTACAAGATTCTTTTCAACGACGCAGTCGCGATGACCGGTGGCCAGCCGGTGGACGGCATCATCAGTGTGGATGCCATTGCACGCCAAGTTGAGGCCGAAGGCGTGAAGCGGGTGGTGGTGCTGAGCGACGACATCGGCAAGTACGCCGAGGTGCGGGGGCGTTTCCCCGCCGGCACCACGTTTCACGACCGCTCGGCCCTGGACCAGATCCAGCGCGAGTTGCGCGAGATCGCCGGGGTCACCGTCCTGATTTACGAGCAGACCTGTGCCGCCGAGAAGCGCCGGCGCCGCAAGAAGGGGGAGATGGTGGACCCCGCGCGGCGGCTGTACATCAATGACCGTGTTTGCGAGGGTTGTGGTGACTGCACCGTGCAGTCCAACTGCGTTGCGGTTCTGCCGGTGGAAACCGATCTGGGGCGTAAGCGCAAGATCGACCAGAGCGCCTGCAACAAGGACTATTCCTGTGCCAAGGGCTTTTGCCCCAGCTTCGTCGGCGTGGTCGGCGGCAAGCCGCGTAAGCGCGCGGGCGTCCTCTCCGGCGACGGCGGACGCTTTCAAGCGGCCATCTCTGCGCTTCCGCGTCCGGCGCCGCATCGCTGGACCGGGCCGTACGACCTTCTGGTCACCGGCGTCGGCGGGACCGGGGTCGTCACCGTGGGCGCGGTGATCGCTATGGCCGCGCACCTCGAAAACAAGTCGGCCAGCGTGCTTGACTTCATGGGTTTCGCACAAAAGGGCGGATCCGTACTGTCGTTCGTGCGCTTGGCCGATACACCGCAGCGACTGAATCAGGTGCGCATCGACACGCAGCAGGCCGACGCGCTCCTTGCGTGCGATCTCGTCGTGGGTGCGTCCCCCGACGCCCTGCAGACGCTGCGCATGGGGCGCACCCGCGTGGTCGCCAACGTCCATGAAATCCCCGTAGCCGAATCGCTGAATAATCCGGATGCATCGCTGCGGGTGCCGGAACTGCTGGCCAAGCTGGAGTTCGCCGTGGGCGAAGAGCGCGTACAAACGCTTGACGCGCAGGCACTTGCGGAGGCATTTCTTGGCGATTCCATCGTTTCCAACATCGTCGCGATGGGTTTCGCCTGGCAGCAAGGGTTGATTCCGGTCAGCTTCGAAGCGCTGACGCGCGCCATTGAGCTCAATGGCGTGGGCATCGAGTCGAACAAGGTTGCATTCGCCTTGGGCCGACTGGCCGCTCATGACCCGGCGGCACTGGAACGCCTGCTGGATCCGCAACCAGGCATACCTGCGCAGGCGAACGGACTCGAGGAAACGCTCGCACTCGCCAGCGCCCATCTGACCGCGTACCAGAATGCGTCCTATGCTGGGCGCTACGCAGCGTTCGTTGATACGGTTCGCTCCGCTGAAATCGCGCTGAATGTAGACGAGTCGCTGCCTTTTACGCGCGCGGTTGCCGGGGCTCTCCTCAAACTCATGGCGTACAAGGACGAGTATGAGGTCGCGCGTCTGTATGCGGACGGGGCGTTTATGCGCTCCTTGCAAGATCATTTCGAGGGCGACCTGAAGCTGGAGTTCTACATGGCGCCGCCGCTCTTGAGCCGGCCCAAGAACGGCCGGCCGCCGCGCAAGATGCGATTCGGTGCATGGATGATGAGCGCCTTCAAGGTGCTCGCTGGATTGCGCGGCTTGCGCGGGACCGCTTTCGATGTCTTCGGCTATACCCACGAGCGCAAATTGGAGCGTGGATTGGTGCGCCAGTACATGGAACTGGTGGCGGCGATGCTTCCTTCCCTTGGCCGGGACAACCTCAAGATTGCCTGCGACATCGCTGCACTCCCGCTTGCAATCCGTGGCTATGGGCACGTGAAGCTGGCGAACCTCGCGGTTGTCCAAGCGCGAAAGGCCGAGATGCTGCATCGGTTCGATCCTCAGACCTATCCCCGGCCCCCCGCTGCGCTTGGAGCAGGACAGCTCCGTGGTATCCCTGTCGTTTCGGCGTGAACCCATGAACCGGTCAAGTTCCGGCCGGATGACGCCCCAGCCGCCCCAGGATGGCCTTGGGCGTTGGCTGGAGTTCGCCGTCTTCGGTTTCCACGCAATCGTGGAGAAATCGCTCGCTGAGCGGAATCAGCTTGCGATACAACTCCTCGCATAGCGAACGAGCGAGCAGACCCGACCAGCCCTCGGGCAGCAAGGCCGAGGGTAGATTTGGATCGCGCAGCAGGACCCGGCGGTACTCGTGGATCAATAGCGTCCGGACATAGAAACTCTCCGTGGGGGTCATGATCGCCTGTCGATCCATTGCAGAAAATCGCGCGATGAACTGCTTCCACGCCGCATCTACCTGTGCCAGATCGAACGTTTGTTGCATGATCACAGTCAAAGCCTCGAACGGGAACCCGGTGTTGTGCGATCCGGTCAGCACCGCAGTCCGTGAGGAAGCCTGCCAGGTGAACAGGATCTCCTGCAACGCTTCGAGGTCGGCGCGAGGATGCGCAAACACGTTGCGGGCGAGCTTGCCAAATCCTTGCCAGCGCAAGTCGTGATCCAGCCC
>Ga0068868_100001902_pt1 | contig 14340 bp, 11 predicted proteins | sample KBSMisM42_FD_64660 | JGI IMG/M metagenome (GOLD analysis project Ga0068868, IMG submission 64660) | Miscanthus rhizosphere microbial communities from Kellogg Biological Station, Michigan, USA - KBS Miscanthus M4-2 | ecosystem: Host-associated > Plants > Roots > Rhizosphere > Soil ...
CTCGATCCGCGTGCAGATGACCGAGATGCCGCAGATGGTCGCCCTCTACAACGGGGTCGGCGGCGGCGCCGTCGCCCTGATCGCCTGGTCGGAGATCCGCCACGGGATCTCGATCGGCGAGGACTTCCCGCTCGACTCGCTGATCCCGGTCCTCTTCGCCGGCGTAATCGGCTCGGTCTCCTTCTGGGGCTCGAACATCGCCTTCGCCAAGCTGCAGGACCTGATCCCGACCCGGCCGATCGCGGCGCCCGGCCAGCAGGTGATCAACGCCGTCCTGCTGATCGCGATCGTCGTCATCAGCGTCGTCCTCGCGGTCGACCACCAGTCGCCCTCGCAGGGCCTGTTCATCCTGCTCCTCGTCCTCGCGGCGATCCTCGGCAACCTGGTCGTGCTGCCGATCGGCGGCGCCGACATGCCGGTCGTGATCTCGCTGCTCAACGCCTTCACCGGCCTCTCGGCGGCGGCAGCGGGGTTCGCGCTGGACAACGTCGCCCTGATCGTCGCCGGCACCCTGGTCGGCTCCTCGGGAACGATCCTCACCCTGGAGATGGCGACGGCGATGAACCGCTCGGTCGCCAACATCCTCTTCTCCGGCTTCGGCGGGGCGCCCGCGGGCGGAACCGCTGGCGGTGGCGAGGAGCGCCCGCACGTCTCGATCGGCGCCCAGGACGCGGCGATCAAGCTCGCCTACGCCGACTCGGTCGTGATCGTGCCCGGCTACGGCCTCGCCGTCGCCCAGGCCCAGCACGCGATCAAGGAGGTCGCCGACGAGCTCGAGAAGCGCGGTGTCACCGTCAACTACGCGATCCACCCCGTCGCGGGCCGCATGCCGGGGCACATGAACGTCCTCCTCGCCGAGGCCGACGTGCCCTACGAGCAGCTCAGGGAGATGGAGGAGATCAACCCGGAGATGCCGCGCACCGACGTCGCGGTGGTCGTCGGCGCCAACGACGTGACCAACCCGGCGGCGAAGAACGACCCCGACAGCCCGATCGCCGGCATGCCGATCATCGAGGTCTCCGAGGCCCAGCAGGTGATCGTGATCAAGCGATCCCTCAGCCCTGGCTTCGCCGGCATCGACAACGACCTCTTCTACGAACCGAACACGTCGATGCTGTTCGCGGACGCCAAGCAGGCCGCCGCGGACGTCGCGGCCGAGATCCAGAACCTGTAGGCCGGACGCCCTCTCGCGCGCGGCGGATGCTGGATCTCGGCCGCCAAGCTCCTCCGGGGGGAGAGTTTGGACGTGCCGGTCCTTATAGGACCGTATGGGTACTCAACTTACGGCACGTCATCCGAGGGATCGGCGGGCGCTGGCGCAGCGGGAGCGCGAGCTGGCGAAGTTGGCCGGGAGGCAGCATGGTGTCCTCTCGCGCCAGCAGCTGCTCGCGAGCGGCCTAGGTCCGAGAAGCATCACGCGTCGCATAGAGGCCGGCCGCCTCCACCCCGTCCACCGGGGTGTGTACGCCCTAGGGCGCAAGCGCCTCGATCAGCGCGGGCAGTGGATGGCCGCCGTCCTGGCCGGTGGCAACGGGGCGGTGTTGAGCCATCGAAGCGCCGCGGCGTTGTGGGGCTTGATGCGTCCGATGACGCCAATCGAGATCACGGCTCCACGGGGCCGCCGAAGGCCCTCGATTCTGGTCCATGAATCTGGCATAGCGCCGGCAGAGCGAACCTCCCATGCGCGGATTCCGGTCACGACCGTCGCTCGTACCTTGTTCGACCTCGCCGAGGTCGTCGACGAACGGCCCCACGAGCGAGCCTGGGAGGAAGCCGATCGGCTTGGATTGTTGGAGATTCGGGCCGTCGAGGATGTCTGCGCTCGCGGCCACGGCCGACACGCGCTGCCCTTCGTCCGCTGCCTGATCGAAGCCGCCCGGGCGCCAGAGGCGGTGCGCTCTCCGCTCGAGGAACGCTTTCTCGAGTTCTGTCGCGAGCGAGAGATCCCCCTGCCACAGACGAACGTGCTCGTCCTCGGCAAGGAGGTCGACGCCTACTGGCCTGGCGCCGCGCTCGTGGCCGAGGCCGATGGTTGGTCGTTCCATGGCCACAGGGCGGCCTTCGAGCGCGATCGCGCCCGTGATGCCGCGATGCAGGCTCAGGGCTATCGGGTCCTGCGCGTAACCGATCGCCGCCTCAAGCACGAACCGAACGAGCTAGCCGCCGAGCTTCGCTCTCTTCTCGCTCTCCCGAAGGGACGCGCCGGTGATTAGCGGTCCGTATGGGTACTCGACTACCGGCGCGTCCCAGGACCGGGAGCGGGAGGGCGGGCAGGGGACGGTGGAGTGGGTGGGGCTCGTGGCGCTGGTCGCGCTGGCGTTCACGGGGCTCGTGGCCGTTGGAGCACGCGTGCCGGGGTCGGCGCTTGCCAATGCTGTCGCTTCCCGGATTCTCTGCGCGGCGGCGTTGGCCGAGCATTGCGGGGACGAACCGGGGCTGATCGCGGTCTATGGCGACGAGGTGGGGAGGTTGGTGCGGGAACACATGCCGACGATCCTCTTCGAGAAGGGGTCGCGGGCGGTGCCGGTGGATTTCAGGGGCTGCCGGGAGACGAGCTGCGGCGACGCGGCAGAACGGGGTGTCGTGCGGCGGACGAGGGCAGGGGAGCCTGTCACCGCGTTCGTCCACGTCGTCGATTGCCGTCCCGATGCGATCGAGGACAGCGAAGCAGGTGGTGCCGACTGCTCGGGGGACCGCGCCGACAACCTCTACCTCCAGTACTGGCTCTACTACGCGGACTCGGCGACGCTGCGCGGCGTCCCGGTGGCGGGCCAGCGGGGCTACCACCGCGACGACTGGGAGGGCGTGCAGGTTCGCGTCCGCCCTGACGGCGAGGTCGACGAGCGCGCGTCGTCGCACAACGGCTTCAACGAGCGCCCCGGCAAGGTCAGGGGCTGGGCCTCGGACGCGGGCGCCCTGCCGATCAAGGCAGCCGAGGAAGAGGTCGGCCTGCGTTCCGCGAACGGCTGGGGGCCGGAGACCGGACTGCTGATCGTCTCCGGCGGCAGCCACGCGGGCAATGTCGCCGGCGTGCCCGACCTCGAACGCCTGACGCCCGGCCACTCGGTCCACCTCGTCCCGCTCGAGCCGCTCGCCGCTGCCACCGACACCCGCTTTGCCGTCTCGCCGCCCTGGCGCAAGCACGCCTGGCGCGACCCCGAGGCCGCTGACACGCACTAGCCGAACAGGGGCCGTCGGCCCGTTACATCCCTGTAAGCGCGCCTCGCTAAGGTCTTCGCATCGCCACCGAGGTGACGCCCAGCTCCAAGGCAGCGATCGCGGAACGTCTCGCCGAGGCGCGCCAGCGGACCCTGGCGCTGGTCGAGCCGCTCGACGACGAGCAGCTCAACCGGGTCTACTCGCCGATCCTCAGCCCCCTGGCCTGGGACCTCGGCCACATCGCCAACTTCGAGGAGCTCTGGCTGGTGCGGACGATCGGCGGACGCGAGCCGCTGCACGGCGAGCTCGGCCGGCTCTACGACGCGATCGAGAACCCCCGGCGCACGCGCGGCGAGCTGCCGATCCTGCGCGACGCTGAGCTGCGCGCCTACCTCGCCGACGTGCGCGAGCGCACGCTGGAGGTCCTCGACGGGGTCGAGGTCGACGCCGACTCCGCCGATCCCCTTCTGCGCGACGGCTTCGTCTACGAGATGCTGATCGCGCACGAGCTCCAGCATCAGGAGACGATGCTGCAACTGCTGCAGATGGTTGACGGCTACCGATCTACTTCGAGCGGGGGCCTCCGGGGCGCGGGGCGTCTCTTGCCCGGACAAATGCCGGTCCAGTGGGACCGGCATTTTGAGTATCCGCCCGTTCAAGAGACGCCCCGCGCCCCGGAGACCGTTCGCGTCGACGGCGGCAACTACGAGATCGGGGCTCCCGCAGAGGGTTTTGCCTACGACAACGAGCGCCTGCGGCACGTAGTCGAGCTGGCACCTTTCGAGATCGACAAGTGGCCTGTCACGAATGGCGATTACGTTCGCTTCGTCGAGGACACAGACGCCGAGCCGCCGATGTATTGGGAGCGCGAGGGGGAGGGCTGGGTCCGCACGGCGATGGGCCGCCGCGACCCTGTCGACCTCGACGCGCCGGTGATCCACGTCTCCTGGCACGAGGCCGAGGCCTTCGCCGGCTGGACGGGCAAGCGGTTGCCAACGGAGCAGGAGTGGGAGGCGGCGGCGCCGCGTCTCGACGGGGTTGGCCTCGTCTGGGAGTGGACCTCCTCGGACTTCCTCGCCTACCCGGGCTTCGAGGCCTTTCCCTACCGCGAGTACTCCGAGGTGTTCTTCGGCGACGAGTACAAGGTCCTGCGCGGCGGCTCGTGGGCCACGCACCCGAGCGTGGCGCGGCCCAGCTTTCGCAACTGGGACCTGCCCCAGCGCCGCCAGATCTTCTCCGGCATCCGCCGCGCGAGGGACGGCTGAGATGGCGACCACCGGGCCACAGATCGAGATCGAGGTCCACCTCGACGCCGACGGCGGCGAGCGGATGCGACGCGATATCCGGGCGGGTCTCTCGGCCGAGCCGAAGGAGCTGGCGCCGAAGTACTTCTACGACGAGCGCGGCTCGCGGCTCTTCGAGCGGATCACCGAGCTACCGGAGTACTATCCGACCCGGGCCGAGCGCTCGATCCTCGACTCTCGCTCCGGGGAGATCGTCGCCGGCGCCGGCGAGCCCCGCACGCTGGTCGAGCTCGGCTCCGGCTCGGCCGCCAAGACCCGCCACCTGCTCGACGCGATGCGCGACGCCGGCTGCCTGCACACCTATGTACCGGTCGACATCTCCGAAGAGATCACCCATGAGACCGCGGAGTCGCTGACCGGCGAGTACCCGGGCCTCGCCGTCCGCGGCCTGGTCTGCGACTTCGAGCATGACCTCGAGCGCATCCCCGACGGCGAGGGCGGCCGGCTGATCGCCTTCCTCGGCGGCACGATCGGCAACCTCTATCCCGAGGCCCGGCACGAGTTCCTCTGCCGCATCGCCGGCCTGCTCGGCCCCGAGGACCGCCTGCTGCTCGGCACCGACCTGGTCAAGGAGCCGGTGCGCCTCGAGGCCGCCTACGACGACTCGCTCGGCATCACCGCCGAGTTCAACAAGAACGTCCTGCGCGTGCTCAACCGCGAGCTCGGCGCGGACTTCGACCTCGACGCCTTCGAGCACGTCGCCCGCTACGACCCCCAGGAGGCGCGCATGGACATCCGCCTGCGCTCGCTCGCCGAACAGACGATCCGGCTCGACGCCCTGGAGATGTCGGTCGCCTTCGCCGCCGGCGAGGAGATGCGCACCGAGATCTCCTCCAAGTTCACCCGCGAGCGGCTCGAGCGGATCTACGCCGACGCCGAGCTGCGGATGAGCGGCTGGTTCACCGACGCCGCCGGCGACTACGCGCTCAGCTTGGCTCGCCCAGCGCCGGCAACGTAGCGACCACGCACTCGGCTAGGGCGTCGACGTCATAGCCCCCCTCGAGCACGGCGCCGAGCGGCGCGCCGAGCTCGTCGGCGAGGCCGCGCACGCTGCCGGCCATCCGGGCGAAGTCCTCGGCCTCCAGCACGCAGCTCGCCAGCGGGTCGGCGCGATGGGCATCGAATCCGGCTGAGACGAGGATCAGCCGCGGGGCGAATCTCCGTGCCGCGGGCAGCACGATTTCCTCGAGCAGCGAGAGCCAAAGATCGCCGTCGGAGCCGGCCGCGACGGGGAGGTTGACCGTGAACCCCTCGCCGGGCCCCGAGCCCCTGTCCTCGGCCACCCCGGTGCCGGGGAAGATCCCGCCCTGGTGGATGTTGGCGACGAGGACGTCGTCGCGGCGGCGGAAGATCTCAGCCGTGCCGTTGCCGTGGTGAACGTCCCAGTCGACGACGAGCACCCGTCCGACTCCCAGCTCGCCAAGCGCCAACTCGGCGGCGACCGCGACGTTGTCGAAGAGGCAGAAGCCCATCGCCCGCTCGCGTTCGGCGTGGTGCCCCGCCGGCCGCGTGCCGCAGAAGCCGATCCGGTCCTCGCCGCCGAGCAGGGCGCGGACCATCGCGCAGGCGCCGCCCGCCGCCCGCCGCGCCGCCTCCCAGGAGGCCTCGACCGCGTAGGTGTCGGGGTCGATCGCGCCGCCACCCGCCGCGCAGAGCTCGCGGATCGCGCGCACGTGCGCCTCGCTGTGGGCCAGGCCGAGCTCGGCCTCGCTCGCCAGCGGCGCCTCGCGCCGCTCCCAGCCCAGCCAATCCCGCGTTGCCAGGGCCCGCTCGATCGCCAGCAGCCGCTCGGGCCGTTCGGGGTGACCCGGCATCACCGGGACGGGATCGTGGCCGAGGCAGGCCGGGTGGCTGAAATAGAGCACCGTGACTAGGGCGCCAGGGCCTCGATCAGCTCGCCGAGCCTGTCGGGGGTCACGATCGGGGTGAGGATCGGCAGCGTCACGCCGCCCTCGACGAAGGCGCCGATCCGCTCCTTCATCTCCTCGGGGCTGCCGAAGATGAACATCTCCTCGATCAGCCTCCACGGGGCCGCCGTGGCCGCGCCCTGACGGTCGCCGGACTCCCAGGCGGCAAGCATCGCGTCGATCTCCTCGCCGTAGCCGAGCCAGCGGTAGAAGGCCGCGTAGACCGGAACCGTGATGTAGGAGGAGAACATGAAGCGGGCCAGCGGCTCGACCGCCTCCCGCTCGCCCGGGATGCAGAAGAAGCGGCAGAGCAGCTCGAACCCCTCCGGCGCGCCCTCGAGCTGGGAAACGACCTTGGGTAGCCCGTCGAGGGGAAGGAAGTTGGTGAAGGCGCCGTCGGCGCGCTCGACCGCCAGCTCCAGCATCTTGCCGCGCAGCGCCGCGAGCACGATCGGCACCCGCGCCGCCGGCGCCGTCTCCAGCTTGAAGCCGCTCTCGGTGCGCTCCCCTTCCAGGGCGACGCGGAGGAAGTCGAGTGTCTCGCGGACCCTGCTCAGCGGCCGCTCGAAGGGGATGCCGTTCCAGCCTTCGACGATCCGGTCCGAGGAGGATCCGATGCCGAGCACGAAGCGCCCGCCTGAGGCGTCGGCGAGCGCCGCGGCCTCCTGGGCGAGCAGCGCCGGGCCGCGCTGGAAGACGCCGACGATCCCGGTCCCGAGCCGCGCCCGCTCGGTCCAGGCGGCGCTCAGCGTCAGCGGCGTAAAGCCGTCCGGGCCGTTCGTCTCGCCGCTCCAGAGGTCGGTGTAGCCGGCGGCCTCAGCCCGCCGCACCAGCTGCTCGTGTGCCGCGAGCGGGGTCCCGGGCAGCGGCAGCGTCAGTCCCCAGCGCATGCGACGACCCTATAGCCTCCCCCGTCCGTGCCGGAGGCCTCTCCCACCAAGCCGGACCGCAACCTCGCGCTCGAGCTCGTGCGCGTGACCGAGGCCGCCGCGCTCGCCGCCGCCCGCTGGGTCGGGCGCGGCGACAAGATCGCCGCCGACCAGGCCGCCGTCGACGCGATGCGCTTCGTCCTCGACTCGGTCGCGATGGAAGGCGTCGTCGTCATCGGCGAGGGCGAGAAGGACGAGGCTCCGATGCTCTACAACGGCGAGCAGATCGGCGACGGCAGCCCGCCGGTGGTCGACATCGCCGTCGACCCGCTGGAGGGCACGCGACTCTGCGCGCTCGGCATGCCCAGCGCCCTCGCCGTGATCGCGCTCGCCGAGCGCGGCACGATGTTCGACCCGGGTCCCTGCGTGTACATGGAGAAGATCGCCGGCGGCGAGGAGATCGCCGACCTGCTCGACCTCGACCGGCCGCTGCCGGAGACGCTGAAGCTGATCGCCGAGCGCAAGGGCGGCAGCGTGGGCGACGTCACCGTCGTCATGCTCGACCGGCCGCGTCACGAGGAGGCGATGCGCGAAGTGCGCGAGGCCGGCGGCCGCATTCGCCTGATCACCGACGGCGACGTCTCAGCCGCCCTGCTCGCGGTCAGCGACCGTTCGCCCGTCGACCTGCTCTGGGGGATTGGCGGCACTCCCGAGGGCGTGCTCTCGGCGGCGGCGCTGAAGTCGATGGGGGGGCAGCTCCTTGGCCGCCTCTGGCCGCGAAATGACGAGGAGCGCGGCGCCGCCGTCGACGCCGGCTACGACCTCGACCGCGTCCTCACCGCCGACGACCTCTGCTCGGGTGAGGACGTCTTCTTCTCCGCCACGGGCGTCACCGACGGCGATGTCCTGCAGGGCGTCCGCTACCGCGGCCCCGGCGCCACCACGGAATCGCTCGTCATGCGCTCGCGCTCGGGAACGGTGCGCCGCGTCCACGCTCGCCACGACCGCTCCAAGCTGCGGACGGTCATCGGCGAGCGCTACGGCTGAGCGACCTCCGCTGCCCGCGACTTCACCCCCGTTCGACGCCTCGAACGACCGTCTGTCTGACCGTCTGAGTTTGGGAACGGGGCTATACTGGTTTGATACTTTCAAGCATTCGCGGCAAACTATTGGGAGGTACGACGTCGCCGGCTGAGAGCAGCCCTCGTCCACGGGCAGGGACCGCGGTGTTGTCTTTGCTTGCCGCGCCGTTGAACGGCCTCGTCGTGCGGGCGCTCGCCGACAAGCCGAAGCGGCTCGCGGAGCTGCGCGCCGACCTCGGCGGCCCCGCCCAGTCGACCCTGCGCGGCAACCTGACCAAGCTGATGGAGCTCGGCGTCCTCTCGCGCGGCTCCGACCAGCGCCCCAGTGGCCTCGCCTACCAACTGACCGAGTTCGGTCGCGACCTCCTGCTCGCGGTGGGCGCCGTCGAAGCGTGGCTGAGGATGGCTCCGCACGGCCCGGTTGGGCTCGAGAGCACGGCCGCGAAAATCGCGATCAAGGCGCTGATCGGAGGTTGGGCCTCCACCGTCGTCCGCGCCCTCGCCGCGCGGCCGCTGACGCTGACCGAGCTCGACAAGCTGATCGACAGCCACACCTACCCGGCGCTCGAGCGCCGGCTCTCGGCGATGCGCATGGCCGGCCTGATCGAGGTCGACCCCAGCGTGGACGGCTCCACCGGCCGTCGCTACACGGTCAGCGATTGGCTGCGGCGGGCGATCGGGCCGCTCAGCGTCGCCGCCCGCTGCGAGCGGCGCCACATGCCCAGCACGACGGCGCCGATCGGCCGCCTCGACGTCGAGTCGGCGTTCCTCCTAGTCATGCCGCTGATCTCGGACGTCCCCGGGGCCGACGGCACTTTCCAGCTGGCCGTCGAAGGTGCGCGCGCCGACACCGGCAGGCCCTGGGCCGGGGCGCAGATCACGTTCGAGAGCGGCTCGGTCGCCGCCTGCGTCGCCAGGCTCGAATCGCAGCCGGAGAACTGGGTGCTCGGCCTGCCCTCAGCCTGGCTGGAAGCCGTGATCGGCCGCGATCCCGAGGCGCTTCGCTTCGGCGGCGAGGTCGATCTCGGCCGCGAAATCGTGAGAGCGATTCACGACGCGCTCTTCACCGAATCCCCCTTGCAACCGCAGTCGGCGTCGCGCGCCGTCGCCGGGTAGTCGCCGCTCGCGTAGGGCAGTTCGCCAGTGTCGTGCAGCTCGTGACGCAGCGAGTTGATCGTCGCGCCGGCCAGCAACGCCAGGCTCAACAGGTAGAACCAGAGCAGGGCGATGAGGACGAACCCCAGCGTCGAGCCGAGGCGCGAGAGGCTGGAGACGTTGGCGAGGTAGAAGGGGAAGAGCCAGTTGGCGAGGGTGGCGGTCAGCGTGACGAACGCCGCCCCCGGCCAGACCGCCCGCCACGGCATGTGCCCCTTGGGCACCGCCCAGAAGATCACGCAGCAGATCAGGAAGACGATCAAAACCGCCGCCGCGAGCAGCAACAGCGTGTCGATCGCCTTGATGTTCGAGAGACCGAGCGGCAGGCGGTCGGTGCTGGCGACGAGAGTGCTCTCCATCGTCGGCAGGAAGATGCTGACCGCGATGAAGAGGAGGACGACGGCGAGCATCGCGAAGGAGAAGCGCTTCTGCTCGATCCAGCCGCGGCATTCGACGTGATAGATGCGACAGAAGGCGGTGTCCATCGCCCCCCAGAAGGAGGCGCCGATCCAGAGCGAACCGAGGAGCGCGGCGACGCCGATCGTCGTCGAGTTCTGCTCGATCCGGTCGAGCACGTCTTTCAGCGTGTGCTGCTCGGTGCTGGGAAAGAGGCGCTGCAGGTCGTTGACGACGCTGGTCTCGACCCCTTCGATCCGCAGCACTTGGCCGAAGACGAAGAGCACCAGGAGGGCGAAGGGGAAGACCGCCAGCATCAGGTTGTAGGCGACCATCGCCGAGAGCCCGGTGACGTTCTCGTGGTAGGCCCGCCGCCAGAAGGCCCGCAGCCAGGGACGCGATTTGTGCATGGACTTTGCCATTGACTTCAGAAACTGAAGCGACTATGATGCGAACAGACGTTTGAGCGGAACCAAACGCCCACTGAGGGCCACGGACAGCGCAGACTAATCGGCAACGCGGACCGGATCGCCGGTCCGTTTTTTCGCGACTTTCCGCCGCCCGCGGCGTTTTGGTCGCAGGACTAAACCCACTAGCGCGAAGGAACGAGAGAGACAGGATGCTGGTAGCAGAGCTTCAAGAGCTTGAGGAGGTTAAAGGGCTGATCAGCCGCGGGCAGCAGCTCGGCGTGCTGACCTTCGGCGACGTCGCCTCCGCGGTCTCGGAGGTCGATCTCGACGAGTCCGACGTCGAGGATCTCTACGGGCACCTCGAGAAGTCGGGGATCGAGCTCGTAGAGGACATGGACCCGGCCCAGAAAGCGGCCGCGGAAGCCCTCCCGATCGACACCGGGAAGAAAGGCCGGCGCCGCCAGAAAGCCGCGCTCGACCTGAAACCCGACATGACCACGGACAGCCTGCAGCTGTTCCTCAAGGACATCGGCAAGGTCCGCCTGCTGACCGCCGCGGAGGAGGTCGAACTCGCCAAGCGGATCGAGCGCGGCGACCTCGACGCGAAGCAGAAAATGGTCGAGTCGAACCTGCGCCTGGTCGTCTCGATCGCCAAGAACTACCGCAACCAGGGCTTGCCCTTCCTCGACCTGATCCAGGAGGGCACGCTGGGCCTGGTCCGCGCCGCCGAGAAGTTCGACTACCGCAAGGGATTCAAGTTCTCGACCTACGCGACCTGGTGGATCCGCCAGGCGATCGCCCGCGCGCTCGCCGACAAGGCGCGCACGATTCGCATCCCGGTCCACGTGGTCGAGAAGCTGAACAAGATCGGCCGCGCCGAGCGCAAGCTGGTCACCGAGCTGGGCCGCGAGCCGACGCCGGAGGAGATCGCGGAGGTCACCGGAATCGACCCCGAGGAGGTCGACTCGATCAAGCGCTCCGCGCAGGCCCCGGTCTCGCTGGAGAAGCCGGTAGGCGACGAGGAGGAGTCGGAGTTCGGCCAGTTCATCGCCGACGAGAAGGCCGAGTCCCCCTTCGACCGGGCCGCCGACCTGCTGACCAAAGAGGCGCTGAAGGAGGCGCTGGAGAACCTCTCCTACCGGGAGCGGCGCGTGCTCGAGCTGCGCTACGGGCTCGGCGGCGAGCACCCGCGCACGCTCGACGAGGTGGGGCGGACCTTCAACGTCACCCGCGAGCGCATCCGCCAGATCGAGAATCAGTCGCTGAAGAAGTTGCAGCAATTGGGAGAAGCCCAGAAGCTGCGAGAGGTGACTTGAGCCTCAGGGCTTAAGGACGGCGGGCATCCCGGCCGATACAGGCCTGGATGTTCGAGATCGACAAAGCGCTGCGCCAGCTGATCGAGCGCGAGGGCTCCGACCTCCACGTCAAGGTCAACCAGCGGCCGACGATTCGCCAGCACGGCGAGCTCGTCCAGCTCGAGGGCTACGAGCCACTCGGGCCCGAGGACACCGAGAAGGCCTTCCACGACATGGCCGAGGTTCGCTCCCTGACCGAGTTCGAGCAGGCCGGCGAGGCCGACTTCTCCTACTCGATCCCAGGCCTCTCGCGCTTCCGCGTCAACGTCTTCAGGCAGCGCGGCACGACCTCCATCGTCTGTCGCGCGATCCCCTTCGAAATCCGCTCGGTCGAGGACCTCGGCCTGCCTCCCGTGGTCACCAGCCTGGCTGAGGAGAACCGCGGGATCATCCTCGTCACCGGCACAACCGGCTCGGGCAAGAGCACGACGCTGGCGGCGATGATCGACCACATCAACCGCAGCAAGCCGCACCACATCATCACCCTCGAGGACCCGATCGAGTACCTGCATCAGGACAAGATGTCGATCGTCAACCAGCGCGAAGTCGGCTCGGACACCGAGAGCTTCGGCCGCGCGATGCGCCGCGTCCTGCGCCAGGACCCCGACGTGATCCTGATCGGCGAGATGCGCGACGAGGAGACGGTGCGCACGGCGCTCTCCGCGGCCGAGACCGGCCACCTCGTGCTCTCCACCGTCCACACCCTGGACGCGACCGAGACGATCAACCGCATCATCGACTTCTTCCCGCCGCACCTGCAGCACCAGGCGCGGGTGATGCTCGCGGCGACGCTGAAGGGCGCGATCGCCCAGCGCCTCGTGCCGGACGTCAACGGCGAAGGCCGCGTGCCCGCCTCCGAGGTCCTGGTCGTCACCGGCCGCGTCCAGGACCTGATCATGAACCCGGAGGAGACCGGCAAGATCACCGAGGTGATCGCCGAGGGCGAGTACTACGGTATGCGCACCTTCGACCAGTCCCTTCTCGGCTACGTGATGGAAGGCAAGATCGCCGAGGACGTGGCCCTCGAGTACGCCTCCAGCCCGCACGACTTCAAGCTGATGATCGCCGCCGGCGGCCGCAGCGCCAGCGGTATCGAGCAGATGGCCGGCCAGGTTGCCGAGTAGTACGGGCGTCCAAATAGGCCGGACCCGTGGCCTATCGCTGCTAAAGGTGACGATCCATGCAGCCGATTGACGACGCGATGCTTCCCTTTGGCGCATTGCGCGATTCCCTCGGCCGACTTAGCCGCGGCGAGAGCGGCATGGCGCTCCCCGTTGCCCTCTTCGCGATGATCGCGGCGATGGCCCTGGCCGGCGCCGTGATCATGTCTACGGTCGACCTCCAGCACGGCTCGGTTCGCGACAACTCCTCCAAGAGCGCGATCGCCGCCGCCGACGCTGGCGCCAACGTGGCGCGGCTGCGCCTGGCCCGCTACGCGACGGTGCTCGATGCCGAATCGGCTCCCTGCCTCGCGGTGGGAACCGGGGGGCTGCTCACCGCAAGCAACGCATCGGTTGACGGTTGGTGCCCAGCGGTGACCGGCACCGTGGGGGGGGCCACGTACAGCTACCGCGCGACGCCGGTGGGAGCCGAATGCGGTGGCTATGACCTCTGTGTCGTCGCGACAGGGACTGTCAGAGGGGTCAGCAGGCGGATCGAGGTGACCTACAACTTGGACTCCTCGGCCGGAAGCAGCGGCGGCAGTGGAAGCGAAAAAAAAGAAGAACCGGGCGGCACCTGGAGCAGTGGCGTCGGCATCGACGGTTTGATCGGCAATGAAAAAATTCAGATCGATAACGGCGGCGATGCTCGGGTAAACGTTGGAACCAACGGCGACGTCTATGTCGAAAACAACGGCAACGTGTGCGGCAGCATTCGCCATGGCGTCGGCAAAAAAGTCGAAAACAAAGGGACGCAGTGCAAAGGCTATACCGTCACCGAAGGCAACGTGACGATGCCGCCCGTGTCCAGCTTCATCCCGTCGGACATCGCCACAAAAAATTCCAACTATCGCCTCGTCAAGTGCACGAAAACATCGCCGAGCAAGGTGCCGACAGGATGCCAGACCGATTCCTACACGGTCAGCAACAAAAAAGAACCCTGGACGAACACGGTGCCCTGGGACGCGGGCACACGAACGATCTCCACCGCGAATAACGCCACACTGACGCTGAGCGGGGGCGACTACTTCGTGTGCCGGCTGATCCTTACGAATAACGCCTACCTGATCATGGCGGCGGGATCCACGGTGAGGATCTTCTTCGACACCCCCGAGAACTGCGGCCTCTCGGCCGGCGCCAAGCAGATTGACATCAGTAACAACTCCAACGTCAGCGCGACCGGCTACCAGCCGACGCTTGGCAAATATGACCTTCCCGGCTTCTATCTGATGGGCTCGACGTCGATTCCGACCACAGCTGAACTGTCGCCGAATGGCGGCAGCAACGAGTTCATCCTCTACGCGCCGAACACGAACGTCGTGATCAAAAACAACGCCACCTACATCGGCATCATCGCCGGCAAGACGGTTCACGTGGAAAATTCGATCATCAAGCAGGATGCGGGATTCAGCATCCCTGGTGAACTCAACCCATGGAAACCGGTTACCACGCCGGAAGCCGGCAGCGAAAAAGAAGAGGAACCGACGGCCATCTACTTCGAACCGCAGCTCTACGTCGAGTGCAGTGGTGTCGTCGGCGTTGG
>Ga0068868_100001905_pt1 | contig 14329 bp, 14 predicted proteins | sample KBSMisM42_FD_64660 | JGI IMG/M metagenome (GOLD analysis project Ga0068868, IMG submission 64660) | Miscanthus rhizosphere microbial communities from Kellogg Biological Station, Michigan, USA - KBS Miscanthus M4-2 | ecosystem: Host-associated > Plants > Roots > Rhizosphere > Soil ...
ACAACTTTTTCGCCTCCCCAGATCGAAATATAAAGGTTTCTGTCATCCGGCGAAAGAATACAGCTGTAGGCTTCAGCAGGCAGTTTAATATGCTTTACTACTTTGCGTGTTCTTAGGTCGACCACATATAAAGCGCTGTCTTCTTTTGTAGCGGTGTATAATCGGGTATCACTTTTATTTACAGCAATACCGGTAGGGCAGACTTTATTTTTCGGCCATGATAATGGTGCCAATTTAATGGTATCAGCCTTGCCGATTTTATTTTTTTCTAAATGATAACCCAATATCCGGTTGTCATTACCTCCGGATACGTATAACATCTTTTCATCATGACTAAATGCCAGCCCATACCATGATTTGCTGATTAATTTCTCATCCAGCAACTTTTCATTCTTCGGATCGACTAGTTGCACCGATTGCGTGCTTTGTCCGTTGTTAGTCACTGCCAGTAATTTGCCTGATGCCGATAATTGTATATTCAGCGGCAAATCACCTAAAGGCAAACTGGTACCTGCGGGCCTTAATTTCCAGCCGTTAGGAAGCAGCACTTGCCCGGTTTTCTCAATTTTGCCCGGATGTTGGGCATAAGCCTGGAAAGCAAGAGTTGCAAGAGCGACAATAGAGGAAAGTAATTTTAGTTTCATGGTTAGCGTAGATATAGCATCAAAATTACGGATTGATAAGATGCAAATCCACTATTAACAGAAACTTAATGTTCGCCTCAACCAAGTCCTCTCCAAAGGAGAGGGTCGGGGGCTTAAAAGTTGCTTATTGCAATAGTTCCGGCCTGATCTTGTCGGTAAACTCTTTTGCAAATTTGTTCAGCTTAGGCTGTATCACAAAGGCGCAGTATGATTTTTCAGGATTATCGTTATAATAATTCTGGTGATAATCCTCGGCTTTGTAAAACTCTGAGGCACGCGTTACTTCGGTTACGATAGGGTTATCAAAAACCTTCTCATCAGTAAGTTTATTTATCATGGCTTCGGCCTGTTGCTTCTGCTCGTCAGTATAATAAAATATAGCCGAACGATATTGCGTACCGATATCATTGCCCTGGCGGTTAAGGGTAGTAGGGTTATGTGTTTTAAAGAATACCAGCAACAATTCATCAAATGATAGTTCATCAGCATCATATTCTAAGTGGATCACTTCTGCGTAGCCAGTATCGCCGTTACAAACTTCCATGTAAGTAGGATTTGCGGTATGCCCGCCCATGTATCCTGATGTTACTGATTTTACACCTTTCAGTGTCTGGAATATAGCTTCTGTACACCAGAAGCAACCGTTTCCAAATGTTATTTTCTGTATGTTCATGTAATGCTAATATCCAATATAATGCCGATTTATTTTGCCTGTCATAAAGGCATATAAATATTAGTGTTGTAATGAATAATTTATAATTTAGTGTCGATATTACATTTATTATAAATCCTTGATCATCATGTTATCTTTCAAAGTACCGTTGCGCTTTATTAAGGCGCTTATCTTGCTATTGTTTATGCTTTTCAATATTCAAGCCTTCAGTCAATCACCACGCTCGAGGATGGATTTTGATAAAGGCTGGCATTTTCATTTAGGTGATATGAAAGGTGTGGAAAAGACAGACCTCAATGATGCTGCCTGGCGTTCGCTCGACCTGCCGCACGATTGGAGTATTGAAGGTAAGTTCAGCAAGGATAATCCGGCTACTCCTGAAGGCGGCGCTTTGCCCGGGGGTATTGGCTGGTACCGTAAATCGTTTACTATTCCTGCATCCTCAAAAGATAAAAAAGTATATATTGATTTTGACGGTGTTTATCAAAAAAGTACCGTTTGGATTAATGGTCACGAATTGGGTTTCCGTCCTAATGGCTATATCTCGTTCCGCTATGACCTGACGCCTTATTTGAAATTCGGCGGCAATAACGTGATCGCTGTTAAGGTAGATAATTCAGTGCAGCCAAACTCGCGTTGGTATTCGGGCTCGGGTATCTACCGGAATGTATGGCTGGTGACAACTAATAAGGTTGCCATTGATCATTGGGGAACATTTGTTACTACGCCTGAAGTAAAGGCTCAATCGGCAGTGGTGCACGTGCAGACCCATGTGAAAAATGCATCGGAAAATGCCGCTAAGGTTATACTCGCTACCACTATTTATAATCCATCAGGTAAAGCAGTTCTTACACTGAATTCTGCTGAGGCCGACGTAGCAAAATCAAATTACATAGCACAGGAAATAAAGATCGATAACCCGGTACTATGGTCAATCGAACATCCCGCTCTTTACAAGGTGGTTACTAAGGTAATGGTGGGAAAAGCTGTGCTGGACGAATATGTCACTCCATTCGGTATTCGCTATTTTGAGTTTGACGCCGATAAAGGCTTCTCACTTAACGGGAAGCACATGAAGATATTAGGCGTATGCGAACACCATGATCTGGGTAGTTTAGGCGCCGGCCTTAATTACCGGGCATTGGAGCGTCAGCTGCAAATGCTGAAAGATATGGGTTGCAACGGTATCCGTACATCGCACAATCCGCCTGCACCTGAGTTACTTGAACTATGTGATAAAATGGGCTTTGTAGTGATGGATGAAGCTTTTGATTGCTGGGAAAAAGGGAAAGTAAAATATGATTATAACCTGTTTTTTAAGGATTGGCATAAACGCGATCTGGAGGACCAGGTGTTGCGCGACCGTAACCATCCAAGTGTGATTATGTGGAGCATAGGTAACGAAATACCGCAGCAGGGCGATACCAGTGCTCTGCGCATTGCGCCCGAGCTGGCAGCCATAGTGCACAGCCTCGATAAAACTCGTCCACTAACTTCGGCAAATGACCGCCCGGATACTTCTAACAAGATTATTAAATCGGGTGCTATCGACCTTGTAGGTTATAACTATCACGAGTATGATTTCGGCAAATTCCACAGCCGCTATCCGGGCAGAAAATTTATTGCCACAGAAACTACATCAGGACTGGAAACCCGTGGGCATTATGATATGCCATCAGACAGCGTACGTATATGGCCGAACAGGTGGGACAAGCCATTTACTGCTGGCAATCCGGATAATACGGTATCGGCCTATGATAATGTCCGTCCGCCATGGGGATCAACGCATGAAGCAACCTGGAAAGTGATGAAAAAATATGATTTCCTTTCCGGCTTTTTTATATGGACGGGCTTTGACTATTTAGGTGAACCTACGCCATATTCGTGGCCGTCACGCAGCTCATATTTTGGAATTATCGACTTGGCAGGTTTTCCGAAAGATGTATACTACATGTATCAAAGCGAATGGACAGATAAAACAGTATTACACATCCTGCCGCATTGGAACTGGGAAGCAGGTAAAACAGTTGATGTATGGGCCTATTACAACCATGCAGATGAAGTGGAGCTGTTCCTGAACGGCAAATCATTAGGCACCAAAAAGAAAGAGGGTGAGGACCTGCATGTAATGTGGCGCGTAAAATACGAGCCGGGCACACTCAAAGCAGTATCACGTAAGGATGGAAAAGTTGTACTTACCCGCGAGATACATACTGCCGGTAAGCCTGCCAAAATTCAGCTAGTTGCCGACCGTAAGAATATTAAAGCGGACGGCAAAGACCTGTCCTTTATCACCGTTAAAATACTGGATAAGGACGGCAATGTAGTACCCGATGCTGATAACCTGGTAAACTTTAATATAAATGGCAGCGGCTTCATTGCAGGTGTAGACAATGGCTCGGAAACAGATCACGATTCCTTTAAAGCCAGCTACCGCAAGGCATTGAATGGTTTGGCTTTGGCTATTGTTCAAACCAAACCAAAACCAGGTGCTATTACTTTCACGGCATCGTCCAAAGGTTTGCAGGGAGCGACGGTGGTGCTGCAGGCGAAGTAGCAAAAATAAATTGTCAATGCGAGGAACGAAGCAATCGCTCCCGATAGCTATCGGGACTATACAGGGCGAAGAAGTATAGTCCGCGATTGCTACACTACGTTCGCAATGACAAAATAATAAAACCATGGCGACGGGTTTCGAACCCATCGCTATAGTTTTTACTTCTTAGGTCTTAATTGCCGTTTTTAAATAAATAAATCATTTGTCTATGACATCGTCCTTCGATATTTTAAATAGTTCAGAAAAGGAATTAATTATAATACATGAACCCGAATGTTTTGAATTTTACTTGCAGCCAAATGACGAGGTGACAATTGTTTTTAATTCCAGTTTGGATGCCATCTTATTGAGACATAGTATCGACGGCGACAAAATAGTCGTAAGTATAATTGATGACAAAAGCCCATATCGTGTGATACATAATGGCATTGATATTTTTGAAAAATATATGGATTAGATAGATTAGCGAGAGAAATTGAAATCTGAATAGATCAACAATAACTAAAATCATCATTCAGACAACTTCCGCAGTCGAAACTCCGACTTCCGAAATCCTTCACTCTCCTTTAAACTTCAACCCAATCTGCATCCTCGCCTCTTCCAGCATAGCGATCATTTGCCGGGATAGCTCATGTGTAATAACAGAGCTTTCAGTTTGTCCATTGCGGATCAACTCGCAGAAATGTTCTATCTCGTAATTAAGCCCGCCCGCGGTAAAAGGTTCGACTAACTCAACAATCCGGCCGTCTAAATATTCAATCGTAGCTTTAGCCGGGTTCCACCAGTTTTTATGAATGGTGACATGGCCTAATTGGCCCACAATCAATGCGTCGCCTTTTCCGTGCATATCAAAGCCGCAATAGAGTTGGGAAAACCCCTGGTCGTGCTGGGTTTGGAATATGGAGAACATGTCTACTTCTTTGCCGCTAAAACGGCCCATTGCCTGCAAGCCGGTCATGGGACCGAGCCAGTCCAGGGCCAGAAAAGCTTCGTAAGGGGCTATCTGCATGATACCGCCTCCAATCAGGTCATAACTGTAATTCGGATGTTCAGGCGGACAATCCATTACTGCTGATCCGGCTCGAATATAGCCTATTGCGCCGATTGGATCTTTCTGTAAATACTCTTTAAGCTTTTGGTAAAGAGGATAGAAGGGCGGTTTCATCCCTTCCATAAATAACAAACCTTTTTGTTTGGCTAGTTGCAATACCGGTTCTAATTGGGCAAGATTTACGGCCGCGGGCTTTTCGCACAAAACATGCTTGCCTGCATTTAAGGCAGCGATACTGTATTCGGCATGACTATCGGGAAGGGTAGCAATATAAACCGCATCAATATCGCTTGAGAGTAGATCCTCAAGGCCGGTGCAAGCTTTACCACCATATTGACTCACAAATTGTTCAACACTTTCAGCCCGCCTTGACCAGGCTGCGGTTAACTCCACACCATCCACAGCCCCGATACCCTGCACAAACCTGTGACTGATGCGCCCGCAACCGATAATGCCGAATTTGATCATGGTTTTGATTGGTGAGTGGTGAGTAGTCAGTAGAAAATCAATCTAACAATTAAACAATTATTCTAATTCACTATTCACCACTCACCACTCAAAACTCACTACTGATACTGTATATAAATAGGAGCCGGTTTATGCTTTAAAACCTCCTCTGGCGTAAGCATGTGGTGAGGTGCTTTCTTCAGGTCGTTTTTGTAGAACAATTTGAACCCGGTAAACTGTACCGGCTCGTCATGAATAAAGTAACGGTAGGAGTCGTGCTTAAGACTTGGTTCTCCCCAGCCATCCATATCCATCACAACCTGAACTTCTTTGCGTAGTTTGATGTTTTTATAATTGGTCACCATCTTTTTGGTGAAACGGTGTACGATCAAAATCTTAGGAGGGAGGTTATGCTTTTTAACCAGGTCAGCCAAATAGCCTGAAACATAATTTATGTCGTCAGCATCATAAGTGCCGATCTTTTTGCCGGGATGAGAGCCATCTTTCATAGAGAATTCAGGATCCATGCCAAAATGCACCTGCGGCAAAACCAGGAATCTTTCCAGTTCCGGCAGTTCGGTACGGATACTTCCCAGGCCCACCTGAACATCCAGGAATACTATCGCATTCGCTTTTTTAGCCAAGGCAATTACCGTATCAATGCGGTTAAACGGCATACGGGTCCTGTATTTTCCTGCTTTGCCCGGAACGCCGCTTGCCACTACGCAGATGTAGTGCAAGGCAGGCTGTACAGGTGTGGTTGGATCAGCTTTTTCCCAGTTCTTTACTTCGCCCTTTAGTTTGGCAAGCATCTCGTTAGGAGGCAATTCACCCAAAATGCCCATGCCCTTTGATGACAGATTGCCATAAAATGCAACCACCCGTTTGTAAGGTAAAATTGCGCCGGGTAGGGGATAAGGCGTACTCTTAACCGGCCATTTTCCGGTGCTGTCGCCATTGGCCATTTTTTTCATCAGCGCATCAAACTTCGCATGATCAATAGGCGAATAGGTAACAGGAGCGGTGCTGGTCACCACAGTATCGCCAGACTTTTTTGCAGGCTCTGCTTTTTTACTTTCAGTAGCTGCCTTCTTTTCGGGCGACTTGGTAGTCACTTTTGTAGTACTGCTGTTCTGACTGCAGGCAGTGGCTAAGATGCCCACTGCGCTTGCGATCAAAATATTTTTGCTGATGTTTTTAAAATTCATAGGTATCCCGGTAATCTGTTATATTATTGATATTGGATGTAGATTGGGTAAGGTTTGTTCTTTAACACCTCCTGTGGTGTGAGCATATGGTGAGGAGGTTTTTTGATGTCGTTTTTGTAAAATAGCTTGAAGCCCGCAAACTGTACCGGCTGATTGTGAATAAAATAACGCCAGGTCCCTCCTTTCAATTCAGGCTCACCCCAGCCGTCCATATCCATTACTAACTGAACTTCAGGATGCAGTTTGATGTTTTTATAATTGGTTACCATTTTTTCGGTAAAGCGGTGTACAATCAAAATCTTTGGAGGCAGGTTGTATTTTCTTACCAGGTTCGCCAGGTAATCTGATACATAATTGATGTCGGCAGCATCATAAGTGCCTATCTTTTTACCAGGATGAGTCACACCGTCCTTCATAGAAAACTCAGGATCCATACCAAAATGAACCTGTGGCATAGCGAGGTATTTTTCAAGCAACGGTAATTCAGTATGAATGTTACTTAGGGCCACTTGTACATCAAGGAACACGATAGAACCTGATTTTTTGGCCAGCGATAATACGGTATCGATCTGTTTGAAAGGCATGCGGTAACGGTATTTCCCGTCTTTACCCGGATCGCCTTGTGCAACTACAGCTATATAATGTAAAGCAGGCTGAACAGGTGTGGTTGGATCAGCTTTTTCCCAGTTTTTTACTTCACCTTTCAGCTTAGCAAGCATTTCTTTTGGTGGAATCTCACCCAAAATACCCATGCGTTTTGCGTATAAGTTTCCGTAAAATGCCACTACCCTTTTATAAGGTAGAATAGCACCGGGCAGCGGATATGGCGCATTTTTTACCGGCCATTTACCGCTGGTATCACCATGCGCCATCTTTTTCATCAGCGAATCGTATTGCGCATGATCAATTGGCGGATATGAAACCGGTTTTGCAGCGGCTACAGTAGTATCACCAGATTTTTTGGGTGTAGTATCCGTTTTGGCGACAGGTTTACTTTTATCGGATTTAGCGCTGCCGTTTGAGCTGCAGTTGGTAAAAAGTGCTAACGAAGCAAGTACAAGGGCAGAGAGAGTGAGCTTTTTTATGTCCATTTTATTTATTTTCCTGGTATTCGGGGCGGTGCAAAATAGCACCATTTCCGGTACCATTATCTTTAAAATTATCAACAGTTAAACATTTATTTATCAAAACATCCTCAAAGCCAATTGAATAAGCTTGCAGGTGTTAGAAAATCGACTGGTCTTTTCACGGTATTTGCGTCAAAAATAACAATATCAGCAAATATTCGACGGTTTATCTATCCGCGGTTTTTGTTTTGGAATTTTCACAGAAAGAAGGGTAATGAATAATAAAAATTACTTCGCCTTATAAAACTTCCCAAACACACCCAGAGGAAGTTTTATTCCAGATGTAGCCTGCAAGTAAAGTTCTCCGGTTTCCAGGTTTTGTACTTTTGGGTAAGAGCTTCGGATAAGGTTTTCGATAATGACGGATGAAAAGCCCAGTGAATAAGCGTTTAGGATCAGGAAATGTTCCTCCAGGTCAAGTAATTGTACCACATCCTGCATCATCTCGTTGATCTGGTCCTCCAGCTTCCATTTTTCGCCATTGGGGCCGTGGCCATAGGCAGGAGGATCTAAGATGATGCCGTTATATTTTTTACCACGCTTTACTTCACGTTTCACAAATTTCAACGCATCTTCCACCACCCAACGGATATTGGTTAATCCTGATAGTTCCTGGTTTTCATTTGCCCAGTTTACTACCTGTTTAATGGAATCGACGTGTGTGGTATCTGCTCCTGCTGCCTGTGCTGCTAATGAAGCGCCACCAGTATAGGCAAACAAGTTTAGTACTTTTGGTTGAGGCGCCTTGAATTTTTTGATGATTTGCGATGAGTAATCCCAGTTCACAGCCTGTTCTGGAAATATACCGACATGCTTGAAAGATGTTAGCGCCAGGCGGAATTTTATAGCAATTTCGGGGTTTTTATATTCGATATGCCAGCGGTCGGGGATATTATCATTCTTTTTCAGCCATTCGCCAGAAGTAGCCGAACGCCCTTTGAACTTAATGTGATGTAATTTCTGCCATTCAGACTGGGGCAGTTGTTTGCTCCAAACTGCCTGTGGCTCAGGGCGGATCAGAATAACATTGCCAAAACGTTCCAGCTTTTCAAAATCGCCGCAATCAATCAGCTCATAATCTTTCCAGTGTGCAGGTGTGAGAAGTTGGATCATTTTTTGAAGTGGCAGTTGCAGTAGCAGTTAACGAGTTATAAAATAAAGCCGCAAATATAGTTATTATACTAATAGATGACTGCTACTGCCACTTATAACTGCCACCCTAAAGCTAAAGCTTTTCCCTCGCCGCTTTCATAAACTTGCTGGCGAATACAAATTCATTCAGTTCTTTGTTATCGGAATGAGCAATTTCGTGATTGGTGCCTTCCCACCATTTTTGACCGTTGTAAAGGAATATGATATGATCACCGATACCCATTACCGAGTTCATATCATGGGTAACAACAACCGTAGTGATGCTATATTCTTCAGTCAGTTCGGCAATAAGTTCATCAATTAAAATAGAGGTTAAGGGGTCGAGGCCAGAGTTTGGCTCATCCACAAATAAATATTTAGGCTGCATGGAAATGGCGCGGGCTATGCCAACGCGCTTTTTCATGCCGCCTGATAGCTCTGAAGGGAAGAGTTTATTTTTGCCTTCAAGGTTTACACGCTTTAAGCAGAAGTTGGCCCGGTCGAGTTTCTCTTCCTTGCTCATTTCGGTGAACAAATTGAGCGGGAACATTATGTTTTGTTCCACCGTCATTGAATCAAACAGGGCAGAGTTCTGGAACAACATGCCGATCTCTTTACGGATATGCACCCTTTCTGTGAAATGCATATCGGTGAAGTTATGGCCATCATATAATACATCGCCTTTGGTAGGTTCATGTAAGCCTACGATGCATTTAAGCAAAGTAGTTTTGCCGGAACCTGAACCGCCTATGATCAAATTGTTTTTTCCAGGTTTAAAACTGGCCGTTATGCCGCGCAATACCTCATTTTCGCCAAAGGTTTTATTAATGTCCTGTACTTCGATCATAGCAAAACTTTGGAAATGATTAGGTCGGCAAAAAGGATCATGATACAGCTATACACTACGCCACGTGTAGCAGCTTGGCCCACTTCAAGCGCTCCGCCCGAAGTATAAAAACCCTGGTAGGCGCAAATGGAGGTAATAATAAATCCAAAAGCCACAGCCTTAACGGCACATACAGTAACGATAATTGTGTTAAAGCCATCGGTTAAACCCGAAAGATAATCGGCAGTAGATACGGTGTTGGATGCTGCACAGGCGAGGTACCCTCCACCTAATCCTAATAAAACAGAGGTAATAACCAGCAAAGGAACCATCGAAACACCTGCAATAATTTTTGGCGATACAATGTAACCTGGAGTATTTACACCCATAATTTCCAGTGCATCGATCTGCTCGGTAACACGCATGGTGCCTATTTGCGAGGCAATGCTGGAGCCAATGCGCCCGGCAAGCACCAGGGCCGATATAGTTGGACTAAATTCCAATATAGTCGAATCACGCGTAATACCACCGACCACTGAGCGGGGAACAAGGTCACTCACCAACTGAAAAGCAGTTTGTATGGTTGCTACTGCCCCTATAAACACAGAAATAATAGCAATAATGCCCAACGAGCCTATTCCCTGCGACACCATTTCGCGCATTACTTCGGCCCAGTAGACTTTGAATTTCTCTGGTTTTCTGAAACTTAACCACAAAAGGAGTATATATCTTCCTAAGCTATGAAACATTAAAAATTTTCTAAAGCGGTTAAAAATACATTTTTTCCGCTTTGGTTAGGCATTATTCAATTATTGTATAATACTAAAAATGTAGTTGAAATGTTTCGGAGTTAACTTTTTATCAAGCTACTATTGCATCAATTTTATAATTAATGCCGTAATGAAATAATAAATTGCAATAGTTATCACAACTGATGAAATTAAAATTACTTCTCACAGCTTTGCTACTTTGCAGTACTTACGCTTTCTCTCAGACAAAAAACAATATCTCAGCGGTCTATGGCTTTAATGCCAACGCTGTTGATATACATGGTGCAATAGGAGACTATGGTTATAATGATAAAACCGGCCAATCTTATGGCTTGAGTTATACCCGAAATCTTACCAGAATATTTTCTGTAGAGACAGGATTGTTATATTCTACAAATAATGTGCAATTGAACACCGTAGGTCCGTCCGGCGGTATTTACAATGGAGAAGTACATATGCTGTCAGTACCGGTTTTAGCTAAATTTACCTTCCTGAAATATTTATATGGGCAATGCGGAGTAATATTTGATCATGAAACCAATTATAAATCTGATGGTATTTTGGATAAGCAGTCAGGGGTGGGACTTGAGGTAGGCCTGGGTGGTCAGTATAATTTCGGCCCTGTGTTGGTATTTGTTAATCCATATTATACCAATCATCGTTTTTACGGTAGTAATAACCTGATGGAAAGCGGTATTAAATTTGGCCTGGGATATAATTTCTAATTAGAAGCGATATATGCTTTCTTAGCTTCCTCATCTAATGATAGCGGGAACCCCCTTTCCCAGTTAATCGAACGCAATTGATAGCTGGAACCACGCATTACAGTATTATGCACCAATGACGAACCTTCGTATTGTTTTATGCGTAGCGCCTGCGAAAAATTACGGCGATCAGTAAAGGTATATATCGCTTCTTCATAATACAGCTTATCATTATAACGCAGAGTGATCAGGTACCGGCCACTTTGTGAACGACGGTTAAATTCTGGCAACTTAAATAAATAAGTGCTTTGGCTGTTTAAGGCGCCAATGGTGACACTATTTGTATTACCCACAAAACACCTGCAATCCATTAGATCATCATAGTTGGTAACTTTTACTGATAAATTATAAATAGGCTTGTCGCTTTTGCTAACCAATACGCCAGAAAGCACCCTGCCACCGGTACCGATAAAATGGAATAATGGCACATCATAAGGCTCATTCGATCGCTCCTTGACAATGCTAACAGGCGTAGGCTTTTTGTGATTAGCAGCAATAATATTTTTTACGGACTTAACATGTTCTGGATGTTTTTCAATTCTTTGGGTAGCTACCAGTCTGCGTTTTGTAGGTTCAATGTCACTGATAACTGCCGCATGGTCCTGTACATTATCATTGGCTGTTACAACTTGTTTAGGCGCTTCTTTTTTTACAGGTATATCCCTCGCATCCGGTGCATTGGAAGTTGGTTGAGCGGTCGCAATTTTTGAAATATTAAAGCTCAAATTAGCATTGGTAACCTGTAGTTGCTTTTTGTCTTTTTGAAGCTGACTGATCTCATATTGGTCCTGAAAGGAAGTAACAACCAGGTTGAGGATGGAAACTATGGTTACTGCAAAAATAATTTTGGTAACTAATACAGCCTCTTTTCTTATCGCTTCGTTCTTGGTGCGCCAATCCTTTTTTAGCAAGATGATGGCTATAATTGCAGTACCAATTGCACCAATTATTTGTATTAGCAGCATTAACATATCGCAGACGTATAGATGTTGGTTAATCAAACAACCCATTCTGTCTTCATTTTGTTTCAATATTGTTTTCAAAAATGCCGGGGAAAGTGTCGGCACACTTGCGAATGAATATTTATTATATATTTTTATGGGCTATACCATATATGCAGGAATTACCTTTTGATATCAATAATGTTGATGCTGATGAAGTTCAAGCTTTAGAGGATACCTATCGGTTACTTAAAGAAATATTTAAAGTATCAGTAAGCGAAGACAGTACATTTGATATCAGGGATTTCGACGTTTTTACCCATATCGACCCTGACAATATTGGAGGGACACTTTTGATAAATCATCCGGAAAGCGGCTGTTATCTTATGTTTTTAAAAGTTAATGATCCGGATTCTGGCAAGAATCAGTACAAATACCAGGTCTGGGCATCGGCTACTTTAAGAAATAATTTTGGCCGCCTCACGGTAACGCAAGAAAAAATTGCTGATAAAATTATAAATCCGGGGCACCCTACGGAAGTATATTTTAAGGATGATCCAGCTTTCAGCAAAAAGTTTAATGTTATAGCTGCAAACAAATCACAAGCGCAACGCTCAATGACCAAAGCTTTCAGGAACGTAATAATAGAAACCGGCAAAACTAATTGGGAGATTGAAATAGTCAATAGCTCAATGGTTATTGGCGGCGTTCACCCTCTCGATCCGAAGCAAACGGCATATCTCGCAGAAATAGCAGGCAAGTTTTCAAGGGTAAAGTAGTGTATTTCGGAGGCTATTATTTAGGATTTGCAGACTAATACTGCAAATTAAAGAACGAATAACGCATCCATATCTTTTGATTAATCAAACAGTTTTTTACCTCTGATAATCAAAGTTGCAATGATCAACACCAGTGGCGTTATACATACAACGATTCCGATTAATGTTTGTGAGTTCATGACAATTGGGTTTTAAGGTTAAAACATTTTAGAATATCGTGTGCAATAAGCGTTCCGGTTTTAAAAAATACCTGGGTTATGCCAAAAACGCGCCATTTCCTTATAATTAACAGGCAAAAAATGCATAATTCGGGGAGTATATTCTACAAAAGGGCCTTTATACTGATTTATCGGTGTAAAGTACGGCCAAGATCGTTTACCGCCGATTTTCCCCTGTTTACCGAGAATTTGTTCATACTTCCCAAAAACCATAATAACTTGTCCTGGTAACAGAATTAGATTTGTATCAACAACAGCAGGATAAAACCGAAACTAAACACAAAATGAAAAATGCAGTAATAACCGGGGCAACTAAAGGAATGGGACGAGCAATCGCCATCGCCTTTGCTAATGAAGGTGTTAACCTGGCTGTTTGTTCACGAAAAGAAAGTGAACTGGCTCAATTCAAACAGCAGCTTCTGGCAATTAATCCGCAGATCAAAGTATTTACACAGGTAGCCGATGGCAGTGTAAAAGATCAGTTGCTGAAATTTGCCGGTGCCGCCGAGCAGGAACTGGGTTTTATCAGCATCATCGTCAATAACCTCGGGATGTTTGATCCTATCAGCATATTGGATGAAAGCGAGGCTGCTTTTGAAAAGCAAATGAATACCAACCTGATGCCGGCCTATCATTTATACCGATATTTTGGTAAAAGTATGATAGCTGCACGCGAAGGGCATATCTTCACCATTTGTTCAGTTGCAGCGCTTGATCCTATTGCTGCAGCAGGTACCTACAGTGTAACAAAAGCCGCGCTGTTAGGTCTCAGTAGAGTGATGAGATTGGAGATGATGCCTCATAATGTGAAAGTTACGGCAGTTATCCCTGGATCGACACTAACCAACTCGTGGGAGGGTACCACGATACCTAAGGATCAATTTGTATTGCCGGAAGATATTGCCTCGGCCATTGTAAATGTGTACAAAATGAGCCCCGGCGCTAATGTGGACGAGCTAATAATTAAGCCCGTTGGAGGCCAGATTTAAAGATATAAGAGAAACTAATAACAACAATTATATAAATAATAAGATTCTGGAATTCATTAATTCTGAGAACTCTGATTCAGACAAACAAATATGAAAACTGATTTAAACATAAATAAAATGGACAGGAAACTATATCGCGACGAATACCACAAAAAGATTGCTGGTGTTTGTGCCGGCCTTGCCGAATATTTCAATATAGATGTT
>Ga0068868_100001909_pt1 | contig 14313 bp, 8 predicted proteins | sample KBSMisM42_FD_64660 | JGI IMG/M metagenome (GOLD analysis project Ga0068868, IMG submission 64660) | Miscanthus rhizosphere microbial communities from Kellogg Biological Station, Michigan, USA - KBS Miscanthus M4-2 | ecosystem: Host-associated > Plants > Roots > Rhizosphere > Soil ...
ACGCTATCCGCAACGGAGCGGCGCGCGCGCTCGAGATGCGCGATCACCGTTTGCGCCTCGCGCCCGCCGGCCGCGTCGACCGAAACGAGCTGATGGTCCTGCAACGCGGACCGCGAACCGCCGCCGAAAAGACCGCCGACGAAGATCGGGGCGCCAGTCACAGCGGCGTCGTGCGCATTCACGCCGAGCCATTCGGACTCGGAGTCCATCGCGCCTTCCGAAAGCTTCTCGATCCCGCTTGCAATGCGCCCACCGACCGCGTCGCTCTGCGCGGCGAGCTTGTTCGAAAGAGCGGCTAGAAAAGCAGAGCCGTGCTCGCGGGCGAACTTGTGAATCGCGGAAGCTCCCATGCCCTTGAGCATCGACACGACGCCCATGCCGCCAGAGGCGATGTCCCCGGCCACCGCAGCTGTACCGGCCAATGTGTCGGTTAGCGACACTCCGCGATTGCCAAGCTGTCGCGAAACCGCTTTCTGAGCGATGTGGTCTGCCTGGATGAAGGACTGGTTCAGCCGACGGAGACTGCGGTACGCGCCGGCTTCCGCGGTGCCCATCTTCGGCACGGCATTGTCGACCGTCTGCTCGATCGCATCCTCGATGATTCTCTCAACCTTTTGCAGCTCTGCCTTCGCTTCTGGAACAGCCCCGATGACCTTCGTGTAGAGTTTTGCCTTAAGGTTTTCCTGTATCTTTCGCAGATCGTTCAGGCTGATATCCGTGCCGGCTGAGGTCTCCACGATCGATCGCTTCACGGCCGCGACCGGGGCAGGCGGGGGCAAATTCTGACGGATAGCTCGCCATTCCGGTGAGCCTACTTCTACCGAGTAGTTAAGATTCGGTGACTTGTCCGACAGAAGAAACCGCTTTCCAGCTTGGGTACTGGCGATGTCTTGAATCGAAGTCGGCGATGAAGTGCCCAGCCGCTCAGAGGATGAGAGAGACTCGAGAAACTCATCCCTTACCTTTTCGAACTCGCCCGGACGGAGAGGAAATCCCTTTTTCGCCCAGTAATAACGCCCGACATCTGTTGACCTCAGATCGACGCGCTTCACCCCGTTTGACTCGAGCGAATCGAGCATGTTCGAAAGGTGCTTCGAGCCGAGCCCTTCGCCCATTCGTCCAGCGTCGAAATCATGAATCTCCACAACCGGGCCGCTGCCAAAGTTCTTGACGCTCGCGTTGATGCGCGTCCCGTCCTTCAAATGGCTAGTCAGAATCTGACCGCTCGGCCCGATCGGCGAGTCGACCATCGGCTCAGCGAACTTCAAGTCTTCTGGCTTTATGCCGAATAGGCTGCCGATTTCATCAGTATCGACCTTGGAACCGGTCGATAGGTCCAGTGCAGCCGGGTTCTTCACTGTGCCACTGGTCAGCTTATTTCGAACGGTCTTGCTCTCGATCTCCTCGATGACCCTCTTGATGTCGTTCCCACGGCTCGCGAGAATCGGGCTCTTCTCGAGATCGTCGAGCGCTTCTTTGCGAATCTTCCCGATCAAATCGGGAACGCTCGGTCGTAGCCCCGGTGCGTTTGCGTCAACGTACTCGCTGACCGCTCTGCGCATGTCGCCAATCTTCTCGCCGAGCTCGACCTTCCCCTGCGCGATGCGCTCGGCGACCGTATCCTGACTGATGGTCCCGGCCTTGAGCAGGCTTTTCGGGAACACGCCTTCGCCGTCCTCAAGCACGTGATTCGCCACGTCATCGGCGAGACGCAACGCCTCCTCTTTCCCCCCTACTCCCCGCACCTCTGGACCCGTCAAACCGATAGCCTTCGCCGTCCGCTCCTTCGCGAAACCCTTGAGGTAGCTCGAGAAGGCTTCAGAGCGAAAGCCCTCGGCCGCGCCCTGCAAGCCGCCAGCCGTCGCCGCGCCCATCAGGCCGCCCATGATTGTGGAGCCGAGCACGTCGCGATACGGACGATTCTCCGCGTAGGCCGCCTGCGCGCCGGATGCCGACCCCTCGTAGCCACCGATCGCCGCTGCGTTGCCGACGCGAGACAGCGCCGATCCGCCCTGCGCGAGCGCGCCCTCGCCGGCCGCCGTACCGGCACCAGCGAGAGAGCCCACGCCGAGCCCCGCGGCAACCATGCCGGCCGTGTGCGAAACCGTCGAAAGCAGCGGCCATGCCTGCTGCTGCGCGGCGATGTCGTTCCGGGTGCGGTTGTACGCCGTCTCTGCAATCTCGCGGCTGTTCTGCGCTCCGAGCCCGACTGAGCCCTTCACCGCCTCGTAGCCCGAGCGATTGAACAGCGTAGCCATCGCCTCGCTGCCCTGCGCCGCCTCGCCGTAGTCGCGCCCAAAGTCGCGGAGCCCATCCCAGCCCGTGACGGTTCCGACGCCTTCCGCCGCCGCCCCAATGAGAGCCGCCGGCGCCATGACGAAATCGAGCGCCCCGCGCGCGGCTTGCGTACCGAGCGTCGCGAGCCGGCTATGCTCGGCCTCGAGTCGCGCCTGCTCCGCAGCAGCCTCCGCGTTGCGCGCGTCGATGCCGGAGACCGAGAACGGATCGCCGCCTGCCGCGGCCCCGGTAGCGAACGTTGCCGGCTGTGTCGCTGCGGCTTGTTCGCCAGCGACGCGCTGATACAGCCGCATGCCCGGCCCGGATGGGCTGAGCTTGCCAAGCTGCTCATCGAGCGCGGTCGGTCCGGCCATTACTTCGTTGCCGCCTTGATTGCGTTCGCGCGCTCACGAAGCATCGCGAGAGCTCGGGAGATTTCGCCAACCGTCGCGCCGGGGGCGAGCCCCTTGTTTGCCTCCGCGCTCTCCGGTCCGCTCAGTGCGCCCTGGCCGCCGAGTACGGAATTCAGCGAACGCACCTCAGAACGAGCCTCTTCGGTGTCCTGGATGAGCGCCGAGTCGTGCGGGGTCATTCCGCGTGCTGAGGTGCCCGCTCCGCCAAAAAAGTCCTTCGTCGAATTCCACGCGCGCGGCAGTGCACCGCGGTTCTCCGGGAGTGGTGCGACTTCGTCGGGCTTGTATTTGCTGAGACGATTGAGCGAGGTTTCCGCGGTTGCGATGGCGCCCTCGACGTTCTGCTGTCCCTGGCTCTTCTTGTCGCCAGACTTGCCGATTTCTCCAATCGTCTTGCCCGTCGTCGCAACATCGCCTTCGCGCTTGATGGTGCGATCGATTTCCTTGTCGGCCTCCTCTGGAGTCGCCGCGCGATACCCGCCGGCGCTCCCGGCGTGCGCGTACTGCACCTGACCGGCAACCGCCTTCGTCGCGGTGCCGAGCGACGCCTGGCGATACGCCTCGTCGGAGTCGTTCAGAGCGCTCAAAAGCTGGTTGTGGAGTGCGTCACGATTCACGTCGACCATCGAGCCCTTCGTGATCGCCGCCGATTGCGCAGTCTGCGCCGCGGCCCACCCAAGCTGGGCGGACCGAAGCGCCGCCTTCGCCTGGTCGAGACTCAGCCCCGAGCGCGTGAACTGGGAGAGTGCGTTCTGCGCCATCTCGCCCTTGATTTTGATCTCGCCCTCTTGCGCCGCGATGTCCTGGTCGACGAGGCGCGTCACCGCCTGGTAGCCAAGATTCGGTTGCCCGGGGTGTCCGCCCATCGCCATCAGCCCGCTGCCCGCCGCGCCGAGCCCAGCTGCAATAGCGCCGAGCACCGCACGACCCGTGCCGGCCGGCCCCGAGAACACGCGCCGCGGGTCGACCTTCGCGCTGCCGTATTCCTTCTGGAGCCGGTCCTTCGTCTCCAGATCCTTTTGGACCTGCGCAGTGATTTGCGCCGTCCGCGCCTGCTCCTCAGCCTGAATCTGCGCAGCCTGCGCCATTCGCTGATCGGCGAGCTGCTTCTCGCGCACTGCGTTTTCGGCTTCCGCGTCCGCCGTCTTGTCGATGAGCAGCCGCTTGTCGATAGCGAGGTCATGGCGGCGATCGAGGTACTCCTGGTCGGGCGTGAAACCGCCCGTGACGCTCTCCGAGCCGCTCGTCGCGATCATGTGCCCACTGCCAGCCTTCGCGGCGAGCTGCGCGTCGGTCACGCCCGGGGAGCCGGCAACAGGGACAGCGATGCGCCCGTCCGGCATCATGACGCGGCCCGTGTTGATGCCCGTGGCCGGGTCGATGATGGGCTGCGGACCGTTGTGGTGAACCGGTGCGGCGGCGGGTGCGGGCCCGGCGCCCTCTGGCGGTCGAGCGATGCTAGCGGGAACCGTGTTCGCTGGCTGATCGGGCAGCGGGATCGGCGCCACCGGCGGACTCGGCGCGGCTGGCGGGGCAGCTGGAGCTGCCTGAGTGGCATCCGTAGCGCTTGGCAAGGGCACACCGCCTCGGCCCACGAAATGCCCCTGTGGTGTCGTGAAGAACTTGCCAATTCCGCTGAGCGTATTGCGAAACGAGTCAGCGTCAGCCGCCGCGCCGGAACCGATCCTGGAATTGTCCGCGACCGGCTGTGGCGCCATTGGCGCGCTCGCGTCCAGCCGAGCCTTCAGGTTCTCCGCGGGCGGACCCGTGAGCAGCATGTCGGGCCCGTTCGCCTGCTTGAACATGTACGAGCCGGGCTGACCGGTCGGCGTGTACCCGAGCACATTTCCGTACGCCATCTAGCCCGCCTTCTTTTTCAAAGCTTCGACTTCGGCCTTGAGCTGGTTGAACTCGAGCCGGTGACTGTGGAGCGCCGCGTGCTCGGCCAGCGCGAGCCGACCCGTGTTGACCGCGAGGGTCCCGTCCGGAGCTCGCTCGACGGTCGACGCGCCAGCGGGAGTCTTCAGCAGGTCCTGCGCCATCGGCCCGAACTTCTGCCCCTGCCCGTGGCGAGCTGGATCCTTGTAGAAGTACGAATACCCCGGCGCCTCGTCGACCATGTCGAGTGCGTCAGACCGGTGCACACCGCTCTTTTCGTCCTCGTCGCTCGTGTAGTGCGCCACCTGCTCGTACGGGATCGGTTCGTCGTCTTGGTCTGCCGCCGCCTGATTCAGCATCGCCATTGTCGGCGCAGACGAAGAGGCTGGATAGGCAATGCGTCCGCCGGCCGAGTCTTGGATTGCTGCCTGCTGGTTCAGCTGAGAAAGCGTTGGCGCTGGAGCGTAGGTCGCTGGCGAGTAGCTGATTTTTCCGTAGTAGGCGTCCTGGTCTGCGGCGGCTTGGTTCAGCATCTCGGGCGTAGGCCCGTCGCCGGAAGCAGCCGCCTTGAGCGCGCGGTTCTCCTTGGCCAGTGCGCGAATCGCAGTCTTGCTGTGCTCGTCCGACGTGACCATGCCCGGCTGCATTTGCCCCCAGGCCTGCATCGGCTGCATACCGTAAGCAGGAGCCTGCTGCGGGTGCCCCATTGCCGAAAACTCGTCGAGCGTGCCGGTTCCGCCGCCCGCGCCGAACCCCTTCAGGCTTTGCGACGCGCTGCCAAGCATGCTTTGAATCGCTGCGCCCTTCGCTTGTGCCTTCAGGTCGGCATCGGCGCCCGCTCTCATCTCGGATTTTGCCGCTGCGTCGCGCCCAGCGCTGAATGCATTCGAAGCGCCGGCCTGCGTTGAACCGGTTGGGTTCACCTGGCCGTACGCGCCCATTCCGCCCGGTGCGCCGGCGTCAAGCGGTGCCGCGTCGGCTTTGGTGTGGATGTCGCTCGACAGGAGCCCGCCCGCGAGCTTCCCCAGTGCCGATCCGGCGATGCCGCCGATTGCCGTACCCGCACCAGGGGCGATCACAGTACCGATTGCGCCGCCCGCGAGCGCGCCGCCCGCTTGAAGCGCGGGGCCGACCAATGATGGCGCCTTCGGGGCTTGCGGCGGCGGGGCACTGCTTGCGACCGGTGTTGGTTGCTGCGGCTGTTGCGGTTGGCCGGGTCCAGCGTCGAGTGGCTTGATTCCGGTTTTCGCCGTGGCATCGGAGGCGGCAGCGAGCCCAACTCCGCCGATCGCCGCCGCCGTGCTTGCCGCGGTTCCCCATCCCGAGTTGACCGCCGCCTGATTGCTCAGCGCAACGCCCGCGTCGATGCCCCGGTTCTGCAGTAGTCCCTGCTCGCGGTTCAGGTCCGCCTGCTGCTGCGCCGACATGTTAATACCGGCCATCTGCTCGCCCTGCGCGTACGCGCCCGTGGCTGCCTGGCTGCCCTGCATGCCAAGGGTTTGCCCAGCCTGAGTGATTCCCGCTCCCGACGTGAGCCCGGTTACGCCCAGCTGCCCGCCGCTGGTGAGGCCGGACAACCCGAGCTGCCCGGCGGCATTGTAGGCCTGTAGCCCCTGCCCCATGAGCGCCTGCTGCGCAGCATCGTTTTGCGCGATCGTTTGCTGCTGCAGCTGCGCCTGCGAAAGACCCTGCTGCTGCATGGCGCCGCCGACGTTGGTGCTGATGCCCGCCGCGTTGGCGAGATTCGATGCGTGCTGCGCGTTCCAGGCCTGCTGCTCCTGCGCCGAAAGCTGCGCGCTCGTGTTGGCCGCCTGCTGCCCCGCTGCCGCGTTTTGCCCGACGGCCTGTGTCAGCGCCGACGCCGACCCGCCGAAGCCGCGCCCGGACCGCGCAAGCGCCAGATTCGATGCCTGCGCCTGGTTCAGTCCGGACTGCAGCTGAGCCTGCGCCTGCGAAGGCCCCTGCTGCATGTTCGCCAGCTGGCTCGCGTCGTTCTTCGCGACCTGGTAAACGGAGTTGGCTCCCTGGTAGTCCGCGGTAGGACCGGCGCGATTCTGCATCGCGCTCCCTTGGCCGAATGCGGTCTGCGCCATTCCGCCGAGCGTGCTACCGACCTGCTGCCCGTACCCGCTGATCTGCTGCCCAGCCTGCTGAGCGTAGCCGCCGATCTGCTGGCCCATCTGGGCGCCTGTGTTGATGGCGTTACCGGCCTGCTTGTACAGGTCGTCCTGGGCCGCCTTTGCATTCGCCCGCTCCGCCGCAGCAGAATTTACTGCGTAGTTCGGGTCGCGCCCATACATGAAGTCGCGAGGGTCCGTCTCCTTCGACCAGTTCGCGAGGTCGGTCCCGCCAACATTCGCGTCGCCGCCAAACGTGGACCCGGCGAATACGTCGGATCCCGCAGTGGACCCATCTGCATTGGTTGGCGTCGCGCCCGGCGTGGCTGGCACGGGCGCCGCATTGGTACCGCCGCCCTGGCCGTCGTCGAACCAGGTGCCGTCGTCGTTCATCTGTCGCGTCATCAGTTTTTCTCCGCATCAGAAAGCAGCCGAATGCCCGCGGTCGGCTCGACTTCGAGCGTGCACGAAATGAACTTGAAGCCCCCAGCTGTCCCCGCGGCGGGTGGAACGCCGAAAATCGAGACCTGAACCGCCGAGCAAGCCCGGCTATCTCCGATCACGTACATCCGGTACGAAACGCTGCCCGATGTGGTAATCGTCCAGCCGCATGACTGTTGGGTATTCGCGTCGGTTTGAACGAGGATTTGCAGGTCCTGAGAACTGTCGGTTGCCTCGACGGCAAACAAGATGCAATTGACCTTCCCGAATCCGCCGAGCCCGAACGGGTGAATCCACGCCGTGCGTGCCTCTTGCGTTATGGCGAGCGTTCCGCTGGCGTCGTTGATAGCCGCGGTCGACTCGACAAACACTCCATCGATACTATTCGTCAGTTCACCCCTGATAAGAACGGCGCCCTTGATGCCAGTGTTCGGGTCCTGCGAATCGTACGCCCCGATCTCGCGGATCGTGACCCCACCAAAGGTGTCCTTGAACCACTGGCTAGAGTCCAGATCATAGGTCAGGACGAACGGCGGCCCGCTGTCCTTTGTGACCAGGAATCGCGCCAGATGATTGCCGCGCGTGACGTGCGAGATCGCCCCGTACACGGTCGCGTTCGTGTCCGCAGTGGTCGGCGTCATTTCGTCCTGGACACCGACCCCAACGTACTGCGCCGGTCCGAACCCACGAGGCAGCAAATAAAGGCCGATATTCGCCTGGAACATGACGCCTAGATTCGTTTCGACGACCGACCGGTAGTCGACGCAGGAAACCGAGCGGGTGAGGCAGCGCGGAGGCGGGAAGGAGCCTGCGCCCTGGTCATTCGGGCCGTCACCGCCGACCAGGTAGATGCCGTCCGTCGTGAACGCGACCACGTTCCCATCCATGTACGCGAGCCCGGTACACGGTGCCGGGAGCTGCACCTGGTGCGAGAAATCGTCGGTGCACTGAATCGGCTCACCGGGCACGATCACCTTTGAACACTGGATGATGTTCGCGTCCCAAAGCCCGCCGAACCACATACGATCCTCTGACTTGCACGTGAACCGGCAACTCGGCGCAAGCGTGTCGTCGAGCACGCCGCCATCCGTGTAGAGGAACCCGTTTTGCGCGATGTTGTCGTCTGACTCGAAATCGATGAACGTGATGAGTCCCGAGCTCTGGTCGAACGCTACCGCCGTCGTCGCGCACTCGTGGTATTCGGTGCCGCCCGCGACGGTCCGGTAAATCTTCAAGCAGACGCGCAGTCTCGTGTTCGAAGACTGTCGCTGCGTGATGTCGGTCGTGCTGATGACTAGCGTGGCCGAGACGTGTGAGGCGTCGCTCGTCGACGAAACCGGAGCGGACGGGGCAGACTGATGACGGCGCCCGTACATGTCGACCCATTCGAATGTGACCCGCCAACTGCGCGTTCCGATTGCCTGGAACCCGGCGCCCGTGTTGCTCTTGGTGATCGAAAAGATGATCGGCGCGTGCGGGAAACCAATCTCGGAAGCGCCGCCAGCAAAGGCGCCGGCGTTTCCCGAGGTGCTAGCGTTGTCGATCGTCGAGACTGATTGCCCCCAAAACTCGACGGGCTGCCCGGCAACCGTCGTCGTCACACCGAAGCGCGTGGTCTGGCGATGTGGCTCCTGGTCGGCAGTCGTGTATTCGTACACGTCGATTTTTGAGATGGCCTGCAATCCGTAGAACTGTTGAATAAGCGTGGGCAGAGCGAAGTAGTTCCGCGGGACACCTCCTGCTAGCGGCACCGCGATCGTCGAGAAAAAGGCGTAGTCAGAGACAATGTCCTGCGGCGGCATCGGCGTATTTGGCCCGGACAACTCTATAGTCGGCGTGGCTTTCAGCGTCTCATCGGCGAACCGAAGCAATACCGCTCGAGTCAGCAGCTGATTGCTAGCCAATATACCCGTCGTGGAATTGATGATGCACCAGACCCGGTTGAAATTGTCCGGCTTCGAGATCGGTACGACGTGCCAGCAGGCAACCGGTGTCGTCGGCGCAGTCGCGCTCCCAAATGCAGCGCCGACCCATGTCGCCGCGGTGTTGGCCCCACCGATGAGCAGCTGCTTGAAGCAGTAGAAAGCCTTCTTCGTCGTGTTCGCCGCAACGCCTCGATAGCGACCGAACATCGGAGGCCCAAGGAATAGCCCAGTTTTCAGGATCGTAGCGGCCTTAACCGCGGTGATCGATCCCAACCCAGGGATTGACCATACGGAGTATTTCACGTTGCCAGTCGCTACCGGATCATCATAGAACCCGACCCATAGCTGCTGCTGAGCGGGGTCGGCCCAAAGCGTTAGCGGCACCTCTCCTGTACACGCGAACGTCGTGGTTCCGGAAGCCGTAGTTCCACTGATTTCGATGAGCGTAACGACCGCCGCTGCAGTCTGGAGAGCCAGATGCCACCTGGTCTGCGAGTCGAAAGCTGACACATCCCAAAACGCCGTGGCGGAAGATAGCCCACCAATCGCAGTCACCGCTGGCGTCGATACCGTGCCAGCCGATATCGTAAAATCCAGGATAGAGAGGATGGTGCCAACTTGTTGGATCAGATAGATCGTGTCGCCCTGCGCAACGAGCCTGGCCCGCGTGCGAACAGCTACGTCCCCATTCAGGTAGTAGATGCGGACACCGTTCGGGTCCTCGATGTAAAAGTGGAGGTTTCCAGCGAACGTGAGCGCACAGACTCCGATGTACCCCGACTGTGTCACAACGGAATCCGGCGGAGTCCTCCCGAATCCGTTGCCGATACCGACAAAACCCATCGTGTCATCGACGGCCAGCCCGTACCGCTTCCGCACCGGCAAGCATGTCGAGAATCGACCCTGGAACTGCCACACAGTAGAGAACGCAAAGGCGTCGCCGTAGCTGTTTCCGACCATGAGCGAGGCCTGCACTTGGCACGCAAAGCACGGCGCCTCGCGATTCGTGCCGCTCGTGTCACCAGCAAGCGCATGCGTCGGGCTATTCGCAGTCGTGAGGCTCAGCGCGGTCGTCCCCGGGCGCTTCTCGAGCACGCCATTGCCTGATGTGCGGCAGTTCTGCACGAGGTCGAACGTTCCGGTCGGCGCTAGCCGCGTCGATACACTCTGATTCATCCCGACTGTCATCGGAATGTGGATCAGCTTGTCCTCAGTGGAGCGCATCAGCCGCCCCAGTCCACAGCAAGCGGCTGCGTCGAGTAGTAGTTTGCCCCGTCGAAGAAAACGCTGTAAAGCCCTGGCAGAGCCGGGAGCAGCTGCTTCGTGCGCCCGTTCAGCAGTGCCCCGACACCGCGAATCGAGCAGCTACCGGTGTTCGTCTCGCGCTTGATGTAGAGGATTTTTCCGCCGTTTTGAACGTCGACCTGGGGAAGCTGCAAAACAAGTGAGTCGCCGGCGCGCAGCGACACCCGCGTCACGCAGCCAAATGCCAGGATGCCCACTGGCGCCGCGGTTGGCGCGGGCAGTGTCGTCTTGGGCACGTCCTGTGTGTACCGGTAAAACCCTTGCGCAAACCGCTCCAAATCGCGCTTGAGCGCGACGGGGTCGCTCGGGGTGAATACCTGAGGGATGTCGACTTTTGCTCCCATTGTCGGCTCATGGAGGCGGGAGATGTCGGTTGCGGCGCCAGTTGTCGAAGGCTCCGCGGTCGCCCATCGAGTCCCGGGCTACGGTCGCGCCGCCCGCGCTGGTCACGCGCGTCGCGTTGCGCAGGATGTCTGCCCAGAGCTCGTTCTTGTATGCGCTCGCCGTTTGGAAAGCCGTCATGTACTGGTCGCGCACGATGAGCCTGGCGACCACGTCCCAGACGATGAAATCCTCCCAGCCCGCCACGCCGTCGAACGTGTCACCGTCGGCGGACAGGTCAGCGAGCACGGGCAGGTACCAGGCGACGTACGGGTACGCATGGTTCGGCGCGGGCAGGATCGCCAGCTTGCGCGTGTTGATGTGCGCCCACGCGCGCGGCTCGCCGGTGACTACGGACCCGCCGTAATCCGTGCGAGAGGCAAAAGGAACATGCGAGATGCTCTTGATGATGTTGCCGTTCAGTGTGACATCGACGCCGTACGTCCGGACGATGCTCGGGGATACGGCAGACAGGTCGAGTACGTAGAACGGGTACGGGCTCGTCGCGCCAATGCCAAGCGTCCCATTCGTCGAAACCAGGTAGTGCTGCGCGCCTTCGCTGGACAGCTTTTCGCGAAACCGCTGAATCGACTGGTTGATGAATCGATTCAGTATCGCCGTCGTGTACCGGGCCGTGCCTCCCACAATATCCGCTTGGGCAGCGATGTCCGTACGGAGTTGTAGGAGGGTTACGGTCCGGCTCACTCAGGTCTCACTTCACTTCGGCTTGCCGCCAAAAATCATCGCCAGCGTGGCCTTGTGCTTGTCGTCGCTCGCGCCCGCGTCGTCGGCATCGGACCCGCCCATGCAGAGCTTGATGAGTGCCTTCAGTGCGTCGACCCGCTCGGGAGTCCAGTCCTCGTCGGGAAAGGCCTCCTTCGCGGCTTGCATGTACTCGGACGATTCCTCGCCCGAGCTTTCCGCCTCGTCGCCGCCGCCATCGTAATGCAGTCCGTCGCCAGCCATGGGATCAGAAGTTCCCGTAGGGGTTGACGTAGAACTGCAGCTTGACCTGCGTTCCCGTTGGCGGATTGATGAGCTGCCCGAACCCAGACGCCGCGCCGGTTTGATTCGGCGATTCGTTGAACAGGTGCATCACGGCGACACCGCTCTTTGCGTTGTGCGACACGATGTTGGCCTGGAAGTACATGCCCGACGGGGCCTGCACGGTCGGGATGATGTCGGCCTCGACGCACGAGGGGTGCTGAATCGTGTACACCCCCGTCGCCGTGCGCGTGGCCGTCGTGTTGGGCACACCGTACATCGTCGAGACGAGTCCGGTCTGCCCTTGGAAAAACATGCGTTCCAGCCCCAGGAATGCGCCCTCACCGCGAGGGCCCACCATGTTGAGCGGGAACTGTCCGTTTTGATCAAATCCAGCCGGCATCGGAGCTCCTTAGACCAGCGAGATGCGACCCGAGTTTTTCGGCGCGCGGCAAGCCAGCAGGGGGTAGGACAGGAGTCGGAACTCGTAGTCCGTGGAGGTGGCGCGACGGAGAATCTCGAGCCCGTCACCGGTTTGCGGGTGAAGCAGCTCGCCCATGGAAGAAATCCACCAGTCTTCCATGCGCAGCGCGAAGAAGTTCCCGCGCGGCACGTGGCGGTCGGTGTAAATCGGGATCCGACCGGCCGCGGTCATGATGTCGATCTTCATGAAGCCGAACTGCGTCGAGTCGTCTTCGAGCGCGCGGAGGCCGCGTGCCTGCATGAGCGTCTCGAGCACCTGGAAGTCCTCGGGGTTCATCCAGCCGGCAGTGGGGGCCTTCGCCTTGAAGCGACCCGTCATCTGCGCGAGCAGAATCTTGATGCGCTCTTCGAACGTCTTGCCGAGCACGCTGGCCGCAGCAACGCGGCAGCCGGCGAACCGTTGCGGGTCCGTCGCGCGCGTCGCGGCAGACACACCCCAAAGCGCGGGCGGCGCATCGGTCGACGTGATGAACGCCTGAACTCCCTTGATGATGGTGATGCCCTGGTCGCCGAAGAAGTCCGACTGACGAAACAGGAAGTCGTTCGCGGTGAGCGACGTGATGCCGGCTACGGTGTTCAGCGTGATGAGACCGAGCCCGCGATTGACGGCCGAGACCGTTGCGGAGCCCACGCGCTGAGTGTGCGTCGGGTCGGAACCATCGTTGCCGGACGCGGTCACGACCATGCCGACTTCGAACTGGCTCACCGACTCCGGTGCTACCAGGACGATGTCGTTTGTGTTCTGGATGACACCGACCTGGCCGATCGCCTGCCCGCCGTTGCCCCAGGAGTAGATCGAAAGGTTTTCGCCGGCCGTCTCGTAGAGGCCGTCGATTTCCACCTTTTTGTTCTCGAGGTACGCGCCTTGATTCGTGCGCGAAGCCTGCAGAACCTTGTCGCCGATTTGCACGACGCCGAAGTAGTCGCCAGCCACGATGCCGAAAACGGAAGCCGCGACGTTGTTCGCGTTCGTTTGGGCCGTGCTGAACACGCCGCCGGTGCCTTGCGGGTTCGCCGAGAAGATCGGTACCTGCATCTGGTCGCCGACCATGCCCGTGTCGCCCTTTTTCTCGACCATGGCCAAGAACGGGTTTTCGGGATACGCGAGCTCCTGCACCATCGACGAGTCGATGTAGCGGTGCTTCAGGAGAGCAGCGAAAGTGGTGAGAGTCGAGCCGTCGCAGACGTTGGGGCTTCGGAACTGGATATCGCCGACGCCTCCCAAGTCGTCAGTAGCAATGTGCAGCATGTGAAAATCTCCGAGTACAGGTCGCGATTGCTCGCGGTTACTCGGGGGACTTTGATGGCCCGGGCCAACTGCCATTGTGGAACCGTCCACAATGACCTCGACAATTTAGAGTCGGCCGGGCGACTTACAATTATGCTACGCCATTACACGGAACGGGCAAGCAGAAAACATTGCACGCGCGTCGTGTGATATCGCATCTCAATCGATTACGTTATCCGTCGCTCGCGATACCGAGGTTCTCTTCGTTGATGGCTTCGCGCAGGCGCCGACTGAACTCGGCATCCTTTTCTTTCTTCGTCGCGAACACTTTCGGCGCGCTGGCAACGTCTGGAGCGGTCGGTACAACTCCGGTCCGGTTGGTCTTTCCTTTCGCGGCGGCGGGGACAGCGACGGGCGCGGCCGCGGTAGGGGCGACGGCTTGCACGACTGCCGCGGCTTGCGCCGGAGTTGCACCGAACGCGCGCTGGAGCTTCTCGTAGAGCCCGCGCATGTGCTTCTCGAGCGGCGCGGCGAATCCCTGGGCGGCGATCTTGATGGCCTTCTCGGGGCTCACGGTCGAGGACCCGTCCCAGTTCTGGCGCTGCACCTCGATCACCGCGTGAATGAACTGCGGGTCATCGTGGAGCTCGCGCACGAGCGGGTCGGTCGATTTCTGCATCTGGGCGGACAGGTTCGCCCGGTGCGTCTCCAGCGCGGCCGCGTGCTGCTGCGCCTGAAGCTGGCGCTGTTGCTGGATGCGTTGCTGCTCGGCCTGTTGCTCGCGCTCGCGCTCTTTCTGCTCGAGCAGTTGTAGGCGCTTGTAGTTCGGATCCGAAATCTTGGCGATGTAGGCTTCCTGGAGCCCGTTCCAGTCGTTCGCC
>Ga0068868_100001912_pt1 | contig 14308 bp, 6 predicted proteins | sample KBSMisM42_FD_64660 | JGI IMG/M metagenome (GOLD analysis project Ga0068868, IMG submission 64660) | Miscanthus rhizosphere microbial communities from Kellogg Biological Station, Michigan, USA - KBS Miscanthus M4-2 | ecosystem: Host-associated > Plants > Roots > Rhizosphere > Soil ...
GTCTAAAGACGTGCCACTGCCGGGGATCATTTTCATGGTTGTAAAATAAAAATTTTTAATCGGTTGTCACTGTCCACCCCTTGGAAACTAAGTTAGCGGCTGCCGTTGCCCCTGCCCCGGTGGGTGTTGCTGCCGGGGTTTGGCCTTGTAAACTCACACTTCCATTCAGTAATCCATTGCCGTCCAATCCCACCAATAAAGCATTGACTTTGGAAACCGTCAAAGCATTATTATACATGTTTAAAGATGTCATGGCTGAAAAATTAATTGTGTCGTAAGTAAAATCTTGCCCCGTGTTGGTTATGGTCAGATTTTGCAGGGCGGGCAGGTTTCCCCCCACTCCCTGAATGGTGGTCAAGGCCGTGCAATTCTGACATGCAAAAACGGAATTCATCGTGGAAGGAATGCCGGTTATTGTGGTAAGATTCACAAAGTCCCCCAAGCTTAAAAAACCCACGTTTGCATCCAGGCCCGAAAAATCAATGGATGTCATGGTGGATTCAAATCCTGGATCCGTCCGGGCCCCGTAGCTTATATTGGTAATGTTAGCACTTGGATTGGGTGGCAAACAGGTTGCAATATCATCCACCCCCGTTAAAGTCAACCCAAATTGGGCGGCTGTGAAATTTACGGACTTGTCCCAAAAGGTGGTGGTGTGGTAGTCTTCGCCAACAATGACATCATTGTAGGTAAAGAGGGCCACGTTATTTTCAAAGTAAATAATACTGGTGTAAGACGTTTCACTGGCTGCATAAACATGAAACAAGACTGTTGAACTGAAGGCCCCCAAAGTAAAGGATTCAAATGTGCCGTCACCCCAATCTATTACACAAGGACAGGGGGTGCCATCATTGGAAAAGACTTGTATTTGCCGGACTTGTTCACTGCCCGTGGTGGCTGTTTGGGTAATTGTATAAATGCCAAGTTCCAGGGTTGAAATCGTTGTGTCTATATCAATCGTTGCACAATCATTTTGAACGGTGAAATGAACCGGCACGTCCGTCCCGGCTTCCGGGTCCCCCGTGAAGTGAATAGAAAACGTCCCGTCCATATTATCCACTATTTCAATCGTTAACCAGGAAGGCACGTCAATGGCTGTAAACGTCACCGGTGGCGTGGGTGTGCCTGGAAGATCAATTGTAAAATCATAAGGCACCCCAATGACCGCTTCCGGCAACGTCACGTCCGGTGGATCCGTCACGGGTGTGCAAATACAATCTGAATTGAGGGACCGGGCTTCAAAGACCGTTCCCGTGGGATAGGAAAGACCGGTGATCACTGCCGGGGTGTCCGTAAACAGTCCGGCAGAAATCCAGTCTGGATCCCCAAAGACCCGGTATTGAATTTCAAACCCGTCCTCTGGTGCCGGGTCACAAAGGGTGAAGGCAATCGAAAGTCCAGTGATCGTTCCCGGAACCGGTGGGGGTGGGGGATCACCAGGGGGGGGTAAAGGATCCCCGGTTTCAAAGGCCCCCATGTCAGGGGCCAGTCCGTTAAAAGGTAACCCCACGTCCAGGGTCCCGGCATCAATTAAGTCACTGCCATCAATTAAATGGGCAAAGCTGACCAGGGGCAAACTTCCATCTGCATTCCTGGCCCCCTGTAATTCCGTTAATGGTGAAAGGGCAATGAAATCACCGGCATCAATAGTGACCGCCCCGTTCCATGAATTGTTGGCTTGCACCCAATATTGGGATTCGGATGGAATAGGCCCTGCAATGATGGAACTGCCATAAGAGGCATTATTTTTAAAAATGTGGTGAATTTGCCGTTCCGGATAATAGGCAAATTTGAAGTCACTTAAACCGTTATTGATGGATGAATTATTGTAAAGCTGTGCCAGAAAAACCCCATTATTTTGATCAAACCCATTGGCTTTGTTCCCGGCTGCAAGACAACGGGTCACAAACCTGGTCACAACCGTGGTGCTGGCATTTTCACTCCCGTCCGTTGAAACTGTTCCGCCCATTTTAAACCCATTGCCATCCCCCAAGGAATCCCCACCGGCATTGAATCCATTGTGGAAGGACCAACACCCATTATAATAAATGGATCCAATGGTTCTAATGCAATCCCAACCATCATCGGCACAATTCCAGGCCCGGCAGTAATTATAAACCGTATTGGTGGCCGTGTTGCCGTGTCCCGTCCTTGAAAAACCGTCACTGTTGTTGTGTGGCCCTGTTGGTGCCCCTGTAAAGGGATCATCCAGGTCATGGGAATCACAATTATTTAAAGTGTGGTTGTTGACATTATCCAACCGGAAACCGGTCATGGAAAAAGAAGCTTCACAAATGTTGCACGTGACGTTCGTTTTGGCCGTGTTGGCATCAATCCACCAACAGGCTGCATAAGTTCCCGACCCACCCCCCACCTCTTGGGCCGGTCCCACCACTGAAATTCGCCAAAAGTCAATATAGCTGCAATCCAGGGTGTGGATCCCAATTCCCCCACTGGTCCGGGCCACGTTCAAACAATTATAAACCACGTAACCCCCACCCACAAAGTCCGGGGGATAGCCTTGAACAGTAATGTGGGCTGAAGACGTGCCGCTTTTATTGTTGATTAAAACATTGTTGGTCGTGGTTGCAAATAAAGGGGCATAGCTGTCATAAGTCCCCGCCCGGATGTTCACCGTGTCACCTGGTAAAAGATTGATCCCGTTGATTTTTTCAATATGCAACCAGGGATCGGAAATTGAAAGTCCCGTGTTTGAATCATCCCCGTCCGTGGCAATCCAGTAAGTGTTCCCCGTTGCTAAATACTCCCATGGACCAATATCTGGAACACTAACCACCCCATTGCCCCCGGCATCCGTGGTCCTAAAGGTGGCAATTCCGTTGTTAATAACGGGGGAAGAACTGGTGGGCATGTAGTCGTCCAGTTCGGTCAAAGTTGCACTTCCATTCGTAAACGTGGGGGTTCCGGCAATTGAATTAAGATCATGCCCCGTGGTTTGCCAGTTGGCAAGTGTGGAATAACCGGCAGGATCCAGGACCAGGGTCCCGGTGGAATATTGAAACAGGTTGTAATTGGAAATAAAAGTTCCGGTTCCGGCATTGTAAATAGATGCATCCGTGCCTTTGATGAAAATATTATTTAAGATTTGTTGCCCGGTTGCTTGTGGTGTTCCCCCGTCACTTGGAGCCATCAAAATACCAAAACAATTGCTGCCCGTTTGACGCAAAACATTATGAATGTAAATCCCATTAGTGGCACCTTTAGCATAAATACAAGTGTATAAACCCGAAGCATTGAAGTTGAACACGTTGTTGTAAATCCGGGTATTGGCGCAAACCTTGTCCACAATCCCGTAATAGGTCCCGGAAAAATAACTGTTCCGGCAAATGTTCCCGTTGGCACCCCCACCAAATAAAACACCATGCACGGTTTGGGCCCCCACGAACGTGGAAACAATCCGAAGATTATCAATGACGTTGTTGGAAGCTGTGGAACCGCCCGTGTTGGCATCCATCCCAATCTTTATTCCGTATCCGGTCCCGTAATTGATCGTAATAAACAGGTTAAAGAAGTTATTATTCCCACCCGTGACATCAAATGCCCGGTCACTGACATTGTTAAAGGCAAGGCCGTCATAAGTCCGGAAATTATTGGGGCTGACAATGGGGGTGGTTAAACTCACATTGCCTGTATTGATAGCCTGGAAAGTTATCCTTGTGGAATTATTGGTGCCGTTCTTCGTGGTCGTTATTCCGGCATAGCTGCCATCGTCAATTAACACCAGGTCCCCGGCCACCACCACACTTTCTGCCTTGGCTAAAGTCAGGAAGGGGGAACCAATTGTTCCCGGATTGGAATCACTGCCTGAAGTCGATACATAAAAAGTTGCCATTTATTCAATTATGGGGGTTATCGTTAAAACACTGGATTCACAACAAGGGGTGCATTCCACGCATGCACCTGCCGGGATTAAAATACCACACGTGGATGCCAAAATTTCAATGGCACAAATACCTTCTCCCACTGGAACCGTCACACCTGTTTGCACCACATTGTCACAATCCACATAACTGACATTGGTTGCGTCTTCGGTTCCAATATTCACATACTTCAAACACGGCACTTCTTCCGGTGGTGGTTCTGGATTGTCTGGATCGTCACATGTAGAAGAAGGGAAGACCGTGGCCGGGGTTTGTGTTAAGATAGCATAGGCACACAAATGAATGCCCGGTTCCAGGGTGGTGAATTGCGGAATGTTCGTGCAATCCACGTAAGTCACAAAGGAAGGCTGTGGTCCCGTGTTCTGAAATCTCATACAAGTTGGACCAATCGGTGGTGGTGTTTCGGTCGGTGGTTCTGGAACTGGTGCCGGGGTGTTGCCTGGATCTTGCACGTCCGGGGGTTGCAGTCCGCTTGCTGGCCGTCTTATGATATTGCCCGTTAGCGTTATGGTGTTACTGGAATAGTCCACCAGGATGTTCCCTATTCGCATAAACACGTCATAATTGTCACGGGTTTCCAGTTTCATCAACTTCCCTATCTGTGCAAACTGATTTTGAAACACCCCCAAGGTGTTGAGCATTTCCGGACAAAGATCCACTTCAATATGGGCCGTCTGGTTGGATTCCTTGGACTTTAGGGGGTTGTCAATTACATCAAAGTAATTGGGAAACATGTTCCCATAATAGTCACCGTCAAAATATAGGGGATAGTTAAAAATATAAGGCCCTGGATTATCTTTAGAAATGTCGTTTTTGACATCATACTTCACATCCAGGGTGTTGTAATAAGGATTCGCAATTGGCAAAGTTGTTCTTCGGACTACCTTGGCCCGGTTCATTTGCACCCCGTCCCAAAGCAAGACACGGGGGACCGTGGTTTGTTCGGCTGTCATTCGGACGGCCCCCGTGTAAATGTCGTTATTTATAAAATCGTCTTCAAACCTGTTGGCTTGTGTGGCAATTGCTGTCACGGTGGCCCAAAGGAAGGCAATGATGGCTGCCGACAAGGGAATGGTCACCAGGGAAAGATTGGATAAAAGGACGGCTGCCGAAATGATGGCAATGATCACAATTAAAATCATGGCCCCAAACTTCCCGTCCTGGATCAAAAGACGGGTGTAGTCCTTAGATCTTCCGTCCCTCAAAAATCCCGTGGCCCCAAAGTCAAAGATCCTTTGTAGTTCCCCTTCCAACATGGGGTTGTTCCCCGTTTCGTCAAACCCTATTGCCTCACTGTAAAGAGCATTAATTTCCTGGCTGGCTTCGTCCACTGGATCCGTCTGGTATTTATATTCCCCGTATGCAGGTCGTTTATTGCCGTTAAAAGTATAGCGCAAATGATAAAACGGCACGGCATCCGGCAACGTAAAATCATAAATGGGGGCCAGTTGAATAAGATCTTTTTTATAGGCAAAGACAATCTTACTTTGGGGGGTCACGTACCATTCAGCATTGAATAAAACTTTCAATTTATCTAGTAGGTCAGGAACGGTGATCAACCACCGGTTTTCATAGTGGAAAGTCAGGGCCGGGGAAGTAATGGCATCCGCTTCACTTTCATGCATTTCACCCGACCGGGGAAACAGTAAACAAAGGTTTTCCCATTCCCTTCCCGTATCAAAAACGGTATCCATCGTCATGCCACACTTCAGGGCCACATTTTCAATATAGGTGTGAATAAAGGGTGCCTCAATAAACCGGTTTAAATTCATGATCCGCCTTGCATCTTCGTTGGGACTTGGGGCATCGGTGATCCAGTCAATCAAAAAACCTAAAGGAAAGATCCCATTTTTCACCCCATGAAAGAACATCATTAAAGCCATCCGGGCTGACTGGACCAAACGGGGACGGGGTTCAATGGCTGCCAGGAACGTGGGGTGTTCTTTGGTACTGGTCCCGTCTTTATTGAACCACCGTTGCCAATCGTCCACTATCGGTGTCTTATGGATACAATGCCAAATTAAATCCTGTTCCCGAAGTTTGACATGCACCTGGCAGGGTTCATCCTGGGGGGCATAGTCCAAATTATCTGCTTTGATTTCAAATAGCCGGTAATTCCCGGCAGGGTCACCGGTGGGGCCCACGTTCCCCCGTGCAATAAGATCGATTATTTTAACCTCCACACAATTAATGACCTGGTAATCGAATAGAATCAACCAGTCATGCACGAATTGAAAAGCTTTGTCAATCAAAAGCAGGTTAGCCGTTAAACCTTTATCATAGTTGCTGCCCTGTTCGGAAGTTTCACTGTTCTTCGTGTCCCCCTGGTTGGTTTTATCCCACGTAAAGGACATTTTTTCTTCTTCTTCAATGTAGTTGCTTAGATCATACCAACCATCAACGGGTTCAATCCCCATGAAGGGGGTGGTGTTGTCCACGTCCCCGGCAATATACATGGCTGCCCCCGTGCCAGGGTCGGCAGTGACAAGGACGTTAATCAGTGGATCGTCCGGGGTGGGGAAGTTAGCCTGGTTTTGTCTTCGCCTAAAGAAGATTTGAAAACGTCCGTTGAGGATCATGATTTTAAGTCAATTTTCTTTTGTTCAATGCCTTGCATTAACATGGCAGTGACCCCATGTTTATCAAAGGTGAAATCAAATTTAAATGCCTTCAATAGTCGGTTGTTTTCCCGTTGCAGTTCCACATTTTCCTTCAGGACCCGAATTTGTTCGGCCAACATGCCCTTCATTTCCGTGTTGGTGGCCGTGGCATGTTCCAACCGCTTAATGTTCACCACCGGCACGTCCGGACGGGCATACTTCAGGACCGTTTCCGTGGTTGTCTGCATCCCATTCCTGGTGTTGTTCACTTCCCTGGTCAGTTGCCGGGACACTTCCACTAAACGTTCCAACTTAGTTTGCCCTGTTTCGGTCCTGGTGTTTTCCTTCACAAACTGGTTGACCAGGACCGGATCAATCCGTTTTTCCAAGATGGCATGAATGGTTTCCTGATATTCCCGGTTGGCCTTCAGGAAGCTTTCCTGGTGGAAGTAGTTGGCCACCCGGTCCCGTTCCACCTGGTTCACCCGGTCACTATACCGTAATATGATATTATCAACTATACGAACATTTGAACTATCTGAACGGTCCAGGATCCGGTTCACTTCATTTGAACGATTATTGGAAGTAAACACTTCTTTCACCTTGTCTGTGTTTTTTACATCTGCATGCTCTAAAGTTTTATTTTCAATGTTGTTTCTCAATTCTTTGGAAATCAGTGGAATTAATTGCTGTGCTGTTTCGGTGTTATAAAGTTTTTCAGTCAGTAACTTTTCCACGTTTTCCACATGATGTTCATCCATGACCCTGCTTAATTCCCGGACCACTTCCCTGGTCTTGGAATCCATAACCCGTTCATTCATACCACGGGCAAATTCTTTGATCGATTCTTTAACGGTGTCCTTTGTGTCCTTTCCGTCCTTGTTGATCACTTCCTTTCCTGCCTGGATCCGTTCCGTTAGCTTTTCCAGGATGTAAGGGATCACCACCTTACTGTCTTGCACGTTCAACCGGTCCGTTAACTGTTCCCGGATCATCTGCATGCTGTCCTTTGTGTCCTTTGTGTCCACCAGGGTGGCCAGGTTTTCCACCAGTTTGTCACTTTCCCTTTCATGGAACGTCCGTCTGAATCTTCGGGTCATGAACCGTTCTGTGATCCGGTCACTGAAACTTTCCAACACATGGTTCACTTCCTTCAAGTTGGTGGTGACGTTGGATGATTCCTTGGTGTTCACCCGGTCCGTAATCAGTTTCATGATTTGAGGAACCAAGACAGGCCGGGTTTCCAGTTTAGACTGAAGGAAACGTTCCACGTGAAATAAGATTTCCTTCTTGTCCTGGTTGTTCTGGATCCGTGAAGAAACCATTTCAGTGATTTCCCGGATTAAGTTTCTTTCCTGAAGTTTGGCTTCCCTGCTTTGGCTGTGAATTTTTTCCGTGAAATGTTCCCTGTCTTTAAAATGTCGTTCCTGAACCCCTTTTAAGACCGTTTCCCGGACCCGTTCGGTTTGCTTCCCCTCTTTCCAAATTTCCTTTTGGCTGAAATTTTGCCCCGTTAGCGTCTGCCTGACAAAAGAATTCAGGATTTCCGGGGAAACCTTACGGTTGTGGATGGCAGACAACGTGGCAAAGTAATCTTTGTTTTCTTTGGCTGTCACCACTCTTTCCCCGGCTGTAAGTCTTGCCGGAACCGTGTCAATCCCTGGTTTATTCCCCCCAAGTGTGACTTCTTCCGTTCCCTTATAAAAGTTGGCCACCGGTGGTTGAAGACTTTGAACAAACTGGAAGGCTGCCGTAATGGCCCCAATGACCGCAATCCCGGCAGCAATGGCCGCAAAGGGGGCGGCAGGGCCGGACGTGCTGGCCGCTTGTGCAATAGCAGAAACCGTGGCCACCAGGGCATTCGATAACACCAAAGCAGAATTGATGGCCTGTTGCTTCCTGGCTGAAGCTTCCCTTTTAAGTTCCAATTGATCCAAACGGTCCTGTTCTTCATTTAAGAATTCAGCGTTCCCCCGTTCTGCAATCCGGGTGGCTTCTTCCACCCGCTTTTTTTGCAGGTTTATAGATTGATCCAGGGACTTTTGTTCTTGGGCATTGAGTTGCTGCCAAAATCCAATAACCGACCCCAACACCTGTTGAACCGATTGGGCATATTTCACCAAATTTTCTGTCCGTTTCTTCAGTGGATCTTCTTTTTGTTGTTCGGTGTTGCTGTCAATGGCTGCAATTTGGTCTTTGATTTCCCTGGCTTGTGCCCGTAATTGTGCAAGCTGTTCCGGGTCGGTGGTCGCATTGATCCGGACGTTGATTTGTTGAAGATCCGCTTCCAGTTCTGCTTTACGAATTTGATCCCTTTCCGCTTTTTGTTGTTTCAAAAGGGCCGTGACGTTTTCCTGAAACTTCTTGTAACTGATTGTCCCGGCTGCCAGGGCATCTTTTTCTTTCACTATCCGGGCCGCAATGTTCACGTCCACTTCCGTCAACTGTTCTTCAAAGAATTCATTGGAATCTTTGACCGTTTTCTGGAAAGTTTTAAAAGCATTGTCGGATAAATCCTGACCCCTTTTTGTTTCGGCCTGGTCTGCCAGGTCACCGAAAATTAACCGGATCCCAAACTTTTTGCGCTGTGCAATGGCCGGATCCAATCCCTGTTTCACGTCTTCGTCCACCTGTTTGATCAAATTGGCTTCCGCTTTCCTTAGATTGGAAAGGGTGTTTAAATACCCCTGCTCAATTTGCTGTTTCTCCCTTTCATTATCATCCCGGATGTTGGCAATTCGTTTGTTGGCTTCATCAATTCGGGCCCCTTCAATGGCATCATTCAGTTTGTCATTTAGATCCTGGACTTTCCGTCTGAATTCTTCCAGGGCTTGATTTTGTTGGTCTTCAGTCAAACCCGTCAATAAACCTTTAAGGAAGTCTGCCTGTTTTTTGGTCAACTGTTCGTGGGATTTCTTGTCCAGAAATTTGTCAATGTCCAGTAGTTGTTTTTCCAATGCAGATTGGAAACTGCCTATAATATTTGCTTCTGAAGGGAATTTTTGTGCATTGAATTGTTTAACGGCATCTTGGACCCTGGCCAGTTCCCTAAGAAAGACATTGACCGGACCGTTGGTGTCATTGGATGGTGTTATACCCCCGGCAGTGATCAAATCCTGAAGGGCCGCTGTGACATCATCCAGGTTTTTCTTTGCTTTGGTGGCTTCCTTGGACACGTCCAACAGTTTGCCCAACTGTTCCCGTGACACCCCCAAGGACTTTGCAAAGTCGTTTAACCGTTTGGCATCTTCCGGGGTGAAGATGGAACCCACCCTGGCTTTCTGACCGGTTTCAATGGCCTGGTCCCGGATTTGACCGAACAACTTCAAATTAGATTTCAATAGTTCTTCAGAAATCCCCAAACCTTGGGCAGCAAGACGAAGTTTTAAATCCAGTTCAATAAAGGGTTGGGCCGCTTCGGCAACTTTAGCAACCCCGGCATTGGCTAAAGCAACTTGAATAAGTTTTTCCTTTTGTTGATCCAATAATTTATTGATTTCACCAAGGTTACTAATTTGGGTGGTGTCAATTTGATTTTTTTCATCTGCCGTTTTATTGAATTCCTTGGCCACACGTAAACGTTCCGATTCTGGAACGGTCAGGTCATTTAAGATTTTCCGGTATGCTTCCAGTTTAACCACCTGCCCGGCAACACTTTTGGCAGCATTTTCAACCACTTCGTTTTGCAATTCCTGTTTTCTCTTTAATGCGTCAACGTGGGTGTTGGCCTCAATCAATTTGGCAATCCATGAAGTAATAGCCGGTAAAACACTTGCAATAATTCCCCCGGCAAAACCACTGACCAACCCAAATGCCGCTTCCGTGACAAAGGTCCTTAATCTTCCCACTGCTTCCCCGGCCAACCGGGTGACGGATGTGAATTTTCCAATTTCTTCCCGTGCTGACCGGTTGTTTCTGACCGTTTCATTGATTTCCTTGTTGTAAAGGGCTGCCCCTTTTTGAAGAACGACCTGTTGAACGTTGGCTTCCTTCAAGGCCGTGGACAGTTCTTTTTCCCTGGCAGTCAGGACGGCAATTTGATCCGACAATTCTTTGACTTTCTTCGGATCCCCGGCTTTAGTAGCAAGATCCAGGGCCTTTTGTGTTTCGGCCAGTTCCTTTTGATTATCATCCAGGGCCTTATTTAACCGGGCTTGTTCTTCCCGGATCTCTTTTAACCCTTGCTTTAATTCAGCAAGCTTTACCACCACTTCATTCACACCATCCACTATTGGCTTGCCGTCAAATTCGGCCCCGAATAAAACATTTTCTGCCATAAAATCTTAGTTTGAAAAAGTGACCAGGTAGGCAATAATTGTAAGACAAAAGAATAAAAAAAAGCTGACAACTTAGAAAAGGTCAGCTTGCAAGGACGGTTTTAGGATATTAAGACCTGACCAAATTAATATTTTGGCTTTGGCTTTGGTTTTGGTTTTTTTACAGATGTGTGCATAACTGGTGATTTAAATTTTATGTTTGGCTTCTTCGTAAGCTTTCTTTTTCTGTTCTTCTTCCTCTATGAACAAGGACATTTCATTGTAAAATTCACCCACCGGATAACTTAACATTAGATCCCGGTTGTGAATGTCACCGCCCGTAATGACACGAATGAATTTTTGCGTCTGCCGTTCCTGTTTGTTGTTAATGTGCATTTGTTGTTGGATCGTTCCCTTCATTGGTCCTGCTTGCTCAAAACAGTTTGGGAAATACTTTTTAAGTCCTTGATATAATCCCGTGTGATAACGTTGTACCAAGTCAAAAAAAAAGGGATAGCGTCCACCATGCCCGCCCAAAGCTTCAGTTTGCGCCCACTTTCTTCTTCGTCAAAGTAATCAATCCTTTCATCCCCTGCCAGGACGTAAACCGTGCAAAGGGCCAGGTGTTGACGAACGGGGTCGGCAGTGTAATTGGCAAGACGTTCTTTTTCCAGGATCAACTGAAACAACTTTTCATATTTTTCTGGATCGTTGGATTTGATCAATGCTTTTTCTTGGTTGCACCAATCCAAAATATCTTTTAAGGAAAGTCCCATTGTAAACATGTCGGAAATGTGCCGGGCCATCGATAAACGCATAATCGGAATCTTAAACAAATCATCAAAACCAAACCACACGGTTCCGTCCTGGTCCTTGTAGATCTCTGAAGTTTTAATTTCAATCCCTGCTTCGTTGCGATAAAGACGTTTGATCTTCCCGTTGGCGGTTGTTTCCTTGGTCAATTGATACATGAAGAAAATTGTTGTTGGATCGAATATAAATAAAAAAACAGGAATCATTTTTTAGGTTGATCCCTGCTTTCTGTGACTTACTTTCCCGGTGGTAAAAATATATTTGTGTTTCCTGGATTTATACTTGTGTTATGCACAACCGGTGAATAACTTTTTAAAAATATCGAATGTAGGCAATCGCTGAATTGATTTTTCTGTTCCTTTCAAAGACCCCATTGCCTTCCCGGTCTTCCCCCTTATAACTTGGGTCGGCTGAAGTGTTGCCTTCCACCGTAAAAACCAGGCCGTCCCGTCTTTCACTGACCAAAAACGTGTGGCCATGACCACCACCGAAATCCATAATTCCCTGGTCCCCTGGTTGGGGATCCATGCCTATTTTATACCCCCTGGCCCTTGCCCTGGCAAGACAATCCAGGACGCCCCCGGTCTTGGGGACCGGATTGACAATGTTTAGTTGTTTGGCTGCTTCATTAAAAGACCAGTAAACAAAAGCCATGCACCAGGAATAACCTTCCCTTAATCCCACCGTTTCCAGAAACTTCAATACTTCGGCCCCGTCATTGTGACCCGTTTTTTCCCGGACAAAAAGTTGCGTCCTGGCCACTTCCAAGGCCCGTGACCGAAGTGTAAAACCGGACGGGGGTTCCATCACCTTGGTTTCAAATAACCGTGTCCAGGTCAAAAGACCGACCTGCCCGTCTTGAATTAACTGGTTAGCCTTTTGAAAAGCTTTAACCGTCAGTTCCGTGGTTTCGCCAAACGTGGGACTTTTCGGATCCAGGGGGCCAAACCCTTTTTCATTGAGGGCAAATTTGATGGCCATGACGGAAGAAGAATCCAGGGACGAACGTTGAATGATAGTTCCAGGGTAGGGGATCAATCGTTAAAGTTTAGAATCAGTAAAGAAAAGTTTATCAAAACATCATCTGCCGGGGTCACATGATCATCACTGAAGGTTTCAATTTTTAGATTATCATCGTCCACCCTACTGACTTTGATCATATTGGTGTCACCCGCCCCGGCATCCGTGAAGGAAATATTGGGAATGATACAACTGGAACCCGAAAAAGCATGTTTCTTATATCCGTTATAAACCCCCACGTCTGAACGGGTCAAAGCTAAATTCAATTGGGATTCACCCAAACCGGATTCCGTTGGCACACCTGTTCCGGCCTGGTTGATAATAGCAAACTTTAAGGAAGTGAATGGACCCAACACATTGCGGGCATTTATGAAACGGTCCGTTGTTGGAATTTGGAAACATTTCCACTGCTTTAAAACAAAGGGTTCATCATTGCCTGGCACAATCTGGATGGTTCCACTGTTAAAATTGGTCAGGTTAAAATTCAGGTCAGAACCGTCCAATTGGAATTCACCGGATTCAATGAATTCACTGGTGGCTGTGCCACTGGCACCACCGAAACCCCCATTGGTTCCCCCATACTTCGTTTGCCAGTTTCCATCCCCGGTTGATTTGATGTAAAGTTTCAGTTTTGTGAAATCCACCACAACATCTGTGGAATAATAGGCACTTTTATGGGTGACTTCTGTGATTTTAACGGTGGCACCACTGCCCCCACCTGTTAAGGCTGTTGTACTCCGTTCAGTTACTGAAACAGAATAACCGGAACCAGGACTTGTTATTGTTCCACCCGTAATTGCCCCACCACCATCAACCGTGTCCACGGTGAAAGTTGCGCCCGTTCCATCTACATCAACGGATATAAGGTCCCCTGGTGCATAAGTAGTCCCCCCGTTCACGACTTCAAAAGTCACAAGCTTGCCCGCCACCCCTGTCCCGTCATAAACCAATTGATTGAATTCATTCAGGGACCATCCTTCCCCTAAAGTCCAATTACCACCGGCAAAATCACCATAACCTGGATGGTGTAAATATTTGGCCACCTGGTCAAATGTCACTGCGCTGTCTAGTTTGCTGGGTTGCACAAGGCCCTTTAATTCAATTCCGTCTGCATCATTGCCCCCCTGTTCCAAAACTTTTTGTATGGATGGATATTCCAGGGCATCCACATCCACCACTCTTTTCAATGAAACGGCTGAAACCGTGCCCACAAAGTTTGCATCCGGGTTGAAATAGATTTTTCCATAACTGGCCGGATCCCCAAAGGGCAAATAGTTAAGATATACATCCACGTCACCGGAAGCAATTGCAACGTTGCCACTATCCCCAATCTGATAAACAAAATTACCCCCGCTTTCTTTAGCCAGGGTGAATTTTAAATGATATTTCCCACCGGCCACCATTTGACCAGTGTCCGGATATTTCAATTTGATGTTGGTAAAAGCAGGGAAATAAATTTTCAGTCCTGTTCCATCCCCACCCGTGGGTTCAATAAGGTCATTATCTAAATAATCGTAACCCTCCCCCACGGTTTCCACACTTAAACCCGTCACGGCACCACCACCGTCAACAGTGGTGACCCGCAACTGACCCCCACCTGGACTGCCACCAGGGATGTCCAGAATATCGTCCACTGAATAACCACTCCCACCGTCTGAAATTGTTAAACTGACAAGACCCCCAACCACACCCCCTTCAAATCTTGCACTTACACCCC
>Ga0068868_100001915_pt1 | contig 14297 bp, 13 predicted proteins | sample KBSMisM42_FD_64660 | JGI IMG/M metagenome (GOLD analysis project Ga0068868, IMG submission 64660) | Miscanthus rhizosphere microbial communities from Kellogg Biological Station, Michigan, USA - KBS Miscanthus M4-2 | ecosystem: Host-associated > Plants > Roots > Rhizosphere > Soil ...
CGTCAGCGTCGCCGAAACGCGCTCGCGCCCGAGGCTCGACAAGACCGTGCAGCCGATCCCGAGCATCGCGAACGCGCCTTGTCCGAGCGCCAGAATGCGAAGCGTGCTCGCTCCGCGCGCGGCCGTGTCCGCGTCGTACGCGAAGCGAATCGCGGTCTCCGGCATTCCGGCGATGACCGACACCATCATTCCACCCGCGATGGCTCCGAGCCGCGCGCCACGCGCCACGTACTCGCGGACGCCGCTTGCGTCGCCTTCGGCTTTCGCGCGCGCGAGCATCGGAAACAAAATCTGCGTGAGGCTCAAGAGCAGCTGATACGGCAAGAACGCGAAGAGCTGGCACGCGCGATACGCAGCCACCCACTCGTCGGCTTCGTTCGCGGGCCCCGCCTCGTGAAGGAAACGTCCGAGCAGCATGATGTCGACCTGCATCAGCGCGTTCGTGAAGAACTGCGCCACCGCGAGCGGAACGAGCACGGCGAAATAGCGCGCGCCCGAGAGCACGTCCGCGGCTTTGGGCGTGGTCTTCACGCGGACCATCAGGCTCGCGATGGTCGCGATCGCGAGCGCGGCGAGCGCGAAGCCGACGGTCGATCCGAGCGCGCCCGATCGACCCGCGCGCAGGAAGAGCCAGCCCACGCCGAGGAGACCGGCGGTGCGCATCGTCGCGAAGATCGTGTCGAGCATCGCCTGACGCACGAAGAGGCCGCGACCGTTGAGGACGCCGACGAGCGGCGCGTAGAGGCCATAGAAGAGGACGACCGCGCTCATCGCCATGAGCGGCGCGGCGATGTACGGCGCGTGCTCGAAGCGCGAGATCGGAACCGCGGCGATCGCGAAGAGAATTCCCGCCGCGAGCGCGAGCGGGACGTGGACGCGCATCGCCGCGCGCTGGGCCGCGTCTTCGTTGCCGGGAGCGCCCGCGACGGCGCGGCTCGCCGATTGCGTGGAGCCCGCCACGACGACGTTGTTGACGATGTTCGCCGGCGCGAGGACGAGCGCGAGCGCGCCGTACGAAGCCCGCCCGATGAAGCGCGGAAGGAGCGCGTTCTGGACGAACCCGGACAAGATGAAGAACACCTTCGCGCCGAGCACGGCGACGCCGCCGATGCCCGCTCTCTTGGCGATGGAGGGCGCGATCTTGTTCTCCGTCACCGCGGCATCGATAGCACAGCTCGAATCACGGGACGGTTCGCGGGCGCGCCCACTCGCTCATCATGTCGACGCCGCGCCGAAACGCTTCCACGAACCCGTCGCGATGCGCCGCGTGCAGCAGCTCGACGCGGACGATCGGCGACCACGTGCCATACGGGCTGCCGCCGACGTCGAGGTCGAGCGCCGCACCCCCGTGCGCCACCTCCTCGTCGATGCGCTCGTCGCGGTTCCCTTTGCCGTGCGAGGGGTGCTCGGGGCGCAGCCTGAACTGGAGCGCGTGCACGAGCCCGACGTCGAAGGGCGCCACGGCGTAATAGTCGTTGGCGAGGTAGTCCTCGACCTTCGTCGGGCGAAGGACCGTCGCGACCAGCAAGTCCTCGTCCCCCAGCTCGGGCTCTACGGTCTTGCGCGCGTGGTGACGAAATCGAACCGCACAGCCGAGCCCCGAGAAATGAACGAGCGCCTCGCCCGCGAAACGCTCCGCGAGCGGCTCGAGGTCGAGCGTGACGTCCGGATGACGCACGACGCGCGCCACGAACGTGCGCCTGTATGGATGAAACGTCCGTGCGATCCAGCTCGCCGCATGAATCAACGCAGAAGGCGTCCTCATGGGCGCACGTCGTTGCAACGCGCGAGCCCGCTTCAGTTCAGCGGTAGCGCGAACGACACGCCGAGCTCCACCATGCCGAACGGATTCGGATACGAGTCGAGCCCGAAGGCGAGGCTCAAGTTCACGCCGAGCCATTTCACGGGCTCGAAGCGCACGCCGCCGACGGCCGCGAAGATGAAGATCGGCACCTTCGTGCAGACGGGACTCCCCGTGTCGTCGTGGGAGCACGTCTCGGGAAGCCCCGCGAAGAGCCCGCCGACGAACGGACGCACGACCTTGCCAGGCCGCAGCACCGCGCGATATCCCGTCGCGCCGAAGCCGAGTCGGACGTCGTCGCCCGTCGGCATGAAGCCGCCTCGGATCCAGATCTCGTGGTACTTCGCGAACCGCACGCCGCCGCTGATCATGAGCGGGACGTCGTTCGCGTACGGGATGAACGCCGTCCCCGCCTCGACGAAGAGCGCGTTCGCGAACGTCATCTCCGTCGCGAGCACCAGCGCAGGGATCATTTCTTGGTCCTGACTCGGAAGGCGCCGTCGCGCATCTCGATCGCGCCGCGCTTCAAGAGACCACCGGCTGCGCGTTTGAAGGCCTTCTTGGAGAGGCCGAAGCGCGCGCGAATTTCCTCCGGCGTGGAGTCGTCGGAGACGCGGAGCGATGGCTCTCGCGCGAGCACGTCGAGGATCTTCTGTCCGTCGGCGTCCCGCTCGTCGTGCGACGCGCCTCGCAGCGACAGCTCGATCTTCCCGTCGTCATGCACGTGCACCACGCGAAACTTCGCGCGCGCACCGCGCTTCAAGCCGTGCGGCTCCGTCTTCGGCAAGAGACCCACATACGTCTTTTCGAGGATCACGAAGACGCCGATCTCGGCATCGTTTCGCCACGCCTCGCCCTCGATCCAATCGCCGAGCTTCGCGCGCGGCCTCGCTCGCAACATTTCGCTGACGCGCATCGTCCCCGCGAGACGTCCGCTGCGATCGACGATGAGGCCGATCGGATGGCGTTCGCCGACGTGGACGTCGTACGTCTGCTCCGCCATCGGCACGAGCAGCTCCTTCACGAGCCCCCAATCGACGAACGCTCCGAACGGCGCGATGTCCTTCACCTCGAGGAACGCCACCTCGCCGAGCTTCACCGCGGGCGCGCGCAGCGTCGCGATGGGCCGATCGTCGGAGTCGAGATGAACGAACACCTCGAGCTCGTCGCCTTCCTTCGCGTCGCGCGGCACCTCCACGTTCGGAAGAAGGATCTCCTTCTCGGGTGTCGTCAGATACACGCCGTGCGCGCTGAATCGCGCGACGCGCAGCTTCGACGTACGCCCGAGAAGCTCGTTCATCCTCTCAGCATCTTTACCACCGCTTCGGCGACGCCCTTCGTCGACGCCGGATTTTGCCCCGTGACGAGGTTCTTTCCGATGACCACGTGGGCGTCGAACGGCTTTTCGCTCTTCGAGTAGCGACCACCGGCCTTCACGAGCGCGTCCTCGAGCAAGAACGGAACGACCTTCGTCAGGCCCACCGCTTCTTCTTCGGTGTTCGAGAAGCCCGTCACGGGCTCTTCAGCGACGACGCCGAGATCGACGAGCGCCGCAGGCCCATGACACACCGCGGAGATCACGCCGCCCGCTGCTCGCACGTCTTTCGCGAGCGCCGCGAGCTTCGCGTCACCACGGAAATCCCACATCGTGCCGTGACCGCCGGCGAAGAAGATCGCCGCGAGCTCTCCGCCGCGAACGTCTTCGGGCCGCGCCGTATTCTTCACGGCGTTCTTCACGGTCGGATCGTCGAGGAACGCCGCGTTGGCCGCGTCTTCGCGATCGCGCCCGTTCGGATCGAGCGGAGCTTCGCCGCCCTTCGGGCTGACGAACACGACGTCGTAGCCGGCGTCTCGAAACACTTTCCACGCGTGCGCTGCCTCCGGGAGGTAATAACCGGTCTTCTTGCCGGTCGAGCCAAGGTCTTCGTGAGAGGTGAGAACGATTGCGATGCGTTTCATGAGAGGGAAAGTAACCTCGTCGGCGTCGCGTACGCTTTCCGCTCGGCGACGCGTTTTTTCGTGCGAGCGACAACCCCCATGAAGACGCCCTGGCACAGGCCGCAGCCCGACATGACGAACGTGGAGACCGGTGACGACGACTTCGTCACGGTCGACAAGTGGCCGCGCGACGTCTTCCATCCGCATTTCCACGACACGGATTTCAACTGGCTCGTGCCGCTGCGCGCCGGGCGCATGGTCGTCTCCGTGGAAGGCGAGGAAGTCACCGTCGACGGCGATCACTGGATCTGCGTCTTTCCGCGGACGCCGCACGCCGTCGTCCACGTCTCGGATGACGGCGAGGTCCTCTCTCTCTTCGTGCGCGAGTCCGCCGTCGCGAAGGTGTGGGGCGATCGCACGCTCGGCAAGCGCTTCATCGTGGGCGGAGAATCGACGGTCGCGCGCGGCCTCGCGCTCGCGTGGGCAGAGGAGCGCTTCACCGATCGCAACGATCCGAACCTCGAGACGTACCTCGCGGGCTGGCTCGTTCGTCACTACGGCATCGTCATCGAGGAGACCCTCGAGGTCTCGCTGCGCGCCGCGTTCGGTCCCGAGGGCGTCCGCATCGCGAAGCTCATGGACGACAAGCTCGCCGAGCAACCGTTTCCATGGAGCGAGATCGCGCGCGCGCTCGGCACGTCGACACGCACGCTCCAGCGACGCTTCGAGAGCGCGACGGGCGGCTCGCCTTCGTCGGTCCTCCAGCGTCTTCGCCTCGAACGCGCTCGCGATCTCCTTCGCGACCCGTCGCGATCCGTCGGCGATGTCGCGATGGCTTGCGGGTTCGCGACCCAGGCGCATTTCGCCACGCTCTTCCGCGCGACGTACGGCGTGACGCCCACGGAATTCAGACGAATTTCACCCGCTCGTCATCCATGAGGGGTTGACTGACCGTCGGTCAGTGACTTAGGGTCACCCACCCTCGATGGTGGCCGCCGTCTCGATTCGCCAGCAGCAGAAGGACGAAACGCGCGCGAAGATCTTCGCCGCCGCGACGCAGCTCTTCGCGCAGAACGGCTACCACGCGACGACGATCGCAGACATCGCGAAGGCGGCGGGCGTCGCGAAGGGGACGTTCTTCGTCCACTTCCCGTCGAAGGACGCGGTGATCACCGCGCTCGTTCGCATCCAGACGGGAGCCGCGCGCAAGGCCCGTCTCGCCGCGCTCGAAAGGTTCGGGCCCGTGGTGGCGCTTCGTGAGGCCGTGATGACGCTCGGCGAGCGCGCGGGCGTGTCGAGGACGCTGAGTCGAGGCGTGCTCGCGGCCACGCTCGAAAGCCAGGACCTCGGTGGCCAGACTTCGGAAATGTTCGATCAGCTCTTCGCCGAGATGAAAGAGGACGCGCGGCTCGCGAAGAAACAGAAGCTGCTCGAGCGCGCGACGGATCCGGAGGTCCTCGCCGCGTCGCTGATGGCCTCGTACCTCGGCGCGGTCCTTCACTTCACGTCGAGCCCGAAAGCGCCTCCGCTCCTCGACATCCTCGACCCTCTCGTCAAAGCGAACATCGCGAACGCCGCCCGCGGAACACGGAGAAGAAAATGAAGCGCCTCATCGCCTCGGCCGCCCTCGTCCTCCTCGCATGCGGATCGTCCGCGCCCGTCCAAAGCCAAGACGACGCAGGCGACGGCGGTACGATCGTGCGGAACGACTCCGGAACGACGACGCAATCGGCGTGCACGGGCAAGCTCGCGCAACCCGTCGACGCGACGATCACGATCGTGTCGAGCGGCATCAACCGCACCGCGGAGGTGCACGTGCCCGCGAGCTACGATCCGACGAAGGCGACGGCGCTCGTATTGAACTTCCACGGCTACACGTCGAACGGCCCCGAAGAAGCGCTCCTCTCCGGCATGAACGCCAAGTCCGACAAGGAAGGCTTCGTCGTCGTCTATCCCGAGGGCCTCAATTCGAGCTGGAACGCGGGCGCCTGCTGCGGCGTCTCCGCGCAGAACGGCGTCGCGGACGTGCAGTTCGTCTCCGATCTGATCGACTCGCTCGAGGTTCAGATTTGCGTGGATGCGAAGCGCGTCTTCGCGACCGGAATGTCGAACGGCGGCTTCCTCTCGCATCGACTCGGCTGCGAGCTGTCCGATCGCATCGCAGCGATCGCGCCGGTCGCGGGCGTGCTCGGCATTCCGCAGTGCGATCCGAAGCGTGCGGTGCCGGTGATGCATTTCCACGGCACGGCCGATCCGCTCGTTCCGTACGACGGCTCGACGACGCTCGGCTTCCCGCCCGTGCCCGAGACGTTCGCGGGCTGGGCCTCGCGCGACGGCTGCACGGGCGACCCTGCGAGCACCTACGACAAAGGCGACGCCCACTGCGCGACGTACGACAAGTGCGGCTCCTCGGCGACCGTCACGCTCTGCACGATCGACCAGGGCGGCCACACATGGCCCGGCGGCCTCCCCGTGCCGACGCTCGGCAAGACGTCGACGGACATCAACGCGACCGACGAGATGTGGACGTTCTTCACGAAGCACCCGATGCCCTGAGGTGTGATCGACGACGATCCGTTTCGGGGATTCGCGATCCAGCAGAAACCAGGGCGATCGTACGCAAACGTAGGACAAATCGAGCGGCCCGCTCCTTGCTGAATGGGACCGCATGGCGCGTTTCTTCCTCGGACTCTTGCTCCTCGTGACGGTCGTTCTCACCGGCTGTAGCTCCGACGCGACGGGGACGGACGAAGACAACCTCGGCTCGTGCTCCGAGCTCACGCAAGTGCTCCTGTGGGCGCCACGCGACCCGCTCGCGCCCATCACGAAGAACCTCACGCCGAACCTCGCGTGCACGCACTACTACGTGATGCTGCCGCTCAACGCGAACGACAAGACCAACTTCCACGGCAACGTCGCGACCGAGATCGCGAACGTGCACAACCTCGGGAACAACTTCCACGCCGTCGCCGAGTTCAACGTGAGCGCGTGGCGCAAGTGGATCGCGATGTCGCCCGGCACGCGCGACTGGCACTCGGCCGGCGTCGAGTTCCGAAAGCGCATGGCGACCGCGGGCTTCGTCCTCTTCGACGGGCAGAGCGACACGTGGATGATCCAAGAGATGCCGACGACGCTCGTCGGCGCGAAGAACGGGATCGATCCGGCGCAGGTCCGCAAGGACTTCATCGGCGCGATGCGCGGCCTCCACGACGCGGATGGCTCGCTGCCGAAGAAGAAGGGCGGCGCCTTCCGCGCGGGGCACGGGCAGGCGATGGACTCGAGCCTCACGTCGTCGCAGATCGATTGGATTCTCAATTCGGAGAAGCAGTCGATCGAAGCGTGGCTCGAAGACACCGCGTTCTGGAACGCGGCCGATGCGTACATGCGCTTCTGGAGCGAGGAGACGTACGCCGATCCGCACGTCGCGTGCGTGCCCGGGTCGAGCGTCGGCGCGCGCGCGAATTCGATCTCCGACTACACGTTCCACGTCCCGCTGCTCGCCGACGAGGGCGGCGCGAAGACGGCAGCCGCGCGTGCGTTCTTCCACAAGGCGTACTTGCCGATCATGAGCGCGGCGTGGATGAACGACGTCGGCTACGGCAACACGAACGTCTCGCTCGACAACATGAAGAACCACGTCTCGACGGAGATCTACGCGGTGAAGGCGTTCTTCTCGACGCACGCTGCGTATACCGGCCAGCGCATCGGCTTCGCGTGGGTGCCCGACGGCACGAACCCCGCTGACGACACGGAGCTCGGCGTGCGCATCGCCAACGCCATCGACGACGCCTACGCAGACGGCCACGGCGCGTCGTACGCCTGCAGCCCTTCGGGAGCCTTCACGCTTTGCCAATGCTCGGTGAGCGGCGCGAGCTTCGTGCCGGCCTGGGGCAAAGTCTTTTCCACATACTGAGATGGACAACGCGGTGCGTCACGTGTATCTAGCACACCGTGACGTACAAAAACCTACATACACTCCTTGCACTTTCCGTAGTACTTTCGGGGTGTTCTGCGGCGGGCGAGACTGAATCCACACAAGAGGGTTGGGACAGCCAGGGCGGGAATCCGACGCACGCGACGCATAGCTACCTGACCGAGCATGCGCTCGACGAGCTCGCGTGGGCGTATCCGGATCTCTCGACGTATCGCTCGAACGTGGTCACGGGCGCGAACCTCGAGCTCCACGAGCTGCCGGTGAAGGACGCCGAGCAAGAGAAGCTGCGCATCGAAGCGGGTGGGACGAACGCGGGCTGTTTGCGACCCGAAGTGTTCTGGACGCACGCGAAGGAGCGCTGGCTCGCGGGCGACAAGGCGAAGGCCTTCTGGTTCGTCGGCATCCTTCTCCACTTCGTCGAGGACCTCGGCGTTCCGGCGCATGCGTTCCACGTGTGGCACGAGAACACGCCGTCGACGTGGGATCACTTCGAGCTCCTCGCGTTCCAGGAGTGGTCGCCGCTATACGACACGGCCGACATGATCGATCCGTACTACGCGAGCCCCGCCGACTACGTCGCGCTGAGCGGCGCGTGGGCGATGCACGATTTCAACGCCGCGTTCCCGGGCATCACCTACACGCGGACGTATTTCGCGAAGACGTGGCTCTTCGCGCCTCGCGCGCAGAAGACGTTCGTGCGCGAGCGCGAGGGACGCACCGCGGAGATCGCGACGTGGGCGCTCCTCGCCGCGGCGGACGAGCTGTCCTGGATGTGAGACCTACTTCGAGCCGCCGCCGAAGGCGATGCCGACGCCGGCGCCTGCAACGAGATCGAACGCGCAGATGCCGCCGTCGTGGAAGCACTGCGCGCCGGCTTCGATTCGGCCGAACGCGAAGAAGCCGCTCGCGATGAAGAACTTCACGTCGGCGCCTCCGTTGATGTGGATGCCGGCGCTCGGCCCGTCGAAGATGTAGCCGATGCCCGCAGATACGAAGGGCGCGATCGTGAGCTCGCGTTCGCCGAGCGCGATCGGGATGTCCCATCCGAGTCGAAGCGAAGAGGTGCCGCCCGCGAAGCCTTGGGCCTCCGTCAGGATGAACGCCTGGCGCACGCCGATGACGAATCCGTCGTGGCGGCCCGACGGGTGGAAGCCGAATTCGATATCGGGGCGGAAGCCGGCCCAGTCGTATGGAAATCCCGCGACGAAATTCGGGAAGTACGACCACGCGACGCCACCAAGGACGGATTGAATGTAGACGCCGCCGTTGGAAGACTCGCCGGGGGTCGCGTTCGAGCTCGAGCTCGACGTCGCGCCGCCGCCTTCGCCGGGCTTGCTCGTCTTCACGGACGTGCACGTCTTCTTCAAACATCGAAGCGGCGCGGCGCAGTCGTTCGTCGACATGCACGACTCGCCTTCGGCTCCGCCCGCGTTCGTCTGCGTGCCCGTGTTTCCGGTGTTGTTCGTCGTGGTGCTCGTGCTCGCGGCGCCGAGCGTGATCGTCTCACGGTGTGCCTTGTCACCCTCGGCGATGAGGAACGTGCGCTCGATGAGCGGCTGACCCGCGACCTCGAACGTGAACTTGTGCGGGCCCGGATCGACGGGGACAGCCAGGCCCTCGAGGCGATCGACGAGCGGGGCGCCGTCCATCGTGACCTTCACGTTCATGACCGAGTTTCCGGACGCGTCCTTCACGTCGAAGACGACGCCCGGGATCATCGAGCTGACCTCCGCGATGCGCTTCTTGCACTCGACCTTGATCGCGTCGGGGCAAGCTTCGGCCGCGCACGTCGCGAGCTCTTTTCGCGCGTCGATGAGCTTGCCGCTCTTCTTCAGCGAAAGAGACTTCTCGTTCGAGGCGATGCAGGTCTTGAGGTCCTGCGCGCTGGCCGCGGCGGACAAGAGCATCACACAAGCGAAGAGCGACGTTCTCGAGACGATCATGCGTTCTCCTTCATTCGCACGGCGCGAAGTGGTGGTTGCCGTCCGAATCGATGGTTTCGTGGAAGCACGGCGCGGAAGATTTCGTGGTGGTTTGCGTCGCCGGGGTCTTCACGACGGGCTTGGGCGGGACGATGACCACGGGCGGAGACGAGGCCGAAGGCGCCGTGGAAGGAGGCGGTGGCGCGATCGCGAAGCTCGACGCGGGCGTGCTCGGAGCCACGTGCACAGTCTCGCCGGGCGTCGCGCTCGGAGCAGCGGCCGACTTCGTGTGGATGACCGCGGCGAGCGCGAGGCCGACGCCCAGGAGCGCGATGAGGAGCACCACGATGGCGAGCACGGGCGTGCGTCGATTCATCGGCAGCGAGATGGACGTCTCGACCGGGCGTGCCGTCGCGGCTTGCGGCATCGGCGCGGTCGGCTGGTAGACGCCGCGCTGGTCCACGGACATCGGCGCAGTCGCTCGATGCTGTTGCACACCCGGCAGCGGGAGCGATCCCGAAGGCGCGCCCGGCGGCGGCTGGATCACCTCGGCGAATTTCGTCTCCCAGTTGCCGATGCCGAAGACCTCCGCGAGCGACTCGCGCGTCGGAAGCGCGCCGCCGGACATCGCGCGATAGGCCTCGCGAAGCGCGCCGCGCATCGCCCCTGCGTCGGGCCAGCGCGCGTTGCGATCGAACGCGAGAGCGCGATCGACGAGCTGCACGACGGCGGGCACGTTCCCCATCGCCCACGCGATCGAAGGCGCGGGTTGCGTCGCGGCGAGGATCACGATCTGCGTCGCGTTCTCCGCATCGTGCACGTACCTGCCCGTCAAGAGCTTGTACATCGTCGCGCCGAGCGCCCAGAGATCGGTGCGCGCGTCGATGTCGCGCACGAGCCCGCCGGCCTGCTCGGGCGGAAGGAAGGCGGGCGTGCCGAGGATCGAGCCCGTGTGTGTGAGGCTCGCCGCCGTGTTCGACATCGAGTCGCGCATTCGGGCGATGCCGAAGTCGAGCACCTTCACCGTGCCGTCGCGCGTGAGGAACAGGTTCGCCGGCTTGAGATCGCGGTGGATGATGCCCTTGGCGTGTGCGGCCTCGAGCACCGCGAGCACCTGATCGGCGATCGCGAGCACGATCGTCGGGGCGAGCGAGCCGCCGCGCTGATCCGCGAGATCGCCGACCTCGACGCCGTCGAGCAGCTCCATCACGATGAAGGGCGCGCCCTCCTCGCTCACGTCGTCGTCCATCACGGCGACCGCGGAAGGGTGGTCGATCGTGTTCGCGACGTAGCCTTCGCGCACGAAGCGCTGCTTGGCCTCGTCGTTCATCGCGAGCTCGGGGTGGAGCATCTTGATCGCGAACTTCTTCTGGTTGCGGTGCGTCGCGCGATAGACGACCGCCATGCCGCCGATGCCGAGCAGCCCGTCGATGCGATATCGATCGCGCAGGACCTTGCCGATGCGCGCTTCGGCGCGCCGCCGCTGCTCGTCCATCTCCCCGCGTGAGGTTAAGCCTATTTCGTGTCGGCGAAGAACAAATCGAGGTCCGCGCCACCGTCGCCCGAAGGCGGGCCGTCGCAGTAGTAGATGCGGCCGCACGTGCCGACGGGCGCCGCGTTTCGATACGTCGCGCCGAGCGTGAGGAATTGCTTGAACGTGTTGTTCGAGAGCGCGTTGTCTCGGAAGGCGGCCTTCTCGGTCTTCGCGACGCCGTCCCAGTAGAAGAGCGTGAGGTCGTCGCTCGACATGCCCGTCGGGATCATGCGCACGCCGCTCGTGTCGGGCGCGGAGAGCTGCGACTCGAGGAGGTTTCGGCCCTGGCCCCACGGCGAGGTGTCACCCGTCTTCCTGTACGACTCGCACATCGTCAGCGTCGAGACGCCGTACTGCGAGTAGTAGAGGAATTGACCGTCGGCCGAGAGCATCGGGTCCGCGAAGAAGCCGTGCGACGGCGACGTGCCGGCGTCGCCTTCCGTGGCGAGCGGATCGAGCGACGCGAACGGCACGAGGTCGAGCGTGCTCGAGAACGCGTTGCCACGCGAGCCGCGCGTGACTTGGGCGAGCGCGATGCGGTTCGTCGTGACGACGATCAGCGTGAGCCCGTCCGGCGAGAGCGCGACGCGATCGAGAGCGATGCCGGCGGTGAGCGTCTGCGGCGCGCCGAACGGATCGGTCGCCGCGTTGCGATCGGCGTAGAGCACGGCGCCCGCGGTCGTCATCCACGCGATCGTGAGCTCGTCGGGCGTGACGGCGCCGAAGAGATCGGGCTGCCCCGTCGAGATCGGGAGCTTCGTACCCGCTCCCCACTGCATGCCCGGGTTGCACTTCGGCGGTACGACGACGTCGGCCGGCGCGTCGCTCCCACCGCCGTCGCTCGACACGTCGGCCTGGGCGTCGTCGCCGCCGTCTTTTTGGCCGCCGTTATCGGTGCAGCCCGTCGCGAAGAGAAGCGACGGCACCGCGAGCGCAAGCAAGACCCTGATCATTGGGAATCAATACAATCATAATTCTGACGCCACGAGGTGAGCGTCGGCGCAAAATACTTGTCGCTCGAGGGGTTGAAGGTGATCGTCACGCGCAAGAAATTCTGCGAAGGATTGGGCGCGAGCGCGGCGCTCACGTCGGTTCCGACCCACGAAGTGATCGGCGCGCCCGAAGCGGTGCCGAGGTAGACGACGGGCGTCGCCGTCGCGAGGTTCGCTTGTGTGTCGGCCGTGGCAGCGTTGAAGACGAGGTTCGAGTCGCTCGGCGTCACAGTCTGCCAGTCGAAGAAGCGCCAGACGACGCTCTTTCCGACCGGGCAGATTCCCTGGTAGTCGACCGCGTACGTGACCGCGTTCTGGTACGGCGGCACGAGCGGTGGGATCGTCGCTCCGCACGACGCGAGGTCGAACAAGAGGAACTCGAGGACCTTCTCCTGCGCGCTCATCGCGCCAGCCGTGCACTCCGCGGGGAACGTGGTGCCCGACGAGGCGGTGTTCGCGACGTGGAAGTCGCTGAAGACGACGCGCCCGCACTGCTGCGAAGCACCGACGGGCGTGTCGAACGTGTAGTGCAGCGGGACGGAGCTCGCCTGGTCGTAGACCCAACGCACCGAAGGCGACACGACGCTGTTGAGATCCTGGCGCGGGTTCGCGATCGTGAACTCGGGCGGGCTCGTGCTCACGTCGAGGAGGCTCAAGAGCTGCATCCAATTCGCGAGCGTCTGGCCCTTCGCGAACGACGTTTCGACGTGGCCGGTGCGGCTCGTCCACGAGTTCGCGTTGACGTTCCAGTTCGCCGTGCCCGCGAATGCGCCGTTCGTGTAGAGCCACGTGTAGCTGAAGTGCGTCGCGAAGACGCGACCGCCGGCCGACGTGTAGTTGAGCAAGTTCGAGAGCTGGGTGGCGTTCTTGTTGACCTGCGATCCCCAGCACGGGAAGAGCATCTGGTCGTAGTTGTTGAGCGGCGAGGTCGTCGCCGTCGTCGGGACGAGCGTGGCCTCGTTCGGCGTGCCCGCGCCCGCGCTCGAGCCGTTGCCGTTGTAGATCTCGATGCGGCCACCGCCGCCGGGCTTCGTGAACTCGGCCTGGTCGACGCCCATCTTCAAGAGGACGCACTCGAGCGCGTCGACGCTGCCCGTCGAGACGGCGGTGAACGGAATGTTCGCGGCCGATGCAGGCGTCGAGTCGTTCTTGTTGCGCGGCATGTGGATGTCACCGACCGCCGTCGTCGCGCACGCGGGGACGTTGACCTGCACCTCGCGTCGCCAGCGTCCGAGCTGGATGACGATCGGAATCGCCGCGCCCGCGGGGACGCCCTGGAGCGTGAACGTGCCGTTCGTTCCGGAGAGCGTCGCGACGATCGGGCTGCCGCTGACCTCCGCGCTGCACGACGTGTTGCACTGCACGCCGGCTGCGAACGGGCTCACCGGCGCGTTCGGCACGTAGACGAGGACGTTCGGCACGGGGTCGGCCGTGCCATACGTCGCGATCGTTCCGGCCACGACACGACCGGTGATCGTCGTCTTCACGCCGGCGTCACACGCCGCGAGCTGGCACTGGAGGTTCTGGCACGTCGAGCCGTCGGCTTGCGTGAGCGTGAGGCCGCCGGAGTCGGTCGTCGCGAGGCCGCCCGCGTCGATGTTCGTCCCGTTGTCGACGTAGTTCTGGCAGTTCGGATCGCACGGATCGTCCGTGCATGCCGTGGGCTGTTGCTGGAGATCTTGCGACTGCAATCCGCCGAGCGTCGTCGAGCCCGTGCTCTTCACGTAGACCGTGTCGCCGACGCACGTGCCCCATTTGCCGCCGTTGCACGTCATCTTGCCTTCGCTGCACGTGACGTACGAGCCCGATTGACGAATCACGGTGCCGCACGCGGCTTGCGCGCCGTCGGTGCTGCACGGGCAGGTCGCGTGAGGCGTGTCGCAGTTGCCGCCGTTCGGAGGCTTGATCGATCCATCGGGGTCGCCGAGGAAGGGAGGCGTGCTCGAGCACGCGGCGATCGCCGTTGCCGCGCCCACGCAAGTGAACACGACCCACGAGCGCAAACCCAAAGCAAGCCGTTTCATGGTCGTGGCTCCCCGACGTAAAATGTACGTCGAAACGGATGGATTGTCAGTCGGCGAACGCGAGCGCCGGCATGTTCGGCATGGCCATGTCCGGCCCGGCCTTCGTCAGCGCGCAGGTCTGCGCATCTGCAGAAAATACGTGGACATAAAAG
>Ga0068868_100001921_pt1 | contig 14276 bp, 10 predicted proteins | sample KBSMisM42_FD_64660 | JGI IMG/M metagenome (GOLD analysis project Ga0068868, IMG submission 64660) | Miscanthus rhizosphere microbial communities from Kellogg Biological Station, Michigan, USA - KBS Miscanthus M4-2 | ecosystem: Host-associated > Plants > Roots > Rhizosphere > Soil ...
ACTCCGGGTGTTTCCAAGGTGTGAATATTTCTTACTGAAAATCCTACGCCCGTTTCAAAAATTAAATTCCTTTTTTTGATTTTAATAAATGCTGAAAGCCCGCTTTCCATCATGTTTGCATCAGGAATAATGATGCGTGAGCCATAGTTGGTGTTATTTTCAAACTGTGAATTATTACTCAGAACGAGCTCTGTAGTTGAATTCAATTGTTTGTTCCACATTAGACGCCACAAAAAAGTACTCAGCAGCATATTCAGGCTAATGTGATTCCCTCCTTCATCCTCCAGGCGAAGATTTGACTGCAGACCCAGGTTTACATCAAGGCTTGACTTTTTCAAACTGACCTTGTTTTGAGAAGACAGGATATTCAGGAACACCGTATGATGGGGTCCCCTCATGCTGCGGCTCCATCGTCCATCATAAGGAAAACTGTTTGAATTGTCAGCCGTAATAAAACCAAACTTGTCAAGTGAACTCATGAAATGATTGGTGCTTGTCCACTTGTCTTTTTTAAACCCATATGAGCCTTTCAGATAATACCCGGTGAACCGGCTGTTCTGGATCCTGTGATTGTCTCCGTCAGAATAATCTGCATTGGAATTCAATCCTAGCCGGATTCCCCAATTCTTTTTCTCTGTGGCCGATCTTATTCCACCGTCAAGTGATAAACCATACGTGTTGGAAAATAATCCAACATTCACATCACCGTTCTTTTCGCCTGGTTTGTTTGGTGTTTCTTCAATAATATTCAAAATACCGCCAATAGCCTCCGACCCATATAGCAATGATACCGGCCCCTTGATCACCTCGATCCGGTCAATGCCCACATCATTTAACCCCAGTCCATGTTCATCCTGCCATTGCTGGTTGTCAAATTTCAATCCTGAGAGTACTGCCAGTATGCGGTTACCGTACAATCCACGAATAACGGGCTTCGAAATAGCAGGCCCCGAGGTCAGCTGACTGATGCCCGGCAGTTTTGATAAAGCATCTGAGATATTTAATGCGCCGCTTTGCTTTACACTGGCCACAGACAAAGTTTGAATATTCAAACTTGTTTCTTTTACCGATGAAATGCGAATGCCCGAGACAACAACTTCCTTCAATACAGGAATTGTGTCCTTGTCCTGGGCAAAACAATTTTCAACAAGCCCCATGAATATCAAGCAGGCTAAACCGGCGATTTGTCGATGCATCCTTTAATAGATTCTGAGTAAATAATTTCCTTTGAAAGATTAACAACACTCAGCCCTGGGAGGAGGAGTAGGGATTTTTGTTACCTCTGACGGTAATTGAAGTGAGATAAAAGAGATCTTATTCACTGAAGGTTTAATGAATACAAATTCTTCTGTTCCCGAGGAATGAAACAATGACTGCAATAGATGATAAAGTTCGTCGGCCGCTTTATTGCTTTTTTCATTTTGATCCCAATGATCCTTTGCTTTTTTCAAAAGTGCAGTTTCCTGTTGGTCGGCAATGGCACGAATGACCCGTTTTCCATTTTCCGTTTTCTTTTCGATCACATCGTACATTTCACCATTAAAACTGAATTCATCGTCGCCCTCCCAGTCCAATTGCTTGATCCCCTGCTTATCGTTCAGTGAAAAAATAAAATCAGTTTCATCCTCACTATAGGTCTGCGTACGGATCGCTTCTTTCATCTCAGCTTTTACTGCTTCCTGGCGTAAACAGAAAATGATATGATAACCGGTGAAGTCAAGCAGAAGACAAGCCGCAAGAAATATGACGATCAACTTTTTCAATACCATTGAGTTAATCGAAATTAGGGAATAATGGAAGAATACCTTCAACGCAAGGCGCTCAGGATGTAATACCAAAGACGCAAAAAAGCCTCTTTTATATTCTTTGCGCTACTTTGCGCCTTTGCGTGGAACTAATCGTTGCTTACTTTTTAAATTGCTGCTTTCTTACCTTGGATTTATTAAAAACGTTTCTACCTTTATCGATACCTGCTCTTAACTTCTTTTGCTCATCGATGGGCAGGTGGATAAACTCCTGGCATTCTTTACTGCAACAACCTTCATATCTTTCTTTGCATTCATCGCATTGGATAAAAAGCAAATGACAGGCGTCGTTGACGCAGTTCACATGTGTGTCTGCTGGTTTGCCACATTGATGACAATGGGCAATGATCTCATTCGTTATTCTTTCGCCCAGCCTCTGATCAAACACAAAATTCTTCCCATGAAATTTATTCGTCAACCCTTTTTTCTTCACCTGGTTGGCATAATGAATGATACCGCCTTCCAAATGAAAAACATGTTTGAATCCTTTATGCAGCATGTAAGCCGAAGCCTTTTCACAGCGAATGCCACCCGTGCAATACATGATGATATTTTTGTCTGCTTTATCATTCATCATATCAACCGCCATGGGCAGCTGTTCACGAAAAGTATCGCTGGGAACTTCAATGGCATTTTCAAAATGACCCACTTCGTATTCGTAGTGATTACGCATATCGATCACGATCGTGTCAGGGTCACTGGTCAATTCATTAAACTGTTCAGCATTTACATATTTGCCTTTATTAGCCATATCAAACGAAGGATCAGTTATTCCATCGGCAACGATGTTCTTTCTTACCTTAATATCGAGCACATAAAATGACCTGCCATCATCGTCCACAGCAATATTCAATCGCATCCCATTCAAGGGCTCCATAGAATAGAGATAATTTTTAAATGCTCCAAAATTTTCAGCGGGAATACTTACCTGCGCATTGATGCCTTCATGTGCCAGGTATATCCTTCCCATCACACCCATAGCATGCAATTCCTTGTACAAGGTGTTTCGAAAGACAGGAGGTTCCGGAATTTTAAAATAGCAATAAAAAGAAACGGTAGTTCGTGGAGTAGGGTCGTTGACGATGCGTTCCTTTAATTCCCTTCGGGAAACACGGTTGTGTAAGGTCATGTTTTGAATTTTAATTCGATTAGAACCCCAATCGCAGGTTGGGCAAAATTCTAAAGCGGTGCAAAGATAGGGCGTAATGCGCTCCACCCAAAGGCGCAAACCGACGCAACGATACGGAGCCTGGCGTTGCCTTAATTCTTTGCGGCTTAGCGCCCTTGCGTAAAACAAAAATGCTGAATAGAATTACCCGGCGTACAAGACTACCTTCATTGCTTGTTGCTCATGCAACTACTGCCGTCAAAGTGAGTGACACAACCAAAATTGAAAAGGATTACTTTAGCCGGTTACCTAAAAATTATTGTCGTCAGAAAGAATCCGACGTATCATTATTCTTTGCATTGGAAAAAGACTTACCGAGCAACCCGCCGAAGCCAACGAGAACGCCAAATTTATTACCCGTGCCGGGCTGCCAGGCAGTCACAAAATCCACACGGAATATCTTGAGAATATTTTCAATGCCGCCAAAGGCCTCCACGTAATAATTATTCTGATTTACGTAAAATGCATTGGACCCAACTACCAGGTTCCATTTTAATTTATTGAACAGGGGAATTTTATTGGTAAGTAACCCATTGAAGTGATGCTCAACATGTGCAAGTGCATAAAATTTTTCGTCATTACTATATTTGTAATAAGGAGCTATCTGGAAACTATTAAGATATTTAAAATTAAAAATGGTTTGGTTTCCGTTGAAATGTTGCAAGTCCGGTATCTCCACCTTTTTAGCATTAAGAAATCCGCCGACAGATACGCGGTAGCGGAACTCGCCGCCAATTTTAAAATTCATATTATCAAATACAGAGAACTTCCATTTGTCAAAATCCACATCGCTGCCAAATAAATGGCTGATGCCTTTGTCATACTCCAATTGGAATGTGGGGTATTTTGAACCTATAGACATTTTGTATTTAGGAAATTGAATATAACGCTGCCCGGGTTGATAAGTAAACGTAATGCCCGCGACCAACGCCTGGTGTTGATTAAAAGGAATACTATCAAGTTCGTAAGGATGGTTTGGCAGAAAACTATCTTCTTTCTTAAAGAACGAATAGTCCGTTGTGTTCCTGACCGGTATCCTGTTCTCGTACAGCGCGTGAATATTCCACCTTATTCCATTTTCAAAATAATTATTGTATTGGATGCCCACGAACCAATTCTCATACAGCTTCATGTAATTCTTCTTTACAAATAAGGTGTAGATCTCGTTGGTCAGTGGATCGATCGGGTTGTCATGATTGAACTGGGAAATTCTTTTTCCCCCCGATATCATCAAATAGCGGTTTTGAAAAAAGTTGCCTTTTTGCGGTTTGATCGTAATATCACCCCACGAATTAAAATGCGAATTGCTGAACCCGTAGCGGTTGTACCAGTCCAGGCTATAAGTGTATTTTCCTTTTACAGGTTTTATATCAAACCCCTGCTCAAGATTGACCGATAATCCCTCGACAGTATTGTATTCAAGTTGTCTTAATAATGCCCTGATCCGGTAGGTGGTAAAAACTTTTTTGTTATAAAAATTATATTCATCGCCCTTCCATAAAATTCCTTTTACACTCAATGGCTTTTCATGCTTACGAAGAGTATCAATATGGCTTTGCGTCAGGAATGAATCCTTTTCCGCTTTTGCCAGGCTGTCCTTTACAACAAAATCTCTTTTCTCATCTTTCTCCAACGGTACCGGCCTTACGCTATTCCAGTAATTAGTATCCTTGCGGTTAAAGGCCGAATCATATTTCATCAGTATCCTGTCAAAGAATTTTTTCCTGAAACGCGGATCGATGTCATAGTCGGAATATACATTGACAAAATTCCCCGCAAAATCAAATCCCAGTTTTTTTACCGCCACATACACTACCTGGTCCTTTGTTTTCCATACGTCGTTAGCTACCGGGACATGGATCTGGTTAATGCGCAGTGTATCGATCAATTCCAGCTGATATTGGGAAGTCGTCAAGAGGTCAAGGCTATGGATGCGCCAGTCATCTTCGGTAATTTGTATATACCCACTGAACAAGGGTTCATTTTTTCTTTTTGGAGTCACTTTGATGCGATTGATCATCTTGCCATCTTCAAAAAAACTTCCTTCGAAATGATAACGATAGAAATTCAGAGCACTGTTAGCTATGGGCGAAATAAACCCGCGTTGGTTGAGACTGTTATTGAATACGGCCACATTGTTATCATAGAAATTAATAAAGAAAGGGAAACTCAATCCAAATCCACCCCCGCTCTGCCTGGAGGAAATCACTTCAAATTTTATCTTATCCGGCTTTTTGTAAGAAACTTTGGTGATCGATTCAGAAAGAAAAAGAATTCCTTTGCCGGAAGAATCCAACCCGGATTTTTCAAGATCACCTTTTTCGATCTTTTGCCCGAACACCTTTTCGGGCATGCCTCTCATGCGCAACAGTCCTTTTATATATACATCAACCGTAAATGAATCTACCTGCGCATTATAATAAGGCCGTTTTTTTATGGCATGCCGGATAATTTCATACGCGGGGTCTTCTCCCTTTTTCACGATCACTTCTTTTAACGTAAGCTCCTGTATATGCAATTGAAAATTCAGGATAATATCCTCATTACCGATCGTTAGCGTCTTTTCTTGCCTTGAATAACCGACGTGCTGGCAGACGATGGTGTAAGTTCCGGGTTCCAGGCTTAAAAAATATTTCCCCTCATTATTAGCAGTCGTACCCCTGGTAGTTCCCTTTATGAAAATGGAAGAGAAGGAAAGAGCGTTTCCTTTATCATCAGTTACTACGCCGGAGATTCTTCCCGCAAAAGAAATATAAGCAACAAGAATAAAACAAAGGATAAGTACAACTCGTCTCATAATAATAGTAAGACGAATTTAGGATGGGAAATGTTAGGGAAATGAGAAAAGCCTCACCCTCTCATTCTCTCTTGATAAGCCACCTTTTCTCTTGAAAGAAAAGGTGGACGAAAAGTTAAAGCCGGTTTTGATGCGGTAACAGTTTTCAGTTGCCCTTTCCCGTTCACAAAATCGGCCGTGCTTTCTTTGTTACTTTTATTTGCACGAGCAAAGAAAGTAAAGGAGCTTGATCGTCTAAGACCTTCTGTTACGCAAAAAACTTGCTGAGGTTGCAGCGAGACCGCCCACCAATGCCCCAATAAATGCCGTAACCAGAATAATGGCAAACGAAGAACCACCAAGAGGAAAGATCTCAGCGATCTTTCTTGAAAGAATATGTTGATTTTTTATATCGATCCACCACGCGAGCAGAAACCATAATAGAAATACACCGGCAAAACCAGCGAGAAAAGCCCGGCCGCCCGCAAGCGGGATCAATAAGACAGAAATAAATGCAGCGATGGCAATATTCCACCACGGAAGGTACAGGCCACCAACAAAGGAAAGCAAAGCAGTTAGTATGATCGCAACAAGTATCTTCATAGTTAGAAATTAAGTTCAATATTCAATGTTCGATGTTCAATATCCTAATATCTGATTTCCATTTCCCAACCGCATTTTCCCAAAGCTGATTAGCTCTGCATCACCGGGTGCCGAAACTCACTCTCCATTTCACCCGAGGATCGCCCGTTTCCTTTCTCTTCATTATCCATAAAGAATAATATTGTCCTTTTGTCCAGGCACCGACAAAATCGTCATAATATTTACTGCCGGGATTTCCACTTTGCCCACCGGGATAGACACCATAGGCTTCTGTATTCTCCGTCAATTGCACGATCATTCTCCAACTCGGTCCATGCGATTCAGTTGTCGCATTGATAATATCACCATTGCCCCCAACAGCTATCGGTTCCGAAAATGGCATCAAACTACTCTTCAGCAAATGATATATTCTTGGAGATTTATGTTTTGTCCACTCCAGCGTTCCTGCTTTTTCTTCTTTTCCCAATTCAACGGAAGCCTTCTGAAAAGCTGCTGTTACATCATCGTACAACGTTTCTTTTTGCGGAGTATTGATGTTATCTACATATTTAAAGGCAGAATCCTTCAATAATGCTTCCAGTAAGGTTTGCTGGTTAGGAACAACTACAACAGGTCGCACTTTCGATAATTCGTCGGCCCAAACTTCGTGCGCCAAACTATCCCACCATAATTGATAGACCGTTTGCCCTTTCGAACCCGGCGATGCCTGTGCGTCCCAACTGCGAAAAATATCTAAATATCTCCTGGCGTCTTGATTCAAATCGCTTTCCCTCAAATACCTTACTAACAACGACCTCGCATCTTCTGCCGTCACATTAAAATAATCATTCTGCAACCGCTTCATATCATCAACCGTTATCTGATCCATGTTTTGCAATTGATGATTGATCGAAATGGCTCTTGCATTGATATAATTTCCGGGAATAAAGTACGGATAAGCCGTATCGGCAGGCCTTTGATTCGCGCTCACCAAATACCCCTGTGCGGGGTTAATAGCATGCGGATTTTCACTTTGCGGAATATAACCCTGCCAACTATAACTGCTGTCTTCACCAGGCATGATCATCAAACCCTGTCCATACCAACGTGCAGGAAATTTTGCTTGTTGCCATATCGCAATGTCCCCGCTCTTGGCTGCAAATACAAAGTTCTGCCCCGGACAGGTAAAATGTTTTATCGCCTCCAGGTAGTCATCATAGTTCTTTGCGCGGTTCAGCTTATAGAAGGTCAATCCTTCGTTGCTGGCATCGTGTGCTGCCCAACGACACGCGATGGCTTTTCCCGGCGCGAGCGAATCGGCAAAACTTTTATCAAACATGACAGGGCCAAAGAAAGTGTAGGCCACCGTATCATAAATATCACCGGCACCGCGCACTTTCAACGTATCGATATGTATCTGTGTATTCAGCCATCGACCATTGAACCAGTATTCTCGCTTTGTATCATCTTTGAATTTTATTTCGTAAAAATCCTTTACATCACGCTGCGCGTTGGTAACACCCCATGCAATGTTATCATTGAATCCAATGATCACATTTGGACTGCCTGGAAATGTAGCGCCATAGACATTTACATGAGGACTGTTCAATTGCATCTCGTACCAGATAGAAGGGAACGTAAGTTCCAGGTGCGGATCATTACAAAGTATCGGTGCTCCACTTTTTGTTTTTATCCCGGCGACAGCCCAGTTATTGCTTCCATTATTGGGGTCTTCCTTTATTATTTCCGCGACATGTATTGACGTATCTTTTTCTCCAAAATAAAGTGAATCGGCCGACGCTGGTTTCACCGGTAAAATACCCGGTGCATCAAACTTAGTTCCCACCGGCACTATTGGCATCAACGAATCAGGTACCTGTGGATATAAAATTTTAAATTCCGAGAAAGGGATCACGCCTTTTTCGTTGGTCAGTTCAAGATCATCTACCTGCCCTGCAAGTGTGCGGCTCATTTGTTTCAGAAACAAAGCAATCTTCAGATTGTTCCATTTCTCCGGTTTATAATCAAGCAGCTTATATTCTATCGGCAGTTGCGATTCCGGCAGACTTTCTATATAGGCATTCACACCGGCCGTATATGCATCACATACAAGCTTGCTGGCAGGATCGGCTTCAAATTCTTTCAATGCATTTTCTGCTGCATACACCATTCCACTGCGTCTCGTTTCCCGGTCCACTCTTATGATCGTCGGATTGTTTCCAATGATCTCTGTCAATCGCCCGGCTGCATACATCGTTTGCAGTTCCATTTGAAACAGTCGAAACTTTGCATGCAAATATCCTTGCACAAAATAGAGGTCCTCATCATTGTCGGCAAACACATGCGGCACCAATCGTTCATCAAAATATACATTCACCTTTCCTTTGAGATTAGGGAATTTTAGATCATCATCAAAATCCGCGTTTACGGCTTCCGCGTTTTGCCAAAATCCATGCTGCGGACTTAAAAATTTTCCCAGCGGCGGAATAGCGCCCCACTTTTTATTCAGCAAAAAAACAAGTAGAATCGTTGCAACTGCAGAAAAGGCAAAAGGAATGATGCGCATAGATGATGAATGATAGCGAAAGATAGAAAAGAACGTGCAAATCTCCGAATGTTCAACGCCAAAGTCACCGAAGTGTCGATTTATCGGGAGAAGCAATGTTTAATTATTAATTCTGTTATGGTTCCAGCTCCATGAATGCTATTCAGCGCCGGTTGCGTCGCTCCGAAGGAGTCCCTTTGGGCACTCTTGTACGGCGGTAGTTGCCGGGGCAAACAAGCAAACGAAGACAGACTTGCATGTTTGGGAATTCTATTGAACATCGGGATCATCTCCGATAAAGCGTAGTGTTTGTATACAACATTAACCGGGTTGGAGAAATTAAAGAAATAGGGAAAATATTTCCACGAAGTTTTTAAAGACGCGATGGTGTTTCTTAAAAATCACTGTGGTTTTTACGATAGTATTGGCGTTATTCTTAGTAATACTGCTCAAACATTTTTTTTCTCCCTTCATTACCTGCATCTATATTTCGGATATTCATATTTGGCACAAAATTTTGATATAATAAAACATCTCCACCTTTTTTTCTCATTTAATCCGTTTTAAAAAGCAAAAATATGAAAAGTCTATTGAGAGGAATTTCTGTCTTTACCCTACTGTTTGCGTTTGTGTTATTATTCAGTAACTGCAAAAAAAATAAAGACGAAGAGCCATTAGTGATCACTCCTACAGTGAACCCAATCCCATATTCTGTATTGGTCTATTTGCTTACTCCAAACGATAAAACATTCAATCCTGACTATTACAGGATGGCAAGATCTGCGATATTAGATTTGCAGGGATGGTATAAAACACACATGGGAGGCAAAACTTTCACACTCAATCCTGTTATTGTCGATACCATAACCGGCTCGCATAGCTCCAGCTGGTATACAAGCAATAATGGAGATTCGATCAGTCACGGCTCACCATCGGGCTTTTATAATACAAAGTTTGACATGAAACAATTACTGGGTTCAAAGTTTGACACCACCCTTTATACCTATTTTGTTTATGTTGCGACAGATTTTCCTGATGAAACCATTCCGAAAGGTATTGCAGTTGAAGGGTCGTCAAACCTGGATGGCTTATTAGGAAGCGGCCCGGGCGTGTACCTGGGTGCCGATGGTCATGCTTTAGGACACGCATTTGGCTTGCCTGAGGTCGCAGTTCCCAACCCGGATGGAATAATGTCTAACGGCTGGCCAAAATATCCTAACTGTGTCCTCAAACCGTTTGAAAAGGACAGTTTGAATGCAAGTCCGTTTTTTAAAGCTCCATAAAGAATGGGGAATATTTTTTAATTCCTCCTTTTTTCAAAAACAGATCTATTATTATTTCTTGCGGTTATTCTTCTTGCTCGCCGTAGTTCAAGTTGGTCGCAGGCAAGGAGTCATTCGAACCTGGCCAACTTCGTAGGTGCAGCCTAAAAAATAAAACCCCGCTTATAAAAGCAGGGTTTATTATGTTATAAATAATTCGATAAAAGAAGAAGTTGACCGATACTGGATCTCAGGTATTTAACCTGTTGGTTTTTAAAAGGAATTGGTTAGGATCTTTCAGATGATATTGGATAGTTTGATTGAAATATCAATCAACTTCTAAGACAAACATAGGCCAGTTGGTGACAGGGAGCAAGAGGAGATATACCTGATCGGGCGGTGAAATATACGTAAGATAATAAACCTGACTTCCCGCTGTTCGGCAGAGGATTACTTTTGTGATAGTATGACAATCCTAAAATTGCTACCCAATAAAAGATAGACATGCACAAAAAGATCTCAAGAAAAAAATTCATCGCAGACAGTTTTGTAACAGGCGCAGGTGTCCTTCTCCTACCTCGCTTTATCGCAGAAGAAAAAGAAATCGCGATGACTGTCAATGGAGCCATCCATGCACAACAAATGGGTTTTACTCTTACCCATGAACATGTGATGGCAGATTTTATTGGTGCCGAAAAATTCAGCAAGGATCGCTATAATGCAGATGAAGTTTTTAATACAGCACTGCCATTTGTAAAAGATGCAAAGGCAAAGGGTGTTGATACCTTTATGGATTGCACACCCGCTTACCTGGGTCGCGATGCAAGTATCCTCAAGCGGCTTTCTGACGCTGTAGGTATTAACATGCTCACCACAACGGGTTATTATGGTGCCGTGAATGAAAAATTTGTCCCGAAACATGCCTATTTGGAAACGGCACAACAATTAGCTGACCGCTGGATCGCAGAGTGGAATCATGGCATTGAAGGAACATCGATCAAACCGGGTCTTATCAAAACAAGCACCGACAAAGGACCGCTTACACCCATGCAACGGAAATTGATCCAGGCTGCTGGCATCACTCATCTTTCAACAGGATTGACGATTGCTGTTCATAGCGGAAATGGAACGGCTGCTTTTGAGCAACTGGAAATTTTGAAAGAGCAAGGTGTTTCACCTTCGGCAAGAATCTGGGTGCACGCTCAAAACGAAACCAATACGGACATGCATATCAGGGCAGGCAAATTGAAAACCTGGGTTTCATTTGATGGCGTAAATCCCGACACGCTTCAAACAAATGTGGATCATTTAAAAACAATGAAAGAAAATAACCTCCTCGAACAGGTACTCGTCTCGCAGGACTCGGGGTGGTATCATGTAGGCGATCCTAAAGGCGGAAACTTCAAACCTTATACCTGCGTAATTACTCAATTTATTCCGCTGCTGCAGCAAAACGGATTTACAAAAGGTGAGATCGATCTTATTTTTAAAACGAACCCGGCAAAAGCATTTGCAATAAAAGTGAGAAAACTCTAACAGTTGCCAGGACTATCATCTCCTATAGTTATACAACTCAAGTTTTCCATCAGTTATAGCAATAGAATCGTTATTATTATTCTTTAATACCAATTCAAATGTACCTTTCGCATCACACACATCATATTGAATTGTTGAACCCGAATAGGGGTCGTATTCAGAATGGCTTGAACAATTTGAATAGCCAACAAACACTGTACCTGATGAATAAATATAAACGGCTGATGAGTCGATCTGAGATCCGTATTGGGTCAGGATACAATTCGCATCCCTTTGAACAGACGAACCAACAGGTTCAAGATATGCGCAATTTGAATTCGGGAAATAAACAACGCCATTAAAAATGTCAGGCCGGTTAATAAAAATACCAGCTTCCATGATGCCCCATTCCGCTGTTCCTTCTTTTAAAGGGAGCGCATAGTCGTGACCCTTAAAGCTAAAACTGAATTTACTATCGTAGGCGGTCCTATTTTTTTGATCGGCATCTTTTTTACAGGCAACCAATGTCAAAGCAAAAAGGCTGTAGAATAATTTTTGCGGCAACACGAACTTTTTCATAATGAAGAATTTTATTAAAAATCCGGCGTAAACCGCGAGCGTTTTAATTGAATTTTGCAGCCAGCGAAGAACATGTTGCATTTTTTGCAAATTACTTGCGAATGGGCGGATCGACCTTATTTGAAGTTCGATTAATGAATTTGTTCAACTGCTACCCGGCGCCTTCTGCCAAAACAAATTGTTGCTGAGATCGATTGTGAAACCAGTTACTCTCACGAACTTTGTTGATCTCTTGCTACAAGTCAAGGTCTTTACCGTTAATCGTGACTTTTAAATGAACAGGTCAACCCGATCCTGGAATTGGGCTCTTGTATTGCTGCTTACCATTTACTTTTTTCCTGCATGCGAAAAGGAAAATGATCAGGATTTTTTTGTACCATTTCTTACAGGAAGAATATGGAAGGGCGATTCCATAATGATCAATCCCCCCTTAGCCTATGAACAGCTTAGTATGAAAGATCAGCAATCCTTTTATACAAGTACATTATGGTTTAAAAATGTCCAAATTAGTCTTGACGAAGATGGGACAGTAAAAAATAGCGGTGACTATGATCCCGGATATAAAAGATGGAGGCTTGTCAACAATGATGCAGACATTGAAATGACCCTCGATAACGGGAATACATTGATTCTTCGCAACTGGATGGCCGACCCTGATAATTTTTCATACACAAGCACATTTACAACTACTTCAAACAACTCCTTTGACTGCACATTTAATTATAAATAAGGGTAGGTATTCCCCTCGATTTTTGTTCTCCTGGCAAGATAATCTCTGTGTTTCTCTTGTGTAGTCCATTTCTAAGTGGTAATTCTTCGACTAATAGGGATGGCAACCGAAGCAGGGAGACAATAGCCATTCACGAAGACTGAATACCCAGATCAATTCATCACAAGGTTTATTCAATTCATGACAGTGTCGCTGGATAGCTCCGTTCCTGTATTGTAATATTGCCTCTGATTTAAAATGCACCGATATCTCTCATGCTACGAAGAAGAAAAATACAATTTCGTCAATGGCTCATTTTAGGAATGGCCTGGCAATTCATGGCTTTATGGATCTGTGTTTATGATCATCTCGCGATCCATTCAGGTTTGAGCACATCCCCGGCAAAAGATTATACGTTTCTTTCCAATTGGATCCTTTATAGCAGCGTGACTTTTATTGCCACTTTGATAGGGGGTTCACTCCTGGTCTTTTATATAAATCCGAAATTTGCAAATAGGTCATACGCCAGGTCGATAATAGCTGTTATTCTTTGCATTGTTCTTACCATGACCATTATCACTGTCATCAGTGCTTATTTCTTCCTCACGCTGATCCTCAAAAAATCTGTCGCGGATGCCGACTTCAACAAGGCATACCTGGATTATGTTTTGGATCCGCTCAATTTAAAGGACACGTTAATATGGTCAACCATTACAGCTGTTACACAGTTTACCTTTCTAATGAATACCAAGTTTGGCCCGGGTGTATTTTGGAAGATCGTTACAGGGAAGTACCGTGTACCCAAAGCAGCGGAACGAATTTTCATGTTCCTGGATCTTAATTCTTCAACTACTATGGCAGAAGAACTGGGGGAAGTAAATTATCACAGGCTACTGAAAGATTTTTTTGCTCATATCACAAACCCGATCATAAATAACTATGGCGAGATCTACCAATACGTCGGCGACGAAATTATCGTGGGATGGAATCTTGCGAAGGGCGTTCGAAATAACCATTGTATTCAATGTTTTTTCGAAATAAAAAAAGAAATTGAAAAACGCAGCGATTATTATTATAACACCTATGGGCTGGTTCCCACTTTTAAAGCCGGGATCCATTCAGGGAAAGTGATCGCCGGTGAAATTGGCATCGTCAAGCGTGATATTACTTATAGTGGTGACGTGCTGAATACAACGGCACGCATCCGAAGCATGTGTAAAGAACTAAATGTTGAGTTGATCGCTTCATCCGATCTGCTGCAACATCTTTCTTTCTCCAGTCAATTTAACATCCGTGACCTGGGTTATATGGAACTTAGAGGCAAAAAGAAAAAAA
>Ga0068868_100001922_pt1 | contig 14269 bp, 10 predicted proteins | sample KBSMisM42_FD_64660 | JGI IMG/M metagenome (GOLD analysis project Ga0068868, IMG submission 64660) | Miscanthus rhizosphere microbial communities from Kellogg Biological Station, Michigan, USA - KBS Miscanthus M4-2 | ecosystem: Host-associated > Plants > Roots > Rhizosphere > Soil ...
CTACCTGCGGCGCGAATCGAAGGAAATCGGCGACGCTAACGATCTGGCCAAAATGATGGGCTCGGTGGAGGTGACCATCTCCCAGAAGGCCGGTGAGAACGATCAGTTGTTCGGCTCGGTGACGGCGCAGGATATTGTTGCGGCGCTGGAACGGGCTGGCTATACGATCGATCGCAAGAAGGTGAATTTGGCGGAACCGATCAAGGCACTCGGCGACTACACCGTGACCGTGCGGCTGCACCGCGAAGTCTCGGTGGAGCTGCCAGTGCACGTGATTAAGGAAGAATAGTGGGCACAGTGCGCGCGGACATGGGGCCAGGGGCCAGTCCGTACGAACTACTGGAAGCGGCGGCACGCGGACGTATCGGCGTCGACCGCCGCTTTCTTCATTCCATCGTCGATAGCGGCACGCCGAAAGAAACCGCTGCCGAGATCCTGCGTTTTTCTCACGCAGCGCAAGACGAGTTTCCGATCAATGTCGATCCCCTGCTCACTGATCTGTTCCGGCATTTCGGAACCGAGGAGGCGCTGGAATTCTATGTCGATGCGATTCGGCGCGCGCCGGAGGACGTGGATGACAGCCTGATCCAGGCGCTGCTCCCGTTTGCCGAGAAGGCTGCAGGACCCCTGCTGGCGCTCTACGACGAACTAGGTGAGGAACAAGGATCGGACGTGGCCTTCCTGCTCGCTGCACTGCGGGTACGCGATCCGCGAGTTCTGAAGTTGTTACTCGACCGGTTGGAATACGACGCTGCCGACGGCGCGTTCTGTCTGGGGCTTTACGGCGATTCTGCGGCACAGCCTGCGCTCGAAAAGATGCAGGCGGAAGTGCCGGAATCGGAAACTGATCTACGGCGCGAGATCGACTACGCGCTGGAGCAATTGAAGGCTCCTGAACCCAAATATCAACCGGAACCATTCGATCTTTTCGCCGAGTATCCCGAGCGGGAGCTTCCGGCGTTCGAGGTTATGGATGAGGCGGAGCGCATCGAGTTGATGAGCTCGGCCGATGCGGATGTGCGGACCGGCGCGGCGCACACGTTTTTCAATCAGGATCTGGAAAAACCGGCGCGCGACGCACTGTTTGGGTTGGCTACGGGCGACCCCGATGCGACGGTTCGCGGCCAAGCCTGGGCCTCGCTGGGCGATGCGACCGCCGGCGACACCAAGGAAACCGCGGGCATCCGCGATGCGATGATCGCCACGCTGAACGACGAATCAAAATCCGTCGAGGAGCGCGGCGGTGCGGCCGTTGGCCTCTACGCGGTCGCCGATCGGGATGACGTTCGCAAAGGTCTGGAAGGCCTGTACGCGGCCGGCGGTAAGGCTCGCGTCAAGGCGCTGGAGGCGATGTGGCGCTCGCTATGGCAGCCTTACGCCAAATACTTTCCGGAGCATCTCGACGACAGCCGGCCGGAGAACAAGGACGTCGAACTACTGCGGCATGCTTTGCGGGGCGTGGGTTACTTCCGCCTGACTCGCGAGGTCGACAAAATCGCCAGCTTCTTCAATCGCGAGGAGCCGTATGACGATCTCCGCGATGACGCCTTGTTCGCCTACGCGCTCGCAATGCCGGGCGAGACTACGCGAGGGCGCGTTAAAGGAATGCTGCGCAAGATCGATACCATCGCGAACCTCTCGCAAGCGGAGACGGAATTAGTAATGTTCGCGCTCGACGAACGGCTGCGGCTGCATGGGCTGGCTCCCGTGTTCGAAGCGGAGCAAGCCGACGAGCACGATCACGAGCATGACGCGGCAACACCCAGCCCCGGCCCGGAACCACCGGCTGCGGCTCTCTATTCGCAAATGCCGTCGCAGAAGACCGGTCGCAACGATCCCTGCCCCTGCGGCAGTGGCAAGAAATATAAGAAGTGTCACGGGGTTGTGCAATAGAATAAACATAAGCCGTGGCCACTTCTAAGCCTTCCCTTCTCCGGCAGCTCGGCGTCTTCAGCGCGACGGCGCTGGTGGTCTCGAACATGATCGGCACCGGAATCTTCACCACCACCGGTTATCTCGTGGGCGATTTGGGTTCCGCGAACTTGGTGCTTTGGATTTGGGTGGTTGGCGCTGTGTCCGCCTTAACGGGAGCGTTCTGCTATTCCGAGCTTGGCATCAACATGCCCAGTTCCGGTGGCGAATACGTTTACCTCACGCAAGCCTTCGGCCCAACCTGGGGGTTCATGACCGGCTGGGTTTCGTTCTTCGCCGGATTCTCGGCGCCGATCGCCCTGGCGGCTCTGGCCTTCTCGGACTACTTGGCGCAATTTTATCCGGCGTTCCATCTGGAAGACTCGCGCGTGCTGTTCGGTTCGGGCGACTGGAAGTTTACCTTCGGTTGGGCGCAGGTCGCCGCGTGCCTGCTCATTCTGCTCTTCACCGTTATCAACATTTTCGGCGTGCAACGTGTGGCCAAGCTGCAGAACGTCCTCACGGGAGCCAAGATCCTCACTCTGGTTTCTTTCATTGTGCTGGCGTTTACGATAGGCGAAGGCGACTGGCATCATTTTTCCACGCCCGCCGTGCGTACGTCGGCTAACTCTATCCCGACGCAATTCGTCCTCAGCCTCTTCTTCATTTACCTGGCCTATAGTGGCTGGAATGCGGCGACTTACGTCGCTGAAGAATTGAAGCAGCCTGCCCGGACTCTGCCCTTGGCTCTCACTGTAGGAACTATTTTGGTGGCAGCGCTATACGTGGGCCTGAATCTGGTTTTCATTTACGCGGTTCCGCTGGAGAACCTCAAAGGCGAAACCGCCGTAGGAGCACTCGCGGCATCGCGATTATTCGGTCCGCAAGTGGCGGGCATCTTCGCCGGATTGATGGCGCTGTCGCTGATGTCGACCGTGAACGCAATGGTCACGATCGGACCGCGCGTGTACTATGCAATGGCGAAAAACCGCGCTTTCCTGGCGTCCGCTGCCAAGGTGGATCCCAGGTGGCACACACCCATCGCCGCCATCGTGGCACAGGGCGTGTGCGCGATGCTGATGACGCTGACACCTTTTCCGCAGCTGGCGATTTACATTGGCTTCACTCTAAACGTGTTCGCAGTCATGAGCGTGGCGGCGTTGATGATTTTCCGGCGGCGCGCGGGCTGGCAGAAGCTGCGCGTGGTGAGCTTCGCTTATCCACTTATTCCGGTATTGTTCCTATTGGTAGGCGTTTGGATGATCATCCGCGGCGTGCAATTCAAGCCCATGATTTCACTGGCGGCTGCCGTAACGCTGGCTACCGGTGCGGTGGTTTATCACTTGCGCCTGCGCGCCCGGCAAGCCCCCGCGCCGACGGTCGAAACCTACTGATTTCACTGGCGAAGTCGCGCAGGCCTGCCTCCACGCGGTAAACTTGAATTTCATGTCGTCACTGAATCCGCCGCGCCGGTTAGTTTTTCTGCCCGGCCCCACGCAAGTTCATCCCCGTGTCTATGAGGCCATGGGGAAACCGATTGTTGGCCATCTGGACCCGTATTTCTTCGAAGTTTCGGAAGATATACGCCGCGACCTCCGTCCGGTTTTCGGCACCGAAAATCCTTTCGTCCAGGTCATCTCGGGCACCGGGAGCGCAGGCATGGAAACATCGCTGGCCAATTTCGTCGAGCCGGGACAGAAGCTTGCTGTCTTCACCGCCGGATATTTCTCCGAGCGTTTTGTCGAAATGGGCCGCCGCCACGGCGCGAACGTAGTGTGCTCGAGCAAGCCATGGGGCGAGACCTTCACTGAAGCTGAAGCGTCCACCTTCTTGGATCGCGAGAAACCCCACGCCGTTGCCTTCGTGCACGCGGAAACGTCCACTGGGGCTCTGCAGGACTTGACTGCGATCACTCGCCCCGCGCATGCCGTGGGTGCGATCACCATCGTCGACTGCGTAACTTCCCTTGGTGCGATGCCAATCAATGTCGATGCAAATGGTGTCGACGTCGCTTTCAGTTGTATCCAGAAAGGCCTGAGCTGCCCTCCGGGCCTCGCGCCAATTACCGCGTCACCGGCTGCGGTGGAGCGCCTGCGCGCACGCAAAGGTCCCTGCCCCATTTGGTACATGGACCTGAAACTCCTGCTGGATTATTACGAGGGTGCGCACCGTTATCATCACACCGCTCCCATCACCACGTTCTACGCTTTGCACGAAGGTCTAGCACTGGTGCTAGAGGAAGGTGTGGAGGCGCGTTTCGCCCGCCATCGCGCGATGCAGGAGCTTTTCTTGGAGCAGGTTGAGGCCGCTGGCCTCGAAATGTTCATTTCCGATAAAGCGCGGCGCATAACCACCGTCAATACCATTCGTGTGCCGGAGGGTGTAAACGACGTCGAGGTGCGCAAGCGTCTCTTGGAAAAATACGACATCGACATCGCCGTAGGCTTCGGCCAACTCCTCGGCAAGATCTTCCGCATCGGCCTGATGGGTCCCCTCGCCACACCCGACAACGTCAAGTTGCTGAGCAGCGCTCTGATCGACTGCCTGCGATAACTAGTAGGCGCCGATGCCTTCAGTAAGTTCGATGTAGCCTCCCATCGGATCGGTCATGAAAGCGATGGCGATGCCCAGCTTCGGAATCTTTCGGTACGGGACGTCGAATTTCACGCCGTTGGCTTCAAGCTGTTTGCAGAAGGCTTCTAGATTCCTAACCTCGAACCCGACGTGGTCGATTGCCCGTCCCTTGGTAGCCGCCCGCGGCGTGTCTTCCTTGAAACTCGAAAAAGTCAGATTCATCGTGGAAATATCCGCAGTCACGGGAAGGTTGCCGCGGTTTCTGGGGACTGCCTGGAAAGTTTTCACGTACCAGTCCCGCAAAGCAGCGATATCCTTCACTTGGTAGTGCACATGATTCGGCGTGGGCGGCCCGGTCAGTGTGTCGTCTTGCTGGACTTCCACTTTCAAGCCGTCGGGACCGTCGATGTATGCGTTGGGGTTTCCTTCCGCGCCTTTGAATACCGGACGGGTTGCGTATCCCATGTCGCGAGCTTGTTTCAGCTTCTCTTCGGTATTGTGAACTTTGAACCCGAAATGATCGATGGTCGCGCCTTCAGACGGGCCGCTGGGGTCCTTCACCGTGAAGAGAATGATCATTCCGGGAACCTCGACGCCTTCGAGCCCTTCCTTCTTCAAAGGTGTTGCGCTAAATAATTCCGTGAAGAATTTCCTATGGACCGCCGCGTCTTTAACGTTGATGTGCATGTGTCCCATGGTTACGCCGGCGGGGTTGGGCGGTAGCAATTGTGCCTGACCGGTACCGGCCAGGATCGTTGCTATCGCCAACGCAAAAAAGAATTTCATCGTGATCACTCCCCCAGCAGGGTAGTATACATGTGTGCGCGACCGCTTGGCGATTTCATTTGCCGCGGAAAACAAATACCAGTTCGATCACCAGGATGATCACCACCATTAGTTCCAGCACGAAACCTCGGCTGGCATGGAACTGATCCATCATGAAGGTGTAAAGTTCACCCGCCGTATGGAGCTTGCCTTCCACCAATCGCCGGTAGTCCTCGACGCCAATTTTGCCGGCCGCCATCCGGTACTGGCGCGCCGAGAACATATCGCTCAGAAACTTAATCGACGTATCGATGCGTTCTGTAAGCTCACGCACATCCAGGCGAATCTTGTTGAGATTCTGCGCTTCCCGCGCGAGGCGCCACCGCTGGAAAATTCCGCCGCGCTTATCTAACGAACTGTAAACGCGCTCCAGCACGCGGCTGAGAACCGTATCGTAATACCTGAACTCTAGCAACTGGCTGTTCGCGTATTCCAGCAGCTGAATTGTCGGCGTCGCACCTTCGCTGGTATCGCACAAGAACGCCGCATTCCAGCCGACGACGAGAAGATCGTCGGGATAATACGACATGCGGGATCCCAGGATTTCGCGCTTCTCTTCTTCCGATAACTCCGCCCGCTCCCCGCGAACGATCCGGGCAATGTCCTTACTATGCTCTCCAATCAGCTCTGCCGCCTTGAATAATTGCGACCCATCCGGCTGGATAGGGTTATATAGATGGATAACGTAATAGTCCTCGACCAACCACTCTTCATTCGGCCGCACCAGCGCCTGGCGGGCGGCCGCGACACTTTTGCGCGCAAGCTGAAGCGCTCCTTGTTCGATCTGAGGATCGGCGATCCACTGGCTTGAGAGCTTGACCAATTCCGGCCAATCCACGGCAAAGGGCTGGCTCAGTTTCACGCTCACGGCCCCGTATTCGTAATAGTTAAGCTCACAATCAAAGTGGGTCCCGTTCTGCAATGTAATCGCACCGAGTTGCTGTATCACGGGCGGGCGTTCAAATCGCACGTAATCTGGTGAGGGGTGGAGAAACGCCGGGTCTCGACGGCGCTCGGTTAAGACACCATGGCCCTCGCCGGCCAGAAGCGTCCGGAGTTGCTCGGTGCGAATCTCCTCGCACACATCGTATAGGAACAAAATGCGGAGCGATCCGATGAGCGGCGCATTGGCCATCGCGTGCCGATTATACCTATTTAAGCAGTGGGCACTGGCTCATCGCGGCATCTTGCCCGCCCGAACAAGTTCTAGGCGATAATATAAGGCATTAGTTTGCAAGTAGTCTCGCGTTAACGGGTGAGAAAGTGACCGAAATTTCAAGTACCAGAAGGCGGAGTTGGCCGGCGGTCGCGTCGGCTTTTGCCATTATTCTGCTCTTCATAATTCTAGTAGGCCTGAAGGCCGTCAGCTACGGCAATCAGATCGGCTTGCAAATTCAAAAGATCCAACAGGAGCAGGAAGACGGCGACCGTATATTGGATGAATTACGCGCCGACACTTATTCTGTGGCCGTGGAACTAGGTGATTATCTCGTAGCGTCGCCTCCCGAGGCAGCGGCTGCCCGGCAACGATTTTTCCAGATTGAACAACGCATAAGCGTGGATGTTGGGCGCCTTGAGGCCCAGGCGGGGCCCCAGGTGAGCGGGCCCGTGCAGCGTCTCCGTACGGGATTAAAGCGCTATCTGTCTTCTATCTCGCCCATTTTCAACTGGACGCCTCAAGAGAGGCAAGCTCACGGCGCCGCTTTTATGCGTGACAACGTGGCGCCGGAGCGAACGGCCGCGCTGAATGCGACTCGCGAGATTGAATCCCTGCGAATCATCGACCTACGCCGTGAACGCGACCGGCTGATGCACGCGCGTGCGGATTTTCGCAAGTTCTCGCTGATTTCCGTGCTAGCGCTTATTTCGTTTGTGTTGACGGTGGGGTTGGTGACCTGCCTTCGCCTACGGAGCCTGGAACGGCAAGCGCAGAGTCTGCAAGTACAGACCGAGCAGGATCGCGAAAAGCTAAGGAATCTGTCGCTTCAAATGTCCAAGGCGCTGGAGGATGAGCGTCGATCGATCTCGCGGGAGCTGCACGATCAAATCGGCCAGCTGCTGACAGCCATACAGATGAAATTCAACAAGATTGAGATCACCTCAGACCCTATCGAGCGGAGCCGCTCCATACAAGCCGGTAAAGAGCTGGTATATAAGACTGTCACCGCAGCCAGGGACCTGGCCATGGGATTACGTCCGTCTGTTTTGGACGACCTGGGTCTGGTGGCTGCATTGGAATGGCAGGTTCGGGAATTCAAGAGGCGGAGCGGAATGCTGATAAACCTGAATCTAGAAGGCAACCTGGAGGAGCTGCCGGACGGCCATCGCACTTGTCTCTATCGGATCGTCCAGGAAGCACTCACCAACTGCGGGCGTCATTCGGAGGCCAAGCACGTGGAGCTCACAGTTCAGGGCGGCAAGGACAATATATCCCTAACTGTGTGGGACGACGGCAAGGGTTTCGACGCAAAGCCATCGACCCGGCGAGGCCTGGGACTAGTGGGGATCGAAGAGCGCGCGCGCGAATTAGGCGGAAGCGCGGAGATTCATTCTGAGCCGGGTAGAGGTACGCTGTTGGAAGTCCAGATACCCTCCGGCATTGAGGTGCACGCATGAGTAAGCTCCGAATCCTGATCGCCGACGATCATAGTATCGTCCGTCACGGATTGCGTTTTGTACTTGAAAACGATCCCGAACTGGAAGTAGTGGGCGAGGCCACCGATGGCCGCGAGGCAGTCCGCCTGGCGGAGGAACTGCGTCCCAGGATCATTGTGATGGACATCGGCATGCCGCAGCTCAATGGGCTGGAGGCCACCGCCCAGATCGTGAAGCGTGATCCCGATGTGGCGGTGATTATTCTTAGCGTGTATACGGATGAAATTTATCTGGTGCGTGCGCTGAAATCGGGAGTCAAGGGCTACTTGGTCAAGGGTTCGGTGGAGGACGATCTGATCACCGCAGTGCGTATCGTGGCGGCCGGCAAATGTTTCTTTAGCCCGGAGATCTCGCAGTTATTGGCGGAAAACTATACTCGCCAGCTACAGAATGAGGAGGTGCAGGACTCCTACGATCTTCTGACGGAACGCGAGAAGGAGATTCTGCAACTTCTGGCGGAGGGCCGGTCCAACAAGGAAGCGGCCGCGATCCTCAATGTCAGTCCGTACACGGTAGAGACCCACCGCATGCACTTCATGCAGAAGTTGAACTTGCACAACCGGGGCGAAATTGCGCTCTACGCGGTGCGCAACAAGATCATTACTTGACGCGCAAAAAGGGGCCTTCGCACTTTCACGAAGGCCCCCTTTTTATTTGAAGCTATCTCGACTAGAAGCTCACCTTCAGGCTCAAGCGCAACGTACGCTGATCCAGGCCATCCCGCCCAGTGTTCGCAATGTTGAAGGCCTGCATGAAACCGCCATTGGTCACGTCGTTGTTGCTGGTGGTACCGGTGGAGGAGTTGAAGCCGGGGCTCGCATGATGCGGGTGATTCCCCAGATTGAAGACTTCGGCGCGGAAAGCGAAATTCCATCTTTCATGAAATGCGAACTTCTTCTCCAGTCCGGCGTCGGCGTTGACCAGCCCGGGCCCGCGTAATACATTTTGCCCGCAATTACCGAAGACTCCGTTGGCCGGAGCGGTGAAAGTTCCCGCCGAGTTGTCGTACCAGTGGTAGATGTCTCCAGTCTGTTTGGGAGTGCCGTTGCAGTTGGCAAACTGGAAAGAACCGGGAGCGTTAAGCGAGGTTGCAGGGGCCACTACGCTAAAGGGCCGTCCAGTGAAATCGCTGAAGAGGCCGCTCAATTGCCAGCCGCCCAGGATCTGGGACGCCGCGCCGCTTGTGGCGAAATGCTTACCCTTGCCAAAAGGCAGCTCGTAAATGAAGGTCATCTGGTAATTGCTCGCGATGTCGAAAGGCAGGGGACCGTAGTTGTAGGTTCGATACAACCAAGGCATAGCGGCACCGCCTTGCACGCCTCCGGGAATGATGAATCCCAGGTTTTTGGCCCAAGTATAGCCGACGTTAAGACTAAATCCGGAAACGCGGAGTTGGGTGCGTGCCTGCAAGGAATTGTAGCTGGTGGTTCCCATGGTCCCGAGCAGGGGGGTCGCAGCCGTCCGGTTGTTATCGGCCGGCTTGTTCAAGAGTTGACCGGCAGCGCCAGTTCCGATGGGCGCCCAATTTTCCTCAAGAGAGGTCATAGGATCCTTCTGCTGCGAGCCGACATAGGCCACAGATGCCGTCCACCCTGCGCGGATTCGCTCTTCGATCGCGATGTTGTAGGTCTGGATGTAGCCCCGTTTGTAGTTGTCCTTATTGAAATCGAAGAGACCGACTGTGCCGGGTACTGACGCTTGCCCAGTGCTAAGATCGGGCGCGCTTAAGTTTGGAATTCCCTGCCGCAGCGTGGTGGAATAGGACAGCGAATTCGCAGACGGCAGAATCAAGCCTTCGATGTACGGGAAGTTAATTCGCCGGTTGGACAGCGCGAAGATATTGATCGGATCGCTCGCGAGTCCGAAGCCTGCGCGAATGACGGTGCGGTCACCCATACGGTAGGCCACACCCAGCCGAGGCACAAAGTGCAACTGGTCTTGATTGAAAATTCCGCAGTCGGTGGGCGTGGACGCGATGCCGCAGATCACCATGTTCCCGTTGCTCTGATTGAAGTACTCCATGCCGTTGCCATTCCGAACCGGAACCGCGAAGTAGTCGGCGCGGACGCCAATATTGACGGTAAGCTTCGGAGTGACTTGCCACTGATCACGGGCGTACAGCGCGTAATACTTGGTATTGGTGTAGTAATAATCCGGCCACTGATAGATCTTGCCGGCGTCTTGCGGCAGACCTAGCAGGAAAGACGCGAAGGCGTTGTAAGCATTGCCTGAGGTGTTCGTTTTGCACGATCCGCCGGTGCCGCCCACACTGCACAACTGCGTGGTACCTTGCGCGAAATGGAAACCGCCAGCACCGCTAATGTAGCTCCCGCTGGCAGGCTGATACTGGCTTTCCCTGGAGGTCTGGAAATCGGAATCGAAACCAAACCGGAAGTTGTGGCTTCCCTTGATCCAACTGAGATTGGCATCGACGTTCTTTTCAGGATCCCAGTAGTCCTGGGGCTGGAAGCGGCTTTGCGATCCTAGAATTCCGAATCCGCCGTCGATGGCGATGGAGGGCAAACCGCCCTGCTCCAGCGCCTTACGCTTTGGCTGGTTAGCGGTGTTTAAACCGGGGACCTGCATCAAAGTCCAGCCGAGATTCTGATCTTGCGCCGGCTGAGTGCTGTAGGCGATGTTGACATCGTAGCCGTAGTGCGCGTCGAATACTAGGCTGGGGCTGATGATGTAGGTGGCGGAAACGGTGCCATTGAACACATTGGTACCGCCCAAGCCCTGCGCGGTGTTGGTCTGGGACAAGCCGGGTCCGCCCAAAAGCCCGAATTGCGTGGGCGTGGTCCAGTAGTTATTTCCCCAACCCAAACGCGCGAAGGTGCTGAGCTTAGCAGTCGGGTTCCAAGTCACTTTGCCGTCGGTTTGGGAGCGGCGCAGGTAGGTCGAGCCGTTGGTCAGAAGGTTGTTGGTCAAGCCCAGCGAGCCCGTCCCGGGCGTGTTCGGAAGCGACCACTCGGGTCTTGCCAGCAGCGCTTGAATTCCTGGATCAATGCGATTCGCGGGGATCAATTTATTCGCGAAGGGTGTTCTTCCGGTGCCGTCCGCATTCCCGGTCAGCGGATCGTAGATGGTGGTGGGGGGCGCGCTCAAATTACCCGCTCGCATGGCCGCAGTAGGGACCTGCGTCAGGAAGGGTGCGGCCTGAACCAGGCCGGTTCCCTCGTAGCTGACGAAATAGAATAACTTGTCCTTTTTGATCGGTCCACCAATCGCGCCACCGTATTGGTTGTTGATGTATTTCGGATTGGATTGCCTGCGGTCCGCAGGCCACGGGTAAGCTTGGAGGTGTTGATTAGTGTGATCCTCGAACAGGACGCCGTGAATCGCATTGGTTCCGCTCTTGATGGTGATGTTGACGGCTCCGCCGCCGGCGCCTTGCTCGGCGTCGAAGGAGTTGCCCGAAACGCTAACGTTTTCGATGGCTTCCAGACCCGGGACAAATTGGGCGACAGCGAGCGCGGTCATGTTAAACGTGCCAGTACCATCCACGCGGATACTATTGGTGCCCTGCGCGCCCCCGCTCACACTGAAAGTCAATCCGCGATTGGAATTGGCGGTAAAGGAATTCGAATTCTGGGGTGGTGAAACTCCCGGCAGCGTGACAAAAAGATTCTGGTAGTTGCGTCCGATGGGAACCGGGACATTCTGCAGCGAGCGGATGGTCACGTCATCGCGGATGTCGGCGCGATCCGTTTGGAGCGTGTTCGCCTCCGCAGTGACTTCGATGTTCTGGCTCAACTGACCAATGGTCAGCGTCATGTTGGTGCGGGTTACTTGTTCGGGCGCAACGCGGACACCGGTGACGGTGCTGGTCTGAAATGACGGCGCCGTCACCACCACGTTATAAGTGCCCGGGGGCATGGTAAGCAGGTTGTATATACCCGACTCGTTAGTCGTGGTGTCGCGAGTAAAGTTGGTCTGTTGTTCGGTAGCCACAACTTTCGCGCCGGCGACGGCGGCTTGGCTCGCATCGGTTACGTTGCCTGTAATGCTGCCTTGGAGCAACTGAGCGTGGGCTGGTTCAACCCAAATTGTCAGCGCCAAAACGGCCAGAAATGTCCCCAAAATCGCGCTTGAAGCGCATCGGCGTTTCATATTGCTATCACCCCCGTTGGGCGTTCGCCCAACTATCCATTAGTCTGTTTACCGACTTCTAGTCCGACTGCTGCGGCTCAGCCCAAGTAGAGTACCCGGCGCTGTACTGACGTCCGATTGGCGATCGTCACCCACGATTCCATGCGAGGACACAGCAACCGGTGCCATCCAATGGACCAAGCTCCGGCAGCAGTTTCTAATTAACTCTAAGACTCCTGAACGAGCCTATGACAGCGAGCCCGACTGCGCCATCCCTAGAAGGCATTAGATTCGGTAGGTGTCTGCATTACCTTAGCTGTCGAGCCACGTAAAAACAGAAGGAAAACAAAAATGGAGTGGTTCGATTTTTGAACCCAGCAAAGGAGTACCTCCGGAGGTGATGATCGTCGAAGACGAATATAATGCTGCGCGAATCCGCGATATCTCATCGATTTTAGGGATGGCGCAAAGCTCACATTCAGCATAGCCTGCATAAGTACTGAAGCGCCGGTCAGTCGGCGCGCCCCATCAGTGCAGTAACTAGCTAAGGAATTCCAACCCCTTTGGAATTTCTCGGCTGCGGGTAGCGCTCCCTAATAGGAAGCGCTGCCCGTATTACGAACCTTCCTTGCTCGTGCTCTCAAAGTGCTTTGCGCTTTCTGTAAATCGGCGTGGGTAGCACGCTTCACCCCGGTGGGTGTAATATGTCTAACGCCGGCCGCCGATAAGGACGCTCGGGAGGTGGATTTTATGCCAGCCATGTTGCTGCGATCCGCGCTCGTAAGCGCGTGCATGTTTGTCCTCACCGTCACAGGGCAGAGCGAGGAAGCCACACGTCAGCCGCGACCCGCATCGCTCGAAGCTCCAGTGGGATCGTCGACGGTTTCGACGGACTTGCTGCGTCATCCGATATCCTCCAGAACCCGCCGTATGCTGCATCGCGCCATTGGCTGGATGCGTTCTGGCGAGCATCAGAAAGCCATTGAACAACTGGAAGCAACGCTGGCTAAGGATCCCTCGTCTGCCGCCTACGTGCATAGTTTGCTGGGCTATGAGTTCATGCGGACGGAACGGGTCACGGCCGCGATCAATTGTTTCGAACAGGCGGTTTTACTACTACCGCACGACCCCGCCAATCATCATAATTTCGCACTTTCACTGCTGGAGGCCGGCGATTACCCGCGAGCCGAAGAAGAGGCGCGTCGCGCGCATGATCTCGCGCCGGATAATCCGGAGATCAATCGACTCTTGGACGCACTACGGGATCATACGGAATATCCGCATAGCGCAAATAGGGGCCTGAACTAAAAGCTATTTGCTGGGGCCGCCGTCGTCGGACGAACCCGCGAAGATTTTGCGGCCGTCACCGAGCGTAACGTTGCGCGCGTTGGCTAGCTTGCTGCCGTCTTTGGCCAGGTAGCCTTCGACGGTCACCGTGTCGCCCGGCTTGAGTGAATTTCTGGTCCAGCCGCGCCGCATCAGGCCGTTGGGACTGCCGAGTTCCAGTTCCCAGTTGGTCACCTTCCCCGATTCGTCAGTTACATCCACATAGAAGCGGGCGTGAGGATTCTGCCACTCCATCTTGGTAACGGCGCCCTTGAGGGTGATGGGTTTGTTCGAGTCATACTCAGCTGCAAAGGAGTGATGCGCTAAGGCCGGCAGAGCCGCGAACGCCAGTAAAATACCGGACAAGAAAACGATTGATTTGTTCTTCATAATCACTCTCCAGGTATAACTTCCACAAACCGAGCAATTGCAGCTCTTTAGGTCACTCTACTCCGAACCATCCTCGGGCGTCAAGGGGCGGCGCGCGACATCAAGTTCGCATGCGCGCCAGGAAATACAGACCCGCCAGCGAGAAGATGGCGTCCGGGGACCACGCTGCGATCTGCACCGGCAGTTGGCTCAGATTTCCGAACTGCTCAAACACCTGCCCAACCGACCAGTAGACGATGGCAATTCCAAGGCTAACACCGACTCCCGCCATAGCACCCCGGTTCCCGGCCAGGAAAGCGAACGGTATCGAGACCATAGCCATGATGAGAGCAAACAGCGGCACTGCGAATTTTTTCTGCAGTTGGACTTGCAGGGCGACAGTATCGAAGCCGCTCTGCTGTAACTCCTGGATATAGGCGCCTAGCTCGTGAAAATTCATCTGGCGCGATTGCTTCACTTCTTTCACGAAGTAGTCGGGAGGCTCTTCCAGCTCCGGGAA
>Ga0068868_100001929_pt1 | contig 14246 bp, 15 predicted proteins | sample KBSMisM42_FD_64660 | JGI IMG/M metagenome (GOLD analysis project Ga0068868, IMG submission 64660) | Miscanthus rhizosphere microbial communities from Kellogg Biological Station, Michigan, USA - KBS Miscanthus M4-2 | ecosystem: Host-associated > Plants > Roots > Rhizosphere > Soil ...
TAGTTTAGGAATAGTTAACTACTCGTTGCCCGCGAAAATAAATCGGTCAAGAATGGTGTGAAAAGTCATAGTGTCCTTTGTGCTTTCTCGTGCTCTTTGTGACCTAAACGCAAATAGTCACAAAGCTATTTGTCAAGACGGCCGAAAGGCTTCTTCATCAATGTAAAGAAATCTTCGTCTTTTTCGTTGGGATAATAGCGGTCAAGACCGTAGCGGATGTCTTTTGTATCAAGTTTTTTAAATGTTCCGAACAGGCGATCCCAGATAGAGAAAATGGCGCCGTAGTTGCTGTCTGTAAAGGGTTGCTGCCAGTGATGGTGGACCTTGTGCATATTGGGAGAAACAAAAACATAACTCAGCGAAGAATCAAGCCACCGTGGTAAACTTATGTTTGCATGAGTAAATGCGGTTGACAGAATAAGAACTGTTTGATAGATCATGACAGCATAGACAGGCGATCCGCTGATAAAAATGCCCATGAAAAAAAATAATCCCCGCAGAACGCTTTCAATAGGATGATGACGAAGGCCCGTCGTTACATCTACATTGTTATCTGCGTGATGAACAATATGAAATCTCCAAAGCATGTACATTTTGTGTTCCGTAACATGCACCAGCCAGCCGCCAAAAAAATCCAGCACCAGTAAACATATAATAACAATGCCCAGCGTATTTGCATTCACCCAATACACCAGTCCAAATTGACTGGCTGCGCACCAGTCACAAAGCATAACAATAAAAATAGCAAGAAATGTATGGATGATAAGATGAATAAAAGTAAAACCTAAATTAACAAGGGCATGCCGGCCCTTTGTTTTTTTGTAGGACATCGGGAGTAATGGGATCGCTCCTTCAATGATCCAGAAGATCAGCAAACCAGCCACCAGCAACGACATTCTTTCAAGGGGGCGATGCTCAAGTGTAGAGAAATGGTTTATGATTTTATCCCACATGGGTATGATTCGTCTTACAAGTTACAACATATCAGGGTACATCTGTCGGTAAATCTTCATACTCTTTATGACAGTTGGCACATATATAGTGTTTTACCTCGGTTTGGTTATCTTCTTTTGAAATAAGACGGGACATCGCAGAAATGAATCTGCCAAAGGGCATTTTTCTCAAAGCAATAATATCGTCTTGCATGACATATTTTATTTCTAATGCTTTTTGTTTGCAGTTTGGGCAAACAATAGTTTTTAGAAATTCAAGCTCAGAAAGCCTTAATATTTCGCGGGATCTTTCCAACTGCGAGTCATATACCATCAATCTCATGCCTGAGGAGAAATTAAGGATTGTAACGGTATGCTCATCTTCGATATGACAATTTATTCCCTCTTCTTCCAACATTGATAAGGCTATGTGTGCCTCAATGTAATTGTTGAAGGATTTTAATAGAACAAAACCCATGCAGCAAATCTAAAAAAGCTCCAACAAAGTTGAAGCTTTAATGTATCATATTAACTTTAAAAAATTCCGTCAACGTCCCCGCACTGCTTTCGCGTAGCTTGACGAAACGGGGGCCCACAGGCAGATGTCTCTACTGATTTAACATAAGCGGCATGACCAGCATTAAGAGGTCTTCGCCATCTTCCTGTTCGGTCGGTTTCAGAATGCCTGCTTTTGTGGGGGTCGATAATTCTATTTTTACATCTTCACTTTCTGCAGCATTCAGCATTTCTATTAAAAATCGTGCATTGAAAGCAATGGTAAGATCTTCCCCGTCGTAACGACACTTCATTCTTTCATCACCCTCAAACGAAAAGTCGATGTCCTGGGCTTTTAATTCCAGCTCGCTTCCCGCAATGATAAGTGCTACCTGGTTTGTGCTTTTGTTGCTGAATACACTTACCCGGCGCAGTGATCCCTGGAAATCATTTTTATTTACTGTAAGCTTGTAAGGATTATCGGTGGGTATGACAACTTTGTAATCAGGAAACCTGGCATCGATCAGGCGGCAACTCATTTGAGTGGTTCCATGTTTGACAAATAGGTGATTGCTGTTATAACTTAATGTGATCTCGTCCTCGTTGCCCGGCAATGCTGCTTTCAGAAGATTCAATGGTTTACGGGGAACAATAAAGGAGTCATTTTTGGGGCTATTAGCATCCGTCCTTCTATAGCGGACCAACCTGTGAGCATCCGTAGCAACAAACTGGATCCCTTTTTTGTCGAGTTCAAAGAAAACACCTGTCATCGCAGGACGAAGGTCATCATTGCTCACCGCGAACAAAGTTTTGCTGATAGCTGTCACCAGTGCAGATGAGGTCATGGTAAACGAAGTGGTATCATCAGGCGATGGTTCTTTTGGGAAATTATCAGGATTCTCTCCCATCACTTTATACTTTCCATTGTCACTGGTTATTTCAATACCAAAATTTTTATCGATGTTAAAAGTGAGCGGCTGGTCGGATATATTTTTCAGGGAATCCATCAATATTTTTGCAGGGATACAGATCTTGCCACTTTCTTTGGCTTCAACTTCCAGTTGCACGCGCATCACCGTCTCAAGGTCTGTGGCTACCACGGTCAATTTATTTTTCTCTACTTCAAACAGGAAATCCTCCAAAATTGGCAGCACGGTATTGGCATTGATAACGCCGGAGATCTGTTGCAGCTGTTTCAGTAAAGCCGAAGCCGATACAATAAACTTCATCTTAAAAAAAGGTTTGTGGCGAAACTACTGATTTTTGCTTTACAGCCAAGAATTAAGAATAGCTGTGAATTACTTTGGTAGAAAGCGGTGGATTGGAGAGTGGTAAACGGGGTGCAGTAAACGGTGTCAGCTATTGAACAAGGCACTGTTGACCAATCACCATTCTTTGTTTAAATTGCTTCCTTTCAAAATTGGCACCATATGCTGGAGAGATTTTTTGGAAGGCGTAAAAAGAAGGTTGAAACAGAGCCGGCGATCTTTTTTGGACGTTATTCTGATAATAACAAACCCGTTGAAAAAGTGAATCGGTGGACAGACGCAGATAATCTGTTTAAAGAAAAAAAATATACAGAAAGTTTAGATGCATTTTTCGAATATCTCAGGGATGACTCGTTGAACAATGTTGTTCATGAGCGTAATGAAAGCAACGGCCGCTTTGAATTTTATCAGGGTTCGAAGATTGTTCGGGGCAATTACGATCGTGAACATTTGCATGCCGAGGTGACACTGGCGAAAATGCCAAACCCGAACATTCCTGTCATGCGTCGTTTGCTCGAGATGAATTTTAATCTATATTATAGCCGCTACGCGCTGGATAGTGAAAGATTATGTATGCGGTTTGACAGTGATATCGAAACTGCGAATCCCAACAAGTTATATTATGGGTTAAAAGAATTGTCGACAAAAGGCGATAAACAGGACGATTTGTTAGTTCAGGATTTTGCCAGTCTGCAAACGATCGATACAGAGCATATCATTGAAATTCCTCCGGTGGAGAAAGAAATAAAACTCCGGTGGCTGCAAAAATGGATCGACGAGGCTATTTCGTATATCAAAACTCTTGACGCCGATAAATTTTCAGGAGGAATAGCTTATTTATTATTGGCATTGGCGTATCGCATAGATTATTTAATAACACCCGAAGGAAAAGTTTTACATGACCTTGAGAGGACAGTGGAAATTTATTTTAAAAAAGATGATAGACAGACCACTGAAAAAAACAGGGATATGATGGCAGAGTTTGAAAAATTAAAGAACCGGCCAAAAGAAGAAGTGTTTGCGACAATGTACCGTTCTAAACACACTTTTGCTATCGTATCTCCGCAGAACTACAAGACCATTGCCGATTCAATTCATAATGCCAATCAAAATATAAAATGGTACAGTGATAATAATTATCCGGTGATAGCAGCGCAAATTGCTGAGTATGGCATAGCCTATTGCCAGTATTCATACAGCCTGCCCAGGCCGGTTACAGAATTTTACCATTTGTTCATGATAATAAATCACGGCGAATATTTCAAGGAACTTGGGTTTAGCAGAACCTACTATGATCCTCAAAGCAAACAATTCGATGTCGATGAGATCACGGATAGACTAAAGCAAATCATTGATGAATGGAGGACAAAGTATCCAAACCTTAAAATGAAATTTGAAAATATAAAATACGATAGCCTTTCCAGTTTTAATTTTTCCTTTACAACAGAAATTGCGCAACTCAACCTGGAAAACCGCTGACTGACCAGATTAAATGATTAAAATGATCATTAAAGAAGAATACAAATATTCAGATATCACTGCAAAAATAATTGGCGGCGCCATGAAAGTTCATCGGCGGACGAGGAATGGTTTCCAGGGAAGTCTCGAAGTAAAAAGAATAATCAACAATAAGTATAAGCAATCAATTCAATCAGATAAATCTTTGTAATCAGCGGTCCATGGATGTACAGCAGATCATAGAAAGTTTTCAACCGGCTATTATTCAAATAGCAACGCAAACAGCCACAGGGACGGGATTTTATGTAAAGGAATTTGACCTCATCGTTACAAATGATCATGTTGTCGGAGATAATCCAGAGGTAACAATTTCAGGAAAATTATTTCAAAAGGCCCTTTCAAGAGTTTGGTACACCGACCGAAAACATGATCTCGCTTTTTTGGAAACTCCCAAAGAAATCATTCTTCCCGAAGTTAGACTTGGCAGTTATGAAACGCTGAAAGATGGAGACTCCGTTGTAGCGATCGGTCATCCTTATGGATTAAATTATACGGCTACGCAAGGAGTGATTTCCAAGGTGGACCGTATTCGCGAAGGACTAAAATTTATACAGATAGATGCCGCCATCAATCCTGGAAACAGCGGAGGTCCATTAGTCAATGAGGAAGGAGAAGTAGTGGGAGTAAATTCATTTATCATCCGTGGTGGAGACAACCTTGGATTTGCCTTGCCTGTAAATTATTTGCGCGAAGCACTGCAATTGTACCTACCCAATAAAGGACAGCCCTCTACCCGCTGTCATAGTTGTGGTTATCTTGTAACTCCTGCAAATATTGATTCACAAAAATATTGCCCTAACTGCGGAACTGAAGTCAAGTTACCCATGATGCCTGAAAAGGAAACGGAACCGGTTGGCGTTGCAAAAGCAGTGGAGGAGATTTTAAAAGAATTGGGAAAGGATGTAAAACTGGCGCGTGAGGGACAAAATAGTTGGAGTGTGAAGGAGGGCTCAGCAAAAATCAAAATAAATTACAATCCCGAAAATTATTTTATCGCCGGAGATGCTTATCTCTGCCAGTTACCTGCCGATCCAACCCAAATAAAACCTTTGTATCAGTACCTGCTGCAGGAGAATTATAAAATGAATGGCCTTGTGCTGAGTTGCGTAAAACAAAACATCGTTCTGTCATCTGTTGTGTATGATCTCGATATGACAAAGGAAAGTGGCGTAGAAACTTTCCGGCGTCTTTTTCAGAAGGCTGATGAGTACGATGACTTCCTGAAAAAAGAATACGGCTGTGTGGGAAGACTTGAGGAATAATCGGAGAGTTATGGGAGCGATCTAGCGTCCTTTTATTTTTACAGTCCTATACTTATATTCGCTTATGTTTAATTTGATCCTGTTTGGTCCGCCAGGGAGCGGGAAAGGAACACAATCGGAAAAGCTCGTTGAGAAATACAAACTGATCCATTTATCGACCGGTAACTTATTGCGTGAAGAAATAGCCAACCGCACACCTCTTGGACTCGAAGCAAAAAGTTTTATGGATAAGGGCCAGCTGGTACCTGATGAAGTTGTCATTGGGATGATTGATAGTTGCCTTGAACATCACAAGGAGGCAGCGGGTTTTTTATTTGATGGATTTCCACGAACGGCTGCCCAGGCAGATGCTCTTGATAAACTTCTCAACCTGAAAAAAACTGAAATTTCATTGTTGCTTGCCCTTGATGTGACCGAAGAAGAGTTGGTAAAGCGATTATTGAATCGTGGTAAGACTTCAGGTAGAAGCGATGATACTAATGAAACAGTGATACACCAGCGGTTCACAGTCTATAAGAGTGACACGGCACCGATTGCTGAGCATTATAAAAAATTAAGGAAGTTTCAGTCAATAAAAGGTGAGGGAACCGTAGAAGAGATATTTGACCTGGTGTGCCAGGCGATCGATAAACGTATGAAAAATTTACCGAGTGATCTATGGTGAACGAGGACAAGAAGAAGTTTTTGGAAGATCGATTTATTCCCTTCGTAAAGAAAATTGCTCCATCAACAGAAGCGCGTTGGGGTAAGATGAATGCTCAACAAATGGTGGAGCATGTCGCTGGTTTTTTCAGGATCTCTACTAACAAATTGAAATTTCCGTTCGTCACTCCCCTGGAACATCTTCCTAAATACCGCGAGTTTTTGTTGAGTGAGAAAGAGTTTCGTGAAAACACGAAGGCGCCGGTCTTGCCAGATGAACCTTTCCCGGTTCGGTATGCAACAATGGATGAATCAGTCGGCGACCTGGAAAGACAGGTCCAATATTTCTTTCAATATTTTTCAGATGATCCGGAAAAGAAAACATTACATCCTGTTTTTGGGGAACTAAATTTTGAAGAGTGGGTGCAGTTGCATCACAAGCACGTAAAGCATCATTTGAAACAATTCGGGATCGGGATATAGTTTTTAGCAATATCCCCATTGATTTTTTTTTCACCACATAGACGCACCAGGAACACGGATAACACATAGTTTTCTTGATCCCGGTAGCTATAGGCTGTTATGATGTGTGGTAAATCAATTCAACTAATGCACTACCCCGGGTTTCATCTTAAGACTCTTCAACCATCTTCTTAAGATTACGTAATCCCTTTTCAAACTGGTGATTAAGGTTTTTATTGATGAGAGGACCCATTATTCTCGCCATGGGCCACGGAAGTTCGCCGGAATTCTGCCAGGTAACTTTTGTTTCTCCATCTTTCCATTCTTCAAACAGCCAATTATCTTTTGCATGACTCTTCCAGGGCTTTAAAAATTCAAGATCAAAGTGAATATGGTTTTTGTCAACGCTTTTAACAGTCAGACTTCCCTCGCCCACTTTCTTTCCATGCCAGCTGTATTTGTGACCGGGAGTTTGAGGATTCCCTGTTATGGTCTTTGTCGATGACGGATCTACCTGTTGCCATGGATTCCAGCTGGCATAATAGTTTAGATCACCCACCTTATTCATGACCTCATTGACAGGTTTATTGATAAACGTGATCTTTTCCACATTGTACCTTGAAGGCATGATCGCTCCGATCAACAGTATGCCAATGACAAGCGCAAGAAAGAGAAAAACAAAGATCATTGGAGAGAGATGAAAGATCATGCGGGTGTTTTGATACGAAAAATACAGAATGCAATTTTATATTGCAAGCCATTTATAAAAATCAGAAGCCCCTCGTGCCAGAAAAAATAAAAAGCGATTCATATGAATCGCCATATCCTAACAATCTTTAACTCCTTTAAATCATGGCTCTCACTTTATTCAGCTTCCGCCACTACTTCCTTCACCTCCGGTATCATTCTCTTCATCATGCCCTCAATGCCAGCTTTTAATGTGATCATAGATGAAGGACATCCACTACAGCTTCCCTGCAGCATCAAATTCACCACTCCATCATCATAACTTCTGAACTGAATAGCACCACCGTCCATTTCCACCGCAGGACGAACGTAATTGTCAAGTAATTCCTTTATACGTTTCACCACATCACTCTCATTCAATTCTATTTCTTCTCCACCCTGTGGTTTCATAGCAGCTACTTCTTCCTCATTTACCACCAGTTTGTTTTCTTCCAAATAACCTTTCAAAAATTCCCGTACGGCGGGTATCACATCGTTCCATTCCGTTTCGGGGGTCTTTGTCAACGTAACAAAATTGCTGGCAATGAAGACAGCTTTTATGAAGGGAAATCCGAACAGCTCAGACGCGAGCGGTGACGGTCCTGCAGTGCCTGCATCCGGAAAATCGATGCTTTTACCGGGATATAACAGCTTGTTGGCCACAAATTTCATCGTTTCCGGGTTGGGCGTCATCTCGGTGTAAATACTAATAATTGGATTACCAGTTTTGATCATATTAACTCACTTTTTCATTCGCTTTTTATCTGTTGAGGAGCGAATGTGCAAAAATAACAAAATATGCCGATGAAGGTTTACGGAAATGGAAAAGAGATTTGGTGGCCTATAATACCGCTGACGCTCTGAAGCACTGAAATTTCCGGGTTTCTCTAGTTCTGGGGGCACCTTATTAGAGTTCAGGCTAGCCCGGATCGGGCATCCGGTCCCTTAACTCCCATTACTACTAAATCCGTTTATTTGTAAAAAATTTTTGTGAAGAAGATATATTATATGGCCAACTGCACGACGTCACAATCGATTATTAAGGAAACTGGCATTTCTGAAACGGACTTTGAGATGCAGGATATAAAGTTTGAGAAAATTACACCGGGGCAATTGGACGCGATGAAGAAAATGATCGGCAGCTACGAAGCCTTATTTAGCCGCAGGGCCCTAAAGTATAAAGAACTTGGATTGAAGGATCAAAAGCTGGAAGAAAAAGATTTTCGCAAATATATTTTGGAAGAATACACTTTTTTAAAACGACCGGTAGTGATCATTGATGATAAGATCTTTGCAGGCAGTGAAAAGAAAACGGTCGAGGCGCTGAAGAAGGCGGTCAGATGAGCTGGACTTTACAAAGCCGTTCTTTCAGATGTTGTATGGTTAAATGAATTGATAAGCGAGTCAGCATTAGTCAATTCTTTTTTGTCTTTGCAGAAAGTTTATGAAAAAGGGGCTCCTGGTAATTCTCACGATCACAATGGGCTTGTATACCGTCGCGCAAAAAACGCCCTGCACTACCGATCCTGTTTACCGGCAATTCGATTTTTGGATCGGTGAATGGGATGTATATGCAAAAAATGGCAAGAAGGCCGGCGACAGCAAGATCGATCTGATCCTTGATAGTTGTATCATTCTTGAAAATTGGAAAAGCGCCAACATGAGCCAGGGCGTTTATTATGCTGGCAGGAGCTTTAATACCTACAACAGCACCTCAAAGCAATGGCAACAGACCTGGGTTGATAATGTTGGAGGCACCGCTGAATTTTTAGAGGGCCATTTTGAAAATAACAAAATGATCTTTCTGACAAAGCCTTTCCAGTTGAGCAAAGACACACTAGCGATACGCAGGCTGACTTTTTATAATTTAGATGCAAATAAGGTGAGACAGTTTGGAGAGATATCAAAAGATAATGGCAGCACCTGGACCACTGAATATGACCTCGAGTATCGTCGCAAAAAATAAAACTTTTACCTCAAAACTTCACTGTTATGGCATTCAAAAATGCGGTTAGTTGGTTTGAGATACCAACACAGGACATTGATCGTGCTACAAAATTTTATGAAACTATTTTTAAAGTATCACTTATTCCCCTCGACGTTCAGCAATTGAAAATGAGAATGTTTCCCCTGGAAAATCCAATGGGGGGAGTCGGTGGAGCGCTTTGCTATAACCAGGACTTTTACAGACCATCCGCTACAGACGGCCCGTTGATCTATTTGAATGGAAATCCAGATGTTCAAAACATATTGGATAGAATAGAAGCCGCAGGTGGTAAGATCGTTGTTCCAAAAACTCAAATATCCCCGGAGTACGGCTACATGGCCGTGTTCATAGATAGTGAAGGGAACAGGGTTGCGCTGCACAGTGTTCCGCAATAGTTAATGAGCTTCCAACCAATTTTCTCCCCCACCGATCTCCGCGATCACCGGCACATCATGAGGCAAGAGCATTGCCGTTTGCATGCATTCGATGACCAAAGGCTTAATGGCTTCAGCCTCTTCTTTCAAGGCATCAAAAACTAATTCATCATGTACCTGTAATATCATTTTTGATCTGAATTTTCCTTTTTCCAATTCTGCATACAATTTGATCATGGCCAGCTTGATCATATCTGCAGCCGTCCCCTGGATCGGCGAATTGATCGCATTTCTCTCTGCAAAACTGCGAACGGTGAAATTTGCCGAGTTAATATCTCTCAACCATCTCTTTCTTCCCATCAACGTTTGCACGTAACCATGTTCACGGGCAAAATTGATGGTATCATCCATGTATTTTGTTATGCCATGAAATTCTTTTTTGTAGTTATCAATGATCGCTTTGGCCTCTGTTCTTGAGATCCCAAGATTATCAGCGAGGCCGAATGCACCCTGTCCATAGATAATTCCAAAGTTTACACTCTTTGCTTTGTAGCGCATTTCTTTTGTCACATCCTTTTCTTCAATATTATACACTTTTGCGGCTGTCGCAGTATGTATGTCTTTGTTTTGCCTGAATGCATCACACATGTTCGGATCACCGCTTATCGCGGCTACAATCCGCAATTCAATTTGAGAATAATCCGCGCTTAGCAGAATGTGATCTTTATCTCTTGGGATAAACGCTTTTCGTATCTCTCTACCTCTGTCGGACCTTATCGGAATATTTTGAAGATTGGGATTATTGCTAGCCAATCTTCCTGTTACCGCCACAGCCTGGCCGTAGGTTGTGTGTACACGGCCGGTTTTACGATTGATCAGCAAGGGTAATGCATCTACATAGGTTGATTTTAATTTCGTGTACTCGCGGTAAGAAAGAATGTCCATGCAGATCTGGTTCTCATGCGCCAGCTTCATTAGCACGTCTTCACCCGTTGCGTATTGCCCTGTTTTTGTTTTTTTCGCCTTCGGATCCAGCTGAAGTTTCTCAAACAGCACTTCACCTAATTGCTTTGGAGATGATAAATTAAACCTGACACCGGCCTGCTTGTACACAGCCTCCTCGCTTTTTTTCGCTTCCCGTTCCAGCTCTTTAGAATAATCGTTTAGAAAGTCAACGTCGATCCTTACTCCTTCATACTCCATGTCCATCAATACCTTGACAAGCGGATTTTCAACTTCGCTAAAAACTTTTTCAACTTCATTTTTTTTGAGAAGCGGGATAAGCGCATTTTTTAATTGCAGCGTGATATCCGCGTCTTCAACCGCATATTCTTTTATTTTTTCTAATTCGACGTTACGCATGCTGCCCTGTGTCCTTCCTTTTTTTCCGATCAGTTCTTCAATGGATATCGGTTCGTATCCAAGATATTTAGCGCTCATCATGTCCATACTTGCTTTTCCATCCGGCTCGATCACATAATATGCAAGCATGGTATCAAAGATGTTTCCCCTCAATTCATAGCCATGCCATTTTAATATCAGGAGGTCGTATTTTAAGTTTTGACCTACCCAAACTTTCTTTTCATCATTGAAAAGATCAACAAAATGTGAAAGAATTTCTTTTGTCCGGATTTTATCTGTCGGACAGGGTACAAAATATCCTTCGCAGGTTTTTGCTGAAAAACTAAAGCCCACCAGTTCCGCATCATTCGCGTCGATACCAGTCGTTTCAACATCAAAACATATCTCGTCATAGTTCATTAACTCTTTTACAAGGGCTTTTAGCGCATCGTCCCCCTCGATCGCTTTATAGTCGTGTGGGCAGTTGTGAATATTCTTGTCAACCGTTTGGACAGCCTCCGATATTTCCTCAACAACCTCTTCGATCGCTTCTGCTGTTTTTTTAGCCTTTGCTTTTTGTACCTGCACGGCATTTCCAAAAAGATCCGTTTGAATGCCTTCTGGCGCTGCAGCAAAAGCGTTAAACTCATCACCTAAGAGTCTTTTGCCGAGATTCCTAAATTCCAGTTCGGCAAAAACTTCATTCAATTTTTCCCTGTTCCATTCTTTTAGCCTGAAATCTTCTCCATGAAATTCGACGGGGGCATTTGTAATGATCGTCGCCAGTTTTTTTGACAACAACGCGTTCTCTTTGCCGGTCTTTATTTTTTCGCCTAGTGAACCTTTTATTTTGTCGGCATTGTCTAAAATATTCTCCATGGAGCCATACTCTGTTAATAATTTGCTGGCGGTTTTTTGCCCTATACCCGCGATGCCCGGAATATTATCCACTGCGTCGCCCATCAAACCCAGGAGATCCACCACCTGGCCAACGGATTGAATCTCCCATTTTTCGCAAACTTCTTTAGGTCCCAATATTTCTGGATCGCCTCCCTGGTATCCAGGTTTGTAAATTTTTATATTTTCAGACACCAACTGTCCAAAATCCTTGTCAGGCGTTACCATGTATACTTCGTAACCTGCTTTTTCGCCCTGTTTGCTAAGCGTCCCGATCACATCATCTGCTTCGTATCCGTCTACTTCAAGTATTGGAATATTAAATCCCTGTATGATTTTTTTTATATCGGGTATTGCCGAGAGAATATCTTCTGGCGCATCCTGGCGGTTTGCTTTATATGCTTCGAAGTCGGTATGACGTTCTGTTGGCGCTGCTGTATCAAAACAAATAGCCATGTGAGATGGCTTTTGGTTATTGATAAGATCCGCCAATGTATTTGTAAAACCAAATTGGGCGTTGGTGTTCTTTCCCTTTGTTGTGAGTCGCGGATTTCGAATAAGAGCATAATAAGCACGAAAAATCAGTGCCATCGCATCCAGAAGAAAAACTTTTTTCGCCATTCAGCGAAGATAAGCCCATCCCATACCCTTGCCAAAAGGGCGAAAAAACTTTAATAAGCCATTTTAAAAAGCCAAACCCCGCCATACGGCGGGGCAGTTTTTATTAAAGAATGATCAACTAAACTCAGTTGATGGAAAGCTTCGCTGTATTTTCCTGTTCGTTCTTTTCAACAGGTTGCGAAACTGAAGCGGGCTTTGCATTAAGATATTTCTCAGCATCCTGAACAGGAACTGTTCCTGTGATCGCTGGCGCATTTGATTGAACAGCCACTGGCAGTGTTACACCTTTGTCTTTGTGAATGAAATTCAGGTAAAGCGCAAAAAACAAAAGATTAAATGCAAAGAAGTTTACAATTTTACGGATTCGACGTTTCATGCGTATTGGATTTTTAGTTCGAAAAAATGATGAATGACTTTCGAAGTCTAAAATAGACACGGACTCATACATATGCAAGCTGTTACCATCAAATTCTATCAATATTCCGAACAAACACTAAGGGGATACTCGTATAACTACTAAGGGGTTTAAGCCTTCATTTTTTCGAGGTCTTTTTGAAGGCGGAACATTTCATCTCTTAATCTTGCGGCTTCCATAAAATCAAGATCACGAGCGGCTTTTTCCATTTCTTTTTTGATCTTGCCAATGGCCTTTTCCATTTGAGGAATGGTTTTGTATTCGGCCTGGTCTTCCGCAGCAACCGTTACAATATCTTCATCTGCTGCAATAGCATATGGATTCTTGGGATCATATCCTTTTATATCAAGCACCGACGTTTGTGCAAATACGTGTTCTTTTGTTTTCTTAATAGTTTTTGGAATGATCCCGTGTTCAATATTATAAGCGATTTGTTTTTCACGTCTGCGATCGGTCTCATCGATCGTTTTTTGCATACTATCGGTCATTTTATCTGCGTAAAATATTACCAGACCATCTACATTTCTTGCTGCACGGCCCGCTGTTTGCGTCAATGATTTTTCATTTCGCAAAAAACCTTCTTTGTCGGCATCAAGGATAGCCACCAGGGAAACTTCAGGAAGATCCAATCCTTCACGCAATAGGTTTACACCCACCAATACGTCTATTTCTCCTAACCGGAGCTGGCGGAGAATTTCAATTCTCTCCAATGTATCCACTTCACTATGGATATACTTTGATTTGATATTAATGCGGTGAAGATATTTATCCATTTCTTCCGCCATCCTTTTCGTAAGTGTGGTCACTAAAACCCTGTCGCCTTTTGTGACGCGTTTATCGATCTCGTCAAGCAGGTCATCTATTTGATTCACGCTCGGCCGAATTTCAATAGGTGGCTCCAGCAAACCAGTAGGCCGAACCACTTGTTCTACAACAACACCACCCGTATGTTCCAATTCAAAATCATCAGGAGTTGCCGAAACAAATATCACCTGGTTCAACATGCTTTCAAATTCATGAAAATTCAAAGGACGGTTATCCAATGCAGAAGGCAAGCGAAAGCCATAATCAACAAGGATCAGTTTCCTGCTCCTGTCTCCACCATACATACCACTTACCTGCGGAATGGTTTGATGGCTTTCATCGATCACACATAAGAAATCTTTTGGAAAATAATCAAGTAAGCAAAATGGTCTTGTGCCCGGATAGCGCCTGTCAAAGAATCTTGAATAATTTTCTATACCATTGCAATAACCCAATTCGCGTATCATTTCCAGGTCAAATTCAACCCTTTCTTTCAAACGCT
>Ga0068868_100001934_pt1 | contig 14217 bp, 18 predicted proteins | sample KBSMisM42_FD_64660 | JGI IMG/M metagenome (GOLD analysis project Ga0068868, IMG submission 64660) | Miscanthus rhizosphere microbial communities from Kellogg Biological Station, Michigan, USA - KBS Miscanthus M4-2 | ecosystem: Host-associated > Plants > Roots > Rhizosphere > Soil ...
ACCCAGAAAGAACGGATAGTCCAGCTCGAGCAGCTTGGTCGCCACCGAGTGCCTTATGTCGCTGCCGATACGCCCTTCAACATGAGCGCCAAGGCCGTCGTTGCCGGCTTGGACCATACCTTTGAGCAGGATCAACGCGAGTATTGCCCCGGCGAGAATGGCGACTGCCGTGTGTGGGTCGTGACCGCTCAACTGTCCCGCGACCCTGTCAATCAAAGGCGGCCCGCTCACCGCGCGCGAGTCCGACAGCAACAGCGCAACCAATGGGATGAACAACCCGATCCCAAAGCCCTCGAGCAGGCTGGCGAGCAGCCCAAGGCCGGCGACGAGGGGCAGGAAGCGCCACAGGCGTCTTATTGGCGGCGCGAGGAGTGATACTTCTCGCCTGCGCTTTGCGGCTACCCCCGCCGTTTCCAAGCCTCTCATGTGCGTAGGGTTAGCCTCGATAGCTTTACCCTGCCAAATCGCGGGGATAGAAGCCTGGAACAACTTGCCCACCGGGAACCGTCAATGGATGCGCTCGTCAGCAATCGCGAGAAGCTCCGCGTATCCGCGATGGAGTACAACCTTACCGAGCATTGCAACCTCAGCTGTTACCAATGCGACCACGCGTCGCCGGTGGTCCCCAAGAAATTTGCTTCGCTCGACGAATTTGAGCGGGACATGCGGGCGCTTTCCGAGGCCGTTCACCTCGCCGAGTTAAGGCTGGTCGGCGGCGAGCCGCTGCTGCATCCGCAGCTGATCGATTTCATGAAGGTCACCCGCGAGACTGGGGTAGCCGACGCGATAAAGGTCTATACCAACGGCGTACTTCTGCACACTATGCCCGACGAATTCTGGGCTCAAACGGACACGTTGTGGGTGTCGACCTACCCCGGGGTCCGCCGGCGGATGTCGGACGAAGCAATCTCCGCCAAATGCGCCGAACACGGCGTGCTGCTCGACTTGCGCCCCGTCATCACCGAGTTCAACCGCACGTGCATTAACAATCGGGTCGAGGATCAGGATCTCGTCAAGCGCATCTTTCGCGAGTGCAAGATGGCGAATGAATACGAGTGCTTTGCAATTTATGACGGGATGTTTTTCCGCTGCTCGGTGGCGCCGTTCGCACAAAAGCGCCTGCGTCTGGCGGGGGTCGACTTCCCGGGGCCGGAGGTCGACGGCATTCCGCTTCACGGGAATCCCCGTCTGCGCGAAGAAATCGAGCGGCGGCTCAGGAGCAACGAGCCGATGGCGGCCTGTAGCTATTGCCTCGGCAGTTCGGGTCCGATGATCGAACATCGCCAGATGAACCGCCAGGGCTGCAAGGCATGGCTGGAAGAAGACAATGAAGCAGACATTGCATTCGCGCGGCGGAACGTCAGGCGCCAGGCCCTCGAAAGGCGATTCTTCGGCGCGCCGAGCCTGCCAGGCCGTGCCCTCCGAAAGGGCCGGAGGATCCTGGCGTCGCTCAACTCTTAGAATCCGCGACGCGCTGGTGAGCCCAGCTGGATTCGAACCAGCGACCTACTGATTAAAAGTCAGTTGCTCTACCGACTGAGCTATGGGCCCACCTGAAGGGGCGCGGTTACCCTCGTGGGGCTCGTCGGGCAAGGCGCTGGGCGAGATGTCGGACCGATAGGCCCCCGATCCGCCAGCCGGGAGCGATCGCGGCGAGGGGCTGGAGGACGAAGCTGCGGTCGGCAAGATGAGCGTGGGGAATGGTTAGTCCCTGGGCCCGGAGATCACCGCCACTCCACAGGACGATGTCGAGGTCGAGCACGCGAGGGCCCCAGCGGCGGCCGCGCCGCCGGCCGAACTCGCGCTCCAGCGATTTGATGCGGGAGAGGACCGCCGGCGGGTCGAGCGGGCTCTCGACCAGCGCGACCGCATTGGCGAAGTCGCGGCCGGCGCCGCCATGGGCCGCGTTGAGGACGATCGGCGAGGCATCGAACAGGCCGAACTCCCCGTCGAGTCGTGCGATCGCGGCTTCGACCACGCCGGCGGGTCGGCCAAAGCGACCGTGGGGGCGATTGGAGCCGATCGCGATCGCGTAGAGGTGTGACACGTGATTGCGTTACCCAGTCGGCGGGAATGGCGATAGGTGAGGGGCGTGATTCAGCCCGCCGACATTTCACCGATTCCCGAGGCCGAGGCGCCGCGCAACTGCCCGTTGTGCCCGCGGCTGGTCGTGTTCCGGGAGGAATGCCGCGACGAGCATCCCGGTTGGTGGAACGCGCCCGTTCCCGCGTTCGGCGACCGCGACGCCTGGCTGGCGATCGTCGGCCTGGCCCCGGGCAAGCATGGGGCCAACCGTACCGGCCGGCCCTTCACCGGGGACTATGCCGGCGAGCTGCTGTACGCCACCCTGATGAAGGTCGGGCTGGCGAAGGGGGAATATCGCGCGGATCCAGGCGACGGCCTGCAGCTGAAGGGCGCGGTGATCCTCAACGCCGTCAAATGCCTGCCGCCGGCGAACAAGCCCGAGCCGCGCGAGATCGCGACCTGCCGCAATTATTTCGAGGCGGCGCTGGCAACGCTGCCGAAGGTGCGCGTGCTGCTGGCGCTTGGTCAGATCGCGCACGTCGCGGCAGCACGCGCGATTGGTCTACCGCCTGCTTCCACGAAGTTCGGCCATGGCGTCGAGAATGCCGCCCCCGACGGGCGCATCCTGCTGTCGAGCTACCATTGCTCGCGCTACAACCAGAATACTGGCCGCTTGAATGCGGCGATGTTCGAAAGCGTGTTCGAGCGGGCGGTTGCGCTTCAGCGGTCCTCCACGAGCCGCCCGTAAAGCTCCGGCCGGCGGTCGCGGAAGAAGCCGAACGCCGCGCGGTGCTTCTTCGCGGCGGCCAGGTCGAGCGTCGCGACCAGCACGCCGGTCTCCTCGGCGCCGAACTCCGCCTGGATGTCGCCTCGCTCGTCGCAGATGAAGCTGTGGCCGTAGAAGCGCTGGCCATGCTCGGTCCCGATGCGATTGGCCGCGACCACCGGCACGACGTTCGACACCGCATGGCCGATCATGGCGCGGCGCCACAGCCGCGACGTGTCGAGGTCGGGGTCGTGCGGCTCGGTGCCGATCGCGGTCGGATAGAAGAGGATGTCCGCCCCCATCAGCATCATTGCTCGGGCGGTTTCGGGGTACCATTGGTCCCAGCACACCCCGACGCCGAGCGTCGAGCGGTGCGGCCCGCTCCACACCTTGAAACCGGTGTTGCCTGGCCGGAAGTAGAACTTCTCCTCGTAGCCCGGGCCGTCGGGGATATGGCTCTTGCGATAGACGCCCGCGACCTTCCCATCGGGACCGACCATGGCGAGCGAGTTATAGTGGTGCGGACCTTCGAGCTCGAAGAAGCTGGTCGGAATCCAGATCTTCAGCTCCTCGGCCAGCTTCTGCATCGCGATCACCGACGGGTGCTCGGCGGTCGGCCTGGCGGTCGCGAAGAGGCTCTCGTCCTCGACCCGGCAGAAATAGGGCCCTTCGAACAATTCGGGCGGAAGCACGACCTCGGCGCCCTTGCCCGCGGCCTCGCGGACGAGCTCGCTGACGGCGCGGATGTTCGCGTCGGTGTCGTCGGTGAAGGCGAGCTGCAGCGCAGCGACAATGAGGGTGGTCATGGCGGCCATTTAGATGTCTTGCATCGGGACTCAAGCGAACCGGCCGCTTTGCGGCGTGTTTCGGCTCCGCGAGATCATGGTATCAGGCTGCATGCTGAGACAGTTGAGCGGCTGGTATTACGATCGCGTCCTGAAAATCGTGCAGCCGTGGGTCCGTCGCCGGCGGATGCGACAGCTCTCGTTATTGAACCTCAAGGGCGGTGAGCGGGTGATCGATCTCGGCGGCACCTGCGCCATTTGGGAATATGTCGAAACGCCGCTCGACATCACGATCGTCAACCTGCCTGGCGTGGACGTCAGGGAAGCTGGCCAGAGCCATCATCGCTTCCATTTCGTCACCGGCGACGCGACGGCGCTCGATTATCCGGACGACCATTTCGACGTCGTGTTCAGCAATAGCGTCATCGAGCACGTCGGTGGCGAGCAGAAAGAGCGAGATTTCGCACGCGAGGTCCGCCGGCTCGCCCCAGCCTACCAGGTGCAGACGCCGTCAATCTGGTTCCCGCTGGAGCCGCACACCGGCGTCCCATTCTGGTGGGCCTTGCCGCGCGGCATCCGGAAGCGGATCATCGCCGGATGGCGGACGAAGCTTCCCGAATGGAGCGAGATGGTCGAGGGCACGACCGTCATCACGCGGAGGAAGCTCAGGGACTATTTCCCTGACGCGAAACTGATCACGGAGCGGGTTGCCGGAATCCCGAAATCCTACACTGCTTTCCGAGCCCGCAGGGAAGCCGCTGCCGGCTAGGCCGGGATCTGCTGCGAGATGCAGTGGAAGCTCCCGCCGCCGGTCAGGATGTGGTCGGCGCGAAGTCCGATTGCAACGCGGTCGGGGAACAGGGCCTGGACGACATCGACCGCGGCGCGATCATTGGCGGCGCCATATTGCGGCACGACGACCACTGCGTTGCCGATGTAGAAGTTCATGTAGCTCGCCGGGATGATATCGCCGTCGCCGCTCGTGATCCGGCCGGGCGAGGGCAAAGTGACGAGGTCGAGGTGAGCCTCCCCGAGCCGCCGCGCCGCGGCCTTGTACACCGCTTCGTTGGGATCGTCCTTCGCGGCTGTCGGGATGGCGACGCGGCCCGGCGCGACGAAGCGCGCGAGATTGTCGACATGCCCGTCGGTGTGATCGTTCATCAGGCCCGAGCCGAACCAAACGACACGTTCGAACCCGAGATCGTCGAGCAGCCGCTGCTCGACCTCCTCGCGCGTCAAGCTGTTTCGATTGGGGTTGAGGAGGCATTGCTCGGTCGTCAGCACGGTGCCGGAGCCGTCGCCGTCGATGGCGCCGCCTTCCAGCACCCAGTCGGCCTTGGCGAAGGGTAGGCCTGCGCGGGCGGCAAGCCGTTCGCCGATGTCGCCGTCGCCTTCGAGCTCATATTTGCCGCCCCAGCCGTTGAAGCCGAAGCCCTGCGCGCGCCGGTTCTTCCCGCCACCGAGGACGATCGGGCCGGTGTCGCGCAGCCAGATGTCGCCGAACGGCTCGACGGTGACTTCGGCAAAGGGCGCGAGCCTGCGCGCGCTCTCGGCGGCCCCGTCATGTGCCGCGACCAGCCGGACCTTTTCACCCTTGCCGCCGGCGTGGACCGCCTGGGCGAAGGCAGCGACTTCCTCCTCGGCCGGCTTCAGATCGCCAAGCCACAGCTCGGGATCGCTCGGAAAGCCTATCCACACCGCTTCGTGCGGCGCCCATTCGGGGAGGGGAGGGAAGGTCATGGCCGCGCGCCTATCAACAAAAAGGGCGACCGCGAAGGCCGCCCTCGTTGTTCCGCACCGATCGCGCGATCAGCGTGAGTAGAACTCGATCACGAGGTTCGGCTCCATCCGGACCGGATAGGGGACTTCGTCGAGCTTCGGCACGCGGGTGAAGGTGATCTTGGCGGTGCCGTCCGGGACGACGTAATCGGGGATGTCGCGCTCGGCGAGGCTCTGCGCCTCGATCACCAGCGCCATCTCCTGGGCCTTGGGGCCGAGCTCGACCACGTCGCCGACGTCGACCCGGCGCGACGCGATGTTGCACTTGACGCCGTTGACCCGGACGTGGCCGTGGCTGACCAGCTGCCGCGCAGCCCAGATCGTCGGGGCGAACTTGGCGCGATAGACGACCATGTCCAGCCGACGCTCGAGCAGACCAATGAGGTTCTGCGAGGCGTCGCCCTTCATTCGGCTCGCGTCCGTGTAATTCTTCTTGAACTGCTTTTCGGTGATGTCGCCGTAATAGCCCTTGAGCTTCTGCTTTGCGCGGAGCTGAATGCCGAAATCGCTGATCTTGCTCTTGCGGCGCTGGCCGTGCTGGCCGGGACCATATTCGCGGCGGTTCACCGGGCTCTTGGGCCGTCCGAAGACGTTCTCGCCCATGCGGCGGTCGAGCTTGTATTTGGCGCTGGTACGCTTCGTCACGTCACTTCTCCAATTCGCGTTTCGCTAAATGCCCGGAACCGCACCACGGAGCCGTTGCGCTCCGTGCGATCGCCGCTTCACCGGACGTGCGGGATCAATTGCGAGCGGCGCACCTAGGGGTGCGCGGCCGCGAGGTCAAGTTTTTGGACGCGATCGAAGGGCTTAATGCCCCTGCTGCATTGCCTCGCCGGACATGCTGACGCCCGACCGGCTTGATTCGGACATGCCGCGCTGATTGTCCCACTCAGACTGGGTATGACAGATCCGCCGAACCATGTGCGAGCCGGAATCCGCCTCCGGATCCGCCTTGCAGATCTTCTTTTCCTTGACCGGCTTCGCGGGCGCGGAAGCCTCGGCCGGAGCCGCCGCAACCGGCTGTTCCTGGCCAGCTGCAACTGACGCAAGCAAAAACGCAACAATGATCGACATGATTACCCCCGGTTGAACTTCGGCGGCGACCTTTTGGAATAGCGCCTCTGAGGCGTCAATCCCGCGTTCACGGCAAGCTTAAATTTCAGTGGTTTAACGTGCGAGATCGACTCTAGCGCGGAGCGCCCGAATTGAGCCTGTTCTTCTCATTCTCGATCGCGGCCCGATTGGCATTGAAGCGCATGTTCTCGTGATCCATCGCGCGCTGGGCCTGTTCCTCGCCCCGCCGCCATTCGGCTTCGGTGAGGCAGATCCGGTCGGAACCCACGCGGCTACCGGTCGGAGCGTCGATGTCCTTGCAGACCTTCTTCTCGGGCTTTTGTCCCTCGACGACGATGCTGCCGTTGCTGCCGTTGGTCTGCTGCGCAAGAAGCGGAGCAGCCAGGGAGACCAAAGACAGTCCCGCGAGTACACGTCCTACAACCATTCCACCCTCCGGTTCTTGGTTGGCGACAATGGTCCTAACGGCACCACAATGCCAGCGCAATTCGTAAGGGCCCGGGACGTGGCGGAGGCCTAGTTGCTCCCGCCCTCGGTAGCCTGCCCGGCGGCCCTGCGGTCCCATTCCGACTTGGGCAGGCAGATCTGCTTGACGACGCGCGTCCCCGTGAACTCAGGGTCATCGCGGCAGACCATCCTCTCCTTCTTCTTTGGCTTTTCGGCGGCCGCGGCAACCGGGGCCGCGGGCTGAATCTGAACCTGCTGGGCAGCGACAGCGGGATTGGACGCAACAAGCAGCGCAGCAAGCAACATCGTCATGAAATCGTTTCCTTTTTGGGAAGATGGCCCGGCTTCTTGGGAAAGCCCGGTCGCCGCGTCAATCCCTCTTTCGAGCCGGATTGACCAACGCCCGGACAATGCCCCGAACCGCCTTAACCTCGCGTGACGACCAGCCGGTCTTGGTGAAGATGGTTCGCAACGTGTTCTTGGTCGCCTGGGTACGCGAAGGCGGATGAAAATAGCCCTTGGCCTCGAGCTCCCGGTTCAACTGCCCGATCAGTCCTTCGAGCTCGCCGTGAGGTGCCGGTGGCTCACCCTCCTTGACCGTTGGCTGGGACAGGCTGGCGCGCCTTGACCATTCGTAGGCCAGCAGGATCACCGCCTGGGCGAGGTTCAGCGAGCCGAATTCCGGATTGATCGGCACGGTGGCGATTGCATGGGCAAGGGCGACTTCCTCGGTCTCGAGCCCCGAGCGCTCGGGTCCAAAAAGGATCGCGCTTCGCTCGGGCGATCCGGCGATCCGGTCGGCCATCTCCTCGGGGCCGACCACTGGCATGACCAGGTCGCGGCGGCGGACGGTCGACGCGAAGACGAGGCTGCAGTCGGCGATCGCTTCCTCGGCGCTGTCGAACACCCGGGCCTGCTCTAGGACCGCGTCCGCGCCGCTTGCGGCCGGCCCAGCCTCCGGGTTGGGCCATCCGTCGCGTGGCGCGACCAGCCTGAGCTCGGTCAGGCCGAAGTTGAGCATCGCCCGTGCCGCCTTGCCGATATTCTGGCCGAGCTGGGGACGAACGAGGACGATGACGGGCTTGGCCGTCACAGCAATTTGTCGTGGCCTGGCGGCGGCGTCGCTTCCTTCTCCACACGCTCGGCAATCTCGGCGAAGTCGCCCGGGTCGCTGAAGTCCTTGTAGATGCTGGCGAACCGGATGTAGGCCACATGGTCGAGCGCCCTAAGACCGGCCATCACCGCCTCGCCGATGCGCACCGACGACACCTCGTCGCCAAGCGTTTCCATCTGCCGCTGGATGCCGCTGACCAGCCGGTCGATGCGGGCGGAATCGATCTCGCGCTTGCGGGTTGCGTGGCCGATCGCGCGGGCGAGCTTGTCGCGGTCGAAGGGCTCGCGCTTGCCGTCTTTCTTGATCACCGTGAGGTCGCGCAACTGGACGCGCTCGAAGGTGGTGAAGCGCGCTCCGCATGCCTCGCATTGACGGCGGCGGCGGATCGCGGCGCCGTCCTCGCTGGGCCGGCTGTCCTTAACCTGGCTGTCTTCGTGCGCGCAGAACGGGCAGCGCATCCTCGACCCTGCCTAGCCCTGGTAGATCGGGTAGCGGGCGCAAAGCTCCCGCACGCGCTGGTTGACCTCGCGCTCGACCGAGCCGTTGTTGCCGGCGCCGTTTTTGGCCAACCCGTCGAGCACGTCGGCAACCATGTCGGCAATGTCGCGAAACTCGGCCTTGCCGAAGCCGCGGGTGGTCCCGGCGGGCGAGCCGACCCGGATGCCGCTGGTCTGCACCGGCGGCAGCGGATCGAACGGAACGCCGTTCTTGTTGCAGGTGATGCCCGCATGCTCGAGGCTTTCGTCGGCGTCCTTGCCGGTCAGGCCCAGTGGGCGCAGGTCAACCAGCGCCAGATGCGTGTCGGTCCCGCCGGCGACGAGATCGGCGCCGCGTTCCTTGAGCCGGTTGGCGAGCATCTGCGCATTGGCGATCACCGCCTTCGCATAGTCCTTGAACTCGGGCTGGAGCGCTTCGCCGAAAGCGACCGCCTTGGCCGCGATGACGTGCATTAGCGGCCCGCCCTGAAGGCCGGGGAAGACCGCCGAGTTGATCTTCTTGGCAATGGCTTCGTCATCGGTGAGCACCATGCCTCCGCGCGGTCCGCGCAGCGTCTTGTGGGTGGTCGTCGTCACGACATGCGCATGACCGAAGGGCGAGGGGTGCTCGCCGGCCGCAACCAGCCCGGCGAAATGCGCCATGTCGACCAGGAACAGGGCGCCGACCTCGTCGCAGATCGACCGGAAGCGGGGAAAGTCGAAATGGCGCGGATAGGCCGACCCCCCGGCGATGATCAGCTTCGGCCGATGTTCCTTCGCCAGTCGCTCGACCTCATCGAAATCGACCAAATGGTCTTCAGGTCGGACGCCGTACTGGACGGCGTTGAACCACTTGCCCGACTGGGCGGGCGGCGCGCCGTGGGTGAGGTGGCCGCCGGCGGCGAGGCTCAGCCCCATGATCGTGTCGCCGGGCTTCAGCAGGGCCATCATCACCGCGCCGTTCGCCTGTGCGCCGGAGTGCGGCTGGACGTTGGCGAACTGGCAGCCGAATAGCTTCTTCGCCCGCTCGATCGCCAGCGTCTCGACCGCGTCCGACGGGGCGCAGCCCTGGTAGTAGCGGCGGCCTGGATAGCCTTCGGCATATTTGTTGGTGAGGACCGATCCCTGCGCCTCGAGCACTGCGCGGCTGACGATATTCTCCGACGCGATCAGCTCGATCTGCGTCTGCTCGCGGTTGAGCTCGTCGCGGATCGCGTCCTCGACGGCGGGGTCGGTGTCGGCGAGTTGGCTCGTGAAGAAGCCGCGGGGAACGCGATAGTCATGCTCATGCTCGATGTCTGCCGCGGTGGCCATTAGTCGCTGTCCTGTAGGAGTTTGGAAAGTTGGTCGACGCGGCGCTGGTGGCGCCCGCCGGCGAAATTCGTGTCGAGGAAGGCTGCGACGCAGGCCTTGGCCATGTCGCTGCCGATGAGGCGTGCGCCGAAGGCGATGACGTTCGCATCGTTATGCTGTCTGGCGAGCTCGGCCGAGAGCGGGTCGTCGACCCGCGCGCAGCGGCACCTGGCGTCGCGATTGATCGCTATCGAGATGCCGATGCCCGAGCCGCAGACCGCGACGCCGCGCTCGGCCTCGCCGCCGGCGATCGCGCGAGCCAGGCGGGCGCCATATTCGGGATAATCGACGCTCTCCGGGCCATTGGTTCCGAGGTCACTCACTTCGTGGCCCTGATCGCGAAGCCATGCGGCCAGCTCGTCCTTTAGCAGGTAACCGGCATGGTCGGCGGCAAGGGCGATGCGCATATCGCCTGACTAAGGCAGGTGCGTGGGATTCGCCAGCCTAAGCGGCCATGCGGATTTCGTCGCGGCCCCAGATCTCGACCAAGGCAGCGGTCAGCTCGTCCATCATTTCCGCGCTGTGGTGCGGTCCGGGCGTGAACCGAAGCCGCTCGGTCCCCCGCGGCACCGTCGGGAAATTGATCGGCTGAACGTAGAGCCCGTACTCGGCAAGCAGGATGTCGCTGATCTTCTTCGCCTTGATCGGGCAGCCGACGAGCAGCGGAACGATGTGGGTGCTGCTCGGCATCGCCGGAAGCCCGGCGGCGGCGAACTTCGCCTTCAGCATCGCTGCCGATTCCTGCTGCGCGCGGCGCTCTTCGACCGAGGTCTTGAGGTGCCGGACGCTCGCCAAGGCACCGGCGACCAGCACCGGCGACAGCGAAGTCGTGAAGATGAAGCCGGGGGCGTAGCTTCGGATGCAGTCGATGATCGTCCGGTCGGCCGCGACATAGCCGCCCATTACTCCGAATGCCTTGCCGAGCGTGCCCTCGATGATCGTCAGGCGGTGAGCGACCGCGTCACGTTCCGAGATGCCGCCGCCCGTGTCGCCGTACATGCCCACCGCATGCACCTCGTCGAGATAGGTTAGCGCATTATATTTGTCGGCGAGGTCGCAGATATCCACGATCGGGGCGATGTCGCCGTCCATCGAGTAGACGCTCTCGAACGCGATCAGCTTGGGCGTTTCGCTGTCTTCCGCGGCAAGCAGCTCCTCCAGGTGCTCGAGGTCGTTGTGGCGGAAGACACGCTTTTCGCACCCGCTGCTCTTGATGCCGGCAATCATCGATGCATGGTTGAGCTCGTCGGAGAAGATGACGCAGCCAGGAAGCAGCTTGCCGAGCGTCGACAGCGCCGCCTCGTTGGACACGTATCCGCTGGTGAACAGCAACGCGCCGCTCTTGCCGTGAAGGCTCGCCAGCTCGGCTTCGAGCTCCGTATGGTAATGGGTGTTGCCGCTGATGTTGCGGGTGCCGCCCGAACCGGCGCCGACCTCGTGGAGAGCCTTCTCCATCGCCTCGACCACGTCGGGATGCTGGCCCATGCACAGATAGTCGTTGGAGCACCAGACGGTAATCGGCTTGGGCCCATTGCCGCCAAAGCAGCGGGCGTTGGGGTAGCTGCCCTTGGTCCGCAGGATGTCGATGAATACGCGATAGCGGCCCTCGTCGTGAAGGCGGTCGATCGCGGATTTGAAGATGCTGTCGTAGTCCAAGGCTCGCTCTCTTGCGCCCTCTAGCTCGGGCCTCTGGGCAATTCCATTGCGAACGACTCGCAAAAAGTCGCGCTACAGGGTCTTGATCTCGCCAATCCCGAACCGGGCGAGCGCGGCGAGCGAGGGCGTCCGCGTGGGCCCAGTGAACAGCATGAGGCCGTCCGACGGCTGGGCCGGCCAGGGCTGCTCGGCCGTCAGGTATGCAATCCGCCGCGCAATACCCGGTCCGCCGTCGACATAGGCGGCATAGGGGAAGGCGGCGCGCAGCTCCTGATCGAGCAGCGGGAAGTGGGTGCAGGCAAGAACGATTGTGTCGATCCGCGCGCCGTCCGGAGCATCGAACATGGGCTTGGCCGCCGCGCGAACGGCGTCGACGCCGATGTCCTCGCCGGCAAGCTTGGCCTCGGCCAGCTCGACCAGCTCCGGCGAGCCGTGGCGGACGATCGTGCAGTCTGCCGCGAATTTCGCCGCGAGGTCGTCGACATAGGGCTGGCGGACCGTGGCCTCGGTGCCGAGAACGCCGATCACGCGGGTCTTCGACATTTCCGCCGCCGGCTTGATAGCCGGCACGGTGCCGACGACCGGGAGGTCGAGCGCCGACCGGACGTGATCGAGTGCGATCGTCGATGCGGTGTTGCAGGCGATGACTGCAAGCCTGGGGTGGAAACGCTCAACCAGGCGGCCGAGGAGCGCGGGCACGCGGCTGGCAATCTCCGCCTCGCTTCGCTTGCCGTAAGGGAACCCGGCGCTGTCGGCGGCATAGACGATGGGCGCGTTGGGCAGAAGCTTCAGCGTCGGTCCGAGCACGGAAAGCCCGCCGACACCGGAATCGAAGAACAGGATGGGTGCGTTCGCGTCCACGGCTGCTCTGTGGCGTGGCCCGGGCATAGCTGCAAGTTGCGCCGAGCTTCCGGTTTGCTACCACCGCCGCATGACCCGCGAGATGCTCCTTGCCTTGGCACTCGGCTATGCGCTCGGGTCGATCCCGTTCGGCCTGTTGTTGACGCGGTGGGCGGGCAAGGGCGACATCCGCGACATCGGCTCGGGCAATATCGGCGCGACCAACGTTCTGAGGACGGGAAGCCGCATCCTCGCCGGACTGACATTGATCCTCGATTGCCTGAAGGCGACGGCGGCGATCCTGCTCGCAACCCGGCTCTTCGGAGGCGGCACGGCCGGAGCCGCGGCAACCGGCGCAATGATCGGGCACCTTTATCCGGTGTGGCTGAAGTTCCGCGGCGGGAAGGGAGTCGCAACCTTCCTCGGCGTTCTCATCCCAATGCTGCCCGTGGCTGCGGCGATCTATGCGGCCGTCTGGATCCTCCTGCTGCTGACGCTCCGAATCTCGTCGGTCGCAGGAATGGCCGCGGCGGCAAGCGCGCCGATTTCCGCCCTTATCCTGCATTCGACATATTTTCCATTGCTGCTCGGTTTCGCGGTGCTGGTGCTGTGGAAGCACCGGGACAACATCGCTCGCCTCTTGAAAGGAACCGAGCCACGGATAGGCACCAAGAACTCGTCGACAGCCTGAGGCTGTTGCGCACGCCGGGCATTGGCCCGGTCACCTATCGCCAGCTGATCATGCGCTTCGGAACGCCCGCGGCAGCGCTTGCCGCCGTTCCCGACCTTGCGCGACGCGGGGGCGGCAAGGCGCCGGCTTTGCGAAGCGCGGCAGATGCCGAGCGCGAGATCGCCCGGGTCGAGAAGCTCGGCGCGAAATGGCTGGTCCTGGGGCAGGGGCTTTACCCACGGCTGCTTGCGGAGCTCGAGGATGCGCCGCCGCTGTTGACGGCGAAAGGCGACCTGGGATTGCTCGACCGCCAGGCCGTGGCGGTCGTGGGAGCGCGCAACGCCTCCGCGGCCGCCTGCCGGTTCGCGCGCGGGCTAGCACACGACCTGGGCCAGCAGGGTCTTGCAGTCGTGTCCGGCCTTGCGAGGGGGATAGACAGCGCCGCCCATGACGGAGCGCTTGGAACCGGCACGATCGCCATCATCGCCGGTGGCATCGACGTCTTTTACCCCCCGGAGAACGAGGAACGTCAGAAGGCGCTCTACCAGCGCGGGCTGGTGATCGCCGAGATGCCGCCGGGGACGGAGCCTCGGGCGCGGCATTTCCCGTACCGCAACCGAATCATCGCCGGCCTGGCGAGCGGGACAGTGGTAGTGGAAGCCGCTCCGCGCTCGGGATCGCTGATCACCGCGCGGCTGGCGGTCGAGGCCGGACGCGAGGTGATGGCGGTGCCCGGCTCTCCGCTCGATCCCCGCGCGCAGGGCTGCAATCAGCTGATCCGCGACGGAGCGACACTGGTCCAGAATGCTTCGGATGTGGTCGAGGCCATCCGGCCGTTCGCGAGCCAGGTGCGCTCGCCGGCAGCGCCGTTCGAGCCAGCGACCGAGACGCTAAACGGCGGCGACGCGTTGGGGCTGGTCGAGGAATTGCTTGGGCCGTCACCGGTGCCGGTCGATGAGATCATTCGCCTGTCGGGGGCGTCGTCCGGAGCCGTGCAGATGGCGCTGCTCGAGCTCGACCTCGCCGGCCGCCTCGAGCGCCATGCCGGCAACCGGGTCAGCCTGGCGAGCGGCTAGGGCGAGTGACGGCGCTCGCGGATCCATCGGCTCGCGAGATATTTAGTGCCGCTGGTGACTGGCAGGCCCTCATGTTCTGAGAGCGGATCGAAGCCGCCATCGCTCGCGATGTTGCGAAAGACGAGCGTGTCGCCCTTGTGGCCTCTCACGTCGAGA
>Ga0068868_100001935_pt1 | contig 14217 bp, 9 predicted proteins | sample KBSMisM42_FD_64660 | JGI IMG/M metagenome (GOLD analysis project Ga0068868, IMG submission 64660) | Miscanthus rhizosphere microbial communities from Kellogg Biological Station, Michigan, USA - KBS Miscanthus M4-2 | ecosystem: Host-associated > Plants > Roots > Rhizosphere > Soil ...
TACGGGCATATTTCAATGGTAGAATGAAGGTCTCCAAAACCTTAGATCTGGGTTCGAATCCTAGTGCCCGTGCTAAAAAAGTTTGAAGTTTTAAGTTTGAGGTTCGACGTTTTGAATCTTATACTACTGAACATCAAACGTCAAACGTTGAACACTATGAACAAGATCTCAACTTATTTCAGAGAGAGCTACAAAGAGTTGATGGAAAAAGTGACCTGGCCTACGTGGGCACAGTTACAGCAATCAACGATGATCGTGCTGGCTGCAACATTAGTTATTACGGCATTAGTGTGGGTGATGGACTTTGCAACCGGTAATGTTTTAAAACAAGTTTATAAATTCTTTTTTTGAAAATGGAAGGAACAACAAATACTCAAAATACAGCTGAACACCAGGAAACCAAATGGTATGTATTGCGTGTAGTTAGCGGCAAAGAACGAAAGGTAAAAGAGTATCTTGACAAAGAAATTTCCCGCGGTGGCTGGGGCGAAATAGTAAAACAGGTTTTTTTGCCGGTTGAAAAAGTATACAAAGTGCAGAATGGAAAAAAAGTAATGCGCGAAAGGAACTACTACCCGGGCTATGTCATGATAGAAATCGGTGAAGGAAAGTTGAGCGATGATTTGCGCGACACAATTAAGAACACCACCAACGTGATTCATTTCCTCGGAAAGGAAAATCCAATTGCCCTACGCAAAGCGGAAGTAAATAAAATGCTTGGTAAAATGGATGAAATGGCTGAGGCGGGCGGTGTCAGTATGAGCGAGCCATTTATTGTGGGCGAAACTATCAAGATCATTGAAGGACCTTTCAATGATTTTAATGGGGTGATCGAGGAAGTAAATGATGAAAAGAAAAAGCTGAAAGTAACAGTAAAAATATTCGGCCGTTCAACACCTGTCGAACTCAACTACATGCAGGTGGAAAAGATCAGCTAACATAACTCCGTAAACTCCTTGGCCCTTCAACGGATGACCCTGGCTATTCCAGCCGTTGTTGGATAAGCGGTAACAAAAAGCATTTCTCACCCGTCTAATTTTGCAGCAGCAAAACCATAACCGGCCATACTTTAAGCCATGGGAAACAAGCATAGTGCGCAATTGCTTATTGCGATATTGACCGTCATCAGCTTCCTTCCTTCTTTTGTCTTTTCTCAGAATCCCTCTCCAAGGATATTACCCGCAAAAAGAACGACTGAGCGAGTGAGAATTGACGGATTACTTACAGACAGCGCATGGAAAGATGCCGCCATGATGACTGACCTTGTTGAATTCCGGCCAAAGATCGGGGACAGGGAAGAGTATAGTAACCGGACCGAAGCGTGGTTGATGTATGATGATGAGGGAATTTATTTCGGTGGTTATTGCCACGAAAAAACCAAGGACAGCATAGCCAGTGAATTGGTTGGTCGCGATGGCTTTGGCTCGAATGACTACGTCGGTATTATATTCGACACTTACTATGATAAATTGAATGCCTTTGAATATTTCGTTACACCGCTAAACGAGCAATGGGATGCGAAAATGTCGCAGCCACCCACTCCCAATAGCGACGCGGAAGATTTCAGTTGGAATTCCGTATGGAAAAGCGGAGCAGTAATCCACGAGGATGGATGGAGTTTCGAAGTGTTTATTCCTTATTCCGCCATTCGCTTTGGAAAAAAAGATGTGCAAACATGGGGATTCAACATAACCCGCAGAAGAAGAAAAACGGAGGAGCAGTTTACGTGGAATCCCATCGATCCCAATGTAAATGGTTTTCTAACACAGGAAGGATTGTGGACCGATATTTCTCATATCAAACCACCACTTCGTTTACAATTCTCTCCTTATTTTTCAATTTATGCAAATCACTATCCTTACAACATCCCCGGGATAAAAAATTGGACAAGCCAGGTGAATGGAGGAATGGATGTGAAATATGGAATTAACCAGGCATTCACCCTTGACGTGACTTTAATTCCGGATTTTAGCCAGGTGCAAAGTGACAACAGGGTGTTGAATCTTACGCCGTATGAAGTGAAATATGTTGATAACAGGCCATTTTTCACGGAGGGTACCGAATTGTTTAATAAAGGAAATTTGTTTTACTCAAAACGAATAGGAGTATACCCGGTACTTGTTCATTCTGCTGACGAAAATCTGGGAAGCAATGAAGAGGTGTTAAAAAATCCGCAGGAATCAAAACTCATTAATGCGTTTAAAATTTCCGGAAGGACGCAGAAGGGACTCGGCGTAGGTTTTTTGAATGCTATTACCAATACGCGTTACGCTACCATAGAAGACACCTTGTCGCACGAAACCCGAAACTCACTGGTCGACCCGCTTACAAACTATACTATTTTTGTTCTTGACCAAACATTGAAACACAATTCTAGCATTTCGTTTGTAAATACAAGCGTACTAAGGAGTGGGAGTGAGTATGACGCAAATGTATCGGCCGCATTATTTGATTTCAATGATAAATCGAATACATGGAATGTGGGAGGAAAAGTATCCCTCAGTAATTTGATAAATTATTTGCCGAATAGTAAAACACAAACCGGGTATAGCCACAGTCTTTATTTTGGAAAAACAAGCGGCAATTTCGTTTTCAAGGCGAGCCAGGAATTGGCGGACGATAAGTATACCAGTAATGATTTCGGCTATTTTGCTGTAAAGAATTTTTTGGATCATTCTTTAGGGATGCAATATCATTGGTTAACACCTACCAGCTGGTACAATAATTTCAGGATCAACGTCAATGCATATTATTCCCGCCTTAGCAATCCAATGACATATCCAGATTCTCCTTACTTTAAACTTCCGATGTACCGAAATGCAAATCTTAGTGTAAATGCCAATAGCCAATTAAAGAGTCTCTGGTTTGTTGGTATGTTCGTTGGTTATGAACCTGACAATAACAATTTTGATGAACCGCACTCCGAGGGACATTTCTTCAGAAGCTGGTCAGACTGGTTTGTTGATGGATGGGTACAATCTAATCAGTCAAAAAGGTACAGTGTTTATTCGGAGTTTTTCTTTGTCAGAAGAAATTTGTATAAAAGCAAAAGGTACCTGTGGACCTTCCAGCAACAGTTCCGGTTCAACAATAAGTTTTCTATTATCCACAGCCTGTCTGCAGAGCCTCAAACAAATAATGTTGGTTTTGTAACTATCGACCCTTCTTCCGGTAATATAATTTTTGGACTTCGTGGCCGAAATACGATCGACAATAGCATAACGCTGAAATACAATTTCAACGATAAAATGGGAATTAATACAAGGATCAGGTATTACTGGAGTAAGGCAGATTACAAAGAATTTTTCAATTTGATGCCGGATGGGAGACTTGAACCCAATACTTCATTTAATGAAAATGAAAATCAAAATGCCAACTATTTCAATATCGATATGACTTATACCTGGCAGTTTGCACCAGGCAGTTTTTTGAACATTGTTTGGAAAAATGCTGTGACGGATGAGACCGACCAGGTGGAAACCAGATATATCAAAAACTTTGACAACACAATGCGAGCGGATCAGAACAACAATTTTTCTGTCAAAGTGATCTATTTTTTGGATTATTTGAATCTCAAAAAGAAAAAGAAAACCTAACGCTGGCCAGTTTAAGCCCTTTGAGCCCTGCACGGGCAGGTCTCATATTATCAAAATCAAATTCTAAATAATTTTCAGCGTACGGCATGGTAAGTGGTAAAAATATTTTCCCAAACAGTTTTCCAATTCGGCATTGAGCCTTATCTTTGCGGCCCCATAAGTTCTTTCAGATCCCTGTAATTGGGAGAGGAATTTGGGAGACCAAGTAATCCGCTAAGACAGAAGAAAGGTCGCTTGAACCAATAAATCTAGAAAATGGCAAAAGAAATCACTGGCTTTGTAAAGCTACAGTGTAAGGGTGGCCAGGCCAACCCTGCACCTCCGATCGGTCCTGCATTGGGTTCCAAGGGTATTAATATCATGGAATTTTGTAAACAATTCAATGCACGCACACAGGACAAAATGGGTAAAGTACTTCCCGTTATCATTACCGTGTATTCAGATAAAAGTTTTGATTTTGTTATCAAAACTCCCCCGGCAGCTGTTCAGTTAATGGAAGCCGCAAAAATTCAAAAAGGTTCAAAAGAGAGTAATCGTACCAAGTCTGGTAAAGTAAGCTGGTCACAGGTAGAAGCAATTGCGAAGGATAAGATGCCCGACCTGAATTGTTTTACTGTCGAAAGCGCGATGAAAATGGTGGCTGGCACTGCTCGCAGCATGGGCCTTACTGTTGAAGGTAAAGCTCCATGGGAAAATTAATCTCTGACATTTTAAAACGAATTGATTATGGCATTCATCGGTAAAAAAAGAAAAACGGCCGAAGGCAAGCTCGAAAAAAATAAAGCATATTCTCTCAAAGAGGCTTCAGCATTAGTAAAACAGGTCAACACAACAAAATTTGACGCTTCCGTTGATCTGCACATTCGCCTGGGCGTTGATCCCAAAAAAGCTGACCAGGCTATTCGTGGTACCGTTACGCTTCCGCACGGGACAGGTAAAACAAAAAAAGTATTGGTGCTATGCACGCCTGATAAAGAAGCCGACGCAAAGGCAGCCGGCGCTGATTTTGTGGGCTTAGACGAATTCATTCAAAAGATAGAGGGAGGTTGGGTTGATGTTGATGTGGTTATTGCTACGCCTTCCGTAATGCCAAAGATTGGTAAACTGGGTAAAGTTCTTGGCCCGCGCAACCTGATGCCGAATCCAAAAACAGGTACGGTAACAAACGATGTGGGTGCGGCTGTGAATGAAGTGAAGGGCGGTAAAATTGCATTTAAGGTTGACAAAGCCGGGATCATTCATGCGTCAATCGGCCGTGTAAGTTTTGCTCCCGAAAAGATCGCTGAAAACAGCCAGGAATTACTGAATGCGATCATAAAGGCGAAACCTTCTTCTGCAAAGGGGGCTTACCTGAGAGGCATCAGTATGGCCAGCAGCATGAGCCCTGGTATTTCAATTGACACAAAAGCATTTGTTCACTAAAGCGATCTGATATCTCAGTCTCATCTCAAAAACGTATAGTATGACAAAAGATCAAAAAAATGAAGTAATTGAATTGCTGAAAGGCAAATTCTCTCAATACAACAATTTTTATGTTGCCGATACAGAGTCCCTGACTGTGGAGCAAGTAGGTAAACTGCGCCGCGCATGTTTTGATAAAAAAGTAGAGATGAAGGTGGCTAAGAACACGCTTATAAAAAAAGCACTGGAGTCACTCGATTCTGAGCGCTATACGGGGATATATGACGCTTTGCATAATGTAACTGCATTACTTTTTTCTGAGAATCCGAAGGATCCGGCCATCATCATCAGTACGTTCCGTAAAGAAACAAATAAGGAAAAGCCTGTATTGAAAGCCGCCTTCATCGATGGAGATGTATTTTCAGGCGATAACCAATTAAAAGCTCTTACAACACTCAGAAGCAAGCAAGATCTTATTGGTGAAGTTATAGGGTTGCTACAATCACCTGCAAAGAATGTTATTTCGGCATTGAATGCAGGCGGAAAATTGGCGAGCCTGGTGAAAGCACTTGAAGACAGAGCGGCACAGGCGTGATTTTTAGATTTTGGTCCCGATAGCTATCGGGAGCGGATTTGATTTAAGTGAATTCCGCATTAAACAATCTAAAATCATAAATCTAAATTGTAAATCCTAAGTCTCCGGGTATAAGTGGAGACAAAATATAAATCCCCGCCGGAGTTAAAAAGCGATGAAGGCGGTTATTAAAAAATGTAAAACAATGGCAGATCTGAAATCATTTGCTGAACAGTTAGTGAACTTGTCAGTAAAAGAAGTAAACGAATTAGCTAAAATTCTGAAAGAAGAGTATGGCATTGAGCCCGCAGCTGCTGCTGTAGCTGTTGCTGGTCCTGCAGCTGGGGGTGGCGCTGGTGCTCCTGCCGCTGAAGAAAAAACGTCTTTCAATGTAGTATTGAAAGCAGCAGGTGCCAACAAACTGAACGTCGTTAAAGTTGTAAAAGACTTAACTGGTTTAGGTTTGAAAGAGGCGAAAGAATTGGTTGACGGAGCTCCTAAAAACATAAAAGAGGGAGTGGCAAAAGCTGAAGCTGATGAAATCGCCAACAAGCTGAAGGAAGCTGGCGCTGAAGTGGAGATAGCTTAAGAATTTTTTTCAAAAATTTTAATCCCGCCATTCGGCGGGATTTTTTATTTAAAGCGTTAGGTAAAATTTGATCTTCTCAAATACTTCATTGGTAATTAATGCTATCTTTTTCAGATCTTCTAACGATGAAAAAATTCCATGCTGCTTTCTGTACTCGACAATGGCGTTAGCCAGGTTCCATTTCAGGTAGGGATGTGACTTCATCTCATCTTTTGTAGCAGTATTGATATTTATTTTTTTTATAGTGGTTGTCCCAAGGTTTAAGAATGGCTTTATCTTTTGAAAACCAGAATCTGGCAAACCGTACGTTTCTCCAATTTGGTCAACAGAATAAAATCCTCCCAGCTTATCTCTGAAACTTACAATCCGGGCTGCCAATTTGTTTCCGATTGCTGGTAAAGCAGCAAACGCCGAGGTATCGGCTGTATTGATATCAACCCGGGGGTACTGCGGCTCATTCGAAAACTCTTTTTTAGGTCTAGCCTTTTTATCAGGCTCGGGTTGTGCGAAGTTGGCTGTTGAAATTCTTATGTAGGGTTCTAATCTTGCATATTCATCCGCGTGGATCCCGTAGATCTTTTTCAGGTCTTCGGCCTTGTAAAAATGACCTCCTTTCTGTACATAATTCTGAATGGTGGCAATTGTTTTTTCCCGGAGTCCCAGTCTTGTCCAGCCGTCAAATGAAAGAATATTAGGATCAAAATAGAATAACTCAGCTTTCGACTTATTTGAAGCCGCGGGTAAAGGCTTGTTATAAACCAGGTCGCTTACATTCTTGGTACTATTTTGTTGATCGGGTGAATCTTCGGTACTGATCATTAATTGCTTTGCGGCGGCGATCCAGTTTGTATCCGGGGAAACTGTTTTTGGCCTCGCCGGTCTCGAAACTTTAGGGAAAATCCATATGCCAACGATAACCAGGATTACTGCGAGGAGAGCGATTCTTTCTCTTCGGCTGAAGGTAAAGTAATCCCCCAGGAATTCGTTCCATTTCATAAGTAAGGTTTAGCCGAATCTACGCCAATTTGCCCCCTTCTAAACGTTCTGCTAAAGATTTTATGGCTTAATGTTTGTTGGCAAAGATTTCTTGTTCGTAAGTCTTTATTCCTTACCTTTGCGTTCCTTTAATTGGCCAAATACATTTTGACGTTACCAATCATGATTTAAATAGTTGATTTCTAAAGGCATTTTTTAGACATTAAAAAATGCCTAAAGTGATTTGTAGCGCCATTACTTTTTAAAACCGGTTTTTAAGCCTATGTCTTCAACAAAACTGAATCACAGGATTGACTTTGGTAAAATTAAACATCTGGCTGACGCACCTGATTTGCTGGACATTCAAATTCAATCTTTCAAAGATTTTTTCCAGTTAGAAACAACACCCGACAAACGAAACATCGAAGGTTTGTTCCGCGTGTTTCGCGAGAATTTTCCTATCACTGATACGCGTAACATTTTTGTTCTCGAATTCCTCGATTATTTTATTGATCCGCCCCGCTATACTATTGAGGAATGTATGGAGCGTGGATTGACTTATGCAGTTCCACTCAAGGCAAAGCTTCGCCTGAGCTGTAATGACGAGGAACATGTGGATTTCCAAACTATCGTCCAGGATGTATTTCTCGGAAATATTCCATACATGACCCCAAGAGGTACGTTTGTGATCAATGGTGCAGAACGCGTTGTGGTTTCTCAATTGCACCGTTCGCCCGGTGTATTCTTTGGTCAGTCGATCCATCCAAACGGAACAAAAATTTACTCGGCACGAGTGATCCCTTTCAAAGGTGCATGGATGGAGTTTGCTACAGACATCAACAACGTGATGTATGCGTACATTGACCGTAAGAAAAAATTCCCGGTAACTACTTTGTTGCGTTCCATCGGCTATGAAACCGATAAAGACATTCTGGAATTATTTGGAATGGCTGATGAAGTAAAAGGTGAGAAGAAACCTCTTCAAAAATATATTGGTCGTCGCCTTGCTGCCCGCGTGTTGAGAAGCTGGGTGGAGGATTTTGTGGATGAGGATACTGGTGAAGTGGTTTCTATCGAAAGAAACGAAGTAGTTCTCGAACGCGATTCTATTCTTGACCAGGAAGCGATCGACATGATCGTTGAGATGGATGTGAAAAGTGTTTTCATCCAGAAGGAAGATGTCGGGGGCGATTATGCGATCATCTATAACACATTAAACAAGGATACCTCTAACAGTGAACTGGAAGCCGTTCAGCACATCTATCGCCAGTTGCGTGGTGCTGATGCTCCCGATAACGAAACAGCAAGAGGCATTATTGATAAATTATTCTTTAGTGATAAACGTTATGACCTGGGAGAAGTTGGTCGTTACAAGATCAACAGGAAGCTTGGTCTTAACTCTCCGCTTGAACAAAAGACATTGACGAAAGAAGATATCATCGAGATCATCAAATATCTTGTTCGTTTAACGAACGGTAAAGCAGAAATTGATGACATCGATCATCTGAGTAATCGTCGTGTTCGTACAGTAGGTGAACAATTGTATGCTCAGTTTGGTGTTGGTCTTGCCCGTATGGCAAGAACAATTCGTGAAAGGATGAATGTCCGTGACAATGAAGTGTTCACTCCTGTCGATCTGATCAATGCAAGAACGCTTTCATCTGTGATCAATTCTTTCTTTGGAACATCGCAGTTATCGCAGTTCCTGGATCAGACAAACCCACTGTCCGAGATCACCCACAAACGTCGTATATCAGCGCTCGGGCCCGGTGGTTTGAGCCGTGAGAGAGCGGGGTTTGAAGTTCGTGACGTTCACTATTCTCACTATGGCCGTTTGTGTACGATCGAGACGCCCGAAGGTCCAAACATTGGTTTGATCTCTACGCTTTGCGTTCATGCCAAGATCAATGAAATGGGCTTCATTGAAACACCTTACCGTAAAGTGGAAGATGGTAAAGTGAATATGAAGGAACTTACTTTCCTGAGTGCTGAAGAAGAAGATACAGCTAAAATTGCACAGGCGAATTCGCCTCTTGATGACAAAGGAAATTTTGTGGAAGAGAAAGTTGTGAGCCGTGAGACCGGTGATTTCCCGATTCTTGATAAAACGGATGTTGAATTTATGGATGTCGCTCCAAACCAAATTGTTGGTTTGAGTGCTTCTCTTATCCCATTTCTTGAGCACGATGATGCGAACCGCGCGCTGATGGGTTCAAACATGCAGCGTCAGGCTGTTCCACTTATTCGTCCGGATGTTCCGATCGTGGGGACAGGTTTGGAAGGTAAAGCAGCCCGCGACGCCAGAATTCAGATCCATTCAGAGGGCAACGGGATCGTTGAATATGTGGATGCAAACGAAATTCATGTTCGCTATAACAGGAATGAAACTCAAAAACTGGTGAGTTTTGAAGACGATCTGAAAGTTTACAGACTTACCAAATTCATTAAAACAAACCAGGAAACTGCGATCAACCTGAAACCAGCCGTGAAAAAAGGTCAGCAGGTAAGAGATGGAGATTTCCTCACAGAAGGTTATGCTACACAAAATGGTGAGTTAGCACTTGGTAAGAATTTGAAAGTAGCCTTCATGCCATGGAAGGGTTACAATTTTGAAGATGCGATCGTAATCAGTGAAAGAGTGGTGAAGGAAGACCTGTTTACTTCCGTTCACATTTCAGAATATGAATTGGAGGTTCGTGATACGAAATTGGGTGAAGAGGAATTGACACCCGATATTCCGAACGTTTCTGAAGAAGCTACAAAAGATCTTGACGAAAATGGTATTATCAGGATAGGGGCACAAATAAAAGAAGGTGATATCATTATTGGTAAGATCACACCTAAAGGAGAAAGTGATCCTACACCGGAGGAAAAATTATTGCGTGCCATCTTTGGTGACAAAGCAGGTGATGCAAAAGATGCTTCGCTCAAAGCACCGAACGGAGTTGAAGGTGTGGTGATCAATAAAAAATTATTCCAGAGAGCAAAGAAGGATAAGAATGCGAAAGTGAGAGAGAAAGCAGCGCTGGAAAAATTGGAAAAAGTGCATGAGAAGAATGAAGCTGACCTGATGGAAGTGTTACTGGAAAAATTGCAGGTGCTTTTGAAAGATCATACTTCTGCCGGTGTTAGCAACAATTTTGGTGAAGTGCTGGTAGGAAAAGGTGTAAAATTCACTGCAAAAAATCTTTCCGGCATCGATTACCAGAATGTAAACCCCTTGGGATGGACCGGTGACAAGAAAGTTGACGAGCAGATCAATGTTCTTCTACACAACTTCAACATTAAATACAACGAGGAATTAGGAAGATACAAAAGGGAAAAATTCAACATCTCCATTGGTGATGAATTACCGGCCGGCGTATTGAAGCTTGCCAAAGTTTATCTCGCCGTTAAGCGCAAGTTGAAAGTGGGAGATAAAATGGCGGGTCGTCATGGTAATAAAGGCATTGTTGCAAAGATCGTTCGCGAAGAAGACATGCCCTTCCTTGAAGATGGAACTCCTGTTGACATTGTTCTCAACCCACTTGGGGTGCCAAGCCGTATGAACCTGGGGCAGATCTATGAAACTGTTCTTGGATGGACGGGTCAAAAATTGGGAGTGAAATTCTCTACACCCATTTTTGATGGTGCTACGGTTGATGAAATCGCTGATTACTGTAACCAGGCGGGGATTCCCAAATACGGTCACACTTACTTATATGACGGTGAAACCGGTGAGCGCTTCCACCAGAAAGCAACCGTTGGTGTTATCTATATGATCAAACTTCACCACATGGTGGATGATAAGATGCATGCCCGTTCAATTGGACCTTACAGTTTGATTACCCAGCAACCATTGGGTGGTAAGGCGCAATTCGGAGGCCAGCGTTTTGGGGAAATGGAAGTATGGGCCCTGGAAGCTTACGGTGCATCGAACATTCTGCAGGAACTGCTCACTATCAAATCTGATGATATCATTGGTCGTGCAAAGACTTATGAAAGTATTGTAAAAGGTGATAATGTTCCAAGAGCTGGGATTCCTGAATCATTCAATGTGTTGGTACATGAGTTGAGAGGATTGGGGCTTGATCTTAAGTTCGAATAATGAGTAACGAATGATGACTAATGAGTCTCATCAAACTGATTAGCGAACCGAAGGTACAAGAGTGCCCCGAAGGGCTTCTTCGGAGCAAGCAACAGAAGTTGAAGAGAGAACAAAGGATGCTTACAAAAAATTAAATCTAAAATCGAAAATCGAAATATGGCTATCAAAAAAGAAAATCGCCCGAGGCCAACATTTTCAAAAATAACTATTGGTTTGGCTTCTCCTGATTCGATTCTTGAAAGAAGCTATGGTGAAGTTTTGAAACCTGAAACCATTAACTATCGTACTTACAAACCGGAACGCGATGGTTTGTTTTGCGAAAGAATCTTTGGACCTGTGAAAGATTATGAATGCGCTTGCGGAAAATATAAGCGTATTCGTTATAAAGGAATTGTGTGCGACCGTTGCGGTGTTGAAGTAACAGAGAAGAAAGTTCGCCGTGAAAGAATGGGTCATATCAAATTGGTAGTGCCCGTTGTTCACATCTGGTATTTCAAATCATTGCCGAATAAAATTGGATACCTTTTAGGGGTTAGCTCCAAAAAATTGGAAAGCATTGTTTACTACGAAAGATTTGTAGTAATACAACCAGGCCTTCGTGCGGACAAAGGACAGAATTACGGAGACCTGCTTACGGAAGAAGAATATTTAGATATACTCGAAGCATTGCCAAAGGAAAATCAGTATCTGCCTGATGATGATCCCAATAAATTCATTGCAAAGATGGGTGCTGAGGCTGTGCATGACCTGCTGGCAAGGATCGATCTTGACCAACTATCATTTGATCTGCGCAACGCGGCGGCTACTGAAACATCACAACAGAGAAAAGCCGACGCATTGAAGCGTTTGAGCGTTGTTGAGGCTTTTCGTGATGCCAATTCAAGAATTACGAACCGTCCTGAATGGATGGTGATGCAATATATTCCTGTGATACCGCCTGAACTCCGTCCCTTAGTTCCGCTTGATGGTGGCCGTTTTGCATCTTCAGATCTGAATGATCTTTATCGTCGCGTGATCATCCGTAATAACCGTTTGAAGCGCTTATTGGAGATCAAAGCACCTGAAGTAATTCTTCGTAATGAAAAGCGTATGCTCCAGGAAGCCGTTGACAGTTTGTTTGATAATTCTAGAAAATCAAACGCTGTAAAGGCAGAAGGAGGCCGTGCATTAAAATCATTGAGCGATGTATTGAAAGGTAAGCAAGGTCGCTTCCGTCAAAATCTTCTTGGTAAACGTGTCGACTATTCAGGTCGTTCCGTGATCGTGGTAGGTCCTGAATTGAAATTGCATGAATGTGGCTTACCTAAAGATATGGCCGCTGAATTATTCAAGCCATTTATCATCCGCAAACTGATCGAAAGAGGTATTGTGAAAACTGTGAAGTCTGCAAGAAAGCTTGTTGATAAAAAAGAAGCGGTTATTTGGGATATTCTTGAAAATATTTTGAGGGGTCATCCTGTAATGCTTAATCGTGCCCCGACATTGCACCGATTATCAATCCAGGCCTTTCAACCCAAGTTGATCGAAGGTAAGGCGATCCAGCTTCACCCATTGGTTACAACAGCATTCAACGCTGACTTTGATGGTGACCAAATGGCTGTTCACGTACCACTCAGTAATGCGGCAGTATTAGAAGCACAATTGCTTATGCTTGCTTCACACAATATTTTGAATCCCCAAAATGGTACCCCGATCACTCTTCCTTCCCAGGACATGGTGCTGGGATTATATTACATTACCAAGGGTAAAAAGTCAACCGGGACAGAGAAAGTAAATGGCGAGGGAAAGGTGTTTTACTCAACGGATGAAGTGATCATTGCCTATAACGAGGGTGTAGTCGATCTCCATGCTTATATTAAGGTAAAGACGAACATTCGCAATGCTGATGGCTTACTGGAACATAAATTAATTGAAACAACGGTAGGCCGTGTACTATTTAACCAGAATGTGCCGAACGAAGTTGGATTTGTGAATGCGTTGCTGACCAAGAAAAATCTCCGTGAGATCATTGGTGACATTATCAAGATCACCAACATTCCGAAAACAGTAAAGTTCCTTGATGATATTAAACAGCTCGGTTTCCGTACTGCGTTCCAGGGTGGTTTGTCATTCAATATCAATGATCTTATTATTCCTGAGATCAAGGAAGAGCTTTTGGAAAATGCAAAGGGTGAGGTGGACGAGGTCTGGGACAATTATAACATGGGTCTCATTACAAATAATGAGCGTTATAACCAGATCGTTGATATCTGGAGCCGCGTAGATACAAGGATCACCGAAACATTGATCCGGGATCTGAGCAATGACAAGCAAGGTTTCAACTCAGTGTACATGATGCTTGATTCCGGAGCCCGTGGTTCCAAACAACAGATCAAACAGCTGGCAGGTATGAGAGGTTTGATGGCAAAGCCAAGAAAGTCCGGCTCTACCGGGTCTGAAATTATCGAGAACCCGATCCTTTCCAACTTCAAGGGCGGATTGAATGTATTGGATTATTTCATTTCAACACACGGTGCCCGTAAAGGCCTTGCTGATACGGCATTGAAGACCGCTGATGCTGGTTACCTGACACGTCGTTTGGTTGACGTAGCACAGGATGTGGTGATCACTGAAGAAGATTGCGGCACATTGCGTGGTATTGCCACCACCGCTCTAAAAGATAATGAAGATATCATTGAACCATTGAGTGACCGCATTGAAGGACGTACTTCACTGCATGATGTATACGATCCGCAATCGGATGAATTGCTTGTCGCTGGAGGTGACGAGATCACTACCGAGATCGCGAAGAAGATCGAGGATGCGGGTGTAGAAATAGTTGAAATTCGTTCTGTGCTTACCTGCGAAAGCAAGCGTGGCGTTTGTGTGAAATGTTATGGAAAGAATCTTGCGGCAGGTGCACTTGCGCAAAAGGGTGATGCAGTGGGTATCATTGCTGCTCAGTCAATCGGTGAGCCGGGTACACAGTTAACACTTCGTACATTCCATGTGGGTG
>Ga0068868_100001954_pt1 | contig 14147 bp, 12 predicted proteins | sample KBSMisM42_FD_64660 | JGI IMG/M metagenome (GOLD analysis project Ga0068868, IMG submission 64660) | Miscanthus rhizosphere microbial communities from Kellogg Biological Station, Michigan, USA - KBS Miscanthus M4-2 | ecosystem: Host-associated > Plants > Roots > Rhizosphere > Soil ...
GAGGAGATCCGGGCCGTCGCCACTGCCGCGGTGCGCGATGCGCGCAACTGCGAGGAGGTGGCCGAGGCCGTCGGTGCCGCCGCCGGCGTTCCGATCGAGGTCCTTCCCGAGGAGGAGGAGGGTCGCCTCTCCTTCATCGGCGCCACGAAGACGCTGGGCCATCCCGCCGAGGGCCTGATCGGCGTCGTCGACATCGGCGGCGGCTCGACCGAGGTGATCCTCGGCACCGTCTCCGGCGGCGTCCAGAGCGTCCGCTCCTGGCCCGTCGGCTCGGGCAACCTCGCCGACGAGCTGATCTCCTCCGACCCGCCGTCTGCAGCGGAGATCCGCCGCGCCCGCGACCGCATCGAGGACATCTTCGAAGGGGTCGAGATCGAGGCCCCGGCCCAGGCCGTCGCCGTCGGCGGCTCCGCCACCTCCCTGCGCCGCCTGGTCGGCGCCGTGCTCGAGTACGAGACCTTGGAGCGCGGCATCCGCGTACTCTGCGGCGACCCCGCCGCCGACGTCGGCCGCCGCTTCGAGCTCGACCCCACCCGCGTCCGCATCCTCCCCACCGGAGTCCTCCTCCTCGAGAAGCTCTCCGACCTCCTCGGCCAGCCCCTCCAAATCGGCAAGGGCGGCCTCCGCGAGGGAGTCATCCTCGACCTCCTCAACGGCAGCCTCAACGGTTCCCCCGAGCGCGTCGCGGCTTAGCCGTAATCTTCGATCAGGGCACGCTTGCGCCGCTCCCGGCCGCGGTCCATTTCTTCTTGTTGTTTGGCCATTCTCTCCCGCATGCGAAGCAGTCGTTCGGCGTCGGCCGGCCTCCGCCTGACGATCTCGAGCGCGGTGTCGAAGCCGAAGACTTCAGAGGTGTCAGCGAGGTGTTTGGCGAGTTCCCGCTGTTCTTGTTCATCCATGGCATTGACGCTACCTCTAGTCATCTTCTGTCACCTCTCTCTTCAACCGGTCGATCTCGACCATTGCTTCGGTTAGTCCATCCACGACTTGACTGACGTTCAGCTTCAGCTCCGAAATGATTTCTTCGTCTCGCTCCGCCGTCTCGTCGGCCTCAGCCGCGAACTTGGCGCCGCGCGTGGAGATTGCGATCGGAAGGCGTCCTACTACCACTCCCGAGTAGGCGGGAGTTACGAGCAGAAGGCAGCCGTAAAACACTGCTACAGCAATCTCGAGTCTGTAGAAGCTTGCCTGCTCTAGGGCCACTGCAGGCAGATCGTCAGGGACAGGAAGGACCGCGCAGGCCGCCAGCGCTACGCACAATGCAGCGCTGACCAGGACTCGAACGAGCGTGCGCGGATCTGACACGCCCGATTAAGCATTAAGCGGGGGCAGGTTCTCCCCCCTCTGGGGATCGACTACCTCAGCCGGCGGCGTTGAAGATCGATTCGTCGAAGCCGGTCAGGGCCGGTTCGGCGCCGTAGCCGATCCGTTCGAGTTCGAAGAGTTCCTCGATCGTTACCAGCAGCGAGAAGTGGTTGAAATAGGTTTCGCTCGTCGTCCCGGCTTCGACAAAGGGGGAGAGCAGGAGGAGGCCGACGCGACCACCACCACCGCTTTCCCGCACCGGCCCGGTCGGAGGCGCTACGGGCCCGGCGGGCGGCAGGTTGGGGAAGGCCGGTTCGATGCAGCAGCCGCTTTCGTCGGGGTCTTCGCCTTCCTGGGGGGCCTGGGCGGAGGTGATGGCGATGAGGCCGCCGTCCTTGAAGGCGAGCGAGTCCTTGATCTCGGTGATCACCTGCTCGAGCTGCTCTTCGTCGGGGGCGACGTAGGCGAGGGCGGGGAACTTCTCCGGTTTCAGCTCCAGGTCGGTGGCGAGCTGGGGCAGCCCGACGTCGGCTGCGGCGCATTCGGGCCCGTCGACGATCGAGTGGAAGTAGACGAACGGGTTGCGCCGGGTCAGGTAGCCGTCCTCCGGCGTCGGGGCCTGGCTCGGGTCCGGCGTCCCGAGGGCGGGGTGGCGGCAGCTGGTCGGCAGCCCCGCGGCGGCGCCGTCCTCGATCCCCTGGGTATAGGCCTTCCACTTCAGGTCCTTCTCGGTCAGCTGTCCCGGCAGCGATTTCGTCGCCGCCGGGTAGACGCAGCCGTTGCCTTCCACCTGCCCTTCGCTCGATTCGCTCCCGGGGGAGACGTCGCCGTAGTTCGGGCACTCGGCGGCGGTTTCCGGCGTCGGCCCCTGGCCGCTGAGCAGGGCGATCTGGTTCGCGAGCACCCCTTTGGTGACGGCGAAGTAGTTGGTCAACAGCTCACCCTGCGCCGGCAGCTCTTTGCCGAGATAGGCCGACTTCGCGGTTTTGCCGAAGGTTTCTTCGAAGCCGCCCTGCTGCAGCATGACGACGAAGACGTGTTTCACTTCCGGCAGCCCGGTTGGGAGTTCTTCTTCCACCAGCGGGACTTCCGGCTTCGGCGCCGGGAGCAGCGGTGCTTCGGTCGACGGGGCTCCTGCCGGGACCGCCGAGGCGCTCGCCGGTTCCGGCGCGGGTTCCCCGCCGGCCGCTTCGGCCGCGACCGGTTCGGGGCCGCTGCTCGCCGGGGTTGCCGTTTCTTCCGCCGATTCGGCCGCGGCTTCGAGCAGCACCGTCGGGAAGCCGGCGTTCTCGCCGTAGCCACCGGTGACCGAGCCGATCAGAACACCGAGCGCGAGCATGCCGAGCACTGCCATCCCCAGCGCCCAGGGGGCGGGCATCGCCTGATCGTCTTTCTTCTCGGTCAAAGGCAGCGCGAGTATCACCGTGCGCCCTCGCCAGGTTGTGAAGATCCTGGGTCCGATTTACAACTCCGAAACATGCCGGCCCCTGCCTCGCGGCGAAGATGCAGCCGTGTCCGATGCCTGCCCCAGTTGCGGCTCCTCCCTGCTCCCAGACCAGCGCTACTGCCTCTCCTGCGGGCAGCGGCGCGGTGAGCCGCGGCTGCCGATCATGGACGCGGTCACGTACATGGACGCGAGCAAGCGCCCCCAGCCGGCCGCGGGGGCGGCGGCAGTCCCCGCGCCGCCCCCGCGCCGGCGCCCCTCGATCTCGGCCAGCTCCTCCCTGGTCGCCGTCGTCGCCACCCTGGTCCTCGCGATCGGCGTCGGCGTGATGATCGGCCGCTCCGGGAACGACGGTGTCAGCACTGCCGCGGCGCCGCAGATCATCCGCGTCGGCGGCAGCGGCGAAACGCCGACCGCGACCGCCTCGACGGCGGGCGGAGGCGCCGCCGCCGACACCGGCAAAAGCGCCAAAGCCGGCTCGGCGACGGTGAAAAAGGCAAAGGCCAAAGCCGCGACCGGCGACAGCGGCACCAGCAAGGCGACCGAAGAAGTCTTCGAACCGGCCCCGGGCGTGAAGATCGCCCCACCCGAGCAGAAGCTCGGCGGTGACTGTGACCCCAGCGTCGCCGGCTGCAACAGCGAGGGCGAATTCGAAGGGAACTTCTTCGAATGAGCCCGGCCCCGGACGCCGAGGCGATGGTCGACCTCGGCCGCCGCCGCGAGCAGCTCGCCGCCCGTGTTGCCGAGCTGCAGTGGGACCTCGGCGGCCTCGTCTACGAGATGGTCGTCCGCAACAGCATCGACGTCGAGCTGATCGTCAGGAAGGCGGTGCCGCTGCAGGACGCCGACGCCGAGCTGAGCGAGGTCGAGCGGATCCTGCGGATCGACGAGACCGGCGCCGCCGGCAGCTGCTCCGGCTGCGGCGCGCCACACTCAAGCGGCGCCACCTTCTGCTGGCAGTGCGGCACGCCGCTGCTGAGCCAGGTCTCTGGCGACGAGATCCTCAAGGGTTGAGGGACGAAGGGCTTGTTGGGGGAGGGTGTCGGTATCCCTCTCCGGAATTGACCTCCCCTCCGCTTCGCTGCGGGGAGAACCTGCTGCGCGCTCCGCGCGCAAAAGACAGATTGCATATCGCCGAACATTCCTCCGAGGGACACCGACACCCTCCCCTCAAGCGAGCTCCGGTGAATCGCTTTTCACCGAAACCGCGGAATTACGTCTCTACGACACCTTTTTGCGGTCTCGGTGAAGAGAAGTCCTGTAAGTGCTGTCGCAAGGAGGGTCGGGTGTCCCCTGGCCGACCGGCGTCCTGTTCCTCGCCCTAGCTACTCGGCGAGAGAGGGGGAGTTAGCGGCGAGGAACCCAGGGAGGTCAGGGGACACCCGTCCCTCCCTACCGAGTGAGGCCTGAGCCTCTAACCAAAGCGGCCGGTCACGTAGTCCCGCGTACGGGGATCGCGGGGGTCGGCGAAGATCCGTTCGGTCTCGCCGACCTCGATCAGCGTCCCCATCGGCTTCTCGCCTCCCGTCTCGAGGCTGAAGAAGGCGGTGCGGTCGGCGACCCGGGCCGCCTGCTGCATGTTGTGGGTGACGATGACGATCGTGAAGCGGCCTTTGAGGCTGTGCATCAGGTCCTCGATCGCCCCGGTCGCGATCGGGTCGAGGGCCGAGGCGGGCTCGTCGAGGAGGAGGACGTCGGGCTCGATCGCGATCGCGCGGGCGATGCAGAGCCGCTGCTGCTGGCCGCCGGAGAGCCCGAGGGCGCTGTCCTTGAGCCGGTCCTTGACCTCGTCCCAGAGGGCGGCGCCCCGCAGGGCCCGCTCGACCCGCTCGTCGAGGCCGCGTCGCAGGCCGAGGTTGCGCGGCGCCCAGGCGACGTTGTCGTAGATCGACTTCGGGAAGGGGTTCGGTTTCTGGAAGACCATCCCGATCCGCCGCCGCACCTCGACCTGGTCGACGTTGCCGCCGTAGAGCTCGTGCCCGTGGTAGAGGATCTGCCCCGCAATACGGAAGCCGGGGACCGAGTCGTTCATCCGGTTGAGGCTGCGCAGGAAGGTCGTCTTGCCGCACCCCGAGGGGCCGATCAGCGCCGTGATCTCGCCGCGGCGGATCCCGAGCGTGACTGCGGTCAGCGCCTGCTTGGCGCCGTAGAAGATCGAGACCTCGCGCGAGTCGAAGACGAGCTCGGGCTGGAATGCGGGTGCCGCCGTCGTCCCGGTGAGGCCGGCAGGGGCCGCGGCGGGGCCGGTCTGGATCCGCACCCGCGAGGGGACGGTCGCCTGGTCCTGGTGGTTCATGAGCTCAGCTTTCGTTTACTGCGAGCAAGCAGCGCCCGGGCGCCGAGGCTCGCGAAGAGGATGAATGAGACCAGCAGCAGCGACATCCCCCAGGCTTCCGTGAAGCCTTCGGGGTTGCCTTCTTCGGAGAGTTTGTAGATCCAGACCGGCACGTTCGGCATCGCTTCGAAGGGGTTGACGGAGAAGCCTTTGGGATCGAAGACCGAGGTCGCGAGGATCAGCGGCGCGGTCTCGCCCGCCGCTCGCGCGACCGCCAGCACGGTTGCGGTGACGATGCCGCCGAGCGCCGTCGGCAGGACGACGGTGAGGACCGAGCGCCAGCGGGCGACCCCGAGCGCGTCGGAGGCTTCGCGCAGGCCCTGCGGCACCAGCATCAGCACCTCCTGCGAGCCGCGGGCGATCAGCGGTAGCTCGATGATCGCCAGCGCCACCGCGCCGGCGAAGCCCGACTGCTGCTTGTGGTCGACCAGCAGGGCGAAGACGAAGAGGCCGAGGATGATCGAGGGCAGGCCGTTCAGCAGGTCGAGCGTCAGGCGCAGCGGTCCGGAGGCACGGGAGCCGGCGTACTCGGTGAGGAAGAGAGCGATCAGGACCCCGACCGGCATCGCCATCAGGGTGGCGACCAGGGCGATCACGATCGTTCCCAGCAGCATCGGCCCGACCCCCGTCGGGTAGCCGGTGAAGATGAAGTCGAGGTCGATCGCCCCAGCGCCGCGGGCGACGACCGTGTAGATGACGATCGCGAGGGCGGCGACCGCGATCACCGCGGCGGCGGTGGCGGCGAGCTCGGCGAGGCGGCTGACCAGCTGCCGCCGTCGCAGGTTGCCGCTCGGGGTCAGCGGTGCGGCGGGGTCGGGGATCGCGGCCTCGCTCATCGCGCCGTCGCCCCCTGGTAGCTGAAGCGCCGCCCGATCGCCTGCGCGATCAGGTTCGAGGCGAGCCCGATCACCAGCAGGATCACGCCGCAGTAGAAGAGCGAGGCTTTGTGGAGTTCGGTCAGCGCGCCGGGGAACTGCAGGGCGATCCGGGAGGCCAGCGTGTCGCCGGACCTGAACAGGGAGGATTGGAGTTCGGAGCCGGCGCCGATCACCTGGGAGACGGCGATCGCCTCGCCGAGGGCGCGGCCGAGGCCGAGCAGGCAGGCGGCGACCACGCCCGAGGAAGTGGTCGGAAGGACCACCCCGCGGACCACCTCCCAGCGGGTGGCGCCGAGCGCCCTGGCACCGTCCTGGAGCTCGGCCGGGACCGACTGGAAGAGATCGCGGGAGATCGAGGCGATGATCGGGATCACCATCAGGGTCAGGATCAGGCTGGCGGTGAAGACGCTGAGCCCGGTCGTCTCCGGGGTGCCGAAGATCGGCAGGAAGCCGAGCGTGTTGTGGAGGGTGGGCTCGACGTACGCCTGCACGAACGGGCCGAGGACGAGCAGGCCCCAGAAGCCGAGGATGACGCTCGGGATCGCCGCCAGCAGCTCGACCAGCGGACCGACGACGCTGCGGACGCCGCGCGGCGCCAGCAGGGTGAGGAAGAGCCCGATCGCGATTGCGATCGGGGCTCCGAGCAGCAGTGCGAATGCCGAGGTGACGGCGGTCCCGAAAAGCAGCGAGCCGGCGCCGAAGACGCCGAAGTTGGGCTGCCAGGTCGTTTCGTAGACGAAGGCGAAGCCGAACTTGGAGATCGCCGCCGAGGCGCCGTGGACGATCTGGTAGCCGACGAGGACGATGATCGCCGCGGCCAGCAGTGCCGCCAGCGTGCAGACGCCGAACAGCACCCGGTCGCCCACGAGGTCAAGCCGCTTGCGCAGTGGGCTCATCCGTCGGCCGCGGCCGCTGACCTGGGCGGCGGCGGTGGGGGAAACCGTGCTCATCGGCGGGCAGCCTAGACGAGCAACTGCCCTTTCACATCACTTCGAACCGCATTTTCACAGAATTGACACAACTCACAACTTTGTTACATCGTTTTCACACTGTGACTCTTCACGACATTGACACAATTCGTCTATCCGGTGGCGCGAACCTTCCAGCCGTTTCAGACACGTAAACGAGTTGAAAGGATTATCTTGCTCCGCACCAGGTTGCTTACTCTCTTGATCGCGGTGGCGGTAACGGTTGGAGGCACGGCAACCGTCACGGCCTCTGCGTCTGCGGCGGGCCTCACGGGCGCCGGCTCCACCCTCGTGGCTCCGCTGATGGCCAACTGGATCACCAACTTTGAAATCAAAGAAGGGATCCCGGTCAAATACGCCGCCGTCGGCTCGGGCACCGGGATCGCGCAGATCACCGCCCGCACCGTCGACTACGGCGCCTCCGATGCGCCGATGACCCCCGAACAGGCGGCTGCCTGCAACAACTGCGTGCAGATCCCCTGGGCTCTGTCGGCCACGGCGCTCGGCTACAACATCCCGGGCGTCAAGAAACTCAAACTCACCGGCAAGGTGCTGGCCGGGATCTACTTCGGTCTGATCACGAAGTGGAACGACAAGAAGATCAAGGCTCTCAACCCGGGGGTCAAACTGCCGGGCCTGACGATCACCCCGGTCTTCCGCAGCGACGGGTCCGGTGACACCTACACGTTCACCAACTACCTGTCGAAAATCAGCCCCGCCTGGAAGAACGAAGTCGGTTACGCGACCACCGTCGGCTTCAAAGCCGGCATCGGCGCCAAAGGCAACGCCGGCGTCACCGCGACGGTGGTGAAAACGCCGGGAGCAATCGGCTACATCTCCGCTTACTACCTGATCGCCGCCGGCCTCCACGCCGCGTCGATCCAGAACAAGGCGGGCTACTACGCGCTGCCGAACATCGAGAACATCTCGAGCGCGGCCTCGACGGTGAAAAAAGTCGGCCCGAGCAACACGATCAGCATCACCGACCCCCCGAAGAAGGCCTCGACCGCCTACCCGCTGTCGACCTTCACCTACATGATCGTCCCCCGGGACGCTCCCCAGAAGACGGCCCTGGTCCAGTTCGCCAAGTACTGCCTGACGATCGGCCAGAAATACGGCGCGGCGCTCGACTTCGCACCGCTCCCCAAAGTCGTCAAACAGGCGGGACTGAAAGCAGCCTCCGGGCTCTAAGACCAGCCGCAGACGACCAGTCCCCGCGCCGCCAGGGTGAGAGCCCTGGCGGCGCGGTTGCGTTATCGGCCTTTTTACATCCCATCCCCTTCGATGGCGAACGCTGTGGGTGAAAAGAGATCCGATTGAGGGAGAGCACCGATGACTTCCCGCGTTGACATGCATTGCCACTCGACCGCGTCGCATTTCTCGAAGCTGGGCGTCCAGCGTTCGCTCGGGCTGCCCGAGTGCGCGACGCCGCCCCAGGAGGTCTACGAGCTCGCCAAGCGGCGGGGGATGGACTTCGTCACGATCACCGACCACGACACGATCGACGGCTGCCTCGAGCTCGCCGATCGTGCCGATTGCTTCGTCTCCGAGGAGCTGACCGCCCGCTTCGCCGGCGAGCCTCAGGCGGTTCACGTCCTCTGCTACGGGATCACCCCCGGAGACCACGAGTGGCTGCAGGCGCATTCCGGCGATGTGGAAGCCTGCGCCGCCTACCTTCACGAGCGGGGGATCGCCTGCGCCCTGGCGCACCCCTTTTTCAACGTCGCCGCGCCACTGACCCGGCGCCACCGGCGGCGATTGGCGGAGCTCTTCCCGGTCTGGGAGGTCCGCAACGGCTCTCGGGCCGCCGAGCTGAACATGCCCGCCGCGATCTACATCGAGACCCACGGCGGCACCGGCATCGGCGGTTCCGACGACCATGCCGGCGTCGACATCGGCCGCACCTTCACCGAGGCGCCTGCGGCTGCGACGCCGGAAGAGTTTCTTGCCCATCTGCGCGGCGGCGACGCTGAAGCGCATGGCGAACAGGGGAGCGCTGCCAAGTGGGCTCATGCGGCGATGGCTCTGGCGACGAGGTCCTTGGCGTGGGGGGAGGGAGGGGACCCCCTCCCCGGACAACTGCGGGGAGGGTCCGGGGAGGGGGTCCCCTCCCTCCCCTCGAGCGGCGCTCCCGATCCGGGCGCTGTGTTGAAGATGGCCGAGCGGGTGATTCGGGAGGGGGCTGCTCGTGAGGGGAAAATTGCTGCTGATGTCGGGCCCGAGGACGCTCGGGCGCTGCTGGAGGCCTGGCTCGACGGGATCGGGCTCGATCTTCGCGGGCGCGAGCTGATCGCCTCTATGCAGTCCGACCGGTTCTCTCACGCTGACCTCTATCGCCGTGCCCGCCGGGTCCACGACCGTCGCCTGCGGGCCGCGGTGGACGGTGGTGCCGCTGCGGTCGCCGACGGCGACTTCCAAGGTGCGGTCACCGGCCTTTTCGAGGCGCTGGTGCCTGCCGTGCCCTACGCGCCCGCGACCGCCTTCCTCGGCGCCGAGAAAGCGAAGCTGCGCGACCGCCGCGGTGAGCGCCGGCGGGTTGCCGTGATCGCGGACGGGATCGGCTCGATGCATGGCGTCACCCATACGATCGAACAGATCCGCGAGCGCGGCGTCCCTGGCTTCGAGGTCGACATCGTCGGCACCGACCCGGGCGTCGACCGCCGCCTCCCGGCCGCGGCCGAGCTGGAGATCCCCTTTTACGAGGGGATGACCCTCGGCGTGCCGGGCCTCCCCGACCTGATCGAGACCCTCGCTGAGGGTTCCTACGACCTCGTCCACGTCACCGCTCCCGGCCCGGCCGGGATCGCCGCCACGCTGATGAGCCGGATTACCGGCGTGCCGCTGCTCGCCAGCTACCACACCGAGATCGCTGCCTACGCCGGGATGCGCAGCGAAGACGGGGCGCTGGAGGCGCTCACCCGGGCCGGCCTCGGCGCCTTCTACTCGGCGCCCGCCGCGGTGCTCTCGCCGAGCCCCTCCGCCGACGCCTCGGTGATTGCCCTCGGCGCCGACCCCTCCCGGCTCGGCCGCTGGGAGCGCGGGGTCGACACCGACCGCTTCGACCCCGCCAAGGCCGACCGCGACGCCTTCCCCGGCGAGTTCAAGATCCTCTACGCCGGCCGCCTGACCCGCGAGAAGGGCGTCGACCTGCTGGCCGAGGCCTTCATCCGCGCCCACGCCGCCGACCCGCGCCTGCACCTGCTGCTCGCCGGCGGCGGCCCCGAGGAAGGGGAGCTGCGGGAGCGCCTCGGCGATTGCGCCACCTTCCTCGGCTGGCTCTCCGGCGAGGACCTGCCCTGCGCCTACGCCAGCGCCGACGCCTTCCTCTTCGCCAGTAGCACCGACACCTACGGCCAGGTCATCCTCGAGGCGGCGGCCAGCGGCCTCCCGGTCGTCGCCGTCGCCGAGGGCGGGCCGGCGGCACTGATCGAGAACCGCCACACCGGCCTCCTCTGCCGGCCCGACGCCGACCACCTGGCGGGGACGCTGCTGCAGCTCGCCTCCTCGCCACAGCTACGGCGGCAGCTCGGCGAGGCGGCCGCGCGGGCGGCTCGCGAGCGCTCCTGGGAGCGCTCGATGGGCCAACTCGGCGCCGGCTACCGCCGCGCCCTCGACGCCGCGACGGCGGCACGCTCGCAGACGCTCGCCCGTGCCGCCTGAGCCCGGCGGGCGGCCCGATGCCCCTCAGTACGATGGGGCCATCGACGATCCCGCCCTCTTCTTCAACCGCGAGCTCTCCTGGCTCGACTTCAACCAGCGGGTTCTCGAACTCGCCGAGGATCCCGAGGTGCCGCTGCTTGAGCGGTTCCGCTTCTGTGGGATCTACGCCAACAACCTCGACGAGTTCTTCATGGTCCGGGTCGCCGGCCTCTTCGACCAGCTCGACGCCGGGATCGAAGCGCGCGGCCCTGACGGCCTGACGCCGAAGGAGCAGATCGACGAGATCCAGCAGCGGGTGCTGGAGCTCGACGACCGCCTCTGCAAGTGCTTCTCCGGCAACCTGCTGCCGGCGCTGGAGGAGCACGGGATCCGCATCGTCACCCTCGATACGGCCAGCACCGCCGAGCTGCAGGAGATCGACGAGCGCTTCGCCCAGCAGGTCTTCCCGGCGCTGACGCCGCTGGTGATCGGCCTCGGTCGGCCCTTCCCCTACATCTCCAATCTCTCGCTCAGCCTCGGCGTCCTCCTGCGCGACAACGAGAGCGGCAACGAGATCATCGCCCGGGTCAAGGTCCCGAAGGAGCTGCTCGGACGCTTCCTGCCGCTGGGGGAGGACGGGCAGACCTTCGTCCCCCTGGAGGACGTGATCGCCGCCAACCTCGATTCGCTCTTCCCGGGGACCGAGGTGATCGACCACGGCTACTTCAGGGTCACCCGCGACGCCGACTTCACGATCTCCGACGAGGCCGACGACCTCCTGCAGGCGGTCCAGGACGAGCTCCGCCGCCGCCGCTTCGGTGAGGTGGTGCGGCTCGAGGTCGCCGCCGGGATGAACCCGAAGCTGCGCGAGCAGCTGGTCGGCGCGCTGCGGCTCGAAGACCGCGAGGTCTACGACGTCGAGGGGCTGATCGACCTCGCCGACCTCGACGCGATCGCCGACGTCCCCGGCCACGCCGAGCTGCGCTGGTCGCCCTGGACGCCGGTCACCCAGCCACGCCTGCAGGGTGAGGACGACGAGCAGGTCGACATGTTCGCCGAGATCCGCCAGCGCGATCTGCTCGTCCACCACCCCTACGACTCCTTCGCGACCTCGGTCGAGCGCTTCGTCGCCCAGGCGGTCGCCGACCCCGACGTGCTGGCGATCAAGCAGACCGTGTACCGGACCAGCGACGACTCGCCCCTGGTCCCGTCGCTGATCCGCGCCTCCGAACGCGGCAAGCAGGCGGTCTGCATGGTCGAGCTGAAAGCCCGCTTCGACGAGGAGGCCAACATCCACTGGGCGAAGAGCCTGGAGGAGGCGGGCGTCCACGTCGTCTACGGCATCCCCGGGCTGAAGACGCACGTGAAGGCGATCGTCGTCGCCCGCCGCGAGGGCGAGCAGGTGCGCGAGTACGTCCACGTCGGCACCGGCAACTACAACCCGAAGACGGCGCGTCTCTACACCGACTTCGGGCTCTTCACCGCCGATCCCGACATCGGCTCCGACGTCGCCGAGATGTTCAACTTCCTCACCGGCTACGGGCGGCCGGCCGAGTACCGCAAGGTGCTGGTCTCGCCGACGACGATGCGCGACCAGATCGTTGCCGAGATCGAGCGCACCGCCGCCGCGCACGCGGCCGGGGAAGAGGCGCGGATCGCGCTGAAGATGAACTCGCTGGTCGACACCCGCTGCATCCAGGCGCTGTACGAGGCCTCGCAGGCGGGGGTACGGATCGACCTCAACGTGCGCGGAATCTGCTGCCTGCGGCCGGGGGTGGAGGGGATCTCCGAGAACATCCGCGTCTCCTCGATCGTCGGCCGCTTCCTCGAGCACTCGCGGATCTACGTCTTCCGCCGCGGCGAGGAGACCCGGGTGCTGATGGGCTCGGCCGACCTGATGCCGCGCAACCTCGACAGCCGGGTCGAGCTGGTCGCCCCGGTCGAGGAGACGGCGCTGAAGGCGGAGCTGATGGACGTGCTCGAGCGCTGCTTCGCCGATACCGCCAATACCTGGGAGCTCGACTCCGACGGCAAGTGGTCGCGGCTCCGCCCCGAGGGCGAAACCCGCAGCGTCCAGGAGGAGCTGATGGCGAGGCATTCCGCCCGCGCCGCGGAGCACCTGGCCGGCCCTGCGACCGCGGAAGTGCAGGCTCTGTCGCGTCACTAGGAGGAGGCGGCTAGGATGCCGTCGCAGTGGCCCGCTTCTCGCTCCTCCCTCGCGACCGGACCTTCTTCGACCTCTTCATCCAAGCGGGTCAGAACTCCGTACGCGCGGCCAAGCTGCTGGACGAGATGATGAATACCTGGCCCGATTCGGGCAGCCTCTCGCGCGAGATCGTGATCGCCGAGCAGGAGGGCGACCAGATCACCCACGAAATCGTCAAACGGCTGAACTCGACCTTCGTCACCCCGATCGACCGCGAGGACATCTACGCGCTGGCGACCCAGATGGACGACATCGTCGACTTCACCGAGGAGGCCGCCGACTTCCTCGGCCTCTACAAGATCGAGGCGCCGATGGAGCAGGCCCAGGCGCTGACCAAGGTCCTCGTCGCCTCCTGCGAGCAGCTGGCGATGGGGCTGGAGGCGCTGCCCACCTTCAAGGACCTCGACAAGTACTGGATCGAGATCCACCGCCTCGAGAACGACGGCGACCGGATCTCCCGCGACGCCGTCGCCTCGCTCTTCTCCAACGGGATCGACCCGATGGTCGTGATCCGCTGGAAGGACATGTTTGCGGTGCTCGAGGAGGCGATCGACGCGACGGAGACCGCGGCGCAGATTCTCGAGGGCATAGTCATCAAGAACTCGTGACGATCGTCCGTGGATAGCGACGTAATCCTCGTCCTCGTCATCGCCACGGCGCTGGCGTTCGACTTCACCAACGGGTTCCACGACACCGCCAACGTCGTCGCCACCTCGATCTCGACCGGGGCGGCGCGGCCGCAGGTGGCGATCGGGTTAGCCTCGCTGCTCAACTTCATCGGCGCCTTCATCTCGATCAGCGTCGCCGCCACCGTCGCCAAAGACGTCGTCGACGCCGAAGTGATCACCCCGACGATCGTCTTCGCCGGCCTGATCGGGGCGATCTCCTGGAACCTGATCACCTGGTACTTCGGCCTGCCGTCGAGCTCTTCCCACGCGCTGATCGGCGGCGTCGTCGGCTCGGCGGTGGCGGCGGTCGGGTTCGACGCGGTGCTCGCCGAAGGGCTGGTCGGCAAAGTCCTGATCCCCGCCGTCGTCGCTCCGATCCTCGCCTTCCTGGTGGCCGGGCTCGCGATCGGGATCTCCTACCGGGTGGTCGGCAAGCAGAGACCCGGGATCGTCTCCCGCGGCTACCGCTATGGGCAGGTCCTCTCCGGCGGGCTGCTGGCGCTCGCGCACGGGACCAACGACGCCCAGAAGACGATGGGGATCATCACCCTCGCCCTGATCGCCAACGGCACCCTCGGTGCCGAAGCCGACCCGCCGTTCTGGGTGATCGCCTCCTCGGCGGCGGCGATCGCCCTCGGTACCTACAGCGGCGGCTGGCGGATCATCAAGACGACCGGCACCCGGATCATCAAGATGGACGCCGC
>Ga0068868_100001962_pt1 | contig 14093 bp, 13 predicted proteins | sample KBSMisM42_FD_64660 | JGI IMG/M metagenome (GOLD analysis project Ga0068868, IMG submission 64660) | Miscanthus rhizosphere microbial communities from Kellogg Biological Station, Michigan, USA - KBS Miscanthus M4-2 | ecosystem: Host-associated > Plants > Roots > Rhizosphere > Soil ...
CCATTAAACAACCTATGGACAATCCAGTAGATCAGCCTGTTAATCGCTGCCAGGATCGCGTAATGTTCCAGTCTCACGATCTTACCAGGAGACAAATTGTTGTTCCCGCGCGACACCTATCCCTGGCAGCGATTGCAGACGCTTGAGCTGAATAGCGGCGATACTATTGTCCTTTACGGCGCATTATTTTCAGAAGACTTTTATGTTATGCACCAGAAGTTTTAATGATTCCGTCTGATAGAGGATTTGGGTCTTCGTGGGAATGGGCTTCTTCGAAGGGGCCTTGAAACAAGCTCACACCCATTCTTCGCGTCTATTGACGGGGAGCACACTTCGGATAGCAATCCTTCATTGCCGGGTTGTCTATAAAAGGGAAAAGGCTGTAGAAACAGCCCTTAACCATTAAACCTTATCCTATGAAAATTCGGCGCGAATATATAACATGATTTTATAATTGTCAAAGGAACATTTACACAATCAAAATTGAAAAGGGGCCGAAGCCCTCCGTGAGAGTATTCAGAATTGACAAGAAACATAACCTTCTATTATGACCGCAGTACAAGAATCATTTAAAGACAGATGCTGCGGTAATCGGTCGATAGTCAGGAATCGGCATTTGTAAAAGCAAAAACCCCACTCTAAAGGGTGGGGGCTTAACTCAAATCTGTAAAGTGTCAATATCACATGAGAAGTGACAAGACAAAATATGGTTTCCTTTGAAGCCCGCAAAGCATTCAGACTATTTTTGACTTTTATCAATAGTAAACGCCAACGCATAATCACCGACTCGATCGATCTGTAACGTTATAATGAATCGTGCATTCGGGAATTTAAATAGAAAAGATATTCTTTTCGAAGAGTGTGGGAAGTATTGTTGGGATCAGTCAAGTCAATAGGAAAGGGTAAGGATTAAGAGCTCATCATTTTACCCGTACAGGATTGACGTCGATAAATTCAAGTAGCTAAACAGGGACCAGGTAAATTTTTTGATAGTTGCCGTTCGTCGATATTGGCTTTGAAAAACGGGGGATTAAAAAAAAGAGAAAGTTGATTGCGGGTGTGTCGTCAGTTTTTCAAAGGATTTGTTTAAAAACTTTCTGGACGGTATTCAGGACATTGGACGGTAGAGTATGAAGACGAGTTCTCCGTATCAATCAACTTTCTGAAACAAAAATATAGTCTGAGACCTGTCCCCACAAGAGCAATAATGACCGATTTTGCTGTCATGGTTTTTACTGTCTCGTTCGTAAAGCCACCTTAATTTGAATAGTAAGTTTTCAATTGAATTCAGTTTTTGGTACTTTCCACATACTTAAATTACGTAGTTGTACTATAGAATAATTGACAGCTTTTTTTCAATTTGCACGCAAAAGCAACAATAAAAAAACATAATCATTCGTTTTTAATTCAATTAATATCCGATGAAGAACCTCGACCCCAACACTGTCATCAAGGTGGCCATTGCTGATGACCACGCCCTTTTCCGTACCGGAGTAAAAACTTCTTTATCAGCCCGTAAGGACATACAGATGGTGGCAGAAGCCGAAAACGGCATGCAGCTGCTCAATCTCCTTAAGCACATTCAGCCCGATGTAGTTTTACTCGACATCCAGATGCCGATCATGGATGGACTTACTACTTTGCCTGAAGTGAAAAGGCTGTACCCTAACATCAGGGTGATCATGCTCTCCATGCATAACGACCATTCGATGATTAGCCGGATGATGGAGATAGGTGCTAATTCTTACCTGACCAAAGATTCTGATTCAGAAACGATTTACCAGGCCATAAGAACCTGTTATCAGCAGGAGTTCTTTTTCAACGATCTTACCAATAAGGCATTGCTCAATGGACTGCGCACCAAGCGAACTGTTGAGTCAAATACCCCCCATGATGTGCAGCTGACAGAAAAAGAAATACTCATCTTGAGACTCATGTGTGACGAAAAAAGCACGAAAGAGATCGCTGATATTGTTGACCTTAGTCCCCGAACTGTTGAGGCCATACGTGATAAACTAAAAACAAAAACCGGTACCAAATCCATGGCAGGGTTGGTGATGTATGCCGTTAAGGCCGGGATTGTGGAGCAGCCTCATTAAAATATATTTCATACTTGCCTCTAATACCTAACGCCATCCCCTAAACGGATGGCTTTTTGTTTCTAGTCACATTAACGAAATAATGAATCTCCGACCGCCTTATTGCTTGATTGCCTGAACACATTGTGTAAGGTTTCTATAGCCTGTCTGCCATCGCTACCCAGCTCAAGCGAGTAATTGTTTACGTACAGGTCAATATGCTGACGCATCACAGTTTCGCTCATCTCCTGGGAATGTCGTTTCACATAATCTGATATAAAAGGATAATTCAAATAAGCAAAATGCAGGCTTTGCTTTATCAACGAATCTATTTTTTCAGCAATCGCGCCTGTTTCTCTTTTAATGGCAATGGCACCAAGGGGTATCGGCGCCTTCATTTTTTCTTCCCAATATTCTCCGAGATCCATCACTTTACATAATCCCTTGTCTTGATAGGTAAAGCGATTTTCGTGAATAATTACGCCAAGATCTGTTATGCCGTTTAGCACTGCTTCTTCAATCGACGAGAAGATCATAAATTTCTTATTCAATGCATTCGGATAAGCAAAACTTAAAAGGAGGTTGGCAGTGGTATGGATACCTGGCAGTGCTATGCTGAGGTCTTCTACTTTTGACTTTTGATCTTTGACCTCTGATTTCGATATTAATAAAGGTCCAACCCCTTTTCCCAGTGCACTTCCTGAATTCAAAAGAACATACTTGTCAGTCGCTTGAAAAAAGGCAGGAAAGCTCAGCTTGGTAATATCAAGTCTCCCTTCCAGGGCCCATTGATTAAGTGTTTCCACATCTTCGAGGATAACATCAAATTCAAATCCACCTGTATCAATTTTTTTATTGACCAATGCATCAAAGATGAAGGTATCATTGGGACAGGGCGAAAAACCGAGTGAAAGTTTCAAGTTTATCGTTTTAATTTATTGTTTCAACAAGGTGTATCAACTCTTTATTCAGATTGACGATAGATCTCTTCATGTCCCATTTTGATTTATCTCTTTCGGCGATATAATTTGAAATGCTGCGGAGTTGCATAAATGGTATCTTTTCCATCAGGCACGTATAATGCAAGGCTGCTCCTTCCATTGATTCGATCGCTGGCTTAAAAGATTCGTGGTAAAATCTGACTCTTTTTTTTGACGTAGTTATTTCGTTGACAGAAATGGCATTGACCTTTTTCAACTTCAGTTTCTTCAAGGCTTCATTGTCATTTTCAAGCCATCCTTTTTTAAAAGGAAATTGATCCTGAGGAACAAGCTGCAGATCGAACAGGGTCTTCAGTTTTTTTAATTCTATCACACTTTGGTCGGCGATGGTTTCTTTTTTTACGGCGACTACAGTTCCTAACGCAAGTTTTCTGTCAAAACATCCAGCTACACCTGCTTGTATCACCAGGGCGGGCCGTTTTAACTGCAATTGTTTCAAAAGACGATACGTTGTTGCCGTAAGTCCTATACCAGTGATAAGTATATCAATGTTCTGCGTTTTTTTTGTATTCCGGTAATACTCAAAAAAAGGCTCGATCTCTTTTGCCGTTGCAGCAATCAATAAAATATCCATACAATTCCAGGGCGCAAAGTTATTGATTCATGATGAAGAACGGCTTTCACGTACCTTTGCCGTCCGAACGGATCAACCGGGCGGGCTATTGATTTTAGTATGGTTTATCTCACACGGGCAGAACATTTTAATGCGGCGCATAAACTTTATAATCCTTCGTGGAGCAAGGAAAAAAATGATGAGGTATTTGGAAAATGTGCCAATGACAACTGGCATGGGCACAATTATGACCTGTTTGTTACAATAAAAGGTGTGCCCGATCCTGATACTGGTTTTTTAGTGGACGCAAAAAAATTGAGTACCGTTATCAATCAACACGTCATCGACAAACTTGATCACAGGAACCTGAATCTTGATGTTGATTTTATGCAGGGGAAGATGTGCAGCTCAGAAAACCTGGCAATAGAAATCTGGAACCAGCTTCAACCACATTTGCCGGCCCATGTTCAATTGCATTGCATCAAATTATACGAAACTCCAAGGATATATGTTGAATACTTTGGAGAAAAATAATTTAAAGAAGTAAACTCTTGTATATTTTTTGCGTTTTAGAGTTTATTGTTGAGACCGCAGAACAAAATTTGTAAATTAAAATATGGCTGACAGAGTTTCAGTTTTCAGGAAAGAGCATTTTAACGCGGCTCATCGGCTGTATAATGAGGCCTGGGATTATAGCAAGAATGAAGAAGTGTTTGGTAAGTGTGCCTTGCCTAATTACCACGGCCATAATTACGAAATGGAAGTAAAAGTGACGGGCGAACCCGATAAAGAAACGGGCTACGTTATTGACCTTAAACTTTTATCCGATACTATCAGGCGGGAAGTCGTTCAAAGGTTTGATCACAAAAATCTTAATCTAGATACTGCAGAATTTAGAAATTTGAACCCTACGGCTGAAAATATTGTTGTAGTTATCTACAAATTGCTGAGACCGTACATTGATAGCAAGTTCGATCTGCAGGTAAGACTATATGAAACACCAAGGAATTTTGTGGAGTACCCGGTTTAGGCATTTGATATTGGATATTTGATATTAAAATGGTTGGTCGCTAACTGAGTTACTAGTGACGAATAACCAGGACCGACAACCAGACAACGATAAATAAAAATATTCACTATGTCATACAAGAAAGTTGAAGAGTACTGTGAGGATGATCTGGAAAAGATGGCGAAGAATAACAGGGAGATAATAAAACTGATCGGTGAAGACCCTGATAGGGAAGGCCTTTTGAAAACCCCAACCCGGGTGGCAAAGGCATTGCAATTTATGACGCAGGGCTACAAGCAGAACGCAAAAAAAATCCTTGACTCAGCAAGATTTAAGGAGAGCGTCAGTGAAATGGTGATCGTAAAGGATATTGAACTTTATTCAATGTGCGAACATCACATGCTTCCTTTTTTTGGCAAGGCTCATATTGCCTACATTCCTAACGGTTATATTGTGGGTCTAAGCAAGCTTGCCCGCGTTGTGGATGTGTACGCAAGACGCCTGCAGGTCCAGGAACGAATGACTACGCAGATCCTGGGTGCAATACGTGAATCATTGCATCCGCTTGGAGTGGCTGTCGTGATCGAAGCAAAACATTTGTGTATGATGATGCGTGGAGTACAAAAACAAAATTCTGTTACAACTACTTCGGCTTTTGACGGTGAACTTTTGAATAATCATATCACCCGCAACGAATTTTTGAAATTGATCGCCGCCGATCTTAGTTAGCTGATAAACTCGCTTGTCTTCCCTTCGTTTTTTGAATTATAATTTTACATTATAGTTCCTGAAACACTCTTATTTTTGAAAACTTAACGGGCTAATCATGAAGCATGCTTATGTCTTTCCGGGACAGGGGTCTCAATTTTCCGGCATGGGAGTGGAGCATTACCAGAATAGTGTTTTCTCAAAAAAATTGTTTGAACAGGCCAATGAAATTTTAGGCTTTCGTATTTCAGACATTATGTTTCGGGGTACCGAAGATGACCTGAAACAAACAAGAGTGACCCAGCCCGCCGTTTTCCTTCATTCCATTATAGCCTATCGAAGTATTGAGAATGCAAAACCAGATATGGTCGCAGGTCACTCCCTGGGTGAATTTTCTGCGCTGGTCGTAAATGGTACGTTGAGTTTTGAAGATGCATTGAGTTTGGTTTCGGTTCGTGCGCAGGCAATGCAAAAGGCCTGCGAATTAAATCCGTCTACCATGGCAGCGGTATTGGGACTACCTGATGAAAAAGTAGAATCAGTTTGCGCCGACGTTCAAAAGGAAACCGGAGAAGTTGTCGTGGCTGCGAATTATAATTGCCCCGGACAATTGGTGATCAGTGGTTCCCTGCGCGGGATTGAAATTGCCTGTGAAAGAATGAAGGCAGCAGGCGCCAAAAGGGCGGTCGTTCTTCCGGTAGGGGGTGCCTTCCACTCGCCATTGATGAAACCGGCGCGCGAAGAGTTACAAGCTGCCATTGAAAAAACAAGATTTCACAGTCCCGTTTGTTCTGTTTATCAGAATTCAGTTGCCAAGGCAGTCATGGATGCAAATGAGATCAAAGTGAATTTAATCGATCAGCTGACAAGCCCGGTGCGTTGGACACAAAGTGTATTGGCTATGATCGCTGACGGAGCTTCCACCTTTACGGAAGCAGGGCCTGGCAAAGTATTGCAGGGATTAATACTCAAGATCAATAAAGAAATGACGGTGGAAGGGGTGAGTTAGTATTTTGTACTTAGCTTCAGGACTTGCATCGACTTTTGTTGCGTCGCACACTTGTACTTGCCCAATTCTTTTCAACAATCTAATTCTCAAACGTAGATGCTGCAATTTATCCAGCTGTCATCGAATTCAGCATCATACTTCTTATAAAAATTAATAGCCGGTTCATTCCAATCGAGCACCTGCCAGATAATTCGGTTAAATTTTTTTTCCCTTGCCTCCTCGATCAGTCGGTCGAATAACAATTTGCCAATGCCTTTTCCCCTCATTTCATTTGTAATGAGAATGTCCTCAAGATACATTGCCTGTCCCTTCCAGGTGGAGTAGCGAATATAGTAAAGTGCAAAGCCAACGATCCTTTCATCAACTTCCGCAACGAATGCCCACCATACCGGTTGTTTGCCAAAACCACTCTCAGTAAAATGCTCGAGTGTAACTGTCACCTCATCAGGCGCTCTTTCATAAGTTGCCAATTCCTGCACCAATTCAAGTAGTCTTGCACAATCATCTTTGTCTGCCCTGCGAATATTCGTCTTCATTTCTTGTTACTTGCCTTCAAAAATACCGGAAGTCGCCCTCAGTTTTTTAATTCTAATTATTCATTTTATACCCAGGCCCTTTCACGAATTTTCCGGGTCTCGCATTCGTATGTTCACCATCCTTGATCACCTGTCCTCCATTCACAAAAACGTGCACCACACCGGAGGCATATTGATGTGGCTTTGCAAATGTAGCATTGTCCTTCACTGCAGTTGGGTCAAAGATCACAATGTCAGCATAATTGCCAATTTTTAATTCGCCACGCTTTTGAAGCTTCAGATTTGTCGCCGGTAATTTAGCAAGTTGATAAACCGCTTGCTGTAACGGAAGTACTTTTTCCTCTCTCGAGTATTTGCCGAGTACTCTTATAAAACTTCCATAAGCTCTTGGATGTGGATTCGCTTTCAAAAACACTCCTTCCGGAGCCTGGGATGAGGCATCGGAACAAAAGCTCATCCATGGAACAGCGATCTCTTTTTTTACATTACTTGAATCCATAGAAAAATAAGAGACATCGATGCGCGTACTGTCTTCCACAATTAAATTAATGGCAGTTTCCTCTGGAGAGGTGCCTCTTATTTTTGCCACCTCTTCCAAGGTTTTCCCAATGTATTTGCGAAGTGAATCTTGTTTAAATCCCAATAATAAAACTCCTTTGGCCCCGCCTGCGCCATAGTAGGTATTCTCCCAATCCCGGGGATCTGAATCCATTGCTTTCTTCATTTTTTCCCGAACGTCTGCTCTTTGCAAGCGATGCCATAGACTGTCAAAGCCTCCATCCTGCAATGAAGGTGGAAAGGCTGCTGTCAGGCCTGTTGCACTTGCATTGTAGGTGTACATGTCCGCCGTGATCTTTAGCCCTTCTGCCCTTGCTTTGTCAATTTTTTTTATAAGGCTGTCGATCTTCCACCAGTTATCTTTTCCTGAAGCCTTGAAATGATAGATCTCTGCCGGGAGATTTGCTTCTTTTGAAATGGTCATTAATTCATCAACAGCTTCAAACAATTTGTTGCCTTCATTTCGAATATGAGAAATGTACATACCATTATACTTCGATGCTTCTTTACACAATTCAACCAATTCATTTGTCTTTGCAAAAAAGGCAGGCGGATAAATGAGAGAGGAACCAACTCCCATCGCTCCTTCCTCCATCGCCCGGCGGACTAACAATTTCATGCTGTCCATCTGCGCCGGCGTGGGATCGCGATCATCTTCACCCACCACATATTCACGAATAGTGGTAGCACCAACAAAGGAGGCGACGTTACAGGAAATTCCTTTTTTCTCTAACCAGTTCAGATACTCCCCAAGAGTATTCCATTCTACATTGTATTTGATATCCGTTTGTCCCTTTTTCAACTGCTCCTTCATCTTTGCATTCAATGGGCCCATACTTTCGCCTTCACCCATTACTTCAAGAGTCACACCCTGGCGCAGTTCACTTTGCGAACGACCGTCTTCAATAAGCGACTCGTTCGACCAGCTAAGCATATTAATGAAGCCGGGTGCGATAGCCATTCCTTTTGCATCGATCTCATTCGTTCCCGCTTCTTTTGAAAGGTCTCCGATAAATGCAATAGTGTCTGCATCGATAGCAATATCCGCTTTATAAGGTTCACCGCCATTGCCATCATAGATCGTTCCATTGCGAATGATGGTGTCAAATTTTGCTTTTTGTTCGCATGAGAGGAAAAACAAAACAGCTATAAGAGAAAAGAAGGACAATCGCATAAGCAGAATTTTAGTGTTATTGACGTTTAATGACATTACCGGGATACCTGCCGGTTGTTGCTCTATTTTTAAAAACTTGTTTACCGTTGACCCAAACTATTTCAATGCCATCTGAAATTTTATGAGGCTCAGAAATAGTAGCCCGGTCGATCACAGTTGAAGGATCAAGCAGTACAAGATCGGCAAAGTATCCTTTTTTGATCAATCCTCTTTTTTTGATTCCCATATGTTCTGCGGGCAGACCGGTCATCTTGTGTATCGCTTCCTTTAATGAAAATATCTTTTCGTCCCTGGCATAATGACCCAGTACTTTTGTAAAGGCGCCATAACCGCGTGGATGGCCGCCGGAAGAAGAACCATCAGAACAAATATTAGCTTGCGGCCAGCGCATTAGTCTTTTGATATCTTCTTCGTTCATGGAGGTGGCAAGAATGCCTTCATCACATGGTCTTTTATTTTCTTTTTCGAAATTCTCTATTCTTGCGATCAGTTCTGTCAGCATGCGTGCAGAAGTTTTGTTTTCCATACCGGCAATGGCCGCTAAGCTTTTTCCTTCGTATTCCGGTTGTATCTCGTAACTGCTTAGTATGATATCTTCCGGCCGCGTGATCTCTTGTAAGATCATTTCAGCCTCTTTTTCATCACTGAAATTTCTGTCTGGAAAAAGCACACGAATAGTAGAATGCCAGAATGCATAAGGATAAATATCGCTCGTTATGTTTATTCCATTTTTTCTTGCATTGTCAAGCACCATTAGCAGGCTATCTGATCTCCCCCAAAGATTGTGCATCGCCAGTTTGATGTGACTGATCTGGACAGGAATCTTTGCAACCTTTCCGATATGGATGATCTCATCGATCGCTTTCCAGAAATAGCGGTCTTCGCTCCTTATGTGACTGATATATCTTCCACCGTAAGGAGCTACTTCTTTGGCAAGTTGTAACACTTCATCCGCATTGGAATAAATGCCCGGATCATATTCCAGGCCAGTTGAAAGACCAAAAGCTCCTGCCTCCATGTCTTGCCCCAGCATCAACTTCATTTTATCAATTTCGCCCTGCGTTGCAAAACGTTTGAAATTTTTTCCCAAAACTGAATCACGAATGGTATTATGCCCGCTGTAAGAACCAATATTAACAGCTGCAGGTGTATCAGATAGCCGTTGAAAAAATGTTCGAAGCGGAAAATTTGATTCACCATCTTGCCCAATAATAATAGTAGTTACTCCCTGGCTCACGGCAGCCAAAAAATCGCGGTGCTGGAATAACTCACCCGCATGATGACTATGGGTGTCAATAAAACCCGGTGTCAGTGCAAGCCCTTCGCCATCAATTTCATTTTTCGCTGATCCGCGTTCAAGATCACCAATAAACGCAATGGTGTCTGCAATAATTCCGATATCGGCTTTATAAGGCTCACTGCCACTACCATCATAAACCACGGCATGGCGAATGATAGTATCGTAGTCAGTTTTTTGTTTGGAGAAGAATAAAAATGCAGGAAGAAAAACCAACAATAGTTTTCTCATGGTTCAGTTTTGGCCTTAAGTTTTAAATAAATATAGCTATTAGATGAATACTACAGCAACCGAACCGGCAGATTTGACAGATTTACTTAAGAGGCTAAAGCCTGCTCAAGATCCGCAATGATGTCCTGGGTATTTTCAATGCCTACATTCATTCTTATTAGACCATCCGTGATCCCGTATTTATCCCTTTGTTCCTTGGGTATTCCGGCGTGTGACATGGAAGCAGGATGTGAAAGCAATGTGTCACAAGTCCCCAATGAAACAGTTCGAACACACATCTTCAATTTATTCATAAAATCAATCCCGGCCTTCAAACCATCCTTCAATTCAAAACTCAACATGCCACCAGGACGTCGCATCTGTTTCATCGCTACTTGATGATCAGGATGTGATTCGAGTCCAATATAATTCACTTTCCCAACCGATTTATTCTTATCTAAAAAATCGGCGACTACCATTGCATTTGAGCAATGACGTTCCATTCTTAATTCTAAAGTTTTTATTCCCTGTATCAATAAAAAAGCATCAAACGGGTTAGCATTTCCGCCCAATAACCTGTGCACTTTAGTGACATGGCCTTTCATCAATTCGATATCCCTCCCTAAAAGAATTCCGCCAATGGCAGTGCCATGTCCATTTAGAAACTTAGTAGTCGAATGAACAATAAAATCCACACCATGCCGAAAAGGTTGTTGTAAAAAAGGAGTGGCAAACGTGTTATCACAAGCAACAATGATGTTATGTTGTTTTGCCAATTTACAGAGTGCTTCAAGATCTACGCATTGAATAGTAGGATTGGCAGGCGTTTCAAGGTAAAGTAATTTGATATTACCTGCCTTCATTGCTATTTCGGCTTTATTCAGATCCCGCAGGTCGATGATCTGTGCGGTGATGTTCAATGGAGGTAAAATTTTCTGCACCAGCTCATCTGTGCCACCGTACAGGGAAAAATGAGTAAGAATTTTATCGCCCGGCTTTAACAGAGCGATCATTAGTGTAGAAATTGCTGCCATACCTGAGGAATGAAGTATTCCTTTCGCCTGTAAGGCCAACCCGTTTTGATTGGAAAGTCCAAACGTTTCAAGTGCCGAAATTTTCTCTTCAGCTTCTGACATGGTCGGATTGCCCCAGCGGGAATAAATATATCCTTCCTCCTGCCCGCTAAATCGGCGCATACCTTGCTCAGCCGTATCATATACAAAAGTGCTGGAAGCATAAATGGGTACCTGCTGCGCATACATCGGATCTTTCCTATGACCGCCGTGTACGGCCAGTGAAGTCCAACCTGAAACAGGAAAATCTTTATCCATAAGTCTTTTTTTGAATGAAAATCAGTTGAAAATTGAATTTAATTTCAAAAGTAACAGAAAGAACTGTACAACTTCAGCCATTTGGCACACAGATGCTAAAGGCGGCCTTCTTTTTGTAATTGTTTAGCTGATAAATTGTTCAACTAAAAAAGTAAACTATGAAAATGTTTTTTATTTCTGTTATCATGATATTGTTTTCGGAGATCGTTTTTTGTCAACAGATACGTTTTGGACTTGATCCTGGCTTTGCTCTTTCCCGTGGCGATTACCGGCCTCACGAAGGCCTCGACAGGAGAATTATTGGAGGGTTTGATGGGGGAGCGCTACTTGAAATTGGGGTTGCCCCCAAGTTTAAGCTTCAACCCGAAGTAAACTATTCGATAATTGGTGTTGAGTTGAATGACGGTGAAAAAGAAGCTACGATTAAACTTAGGTATGTTGATGTTGCTTTATTAGCAAAGCTGGGCGTGTGTAAAAAGGTGAATTTATTTGCAGGCCCGCAGGTTGGATTTTTAACTTCGGCCAAAAGAGACTCTTCATTTACAAATGAAATGATCGATCTGAAAACTGATTTTAAGGATTATGACTATGGTTTGGTGTTCGGAGCAGAATATAAGTTTAGCGATCATGTTTTTTTAAGCGGAAGATATTATCATGGTTTATACCAGGTGGCTGAAAGCTGGAATGATTTTGTCCTAAGGAATCGCTATATCAGTGTGAGGATCGGATATATTTTTTGAGGGTGATGGGTCCGACGTCTTCAGAGCGTTTGACCCATTTTTAACTATTTAAAGGATTTCTTTGATCGCTTCAACATTAATTTTTATTGCGGGCATAAATTCCACCGGACTTAACTGGCTTAGGCTTTAGTCGGTTACATTGATGAGAAAGTGAAAATGATTCGGCATTTAATTATTTAAAGTGTCACACGCTCTCCAGGCGTCAGACACTAATAGGCCCATTTGATTAAAGTGGCACCCCAGGTAAATCCACCTCCAAAAGCGGCAAGTACCAACAAGTCACCTTTATTCAGCTCGTGTTTCCATTCCCATAAACAAAGAGGAATAGTGGCCGCTGTTGTGTTGCCATAACGTTGAATATTCAGCATTACTTTATCCTGCGATAATCCCATTCGATTAGCCGTCGCATCGATGATTCTTTTATTCGCCTGGTGAGGTACAAGCCAGGCGATGTCATCACCCGTCAAATGATTTCTCTCCAGTAATTCTGCACTCACATCAGCCATCCCTTTTACGGCGAACTTAAAAACAGGTTGTCCATCCTGGTAAATAAAATGTTCTTTGGCGGCAACAGTTTCATTGGAGGGTGGTTTTAACGAACCGCCCGCCTTCATATGTAAATAGTTAATCCCGCTTCCATCGCTTTTTAATAAGCTGTCGAGTATACCGTACCCGTCATGATTTGGTTCTAATAAAACAGCAGCGGCGGCGTCACCAAATAGTATACACGTGGTCCGGTCGCTGTAGTCAACTATCGAGCTCATTTTATCGGCGCCCACGACCACTACTTTCTTGTAGCGGCCGCTTTCGATGAGAGCTGCACCTGTCGTTAATGCGTACAAAAAACCTGAACAGGCCGCTTCAAGATCAAAACCCCATGCATTCTTTGCTCCAACTTTGTTGCAAATAATATTTGCAGTGGCCGGAAACATCATATCGGGAGTAACAGTACTGCAAATAACACAATCAATTTCCAGCGGGTCGATTCCTCTTCTCTTACAAAGATCCATTACTGCGGGTGCACCCATATCAGAAGTTGCCAGTCCTTCACCCTTTAAAATGCGCCGCTCCTGTATCCCGGTTCTTGTACGGATCCATTCGTCGTTGGTATCTACCATTTTTTCAAGGTCGGCGTTCGTCAATTTATCATCAGGAACATAGGCCCCAACACTGGTAATAGCGGCGGTCATTTTTGCCATGAATATTTTTTTTGCGGCACGAAGATACAATAATGGAAAATGTGTCGATTTCTATTGATCAGGTGATGCAGGTCAAGTGAGTAGTATGATTTTCAAATTTTTGAATTCGCTTCCTTACTTTCGCAGCTATGATTACTTTTTTAAAGGGGGATTTTATAGTGAAAGGTCCGGCTTCAGTGGTGATCGATGTGAATGGAGTTGGTTATGAGGTACTCATCAGTCTAAATACCTTTTCAAAAATTCAGCATCTTGACAAAGGTCAACTACATACTTCACTGCTAGTCAGGGAGGATTCTCACACACTTTATGGATTTTTTGATCAGGCAGAGAAGGAGATGTTTTTGCAACTCATAAATGTGTCGGGCATTGGAGCGTCAACTGCCCGGATGATGTTGTCGTATATGAAACCCGAGGAACTTGCCAGAGCGATCATAAACGGTGATATCAGGACACTAGAACGTATTAAAGGGATCGGGAAAAAAACAGCTGAAAGATTGGTTGTAGAACTCAAGGATAGGCTCGCAAAACATCCCCCTGAAACAAATATTTCCACTTTGAAACACAATACTTTGCATTCAGATGCGTTAAATGCCTTGCTGGCTTTAGGCATCAATCGTCTGGCCGCTGATCAGGCTATTCAGAAGACCTTGGTGGAACAGCCAAATCTGCCACTTGAGGATTTGATAAAAA
>Ga0068868_100001966_pt1 | contig 14088 bp, 13 predicted proteins | sample KBSMisM42_FD_64660 | JGI IMG/M metagenome (GOLD analysis project Ga0068868, IMG submission 64660) | Miscanthus rhizosphere microbial communities from Kellogg Biological Station, Michigan, USA - KBS Miscanthus M4-2 | ecosystem: Host-associated > Plants > Roots > Rhizosphere > Soil ...
GCGAGCACAGGAACACGATCCTGGTCGTGGAATCGATAGCGGCGAGCACCGCGTCGGCGTCGAGCGCGAAGTCCTTGTTCGCGAGCAGCGGCACGCGCTTTATCGCGGCGTTCTGGATCGTCGCGTAGAGCCGATACATGTCGAACGTCGGCGGCGTAATCAGGATCGAGTCGCGGCCCGCGGAACAGAAGCCGCGGATCAGCACGTCGATCGCCTCGCTGCTGCCGCGCGTCACGAGAATCTGCGCTTGGTCTATCCCATAATGCGCGGCCAGCTTCGCGGTGAGCATCGTGGGCCGCGGCGGAGGGTAGACGTTCAATCCGCGCTCGGTCGTGTCGCCTGGCGCTCGCCACGGCGATTCGTTCGCGTTGAGACGCAGCAGGCCGGGCTCCCACTGGCCGGGCACGTACGGGCGTATGGCGCGCAGCTCCGGCCGCGCGAGATCGAGCACGCTCATCGCCGGTCTCCCGCGCTTGCGGAGTCGATCGCTGCAAGCCGCCGCGTGACTGCGCGCGCGTGCGCGTCGAGACCCTCGAGCTCGGCGAGCGTCGTCGCGATCGGCCCGATCGTGCGCAGGCCCTCGGGCGTGAGCTCCTGCACCGTCATCGAGCGCAGAAAATCCCCGACCCCGAGGCTCGAATAGCGGCGCGCGAACCCGTAAGTCGGCAGCACGTGGTTCGTGCCGCTGCAATAGTCGCCGACGGTCTCGGGCGTCCACTGCCCGAGGAACACCGAGCCCGCAGCGCGGACCCGCGACAGCCAGTCGCGCGGCCGCTCGATTTGCAGAATCAGGTGCTCCGGCGCGTACGCGTTCGAGATCTCGAGCGCCTCGGCGAGGTCGGTGACGACGATCGCGCGCGAATGACCGAGCGCGCCGTCGACGATCTCGCGGCGCGGCAGCGTCGCCTTCTGGCTCGCGACCTGCGCGGCGACAGCCGACGCGAGCTCGGCGCTCGTCGTGAGCAGCAGCACCTGCGAATCGGCGCCGTGCTCGGCTTGCGACAGGAGATCGGCGGCCACGAACACGGGATTCGCACTCGCGTCGGCGATCACGAGCACCTCGGACGGGCCAGCCGGGTAATCGCGCGCGGCGCCGTACGGATCTCGATCCACCTGCGCCTTGGCCTCGGTCACCCAGACGCTGCCGGGACCGAAGACCTTGTCGACCTTGGGCACGGTCTCGGTGCCGTAGGCGAGCGCCGCGATCGCCTGAGCGCCGCCGAGCTTGAAGACGCGCTGTACGCCGCTCACGAGCGCCGCGTACAGAACGGCGGGATCCGCACGGCCGTCCGCCTGGGGAGGGGTGCAGAGAATCCGCGTAGGGCAGCCCGCGAGCCGAGCCGGCACGCCGAGCATCAGGGCCGTGGAGGGCAGCGGCGCGTTCCCGGCCGGCACGTACAGTCCGACGCTCTCGATCGGGCGCGAGAGACGCTCGCAGCGCACGCCAGCGGCCGTATCGACCGCGAGCGGAGTGGGGAGCTGCGGCTTGTGAAAAGCCTCGATGTTCGCCGCGGCTGCGCGAATCGCCGCGCGCTGCACCTCGCTCAACTGGTCGCCCGCGGCAGTGATTTCCGCTTGTCCGACCTCGAGCGACGCGAGCTCGACGCGGTCGAGCTTGGCCGTGAGGTCGAACAGAGCGCTGTCGCCCTCGTTGCGCACGCGCTCGATGATCGCCGCGACGCGCTCCGCCAGCGTCTCGTCGTTTGCTAGCGCGGGGCGCGCGAGCACGTCGCGCCGGCCCTCGGCCGTGAGGTCTTGCCAGATTTCGATCCGCATGGCGGCTACGCGAGCATCTTCTCGACCGGCAGCACGAGCATCGAGCTCGCGCCGGCCTCTTTGAGCTGCTCGAGCGTCTCCCAGAACACGTTCTCGCGGCACACGGCGTGCAGCGCGACCTTGTCGTCGCGGCCTTCGAGCGGAATGATCGTCGGGGCTTCGCTGCCCGGCAGCAGAGCGCGAATCTCCTTCAGGGCCGAGCGCGGCGCGTGGAGCATGATGTACTTGCTCTCCTTGACCTGCAGCACGCCCTGGATCCGCTGCAGCAGCCGCTGCAGCCACTGCGCCTTTTCGTCGCGGATCGCGGCGGGCGTCTGGATCAGCGAGGCGCGGCTCTCGAGGATCGTCTCGGCCTCGTACAGCTGGTGCGCTCGCAGCGTCGAGCCGCTCGATACGAGGTCGCAGATCAGATCGGCCTTGCCGAGGCTCGGCGCGATCTCGACCGCGCCGGAGAACGAGATGATCTGGGCGCTCACGCCGTGGCGCGCGAGATAGGCCTTGAGTATCCGCGGATACGTCGTCGCGATCCGCTTGCCGTCGAGCGACTTGGGTCCCTCGAACGGCACGCCTTCGGGCATGCCGAACGATAGCCGGCACTGGCCGAAGTCGAGGCGGCAGAGGTCTTTGAACAGCTCCGTTCGGCCTTGCTCGACCATCTCGAGCTTGCGCTCCTCGATGATGTTGAGCCCGACGATGCCGAGGTCGCAGATGTCTTCCTGCACGAGCCGGGGGATGTCGTCGTCGCGCACGAGCAGCACGTCGACGGGCATGTTCTCGCCGTAGCAGATCAGCTGGTCCTTGCCGCGGGAGTAGCTGAGCCCGCAGCGCACGAGCAGCTCGAGCGAGTGATCCGTGAGCCGCCCGGACTTCTGGACGGCGATCTTGATTCTGGCTTCCGTGGAAACTCGCATGGGCATTCTCCTGCGCCGTCCCGCGTCAGAGCGGGCTCAGGCGCTTCAGCGCGACTTGGTAGCCGCCGTTGCCGCCGGTGAGGAATCGCGCGACTCGGCCGATCGTGGTGACCGAGACGCCGGTCAGCTCGTGAATCTTTCGATAGGGTAGGCCGTCCTGGAGGTACTTCACGACGGCCCAGCGGTCGACGAGCGCTTCGATCTCCATGGGCGTGCAGAGATCCGCGAAGAACTTCTCGCACTCGGCTTCCGTGCGCAAGCTCAGGATCGCGCGGTAAAGACCTTGCTCGGCGCGCGCGGCGGTGCGCGCCGTCAAACCTCGGTGAGCCTTCATCGGCTGGCAGCCTCGACTATCCGGACGGGAAAACGAATCAACGCACTAATGTAATAGCGCGCTAGTACATTAATACGAAAGCGGGGCCCGATGCAAGTGAGAAGGGCATAACGAGAGGCGGAGCAGGGCTAGGCTGCGCGCAGGTTCTTGAGCACGACGTCCGTGAAAGCCGTGGTGCCGAGCCAATCGCGGGCTCCGGACCCGGCGATGTCGCGAGTCCTGGCCCCGGACCGGATCGCGCCGGTGACCGCGGCCTCGATCGCCGCGGCGGCATCCGGCGCGCCGCAGCTGTGACGGAGCAGCATTGCGGCGCTCATGATCGTGCCGCACGGGTTTGCGACGCCCTGGCCTGCGATGTCGGGCGCGGAGCCGTGGATGGGCTCGTACAGACCCGGCCCGCCGTCGCCGAGCGACGCCGAGGGCAGAAGGCCCATCGACCCCGCGAGCATCGATGCCTCGTCGGTCAGGATGTCGCCGAACATGTTCTCGGTGACCATCACGTCGAAGTCGGCCGGGCGGCTCAACAGGTGCATCGCGGCCGCGTCGACCAGCAGGTGCTCCACCTTGAGCTCCGGGAATTCGTCGCGAAACACGCGCGTCGCGACGTCTCGCCACAGGCGCGACGTGTCGAGCACGTTCGCCTTGTCGACCGACGTGATCTTCTTGCGCCGCCCCATCGCGAGCTTCGCCGCGACGCGGCAGACGCGCTCGATCTCGCCCGCGGTGTACTCGCACGTATCGAACGCCGCGGTCGCCGTGCGATTGCGCTTACCGAAATAGATGCCGCCGGTCAGCTCGCGGATCACGAGGATGTCGACGCCGCGGAGCTTTTCGGGCTTCAGCGGCGAGGCGGCCGCGAGCTCGGGCACCGCGGTGACGGGCCGCAAGTTCGCGAACAGGCCAAGGGCCTTGCGGATCCCGAGCAAGCCTTGCTCGGGCCGCTTCGACACCTCGATCGTGTCCCATTTCGGGCCTCCGACCGCGCCGAGAAGGATAGCGGTCGACGCCTTGCAAGCCGCGACCGTCGCGGGCGGCAGAGGGCTGCCGGCCGCGTCGTAGGCGGCGCCGCCGATCAACGCGTTTTCGAACTCGAGGCCGAGCTTGAACTGCGAGGACGCTGCCTCGAGCACGCGCACGGCCGCAGCCGTGACCTCGGGGCCCACGCCGTCCCCGCCGAGCACGACGATCTTATTCACGCGTGCGCCTGCTCGTAGCGGTTGATCGCCGCGTCCTGCTCGAGCAGGAAGCCGAGCTGGTCGATGCCGTTCATGAGGCAATAGCGCGAGAACTTGTCGATCGGGAACGGCACGCGGCGCGCCGGCAGCACGAGCGTCGCGCTCGCGACGTCGACGGTGACCTCCGCACCCGGGTTCGCGAGCAGCCAGCGGTGCGTGTCGTCGTCGACGACGATCGGCACGAGGCCGTTCTTGAGCGAGTTGCTGCGAAAGATATCGGCGATCTCGGTGCTCACGACGGCGCGGATGCCGAAGTCGAGAAGGGCCCACGGCGCATGCTCGCGCGACGAGCCGCAGCCGAAGTTGTGGCCGCCGACGAGGATCTGCGCGCCGCGGTTCTCGGGGCGCGTGAGCACGAAGTCGGCGCGCTCCTTGCCGTTACGGTCGTAGCGCCAGTCGTTGAACAGGTTCTTGCCGAGCCCGTCTTTCGTCGTGGTCGTGAGATAGCGCGCCGGGATGATCTGGTCGGTGTCGATGTCGTCGTTCGGCATCACGACCGTCTTCGAACGGATTTGCTTGATCGGTTCCATGTTCAACCCATGAGCTCGCGCGGATCCGCGATGGCTCCCTTGATTGCGGCTGCCGCGGCCGTGAGCGGGCTCGCGAGCACCGTGCGCGCGCCGCTGCCCTGACGGCCTTCGAAATTACGATTGCTCGTGCTGACCGAGAGTTGGCCGCTCGCGACCTTGTCGCCGTTCATCGCGATGCACATCGAGCAGCCGGGCTCGCGCCACTCGCCGCCCGCCGCGCGCACGATCTCATCGAGCCCTTCGGCTTCGGCCTGGCGCTTGACCTCGTGCGACCCCGGCACGACGAGCAGCCGCACACGGTCCGCGACGTGCCGGCCACGGAGCAGCCCGGCGGCCATCCGCAGGTCGCTGAGCCGGCCGTTCGTGCACGAGCCTATGAAGACGACGTCGACCGGCTTGCCGAGCAACGGCTTGCCGGCTTCGACCTGCATGTACGCTAGCGCCTTGCGGAACGACGGGTCGTCCCCGCGCGGCACCTCGTGGTCGATCGGCATCACCATGCCCGGATTCGTGCCGAACGTGACCATCGGCGCGAGCGTCGAGACGTCGATGTTGATCTCGCGGTCGAAACGCGCGCCCGCGTCGCTCGGCAGCGAGCGCCAACGCTTCACGGCCGCGTCCCACGCGGCGCCCTGCGGCGCAAGCGGGCGGCCTGCAAGGTACTGATACGTAGTGTCGTCGGGCGCGATCATGCCCGCGCGCGCGCCGGCCTCGATCGACATGTTGCAGACGGTCATCCGCTCTTCCATCGACATCGCCCGGATCGCGCTGCCGCGGTACTCGATCACGTGGCCCGTGCCGCCGCCGACGCCGATCTCGCCGATCACGCGCAAGATGACATCCTTCGCGGTGACCCCGGGGGCGAGCTTGCCGTCGACGTTGATCGCGAGCGTCTTCGGCTTGCGCTGGAGCAGGCACTGCGTCGCGAGCACGTGGCCGACCTCCGTCGTGCCGATGCCGAACGCGAGCGCGCCGACGGCGCCGTGGGTGCTCGTGTGCGAGTCGCCGCAGACGATCGTCATGCCGGGCTGCGACGCGCCGAGCTCGGGCCCGATCACGTGCACGATGCCGCGCTCGCGGCTTTCGAATCCGCGCAGCTCGATACCGAAGTCCTTGCAGTTCTTCTCCATCTGCCGGACCTGCTTCGCGGCAGCCGGCTCGCTCACGATCTCGAGGTCCTTGATGCTCTTCATCGGCACCGTCGGCGTCGAATGATCGAGCGTCGCGAGGCAGCGGTCGGGGCGGCGCACCTTGATGCCGCGCGAGCGGAGGAGGTCGAACGCCTGCGGGCTCGTGACCTCGTGAATCAGATGCAGATCGACGTACAGCACGGCCGGCGTGTCGTCGGTCTCGGGCGCGACGATGTGCTGCGCCCATACTTTCTCGAACAGGGATTGCGCGGACATTTGGCGTTTGAACCTCGGGCGGCGGTCTTCAGACCGCGATGGGCCGATCGATACGACCGGACTTCTGCTCGCCGGCGATCGGCTCCAGCCAATTCCAGCGGTCGACGGTCGAGCCGTCGAACAAGCCGAAGAAGAGTTTCTGCAAGCGCTCGGTGATCGGGCCGCGCTTGCCTTCGCCGATCGTGATCTTGTCGACGGAGCGCACGGGCGTAATCTCCGCGGCCGTGCCGGTCAAGAACACCTCGTCGGCGATGTAGAGGAGCTCGCGCGGGATGTTCTGCTCGAGCACCTGGAGGCCCAGCGACTCCGCAAGCCGTGCGACCGTGTCGCGCGTGATGCCGGACAAGATCGACGCGGCAACCGGCGGCGTGTAGAGCTTGCCATTTTGCACGAGGAACAGGTTCTCGCCCGCGCCCTCGCTCACGTAGCCGTCGACGCTGAGCGCGAGACCCTCTGCGAAGCCGAGCCGACGCGCCTCGAGCGTCACGAGCGCGCTCGAAAGATAATTGCCGCCCGCCTTCGCGAGCGCGGGCACGGTGTTCGGAGCGACGCGCTGCCACGACGACACGCAGACGTCGACTCCCTGCTCTAGCGCGCCCTCGCCGAGGTAAGAGCCCCATTCCCACGCCGCGATCGACACGCTCGCGGGCTGGTCGATGTTGCCCGCGACGCCGAGCTCGCCGTAACCGCGGAATGCGATCGGGCGGATGTACGCGCCCTTGAGCCCGTTCTCGCGCACGACCTCGCGGCACGCCGCGGTGATCGCCTCGCGCGAGTAGGGGATCTTCATCCGATAGATCTTCGCGGAGTGGAACAGGCGCTTCACATGGTCCGTGAGCCTGAAGCCGACGGCGCCGTTCGGCGTTTGATAGACGCGGATGCCCTCGAATACGGACGAGCCGTAGTGCAGCGCGTGGCTCAACACGTGCACGGTCGCCTGTTCCCAAGGCACCAACCGTCCCTCGTGCCAGATGAACTTCGTCGTCTTCAGAGGCATTCGTCCACTCCTGCGAAAACCGATCCGGTTTCCAACGGCTCGCGTGCGCGCGAGCTTCTGATCACTCTTGTAGCCAGCTCATTCGGCCGCGCAGCTCGCGGCCGACTTTCTCGATGCCTTCGTCGAGATCGGCCTGCAGCAGCTTCTTGTAGTTCGCCTGGCCCGCTTTGGTCTCGGCGATCCACTGCTTCGCGAACGTGCCGTCCTGAACTTCCTTCAGGACCTGGCGCATGCTGTCGCGCACGTGCGAGTCGATTATCCGAGGGCCGCGCGTGAGATCGCCGTACTTTGCGGTGTCGCTCACGAACTGGTGCATCTTCTTGAGCCCGCCTTCGTGCAGCAGGTCGACGATCAGCTTGAGCTCGTGCATGCATTCGAAGTAGGCCACCTCGGGCTGATAGCCCGCCTCGACGAGCGTCTTGAAGCCGTTCACGACGAGCTCCGTAGCGCCGCCGCAGAGCACGGCCTGCTCGCCGAACAGGTCCGTTTCGGTCTCCTCGGCGAACGTCGTCTTCAACACGCCGCCGCGTGTTCCGCCGATGCCGTGCGCATAGGCGAGGGCGCGTGCTTGCGCTTTGCCCGTCGCGTCCTGCGCGACCGCGAGCAGACACGGAACGCCGCGACCCTGCTCGTACTGGCGGCGCACGAGATCGCCGGGTCCCTTCGGCGCGATCAGCACGACGTCGAGATCCGCCCGCGGCTGAATCTGCTTGTAGTGAATGTTGAAGCCGTGCGCGAACAGCAGCGTTGCGCCCTTCCTGAGATTCGGCTCGATATCCTTGTAGAGCTGCGCCTGCGCCATATCGGGCGCGAGGAACGCGACGAGCCCGGCGCCCTTGACGGCCTCGGCAGGCGTCTTGACCGGCAACCCGTCGCGCTCCGCCGTAGCGGAGGTCTTTCCGCCGGCGCGCAGGCCGACGACGACGTCGTAACCGGAGTCGCGCAGGTTCAACGCATGTGCGCGACCTTGGCTGCCGTAGCCGAGCACCGCGATCTTTTCGCCGCTCAACAGCGCGGGCTGAGCATCCGCTTCCACGAAGATCTGCATTTCCGTTTCCGTTATTTCCTTCGGGCTAGTTTCGTTCTCGCATCAAAAAAAAAACCCCGCAGCCTTTCGGGTGCGGGGTCTTTCTAAATGGCGTTCGTCGTCAAACCAAGCGCCCGCACCTTTGTCGGTTGTGTACTACCGTAAGGGCGCAGCGCGCAGGGGTGATCTCAGTCTGATGATTCATCGGAACGGGCATGATCTAGAAAAGGGCTGGGCATGTCAAACGGCGCCGGGTCGAGCGCCTAGCCGTAGATGTGGCGCCTCCCTGCCGCGAGCGCCGGCGAGGTCATACATGAGCTTGTGGACTTAAGCCAATGACTCGACAACACATGCGGCACCCCTGCCGGGAAGCCCACGGAGCGGCTTTCGGTGGGCGTTGATCGCACATGACGGCGCGCCCACAATCCCTCTCCTTTTTCTTTCTTACCGTCCAGGAGCTGCAACTCATGACCATCAAAGTAGGCGACAAGATGCCGAAGGGCCAATTCACGCGTTTCGGAGCGAACGGCCCCGAGCCGCTCTCGACCGACGATCTTTTCAAAGGCAAGACGGTCGTGCTGTTCTCCGTCCCGGGCGCTTTCACGCCGACGTGCTCGGCCAAGCACCTGCCCGGGTTCGTGACGAACGCCGACGCGATCAAGAAGAAGGGCGTCGATACGATTGCCTGCATGGCCGTGAACGACGTGTTCGTGATGCGCGCGTGGGGCGACTCGAGCAAGACCGGCGACAAGGTGCTGATGCTCGCGGACGGCAACGGCGAATATGCGCGCGCTCTCGGCCTGGAGATGGACGCGAGCAAGTTCGGCATGGGGACGCGCGGCAAGCGCTTCTCGGTGATCGTCAAGGACGGCGTCGTCAAGCAGCTGAACGTCGAGGCGCCCGGCGAGTTCGGCGTGAGCTCGGCAGAGACCGCGCTCAAGCAGCTGTAGCGTTACGCCGCCCGGACAATCAAGCGGAGCACGCGCGGATCGGCTTCGATCGCGCGGCGCTCCCACCAAAGCAACGACAACAGGAGGGAGTTATGAGCGACGACCGACAACTGTCTGGACCAGACTCGAGCGCGGATGACTTCTCGCGGCGCGATTTCGTCGCGCTGTCGATCGCGGCCGGCGTAGCCGCAGCCACGACGACTTCGGCGCGCGCGGCGAACTTGCCCGTCACCGAGAACAACGTGACCGTCAAGACGCCCGACGGCACGTGCGACGCGGCGTTCATCCATCCGACGACCGGCACGCATCCCGGCGTGCTGATTTGGCCCGACGCGTTCGGCCTGCGTCCGTCGATGCGCGACATCGCGAAGCGCATCGCTGCCGAAGGCTACAGCGTGCTCGTGCCGAATCCGTTCTATCGCACCGCGAAGGCGCCGGTGTTCGGCGACGTATCGAACTTCAACTTCGGCAACCAGGACGACCGGGCGAAGCTGCAGTCGTTCACGGGGCCGCTGCAAGCGGCCGGAAATGCCGAGAAGGATGCGGCCGCATACATCGCGTTCCTCGACGCGCAGCAGCAAGTCGACAAGAACAAGAAGATGGGCACGCAGGGCTACTGCATGGGCGGCCCGCTGGTCGTCAAGACGTGCGCGACCGTTCCGAGCCGCGTCGGCGCCGGTGCATCGTTCCATGGCGGCAACCTCGTGACGAACAACCCCGACAGCCCGCACTTGCTCGCGCCGAAGATCAAAGGGCGGATGTACTTCGGCATCGCGTCGAACGACGACATGACTCAACCCGACGCAAAGGTGAAGCTGCGCGAGGCGTTCGACGCGGCGCACGTGCCGGCCGAGATCGAGGTCTATTCCATGTCGCTGCACGGGTGGTGCGTGCCCGACATGCCGAAGGGCGCGAACGGCATGCCGATATATAACAAGCCCGACGCCGAGAAAGCCTGGGGCAAGCTCGTCGCCCTGTACTCGACGCTCGCCTAGTGAATCCGACACGCGCGGCTCGCTCCAGGCGAGTCGCGCGTGTTTTGGCAGGAGCGCCGCGGCGCGCTCGTCTAGCGAGACGCGGTGCGCAAGGCCGCGATGAGGTCGGGAACCGCTTGCGCCCAGTCGGCGACCAAGCCGACGTCCGCGATTTCGAAGATCGGTGCGTCGGCGTCGCGGTTGATCGCGACGATCGTGCGCGCGTCCTTGATGCCGGTGAGATGCTGGATCGCGCCCGAGATGCCGATCGCGACGTAGAGCTCGGGGGCGATGATCTTGCCGGTCTGGCCGACCTGCAGGTCGTTCGCCACGAACCCCGAGTCGACGGCCGCACGCGAGGCGCCGACAGCAGCCCCGAGCGCGTCGGCGAGCTCGTAGAGACGCGTGAAATTCTCGGCGCTCCCGAGAGCTCGTCCGCCCGCGACGACTCTCGATGCGGTTTGTAGGTCCGGCCGGTTGCCCTGCTCGGAGCGCAGCTCGACGAACCGCGTGTGGCTCGGCGGTGAGGTGCTCGGCGAGCGGATCTCGATGGGCGCCGGCTGCGCTGCGCTGCCCGCGGCCGCATACGACGCGAGCCGCACGGTCGCGACCAGCGTCGAGTCGCTCGGCGCACGAACCGTCGCGATCGCGTTGCCGGCGTAGATCGGCCGCTTGAAGCGGTAGGGATCGAGCACGCTCATCACGTCGCTGACTTGACCGACGCCGACGAGCGCCGCGACTCGCGGCAGCAGGTCCTTGCCGAACGTGCTCGACGGGCCGAGCACGTGCGTAAACCCGGGCGCGAGACTCACGATCTCGGGCGCCAGGCTCGCCGCGAGCGGCGGCGACGACCACTCGACGTGCACGACGCGGCTCACGCCCTCGAGCGCCGCCGCCTCGGCCGCAGCCTCGGCGCCACGCGGCGCAAATACCGCCACGACGACATCGCTCGCGATCTCGCGCGCGCAAGCGACGCATTTCGCCGTGCTCGCGTTGAGCCGCTCGCCGCTGCATTCGGCGATCACCAGCACTCGCGCCATCAAAGCACTCCTCGCTGGCGCAGCGCGTCGACGAGCTCCGCCGCGCTCTGGACGCGGATTCCTCGTGCGCGCGGCGCGGGAGCGTCCACGCGCTCGACGACGAGGCGCGGCGACGCGTCGATACCGAGAGAGGAGAGCGGCAGCACGTCGAGCGGCTTCTTCTTCGCCTTGAGGATCTCCGGCAGCTTCACGTAGCGCGGCTGATTCAAGCGCAGATCGGTCGTGACGACGGCCGGAAGGTCGACGTCGATCACCTCGAGCCCCGCGTCGACCTCGCGCGTGACTCGCGCACGGGCGCCGTCGATCTCGAGCCGCGACGCGAACGTCGCCTGCGGACGGTCCCAGAGCGCTGCCAGCATCTGTCCGGTCTGCGCGTGGTCGTCGTCGATCGCTTGCTTGCCCAGCAGCACGAGGTCGGGCCGCTCGCGCTCGATGAGCGCACGCAGCGCGCGCGCGACGACGAGTGGCTCCGTCGGCGCCTTCGTCTCGATCAGCAGCGCGCGGTCGGCGCCCATCGCGAGACCGGTCCGCAGCTGTTGCTGCGCGTCGGAATCGCCGACGGTCACGAGAACCACTTCGGCCGCTTGACCGCGCTCCTTGAGCTTGAGCGCCTCCTCGATCGCGATCTCGTCGAACGGGTTGATGCTCATCTTGAGCCCCTCGACCGCGACACCCGAGCCGTCGGGCTTCACGCGCACGCGCACGTTGTAGTCCACGACGCGCTTGATTGCGACCAGCACCTTCAACAACGCAGGCTCCAAGCGAAGAACGTCGCGAGATTCTAGCGGCGCGGCGGGTCGAGCGTCCGCCCGACTTCGTCCGCCTTACAATGCGCGCATGAGCTCGCCGTTGATCTCACCCGAAGAGTTGGCCAGGCGCCTCGACGATCCGACCTGGGTCGTCGTCGATTGCCGGTGGACGCTAACCGACCCCGCCGCTGGGCCGGCGGCGCATGCGCGCTCGCACATCCCGGGCGCGCGTTACGCGAACCTGGACGACGATCTCTCGCGGCGGCCCGGTCCGCGCGACGGCCGCCATCCGCTGCCCGCGGCGGCCGACTTCGCCGCGCGACTCGGCTCTTGGGGCGTCGGTAACTCCACGACCGTCGTCGCCTACGACGAGGCGAGCGGCGCGATTGCGGCCCGGCTCTGGTGGCTGCTCGGCTGGCTCGGTCACGATCGCCGCCTCGTGCTCGACGGCGGCTTCGCAGCGTGGACCGCCGCAGGGCTGCCGGTCGAGGCTCGGATGCCGCGTTGGCAGCCCGCGCATTTCGTACCTCGGGCCCTGGCCGACGACTCCGTGGTCGAAGCCGCCGACCTTCCTGCGCTCCAAGCGGCCGGCAGCTTGCTCGTCGACGTGCGCGCGGCGCCTCGTTACCGCGGCGAGCAGGAGCCGATCGATCCCGTAGCGGGCCATGTGCCGGGCGCCGTGAACCGGCCGGGGTCGGTCAACATCGATGCGAACGGGCGCTTCCGCGCATCGGAAGCGCTGCGCGGCGAGCTCACCGAGCTGCTAGGCGGCCGCTCACCCAGAGAGCTGATCGCGATGTGCGGCTCGGGGGTGACTGCCTGCCAGCTGCTGCTCGCGCTCGAGGTCGCCGGGCTCGATGGGGCGAAGCTCTATGCGGGGTCTTGGAGCGAGTGGATCCGCGACCCGGCGCGACCCATTGCCACCGGCCCGAAGCCTTAGACGAAGCCCGTTTTGGGGCGAATTGCGGCATCCGCTCTTGGTCTTACGGCTTGGGCGTGTTAAACAGCGCGCTCAATAGAATCGGTCAGGTGCAACGTGTTGCGTCATTCTCACGACGTCGAGATCAGCTCCCAGCTCAAGCATGTCCGCTACGAGATCCGCGGCAAGCTGGCTAGGCGCGCGCTCGAGCTCGAGCACCAGGGCTACGAGATCATTCAGCTGAACATCGGCAACCCCGGGCTGTTCGGCCTCCGCACGCCCGAGACGATGCGGCTCGCGATGATCGAGAACCTAGCCGTGAGCGAGGCGTACTGCAATCAACGCGGCATCTTTCCGGCGCGCGAGGCGGTCGTGATGCAGCAGCAGGCGCGCGGCGTCCCGAACGTGGGCTCGGATCACGTGTTCATGGGCAACGGCGTCAGCGAGCTGATCGACCTCACGCTGCGCGGGCTCCTGAATCCGGGCGACGAGGTGCTGATCCCGACGCCGGATTATCCGCTCTGGACGGCCGCGACCGTGCTCAACGGCGGCAAGGCGATCCACTATCCGTGCCCCGAGTCGCAAGGCTTCAACCCCGACGTCGCGGCGATCGAGGCCCTGATCAGCCCGCGCACGCGCGCGCTCGTCGTGATCAACCCGAACAATCCGACCGGCGCGGTCTACAGCCGCGAGGTGCTGACCGCTCTCGCGCGCATCGCGGAGCGCCACAACCTCGTGCTGATGTGCGACGAGATCTACGACCAGATCGTTTACGACGACGCGGAGTTCATCCCGCTCGCGACGCTCTGCAAGGACACGCTCGTCGCGACGTTCAGCGGTCTCTCGAAGGTGTATCGCGCCTGCGGCTATCGCGTCGGCTGGGTATCGTTCAGCGGCGCGGTCGACCGTTCGGAGCGCTACATGAGCGCGCTCGACCTGCTCGCGGCACTGCGGCTCTGCAGCAACGTGCCGGGGCAGTGGGCCGTGCAGACCGCGCTCGGCGGTTTCCAGAGCATCAAGAAGCTCTGCTCGCCGGGCGGCCGGCTGTACCAGTCGCGTAAGGCCGTGATCGACGGCGTCGCACAGAGCCGCTTCTTGGAGCTCGTCGCGCCTCGCGGTGCGATGTATGCGTTCGTCGGCGTCGACCGCCAAAAGCTCCCGGGTTTCGACGACGAGACGTTCGCGATGGAGCTGCTCGAGCAGCAGCACGTTCTGATCGCGCCGGGCTCGAGCTTCAACA